>Ga0315296_10004550_pt1 | contig 11305 bp, 8 predicted proteins | sample YL17G14_18_MG_FD_203921 | JGI IMG/M metagenome (GOLD analysis project Ga0315296, IMG submission 203921) | Sediment microbial communities from Yellowstone Lake, YNP, Wyoming, USA - YL17G14_18 | ecosystem: Environmental > Aquatic > Freshwater > Lake > Sediment | place: USA: Wyoming | collected...
TTAAGATTTTTCTACTTAAAACAGGTCTTCTAGCTCCCGGTTGCCCTCGGGCATCTGACCGTGTTGAGCGATATACTGTTGCAGGAGTTCGCTCTCCCGCTTGGTGTACATCGGTTCTTCTTTATACATGAAGTAGCGAGCCTTTTCACGAACCTCCAGTTGCTCCCCAAGCTCCCGGTGCAGGTTCATCGCTCCCTTAATGTAAATAACATTCTTCTCTTCATCCAGCAGTTGATACACTCCCTCCACCTCAGGAACCTGGCTTACGTTCTCCGGGGTGAACTCCACCCACAGCTCCTCCTTCGGTGCCAAAATAGGCTTGGAGAAAAGGAGCCTGAGGTCACATCTAAGACAACGCTTCCCTTCTGCCGTTGCTACTTCTGAGCTAAGAGCTAACTCCGCCCGTCTCAGCCCGGCATACTGGGGCGTAGGTGGATGGTAAGCCGCTGGCAGGCGCTTTAGGTCGGCAAATCCCTCCTCGCGCCCCAGCCAGTGCTTTGGTTCCTCAGGCGGCAGCAGAGGTTCATCAATGACCCCGTCGCCGCCAAGGTAGCTGTCGATGGCTTCAGCTGCTTTTCTGCCCGAGGCGACTGCCTGGATGCACGACCGGGAGGAATCGCCGCGATACACAGCTAACCGGTCAACCAGAAGTTTGAAGAAATCCTTTTTATCCCCGCTGCCAGTGCTGCTGATGAAATCCTCAGAAACGCACCCGAGTAGCGCATCCCCACCGGCAAACACCCCTTCCCGGCTGGTGGCGAGAGTCTTTGGATTAACCTTGACGCTTCCCCAGGGGGTAAGTTCAACTCCCTCCTCCTTCAGCCACAAGGCAGGCGGTCCAATAAAGGTACTCCCGGTAGCTAAGAATATGGCATCAAATTTTTCGTCAAAAAGTTCGCCGATGCGCATCTGGGGGGAGTTGAGCTTTAAGTTCACCCCAGCCTGAAGGATTTCGTCGATGTCCTCCCCCAGCGCCTTTTTCGGTAGACGCTTTCGCGAGATAGCCTGCCGTAACATGCCCCCGGGGAAGGAAGCTTGCTCAAAGATGGTTACCTTATGACCTTTCCTCGCCAGGTAATATCCAGCGGTTAAGCCTGCTGGTCCGGAGCCCACAATGGCTACCTTCTTCCCGGTGGCTTTGGGACGTTTGAGGTTCTTTTTCCACAAATCAGTGTGCCTTTCACTGACGAACCGTTTAAGGGCTCGAATGCCGATCGGCTCATTTACCTCACCCCGGCGGCATTCCTCCTCGCAAAAGGCAATGCAGATATAACCGCAAACCGATGGTAGAGGAAGCCTCTCCCTGACCACAGCGTACGACTCGTCAAATTTTCCCTCAGCAATGAGATGTACATACCAGGGCACATCTATCCCCACCGGACAGGCAGCCTGACAGGGAACCTCTTTAAACGGCTCTTTATCCACCAGGGCACCGGTGGGGCAGACCTCAACACAGGCAGTGCAAAAGCGACAGGCTGATTCCCTAAGTGTCGGACCGACCGTGCCTACCACGACTCGCTCCCCTTCATCAAAGACGAAGTCGATAGCCTCTATCCCATGCACATCCCGGCACACCCGGATGCAGCGGGTGCAACCTATGCACAGGTTGTAATTCCGTTCAAATAACGGCTCTTTGATAACAGGCAGGTCTTCAAACACATAACGCGGGGTCTCCTTTTTAATCCCGATGTACTCAATTACCCTCTGAAATTCGCAGTTGCCGAACTTAGGACAGCACCTCTCCATCTCCGGTATATTCATGGAGCAGGGGAAGCGAGCGCAGCCTTCTTTCTGAGCACAGGTCAAGCAGGCATGGGGGTGCTTAGACAGAAGCACCATGAGCCGGTCGCGGCGGAACTCCTGAACCTCAGGTGTATTGCTGTGGACTACCATACCTTCGTCCACTTTCACTGAGCAGGCACGTTGAAACTCTTTCTCCCCCTCAATCTGCACCGCGCAAAGCTGACAGCCCTCGTATTGCAGCTCGGGCTTCTTGTTCTCCAGGCGCTTGCCTTCACGGTAGACAGTCTCTGCCGGTTTTAGCTGCTCTACGGGGGGAAGGTCGGGATGGGAACAGAGGTGAGGGATATAAATGCCTGCCTGTTGGGCAGCATCCAGAATTGCCGTCCCCTCGGGAACGCTAACTTCTATCTCGTCAATGGTTAACTTAACCATAATCCCACAGCCGATTAGCTTAGTAGGTCAAGGCTTCCACTTGCTCCAGTATCTGGCGAGGGGTGAAATGGCTCAGCGAAATGGCTGACGGAGGGCAGACACCGGCACAGGCTCCGCACCCCTTGCACAAGGCTCGGTTGACCATCATCACCCTCTCTCTACCGTCAAGGGACAGAGCACCGTAAGGGCACACTTTCACACACAAGCCACAGCCGGAGCAGACCTCCTCATCCACGAAGGCAATGATAGGCTCAATTTCAACCTTGCCCCGGGCTAATAAGCTTAACACCTCGGCAGCTGCTCCCTTAGCCTGGGCTACAGTGTCAGGTATATCCTTTGGACTCTCACAACATCCGGCAATGAATACCCCCTCGGTCAATGTGGCTATCGGTTCAAGCTTGACGTGCCTCTCCATGAAGAAGCCATCGGCTCGGCGTCCAATTGAGAAGAGCTTGGCTACCTTGTCAGCGTCCGCCCTCGCCTGGAGGGCAATGCACAGAATGACCATGTCCACAGGCACGCGGATAAAGCTGCCTAACAGCGTATCCTCAACACAGACGACAAGCTTCCCCTTCTCCTCATCAGTTAGAGCCCGGTCGGTCATCTTGGAAACCTTGCCCCGGATGAATTTCACCCCGTCCTGGGTGCTAACCCGCTCGTAAAACTCCTCATACCCTTCCCCGAAGCAGCGCATGTCAATGTACATCTGATATACTTCAGCAGCCTTTGTCTTCTCCTTAATCAGGTGAGCGAACTTGAGAGCGTACATACAGCAAACCCGGGAGCAGTATTCGTGGAAGTTCTTATCCCGGCTGCCCACGCAATGGATAATGGCAACACTCTGCGGTGGCTGACCGTTTTTGAGCTGAATCTGTCCCCCGGTTGGTCCGGCAGCATTGGAAAGTCGCTCAAATTCCAACCCGGTGATGACGTTATCGTATCTTTTATAACCGTATTGGGAAATGACGCTTGGGTCGAAGACATCATAGCCTGTAGCCAGGATGATTGAGCCCACTTCTATTTCAAGAATCTGGTCCTTCTGCTCAAAATTGATGGCTTTAGCCACACAGAACTTCTCACAGGCACGGCACGTCCCTTTGAGGAAATAGACACAGTGCTCTTTATCAATGACCGGTATATTGGGCACCGCCTGCGGAAACGGCGTATAAATAGCCTTCCTCTTAGCTAAGCCGACATCAAACTCGCTATCTACCTTCCACGGGCATTTCTCCTGGCACACCCCACAACCAGTGCACTTCTCTTCATCAACATAGCATGCCTTTTTCCTGACCTTGACCTTGAAATTGCCGATGTAGCCTGAGACTTCCTCCACCTGGCTATAGGTCAAAAGCTCAATATTGGGATGAGAGCCGGCATCGCTCATCTTGGGGGTCAGGATGCAGGCGGAGCAGTCAAGGGTGGGGAAGGTCTTATCCAGTTGAATCATGTGCCCGCCAATGGATGGCTCCCGCTCCACCAGGTAGACCTTGTAGCCAGCGTTGGCTATATCTAAAGCGGCTTGAATTCCAGCAATGCCCCCACCAACAACCAGGGTGTTGGGATTAATGGGCACTTCCATCGGCTCCAGAGGCTCATGATAGTAGACCCTCATCACTGCTGCCCGGACAAGCTCTTTAGCCTTCTCCGTAGCCCCCTCCTCGTGGACCCAGCTACAGTGCTCCCTGATATTAGCCATTTCAAAGAGATAGGGATTTAGCCCAGCATCATGGCAGACACGGCGAAAGGTACGCTCGTGGAGCAGGGGTGAGCAGGAAGCCACCACCACCCGGTTCAGCTTATATTCCTGAATATCGTTCTTGATAAGCTCCTGCCCCGGGTCAGAGCACATGAATATATAATCGCGGGCGACGACCACACCACGGAGGGTGGCAGCAAACTCCACCACCTCTTTCACATTGACCGTAGCGGCGATATTAGCCCCACAGTGACAAATATAAACCCCGATTCTTCTCTCCATCTAAATTACCTCGTTGACCAGCTCAGAGATGTCCTTAACCTCCAGGACACCCTCCTTGTCCATGGTGAGGAGGCTATCATGAAAGTTAAGCAAGCAGTAAGGGCAGGAAACAGCCAGTACCTCGGCGCCTACCCCAAGGGCTTGCTCTATCCGGAGGTCAGAGAGCCTCTCCCCTTTCTTAGTCTCCATCCATATTCTTCCCCCACCACCGCCACAGCAGAGACTTTCCTCACGACAGTCAGGAAGCTCAACCAGCTCCAGTCCTGGGATGCTCTCCAGCACCTTTCTTGGCTGGTCATATATTTTATTATGCCGCCCCAGGTAGCAAGGGTCGTGGTAGGCGACCTTCTTGGGAAAAGACTTCTTCAGCTTCAGTCGCTTGTTCTCTATTAATTCTGCCAGGAACTGGGTAACGTGGAGCACCTCAAAATTCCCGCCAATAGCGGGGTATTCATTCTTGAAGGTGTGGTAGCAGTGAGGTGAAGAGACGATAACCTTGGTAACACCATGGCGTTTAAAAGCCTCAATATTGGCTTGAGCCAATCTCTGGAACAGTTCCTCCTCCCCTGCCTTACGGGCACTTTCCCCGCAGCAATTTTCTTCCTGTCCCAGGATTCCAAAATCAACCCCGGCTTTGTTCAGCACATTAACCGTAGCCCGGGCAATTCTTTTCGCCTGCGGGTCATAAGCTGGGGTGCAACAGGAAAAGTAGAGAAAATCAATGCCGGGGGCAAAAGTCTTCACCCCCAGCTCCCTAGCCCAGTCTGCCCTCTTCTCCCGCGCTTCCCCCATTGGGTTCCCCACCGTCCCCAGGCTTGCCATTACAGTTCTAAGACTTTTGGGGTTTGCCGCCCACTGGCTCCCAATGCGGCGTAGAGCCTTCATTATGTCAATAATCTCCACCCCGCGGGGGCACCGTTCCATGCAAGCACCACAGGTGGCGCAAAGCCAGACATCCTCACTCTCAAGTTCTACCAGCCCGACCTGAGCCTCATGGATGAGCCTCCGGGTGAGGAAGCTGCGGACCAGATTCCACGGGCAAGCGGCAGTGCACAACCCGCACTGGTAGCAGGATTTAAGCGTTTCTCCCCCAGCCTCAATTATCGCTTCGGCGGCTTCGGCAAACGGATTTATCACTGCCATGGTAATTAAACCTTGACTTCTGGGATGGTAGCCAGTGGTATTTCCTCTTCCAAACTTCTGCCTGGGACATAGTTAAGCGCCTTCTGCAACCCGTCCCCTACCGTCTGAAATATAGTGGTCAGGGGGAGCTTACGGGGGCAAGCACTCTCGCACATTCCACAGCCACAGCAAGAGATGGCTACATGGTTCAATCGGGTAAGATGGTAAAGAAGTATCTCTGTAGGCATTCGCAATGCCCCCTCCCGCTCTGCCCATCGGTAGTAGCGCTCCGATTCAGGTTCAAAGGTATCGGTGCGGAAGAAGCACACCCGGCAATAGCAAAGCGGGCAGGCAGATGAACAAGCGTAGCACATGATACAGGTGTCCAGACAGTCGGCAAAGTCAACGATGGTCTCCATCTTTTGTCGAAACTCAGTGAAGACCTGCTCCCGTGCCTTAGTCCGGCTGTCCAGCAACCGGTCAATAGCCGATTGACGGTCCGGGGCTTTTTTTACCTCCAAGCCGAGTTTCTCAGCTAGTTCACTCTCCAGGCTGACGAAAACCTCGTCTTGCATCCCGAAGAGTCCCAGGGTTATATCTGCCAGGAGGGGAGTAAAAGAGTTACACATTCGGCATGCCGGGCGCAGAGAGACAGGCAGGGGTTTGGCATCAGATTCAGCTATACTCTGGCGCATGTCATCCAGCACCCGTGCCCCTTTTTTTCCCGCCGCGCCTTTCATCTTGTCTATCAGCCTGGCGTAGTCTTCCACTTCATAGGTTCCCAGGCAATCGGTCCCGATGATGGTGACGTTTTCCAGGCTCGCCTGCCCCAGCTTGACTAGTTCAACAAGAGCCCGAATTTCGCAGGGCTTCATTACCGCCCCCAGCTTCTTCCCCGGATGGTCAATGGTGAGCTGAGAGACAATGCTGGCCGAGCTCACCGGCAACACCGTGGAGAAGGGGTTAGCTCGCTCAAGATGAGCCGGGTTATTTACTAAGGTCTGAGCCAGGGTCCGACCGTGCGAAATTTCCAGAGGCACCAGCAAATAATCAACCAGCCCTTGTGTCAAAAGCTTAGCCAGGAAATCCCTTGACGCCCCTAGAATGTCTTTTTTTACCTTTAAAACAGCTTCTACTTTCATGCTACCTTCTCTTTTTTGGGCTTAGCTTCAATACCGGGCGGCTGACAGCCCATTGTTTCCTGCCAGACCTGCCACGGCTTCCGCATTGGGTTAGGACTCTTGGTTCGCAGTTCGTCCACCATTTGCTGTATTGTTTGGCTGAACAGCCCGCCTTCACTGGCATCAATCCAGCGCAGCCAGACTCGCTCCTCATCAATACCCACCTGACGCAGGATGTTCTTCAAGACCTCCACCCGACGCATAGCTTTATAATTGCCGTCCTGGTAATGGCAATTCCCCAGATGACAGCCTCCGATTAGCACTCCGTCTGCCCCACTAAGAAGAGCCTGAAGGACATAGACAGGGTCGATAGAGCCACTGCACATAAGGCGAATGACTCGTACATTTGGAGGGTAGTGAAACCGCGAAGTTCCTGCCAAATCAGCGCCTCGGTAAGCACACCAATTGCAGAGAAAAGCTACTATCTTTGGCTCAAACTCCGCCATTTTACTCCTGCCCCAAAAGGGCTAAAGGCAAGGACAGGATTATTTCTGCCCGTATAGCCGCTTCCATCCCTCTGAGTGGGATATAGCTCCAGACTCGCAGGCAGCAACGCAGGGTGGAGGGTTCTCCCCGTAGCCAGGTCGGCATGGGGCACAGCTATACCTAAGCTTCTTGCGCTCCTCTTCTCTCACTTTAGCTACTGGCTCTTCTCGGAACGGGTCATATTCGTCCTCAGCGATTTCGAGTACCTTTGCTGGGCACACCTCAACACACTTGCCACAGGCGTTGCACTTCTCAGTGTCAAGGCTCAGAAACCAGTCCCCGGACCCGTCTTTGAAACCGTAAAATGCTTGCACCTTTATACCTTCCTGGCGCTCTTCACCTTGCCCCTCTCCAGCAGGGCCTGGGAGAAGAGAGCCGCGCCGATGCCGCCGGCTATCATGGTATCAAAGGGGATTTTGGCTTCCCGCATATCTGGTCGCACCCAGACCTGTTCCATGGTGTTCTTCCCCAGTTCCTTCTCCAATCTCCTGACCACACCGATATTCTTGGCAATGCCACCGGTGATGGCGAACTTGTCTTCCACACCAAGGCGGTTCAGGAGCTCAAGGATGCGGTGAGCCATGGCGGCACAATAAGCCGCCATAATCTCGTTCTCAGGCTTTCCTTCCTGCAATAAGCCAACGACCTCGGTCTTGGCAAATACCACGCAGGTACTGCTTATCATGGGTGGCTCTTTGTCAATCTGGAAGGAGCGGGGACCAATCTCCCAAACCGGTACCCTGATGAGGTCGGCAAATACTTCCATACCCCGCCCGGTTCCAGCAGCGCACTTATCATTCATCATGAACTTCAGCACCTTGCCCCGGTCATCGCAGCGGATAGCCTTGCAGTCCTGACCGCCCATATCCATAACTGTCCTCACCTCGGAGCCGTACATCCAGTTGGCGCCGCGAGCATGGCAGGCAATCTCAGTGATGGTCTGCTGAGCCATAGGGACATTCACCCTGCCATAGCCCGTGCCGATACAGTAGTCGAAATTATTCACCGTCATGCCAGTGTCTTTCAGAGCCGCGTTTACGACTTTCCAGGCGCTGTCAGGGCTGTCAGAGCCGGTGCGCATGCTACTGTAAGCATAAAGGGCGCCATCAACCATAACCACGCACTTGGAGCTAACGGAACCGACATCGACTCCGACGGTGATTACCTTGCTCTTACGCCAGTCAATCGCCGGATTTACCCATACGCTCTCGGGCCATCTCCAGTATTCTACCTTCTTGGCCTCAACCATTGCTCGTCCCTCCTTTTACGTATTTAAGCTTTCCCCTCTTCAATCTTCTCTTTTTCTACAACCTTAGCTTTTACCTTCTCCTCAAGAACTCCGGTAGCAGCGGCAGTAGCTGCGCCTAAGGCGCTAACAAAATCCGGGTCATCTGGCACCTTTACGTCCATGCCGATGGCCCCCTTTAACGACTCCACAAACCCGGCATTCTTAGCTACCCCGCCGATCATGACTACATCCTTCTCCAGCCCGACAATTCGGGCTACAGAACCAATTCTCCCGGCTATGGCATCATGGACAGCCCGGGCAATATCATGCTTCAGCGTCTTCTGGTGAATCAGCGAAACTACCTCAGACTCACCAAAGACAGCACACTGGGCATTCATCGGGATGGAGCGTGTCGATTTGAGTGACAGCTTAGCCATCTCCTCCACCGGTACCTCCAGCGCCCGAGCCATGGTGTCAACGAAGGTGCCGGTACCGGCAGCACACCTCTCATTAATGGCAAAGTCCAAAACCTTCCCCTCGGGGCTAATTTTTATCGCCCGACCCTCCTCACCCCCGACATCAATGATGGTTCTTGCTGAAGGAATAAGCTTAATCACCCCTCTGGCATCAGCGGCAGCATCGGGGATGACACCATTAGCGAAGGCAACCCTTGAGCCAGAACTGCCGGTAGCTACCACTCGGGTAACATCCCCACGCTTCAGTCCAGCCCGCTTGAGCGCCTCCTCGTATAATTGCTCAGCCGCCTCAGCTTTGTTAATCCCAGCCGGTCCCCCCACCTTTGCCAATATGGTGCCATTCTTGGCAATAACGACATGTACATTCTTGCCACCGACATCTATTCCTGCAAATATCATTCTGTCCCCCTTTCTCTAAGTCTATTTAATCAGCCACCTTCTTGAGTCCCAAGTTCTCAGTGACAAAAAGGTCAATAAGCCTCGTGGTTCGGCCTTCGTCAAACTCCCTCTCATCAGCCATATTACCCTCAAAGGTCATCACCGGTAGCTTCATGTTCTGCAGGGCTATCTTCATCTCCATCTGGTGCTGGGCTGTACCCTCACAACCACGGTTAAGGTGTATTATCGCCGCATCACACTTCCACTGCTTGGCAATCTTGGTTACGATGTCGTTCTTGTACTTGGCTCCATAAAACGGCGCCCACATTAGCTTGCCTTTAAGCTCACCCTCAGCTAACAGCCTCAGGGCATGGTCTCGGTCTTTAATGGTTATGCCCTGCTCCTCAAGGGTGGGATAAGGCACTATCTTCCCCTTGCCATCTATCTTCCACCAGCCAATCAGGGAGAAGGTGTAAAGGCTGGCTATAGAGACCACGCCATACTTCTCCAGGTAGCGGAATATGCGGAGAAAGCCCCACGGGGGCTGAGTGTCACCCAGCACCCGGCATTGCTCATCAGCCACGGCAGCAATTTTATTAGCCACCCGGTCCTTCGTCTCAGGATAAAGCTCATTCTTGTAGAAATGGGCGATGTCTGTGTTTGACTTTTCCAGGGTTCCCAGCACATATAGAGAGAACATCGTCTTTTCGTCCAGCGGCGCTGGGATAGCCTGGTTAAGCTCGCATGCCTTTGCCCAGTAGCAGGCGGAATCATAGGTATTGTAGACGTTTTGAATCAGCTTCTCATCGCTCACCTTCCTCCCGGTGACCCTCTCCAGAAATTCAATCCCGTCATAGAGCTGCTCCACCACGTAGTTTATTTGCCGCTCGCCTATTTTATCGTAAGCCCCAGCCCCGACGTCAAAACAGAAGAAGGGGATATCGCCACCCTCCAATTCATCGGCTACCTGAAGCCACTTGGCATGCGAGCAGCAGATGTGGTTCTGAAAGATGAAGTCTGCCTTGGGCCATTCCCCACCGAAGGCAAATTCGTTAAGTACTATAGACCCCCAGTAGCTGCGCATGTAGGCACACAGGTCTCGAGCACAGCCCCACTTGCCTTCGGCTGCCTCCTGATATCTAACCTGCAGTTCAGGATTAGCCCCAACGCTGGCTCCATAGGGCTCCTCGGTAAGAGCGTGCACCTCACCCTCAAGCGCCTGAGGAACAGCATCGAAGGTCCAGGCGCCGCCTTCCCAGCGAAGAGCTCCCCGTTTATGCGCCTCCATATAGTCCTGATAATACTTCATCCTCAGCTCTTTAGCTCTACCCCAACAATCTAAACCCTTGGTTTTATACTTTGCCATCTTCTTTCCCCCTTAATCTAAAAGTTTTTTAAGCAAACAATTCCTCAGCCTTTATTTGTTCCATAAACGCCTCTACCCTGATGCGGAATTGGCCTACGGGAACAGTGACCTCAAATTCGAGGAAATAGCACGGGATGCCATTATCTTCAAGATACCGCCTTAAGCTTGGGATATCAAGCTCATGGGGGTCACAGAACTTTTGCTGAATCAGGATTGCCCCCTGGACCCGATAGTCACGAGCCAGTTGTAGAACATGTGGAAAGCGTACTCTTGAATTGTCCTCCATTCCCCAGTCTTTGTTGGGACAGGGTATGCGGTCGCAATATCGGTTGGCAATAGCCTGAAGCCTGTCCTTATCAGGAACAACCTCACTCCAGAAATATCTCGAACCGGTGCAATGATCCTCAATAACGAAGGTGCCTCCTATTGATTCCACCATCTCCATAAACGGACGGTCATCGTCCTCGCTGCCAATAGTCATCAGCCGGACTCCGGTATTGCGGTTAAGCTTGCGCTTGGGAAGCGCCTGAAGGAGCTGTTTTAGTAACTCATTGTGCTCTCTCTTATCCATAAGCTGGCTGGCCCAGACCATGGTCATAGCTTCGGTGCCAGTGATGGGCGGATTATCCTGCTTGCGGAATTCATAGACCTGCTTCATCAGGCGCCGGTTAGTGTTCATGATGTCTATTCCCCGGTCCAGGTCTTTATCGGTGATAGTTTTCCCCGTCCATTTCTCTAATGCCTTCTTGAAGTCGGCAAGCTCTCCGTGCAGGAAGGTCTTGGCTCTGGGGCTACGCACTGCATTGGGCATAACGAACCAGTAATTCCATGGTGTTGGTACATGGATTGTCCAGGCGCCAAAAGCCTGGCGCATATGGAGGCAGGCATTGGTTTCCATTATCCCATCCAGATAAT
>Ga0315296_10004551_pt1 | contig 11305 bp, 10 predicted proteins | sample YL17G14_18_MG_FD_203921 | JGI IMG/M metagenome (GOLD analysis project Ga0315296, IMG submission 203921) | Sediment microbial communities from Yellowstone Lake, YNP, Wyoming, USA - YL17G14_18 | ecosystem: Environmental > Aquatic > Freshwater > Lake > Sediment | place: USA: Wyoming | collected...
TGTACCGTCGGTCGACATATCGACCGCCCGCATCAAGATCACGGCGACCGACAAGGTGGGATTGACGGGGGCCGATGAGACCGCGGACTTCACGATCGACTCGACCGCCCCAACCGTGACCATCTCGGTCAGCCACACGTTGATCTGCGACGATAACGAGGGCGAGACGTTCACCGTCACCGCGACTTTCAGCGAGCCCATGGACACAACTTACACCCCGACCGTAACGTTCGCGCCAGATGTCACGGCGGACACGCTCACCAAAACTGGAGCCCCAGCCGATGCGTGGAGCGTTGGCAGCACGATTTACAGCTTCAACTACATCATCCTCGATACCAATGTGGAGAACGCGGGTGTGGACGTGAGCGTGGGCGGAGCCAAGGACTTGGCCGGTAACGTCCAAGACCCGGATCCATACACGGTAGTCAACCTGTTCGACATCGACACCAAAGCGCCGGCGGTCACCATCTATCTCCCCGAGTACATCAACCCGGCCAACGTGGGTAGCGTTACGGTGACCCTCTACAGCGATGAGGCAGGGGATTACGAGATCACCATCGACGACGATAATCTCGAAACGACTCCGGTCGTGCTTGAGGGTTCCATCCTCGCAGGCCAGACACTCAACCTGACCGCGGACCTCAGCCCGCTGTCCGACGGGACCATAACCGCGGAAGCTGAAGTCACGGATGCGGCGGGGAACGTCGGAACCAACTCTGACGAGGCGACGAAGGACATCGTCCCGCCGAGCAAACCAGCTCTCTACACCCCCGAAAACAACGCTACCGTGACTACTACCCATCCTACCTTCGGCTGGGAGAACATCATCGATAACTCTGTTACTTACCGACTCGTCATCGATAACGATCAGGACTTCCTGTCGCCGATTTACGACAAGAGCGATATCATCGAGAACCAGCACACAGTCGAAAATGCGTTATCCGAGGGCACCTATTACTGGCGCGTCCGTGCCCGAGATGCCGCTGGTAATCTTGGCGAATGGGCTGACAACTTCAAGTTCGTGCTTGTCGTGGGGCCCCCCCCCCCCCCCCCCCCCCCCCCCCCCACCAGCCACCCTAACGGTTGATACAACTCCTATAAAAGCGAGCGTCTACGTGAACGGCATCCTTTGGGGAATAGCGCCCCAGACCAGGTCGGTGCCAGCGGGGGGCTATACGGTTTCATTCGGGGACTTTCCAGGCTACCTGACCCCTCCGCCCCAAACCGTAACCCTCGCGGCAGGTGAAACGAAAGCCGTTACCGGCGTCTACACGGAGATCGAGAGCGAATCCCCGCCGATCTATATCCCATCCATAACTCCAGAAGAGAACGCCACGATAACAGTCGAGAACGTGATGATAACCGAGATGACGATAAGCGTCAAGGAAAATGTCGAGAACGTGAGAATAACCGTCCAACAGCTGACCGATAAACCTGCCGAGATAGCGATCGGAGCTCCGGGAGTCGTCTATCGCTACCTGAACATCGTGGCGGAGAACATAACCGATGCCGACATAGATGTCGTTTTGATAAACTTCAAGGTGGAGAAATCGTGGATAATTTTAAATTATATCGACATTGCAACGATAGCTCTTAACCGCTACGACCCTCTCACGGGTGAATGGACGTCTTTACCGACCACTTACTTGAGCGAGGACGATACCTATGCTTACTTCTCAGCGGTTTCACCGGGCCTCTCAGTGTTTGGAATATCAGGGCAGGCCCTCCAGCCTGACTTCACCGTGAGCGTCAGCCCGACCTCTGGATCCGAGGTTCAAGGAGGATCCACGACCACGACCGTCTCCGTCTTGTCCATTTATGGCTTTACCGACACGGTGAGCCTGTCTGCCTCTGGCCTACCGTCTGGTGCGACAGCCAGCTTCAGCCCGGCCTCCGGGACGCCCAGCTTCACCTCGACGCTCACGATCTCAACAGCCTCGACGACCCCGGCGGGGACATACACGATAACCATAACGGGAACGGGAGGAGGGGTAACGCACAGCACCACTTACACCTTGACTGTCAAGGCAACGCCAGTGATAATGTGGAGCAACCCGGCCGACATCACATACGGCACGGCGCTGAGCGGGACGCAGCTGAATGCAAGCGCTAATGTGGCTGGCAGCCTCGTCTACAGCCCAGCGGCCGGCACTGTGCTGAGCGCAGGCAGCAACACGCTGAGCGTGACCTTCACCCCGACCGATACAACGGACTACACAATGGCCACGGATAGCGTGACCATCACCGTGCTCCAGGCGACGCCAGTGATAACATGGGCAACCCCGGCCAGCATCACCTACGGCACGGCGCTGAGCGGGACGCAGCTGAATGCAAGCGCTAATGTGGCTGGCAGCCTCGTCTACAGCCCAGCGGCCGGCACTGTGCTGAGCGCAGGCAGCAACACGCTGAGCGTGACCTTCACCCCGACCGACACTGAGAACTACAACACGGCCACGGACAACGTGACCCTGACGGTGGTTGCCGCGCCGGACTTCACCATGAGCGTGGCCCCGGCCTCCGGGTCGGTCGTGCAAGGAGGGTCTGTGACCACAACAGTTTCCCTTTCCCCGACCGGAGGGTTTGCTGACACAGTAAGCCTATCAGTTTCTGGTTTGCCATCCGGTGCGACAGCCAGCTTCAGCCCAGCCTCCGGGACGCCCAGCTTCACATCGGCGCTCACGATCTCGACCGCCTCGACGACCCCGGCTGGAACGTACACGATAACCATAACAGGGACAGGGGGAGGGATAACCCACAGCATCACTTACACCTTGACGGTGACAGCACCGCCTGCTCCGTTCATCGTCCCGCTGGCCCTGGGCATTGTAATCTTCGTGCTGGCGATAGGTATCGTGATGTGGCTTTGGATGACCAGATGGAGGGCTTGAGATGGTGATTGGATGATAGTCGAACTGAGCGTCGGTTTCATCACGATAGGCGCGGTCTTTTACGCATTTTGGAGGCGTTGGAGGATCAGACGGAGGGCTTGAGATGGTGATTGGATGATAGTCGAACTGAGCGTCGGTTTCATCACGATAGGCGCGGTCTTTTACGCATTTTGGAGCCTGCGGACGAGGAAAGCTGAATTAGCGGTTCGCGCTAGGAAAAGGACGAAAAAAAGAGTCGAATTGTTAAACAGTTAAGCAGTTAAGCAAAGAAACAGTGTTCTGGAAGATTTTTTCGCAAACGTTATTTATCTTGTTTTTTAAAAGACATTAATATGTATAAAAGGGATTTAAAGAGCCCGTGTAGGAGGCATGCTTGCCCACGTTTTAATAACCCGCTCGCTGTAGTTCTGGGCATCGCCCTCCTTTGCATAGTTTTCTTCCTCGGAGGGGCACCTGGGCTCTCCAAGGCAACTTTTGCGAACGACGGGTGGGCCGTATTGTTTACGTTCATGTTTGCGCACGAAAACATCGGACACCTCCTCATCAACCTCGCTGGCTTGGTCTTAGCTGGGGTGCTGGGGAAGGAGACCGGGCTCTCGGGCCTCGAGTTCGTGCTCGTCTTTTTCGCGGTCGGGTTCGCGGTCGTTCCCGTGATATTTCTGATGCCGAACTCCTACGTGTTCATGGGCGCCTCCGCGGGGATCTGCGGGCTTTTAGGGGCCGAAGCGGTTGAGCTTGGGCGGTACGGGCTTTCATCGGGCAAATTCTTCCTCATATTCGCCCTAGCGTTGATGACCGATTCGGTTGTCAAGGTGTTGTTCGCGGTACCCGCGGCGGCGGTTCAGGCGCTCATACACCTTGCGGCGTTAATCTTGGGTTCGGCCATCATCATCATCTACAGGTCAACATCGGCGGGGAGATCTGATGACGAAAAATAGATTGATGAATTTAGAAGACCGCTGCTTTGCGTGCGGTAATCCTGCGGTATTTTTTACACCTGGGCGAATGTACTGCCCGGACCACTTCTTCAAGCTGGCGCAGGCGCAACGAGCACCCGCTTACAAGCCAAAAAGAGGAAAAAAAGAGGAGGGGAGAAAATGAGGAATACCCTCAATAATGACCCAAGGCTAACCGAGTCCACGAGTATGAAAGAACGGCTGGAGCGCATAGAGAGGAAGATAGATGTTCTGGTCAGAGGGATTGGGGAAAAGCACCCGCCCAAAAAAGTGGAGGAGATAAAAGAGTTTGACAAGCCCCTCGACATCATGACCCTCCTTTCGCTACCGGACCATCTGAGGAAAAGCGCTATGGTGATCATCAAGATGGAGGACGCTATGGCCGAAGATGTTGCGAAGGAAACGGAAAGATCTAGGGCTATCGAAAGCGCTTATCTAAATCAGCTCGTCAGGATGGGGTATCTGGGAAGGAAACGCAGGGGGAAACGGGTTTACTTCTCGGTCGAAGCCAAGCACCCGTCCGCATGAGGGGGTTCGCTTGAACCAAGGCACCGTCATTACAGTACATAGCTATAAAGGAGGGACTGGAAAGAGCATCATCTCCACGAACCTCGCGGCGATACTCTCGAGAGAAGGCAAAAACGTTTGTCTCATCGACCTAGACCTGCGCGCTCCGAGTTTGGACAAAACCTTCGGCGTTGAGGGAAGGAAATTCTGGATAAACGATTTCCTCGATGATAGGTGCGAACCTAGCGATATCCTCTTCGATGTTTCAAGGGGGAAGAAACTCAAGGGAAAACTATTCGTGGCCCTGGCCAACCCGTCGATGGAAGCTATCCGCGGGGGCATCGCCTTGGACAGAAAGCGGGAGATGATGGCTCTCCGCCGCCTGCTCATGCTGAAGGACCATTTGCTGAAAAAACTAGCGATGGACCATGTCATTCTCGACACGAGCCCGGGGCTGAGCTACGCGAGCATAAATGCGGTCACAGCGGCCGACCTCGCGCTTGTGGTCGCGACATGGGACGCATCCGACCTCGCGGGCGCCCAGGGAATGATCGGCGAGCTCTACAGCATGCTCGATAAGCGGGCGATCGTGCTCATGAACAAGATACCGGAACAATTGCTCATAGATGAGGCGACAAAAAAGAGGCTGATCGATCAATTCACGGCGGGGTTCAAACTGCCCGTGTTCGACCTGCTGCCCTGCTACTGCGAGGTCCTGAGGCAGGAGAGATCCACGATAATGGCCCTCGAGAGGCCCAAACACCCCTTCTCGCGGGCCCTTGTTGAGGTCGCCGGTCGTATCGAGGAAATGTGAATATGTTCAACGTCGCGCGACCTTCTTAGCCTCCTCAACGTACTTTTTGATTTCCCTTTCTTTGAGTATTTTTTCTGGCAGCAGCTCCGGTGCGAAGAAGATGGGGATGATAGCTAGGAAGAGGAAGAAGCTAGCGAGCGAGAAGGCGCTGCTTGCGTCGATCATTTTCAACCAGGGAGAAATGAATATGGAAAGCATCACAGCCATGGGGATCGCAATATTTCCTAGCGCGTAAAATTTTTCTCCACGCTCACCATTTAACATGTCGCCCCATACGACAAAGATAAACGCCACTGTAAAGATACCGAAAGCGATACCATCCACAATCATGTAGAATGCTTGGACAAGCGGGATAAGCGGGAAAAGGCTGAGTAGGGCGTATCCTAGCCCCAACATCACCAGCCCCGCGATAATTACCTGTTTTCTCCCCTTTAAGTCCATTAACCACCCGGCAATAAGACAAAAAAGAGATCCAACCATGAACGCGACGATGACCATCAAGGCTGCCATAGATTCACCATAAAATTGTTCCAAAACTTGAGTTTCAAAATAATTTACCAAGCCGAAAGCCAGCCAAGGGAGAAAGTAAAGGAGGAATGTTCTACGGCGAAGGATAGAGAAATATGAAACGGGCTTAAGTTGCACAACATCATCTGTGTTAACGTGAAGTAAAAACACTCCAAGGCTGAGGCTTCTCCACGCTGCAAGCAAGAGTGAACCGGAAAAAATATCGAGGTGCCCAATCGCAAGTAAGAAAAATGGCAAGATAGCATATGTTGCTAAAAAAGTCTTGCCACCTGCTCGCCCTCTTTCCTCAACCTTCGTTAGAGTAGGTATTAGGGCAAGACATGAGGGAAAGCCAATTCCGAATGCAAAACCCCAGAAAACTAACAGCATTGCAACTTCATAATTACCAAATGTGGGCAAAACCATGGGAAATAATGAGGAAATGACTCCTAAGAGGACCCAAAAGAAGAGGAAGCGCATTTTATTGACTCTTTCGGCTATAATCGGTCCGATCAGCGCGGACACTACTACGGCCAAATAAAACAGCCAACGAAGTGAGGAAGCAAAAGGAACCAACGCCGGTGCAGTGAATTCAATCATGTATGCGATAGCGTAAAACCATGTGACTGCATTGAGTACCAAGGAAAATGTCAGCAAGAAACTTTTCTGACGGATAAAGGACTCTTTAAACGGCATTCTCTCCCCCATTAATGCATTTTTTCTTGGATTATGATTTGCGCGGAAAGGTTTATACTTCCCCTTCCCTAACGTGTATATGCGTAAAACATATGTACAGATGTTTTATAGCAAAAATCTGAGGGGATGAGAGTGAGGAAGAAATTGGAATCTTCTCCTGTGCGCATCTGGCTATAGTTGATAAGGCGTTTCAGGCACGGTTGCTTCCAAGATAGTTTCAAATACTCTGTTCTTGGTCCTTTCTTTAGCTTTAGCTTTAAATTCTTTAAATAAAAACCAAAGCTTATCAAGTCCTCCAGCCTCAGAAATTAGCGTTACCAATTTTTTAGCCTCCTCTCCTTTTACCTCCTTCTTTTTCAAAATAGCAAGAATCTCCTCCCTTTTTTCCTCATTTTCTAAAGCGTAGAGCACGGGTAGCGGGAGGCTCTCGTTTTTTATCCTTGAATTTAGCATATCAAGATCCAACAAGTCTTCGAGGTCATCTCTTAGGAGGACGATCATTCCCAACAATCTTCCATACTCCCCTAAGGCATCTGTCTCTTCTTTACGCCCGTTGCCCAGCATAGCGCCTACACGCATACAGGCTTCGACGTCAGCTGCTTTCTTCCTCACCACGTAAAGGTACTCATCCGGCTTGACGTCCGTCCGCGCCCTAAACCTCAGTTCTAAGGCTTCGCCATCGCACATCTCGCAATATAGCCCCCCAATCGTGTGAACGATGGCCAACTTTTTCTCAAGAGAAATATCCAATCGTGCGAGGCCCTCGAAGAGCTCTATCCATCCCTCACAAATCAAAACATCTCCGGTCAATAAGGCAATGTCTCCCCCGAATGCTCCAAGGACAGTTTTTCTCTTCCCCTTTATCATCGTCTTATCTATGATGTCATCGTGTATGTCCGTCGCTCCGCTAAGCAGCGTCAGGGAATTTCCTATTGGGAATGTGATCGAGGGGTCGCCCCCAACCGCCTCGCAGGCGAGAGAGATCAGCGATGGTCTGACGACATCGCGCCAATAGGATATAAAGTTGGATAGGGCCCCCTTGACCTCATCGCACTCTATCTTTTCCCGCAGGACGCTCGCCGCAGCCTCCTTCAAGATCTTTGACCCCCTCTCATTGAACAGTTTCCTAACCTCTTCCGCTGCCTCCTCAAACTCGTCCTGCATGCCCCACCACCCACCTTAGCTCGTTAGAGGCTCCTAATTAATTTCTCCTTCGCTGGGTGTTACTCAAAATCGCTGACTTTTTTAAACCGTGATCTCGTCTGAACCGACGGACCTGCAGGAAAAAGGAAAGTGAACCATGGAAGTGAAATGTCCGCACTGTAGCAGGCCCGACAGGATCGGGCAAGGACCCGGAATGAGTACGCCATCAAACATGCGTGCAGATGCCTCGAGTGCAAGCCTACTCTGTGGAGCGGGACGGCGCCACCTCTAAGCTATCACAGATCGAGTTTACAGTAGAATGATTTTTCCTATTATCGCCTTTTTAGGGGATATTTCAAGCAAATTCGAGGGAAAAAACTTCTATTTCGTTATATCAGCTGAATTCTCTCAGAATTGTAGATAAATAGCTTTTGGAAGGGCCCTTTTTTCTACAAACTCGCAAGTCAAAAGGCGTTTATTAGGGGGTTTTCTCAGATTATATAGTGTCCGATGCATGATGCATGGGTGGATGAGATGATAAACAGAAGGCGCTCGGAGACTGGGATCTTGGGCGAGATCCTGAGGTTGGCGCAGAATGGCATGAAAAAGACCCATATTCAGTACAAGGCCAACTTGAGTTATGCTCAGCTCCAAATTTTTCTGACGTTTGCCGTGGAGAGGGGACTGTTTGAGACCAAAAGCGGTAACCCGAACGTGATGTACCGGACGACCCAAAAGGGAATCGAACTTCTCGCGCTGATCGAGGAACTTAACCGTATGTTGTCGGAATAAATCTTCCGTATGTCTTGAGCATAAAACGCTTACAGAACTGATTTGCCCGCTTTTGCTCGAGGTGCTTGAGCACAATTACAACGATGATCTCTCCCATATGTTTGGGTATTTATACCCAAAACCTCACTTAAGCGAGACTTCCTGATTTCCTGAGCGGATCCCTCTGAGGAAGAAAAAGGAGGCGTTTACGAGGGTGTGCGATCACAACCTGAAGAGGTTATGCTACCTGCCCTACCTAAAGGGACTCGACGTGAGCTGGAGCTAAATTATTGATGGGATGCTGATTCTCCGCTAGCTCCGACCTCCATTCTTTTTTGCACGTTTCTCCTTTATTTGTTTTGGGGCGACGCAACGCATACACCTATTCGCGGTCTGGGCCGCAGTATGGTGTTTGCGCTCGGGGCCCTCAATCACACCATCGCGGTCTGAAGCCGCAGTTGCATTAGCGAGGTGCCCCCGCCCCTGTTTTTGGCTTAAGCTCGAAACACCTCCCGCCGCGTAAGCATGTAGTATATCGCCACTAGAAGCTTCCTGGCAGTTGCCACCGCGGCGATTCGTTTTCCCCTTCGTTTGGCGATCCTCCAGAAGAATCGCGTCAGGCGTGTATTGTCTGTGCACGACGAGTGCACCCCACACCCCACACGCACTCCTGAAGAACCCAACGGAGCAAGCCGTTGCCCTCTCTAGTTATGCGTCCAAGCCATCGCATATTGTCAGACTAGTGTACTGACGGTACCAAGCCAGCGTAGGAGCAAAGTCTCTCCTCGTTCGGAAATCGGATAACATCGCCTATCTCTGCCAGGATGGCAAGCGCTGTGAAGTAGCCCACGCCTGGGATGGTCATTAGCAGCTTCGCTTCCTCGCTTTCGCCCGCTCTTTGCTTCACCAGGGCCGGGCGGGTCCGTCCCGCCGAGGAAGGTGCCGGGAAGGGGGAAGTGAGCAGGGGGTTCCCGTATGCGGAGAGGGAGAAGGGGCGAGTGATGGCCGTAGAGGCCGATCCCGAGAATTTTGAGGTGTTAAGAAAAAACATAGAAGCCAATCGTTTGAAAAATGTGTGTCCATCCCCTCACTGTTAGCTCAAGGTTGTTGAAAAGCAGTGCGTCGCGCGCGCCCCTTGAGAAAGAGTTAGCGCGCTTCTTTTACTGTGGTTATAATCACAAGGTTTTTAAATAAGTTTGTGGCTATGTTTACACATGGAAATAGAGGAATTGAAGGGCATCGTATCGAGCCAGAGATACGAATTGGAAGATAAATTTAGGAAAGAGAGGATAATCCAAAGGGAGAGACTTCCCTACGCGAAGAGATTCCTAAAGTACCCCAACATCCTCGCGGTTTTGGGCGTGAGGAGGTGCGGAAAGTCCATATTCTCCTTGCTCCTCGCGAAAGAGATCGGCAAAAATTTCGGCCACATAAATTTTGATGACGAAAGGCTAGTGGGGTTGAGGGGCGGGGATCTGAACAAAATACTCCAGACCTTTTACGAGCTTTACGGAGAGGTTGATTTCATCATCTTGGACGAGCCGCAAAACGTTGAGAATTGGGAATTATTCGCAAACAGGTTGAGGAGAACAAAAAGGGTCGTGGTCACTGGGAGCAACTCTCAATTGTTAAGCGGGGAACTTGCGACCGCTTTAACGGGGAGACATATAGATGTGTTCATGTTTCCCTTTTCCTTCAGGGAGATTCTGAGCTTCAAGCCGGATATTTATCTGACAGAGGATATCGCAAAGGTGAAGAGAGAACTCGAAAAATATTTAGAGGGAAGTGGGTTTCCCGAATATCTAAAATTCGGCCCGCAGATAGTTGTTAACATATACGAGGACATAGTGAACAAGGATTGCATAAGGAGACACGGGATAAGGAACGAGAGGAGCTTCAGGGAACTCGCAAAGTACCTTGTTTCTAATTTCTCATCCGAGTTCACATACTCGAAATTATCCAGGGTAACGGGCGTAAAAGATGTTCACACAGTAAAAAACTACGTGGAGTACCTAGAGCAGGCGTTTTTAATCCATGTGGTCGAAAGGTTTTCATTCAAGTTGAAGCAACAAATCATAGCTCCGAAGAAGGTCTATGTTATCGACCACGGCTTTGCCAATTTCATAAGCTTCAGGTTAACGAAAGATCTCGGAAGATTGCTGGAAAACATCGTGTGCACGGAGCTTTTCAACAGAGTGTCGGGAGGACACGATACTAGGGTCTACTATTTCAAAAACTCACGGGGGCACGAGGTTGATTTCGTTCTCAAGCAGGGGGCAAAAGTCATACAGTTGATTCAGGTCTGTCACGATATCTCCGATCCAGACGTGAAGAAGAGGGAACTTAGATCCTTGGTAGAGGCCGGTAAAGAGTTGAGGTGTGAAAATTTGCTCGTCATAACGTACGATCAGGAGAGTGAAGAGAAATTCAATGGCGAAAAAGTAAAGTTTTTACCCATATGGAAGTGGCTTTTGCAGCCGATTGGGTAGTAATTCCCAGATATTCATGTGAACATCCTTGTACAAATTTTTAGATATTCTCCATCCGTAGCTGGAATGGAGGTCGGATGCTCTCCAGAAGCGAGCTGGTCTCGATCTGGCAAAAAGCCCTGAGGAGGATTATGAGCAAGCGCAACAAACCAGATTTTCTTTTTATTCTTGACCTCACAAGGAAACTTTTGGTTTGCCGGGGGAATTGGGAAACGTTTCGCTGGATCTTTAGTAAAATTTTCTCTTATCCTTCCAAAAATGGTAAGTTTTGGTGAAATTTTTATAATGAGGTGAAGGACCCGAACCCGTTCGCGCCCCAATCTCGTCCAGCCCGTTTTTACGGAAAGTATTTATGCCAATTTACCATAAGAAGAAATGGTGGCATTATGGCAGAAATTGTTAAAATCGACAGGTCGGGTCGGGTCGTTATCCCAAAAAGTATCCGCAGGGAGCTGGGAGTGGAAAAGGAGGGTCAGTTTCTCCTGAGCACCCAAGGAAGGAATCGGCTACTCTTACAAAAACTAGATGTAGAAT
>Ga0315296_10004552_pt1 | contig 11305 bp, 6 predicted proteins | sample YL17G14_18_MG_FD_203921 | JGI IMG/M metagenome (GOLD analysis project Ga0315296, IMG submission 203921) | Sediment microbial communities from Yellowstone Lake, YNP, Wyoming, USA - YL17G14_18 | ecosystem: Environmental > Aquatic > Freshwater > Lake > Sediment | place: USA: Wyoming | collected...
CCCCCCACAATCATCAATCATCCATCAGCAATGCAAGGGCCCCGATTCACGCGGATTGACACGGGTTTCCGATTCTGTCCTTGCGAGCGAAGCGCGGCAATCCCGGCCGCAGGCCGTAGGCTGGAGGCTACCCCACAATCGTAAATCGTCAATCACAAATCATAAAGCCAAAGGCACCGCCGCTGCAAACTCTTGCCGTTTAAGGACTTATGTTGGTCGATCCCGAAGAAGTGCCGGACCCTTTAATGTTGCCAGAACCGCCGTGCTGATAACCGGCTAAGTTCCCCGTTTTCGCTTGACACAGGCCCGTTTCGGGCGGATAAACCTGCCATGGAAGGCAACCGAATCGAGCCATTGGCGAGGGCTGCACAGCGCGGACATTGGTGGTAGTACCGCATTGGAGATTTGCATGAGCCTTGATCTTTCTGCTTTGGAGTCGTGGCTGTGGGAGGCGGCTTGCGTGATTCGCGGGCCGGTCGATGCGCCTAAGTTCAAGGACTACATCCTTCCGCTGATCTTCCTCAAGCGTCTCTCCGATGTCTTCGACGACGAGATCAACCGGCTCACGGCCGATTTCGGCTCGGAAGCGAAGGCCCTCAAGCTGGTCGAGCAGGACCATAAGCTAGTTCGCTTCTTCATCGCCAAGAAGGCCCGCTGGCCGGAGATCGCGCGCAAGACGAGCGGCTTGGGCGAATACCTTACGGACGCCGTGCGGGCCGTCGCACGCGAGAACCCGCATCTTTCCGGCGTGATCGATGTCACCGACTTCAACGCGACCACCTCCGGCCAACGCATCCTCGACGACGACCGCCTAGCCTCACTGGTGGGCATTCTCAATCAGCACCGCTTGGGCCTGGAAGACGTGGAGGCGGACCTGTTCGGCCGGGCCTATGAATACCTGCTCCGCAAATTCGCCGAAGGCCAGGGCTCCAGCGCCGGCGAGTTCTTCACGCCCCCGGAGGTCGCACGCCTCATGGCGCGTATCCTCGACCCCAAGCCCGGCCAGAGCATCTATGACCCGTGCTGCGGATCGGGCGGCCTGCTCATCAAGGCGCGCCTGCGCTTAGTCGAGAAGCACGGCGTGACCAAGAACGGCTGGAAACGCCTTCCGTCGAATCTTGCGCCGCTTAAGCTCTTCGGCCAGGACATCGGTGCCGACAAGTTCGCCATGTCCCAGATGAACGCCGTCATCCACGACATGGAGGCGGAAATCGCCCTGGGCGATACGATGAACCGACCCGCCTTCACAAATCCCGACGGCAGCCTGCGCCAGTTCGATCTTGTAACCGCCAATCCGATGTGGAACCAGAAATTCCCGGCCAAGACCTATGAGAATGACACCTTCGGACGTTTCACGCGTGGCGTCTCGCCAACTTCCACCGCCGATTGGGGTTGGGTACAGCACATGATTGCCTCGCTGAATGACACCGGCAAGATGGCTATTGTGCTTGATACGGGCGCCACCGCTCGTGGGAGCGGGAGCCAGGGAAGCAATAAGGAGCGGGACATCCGAAAGCAGTTTGTCGACGCCGATCTGATCGAGGCGGTTTTCCTGCTGCCGGAGAATCTGTTCTACAATACACCCGCACCCGGCATCATCATGGTCCTCAACCGGCGCAAGAAGCACGCCGGCCAAATCCTGCTCGTCAACGCCTCGAAGCAGTTCAGCAAAGGCCGGCCGAAGAACTTCCTCGAAGGCGCGCACGTCGGCGCCATGGCCGACACGTACCTCAAATGGAAGGCCGTCGATGGCCTTTCGGCGACCATCACCACGACTAACGCAGTCAAGAATGACTATAACCTCTCACCCAGTCGATACGTCTCCAACGGAGAACACGCTGAAGTGCTCCCACTGGACGAGGCGGTAGTAGAGCTACGCGCGGCCGAGGAGGAGATCGAAACCGCCAACCGCGAGCTGGAGAAAGTGCTCAAGACACTCGGCTTGGGAGCTTCGTGAGAATGCGACGTTCATCCGCAAAAGCCAGGGCAGGTGTGACGCACCAAGACAACCGGGCGGAAGGATGGGAGGCCGTTCCATTCGGCGCATCTATTCGTCGCACAAATGCTCGCACCACGAAGGTCCAGAGGGCTAACTACCGCCAGAGCGGACAGTACCCGATCATTGATCAAGGGCAAGGCTTCATCGCTGGATACTGGGATCGCCAGGACGATATCTATCCAGGAGAATTGCCCGTTATTGTTTTCGGCGACCACACGCGGGTATTCAAATTTGTGGATTTCCCCTTCGTTGTTGGAGCAGACGGAACGCAGCTACTTGTGCCGGACACGACGCGCTTCGATCCCTATTTTCTCTACCTCGCGTACTCGTCCCTGAACATCCCAAGCCGTGGCTACAATCGGCACTTCTCCCTGCTGAAAGAGCAGACAATCGTAATGCCTCCGTTGGGTGAGCAGCGGGCGATTGCGCGGGTTTTGCGGACGGTGCAGGAGGCGAAGGAAGCGTGTGAGCGGGTGATTGCCGCCACGCGGCAACTGAAGGAGAGCCTCCTCCACCACCTCTTTACCTACGGTCCAACTCCCTTCGATGGGACCGCCCGTGTGTCGCTGCGCGAGACAGAAATTGGCCCGATTCCGGCGCACTGGGGGCTCAGTCGTTTTGGTGAAGCAGTGGAGATTGCCAGCGGGCAGGTGGACCCACGGGAGAAGCCATATAGTGATATGTTCCACGTGGGCCCGGAGCATATCGAAGCGGGTAGCGGGCGATTGCGGCCCCTCTCGACCGCCGCTGATGCGGGACTCATCAGCGGCAAGTATCTGTTCACGGACCAGGATGTGCTCTATTCCAAGATCCGGCCGTACCTGCGCAAGGCTGCTTTACCCACATTCACAGGCATTTGCAGCGCCGACATGTATCCGTTGCGTCCCAAGCGGGGTCTTGGGCGCGAGTTCCTGTTTTTCTGGCTCCTCAGCGACATGTTCACGAGGGCAATTGTCCCAAGCCAGGGGCGCACAGGGATTCCGAAGGTTAATCGCGAGCAGATCAACGCCACACCTCTGCCGGTCCCCCCAGAGACCGAGCAAAAGCAAATCGCGTCGGAACTGTCAGCGGTGGATGCGAAATTGAGGGCAGAGGAGACGCGTCACGGCGCCCTCGTGTCGCTGTTCGCCTCAGTGCTCGATAGCCTGATGTCGGGGCGCGTTCGCCTGCCGGAGTTTGTGAGAGGATCGTAATATGACACTCGGTGGGGAGAGTCGTGCTGTGCAACGCCCCTTCGTCCGCTATGCGGTCGAAGCGGGATGGTCGTACCTGTCGCCCGATGAAGCGTTTCGGATGCGCAATGGCGGGATCATGAGCCCGGTCCTCGACGTGGTACTCACGGCGCAACTTCAGAAACTCAACGCGCGGGTCGTGGACTACGAACGCGCTGTTGATACCGTGAAGCGGCTGGCGCGCGTACGTCCGAACATTGAGGGCAATCTGGATGCATGGAAGTACCTCAAAGGTCTTAAAACCGTTTTCGTTTCCGAGGAGAAACGTGAGCGCAACGTGCGACTCCTGGACCCGGTGAACGTTGAGGCGAATCAGTTCCATGTGACGGACGAATTCACGTTCTCCAACGGCACGCCACCGGACATCCGGGCGGATATCGTCTTTTTCATCAATGGCGTGCCTGTGATCGTTGTCGAAACCAAACGTGCGACAGATCCTAATGGAATTGCCACGGCGCTGGACGACATTCGCTATTACCACCAGAAAGGCCCGGAGTTTCTGGCGCTGAACCAGCTTCACGCGCTGACGCACCTGATTCATTTCTATTACGGGGCGACTTGGAACCTCTCGATGAAGTCCCTTTTCAACTGGCGGGATGAGGCGGTTACGCCGGGCGATTTCGAGAGTCTGTGCAAGACGTTCGTCGCTCCGCGCCGGGTGCTGCGCGTGCTGACGGATTTCATCCTGTTCACGCGCAAGGATGATGAGCTTTCCAAAGTGGTGCTCCGCCCGCACCAGATGCGCGCAGTGGAACGTTGCCTCGGACGCGCGAGAGACAAGAAGAAGCGTCGGGGTCTGGTCTGGCACACACAAGGCAGCGGCAAAACCTACACAATGATCGTCACGGCCAAGCGCCTCATCGAAGACCCGCAATTCGAGAACCCGACTGTCCTGATGCTCGTGGACCGCAACGAGTTGGAGACGCAGCTTTTTGGGAATCTCGAATCGGTCGGCTATGGGCATATCCCGGTGGCAACGGATAAGAAACACCTGCAGAAGTTATTGCGCGACGACACTCGCGGGCTGATCGTGTCCATGATTCACAAGTTTGACGGCGTGCCGGAGGGCGTCAACAAGCGAAAGAACTTCATCGTGCTGGTCGATGAGGCGCACCGCACGACCGGTGGCGACCTGGGCAACTATCTCATGGGCGCGCTGCCGAACGCTACTTTCCTCGGCTTCACCGGCACGCCCATCGACCTGACGGCCAAGGGCAAAGGCACGTTCAAGGTCTTCGGACTTGACGATGAGAAGGGCTATCTCGACAAGTATTCCATAGCCGAGTCCATTCAGGACGGAACCACAGTTCCGCTTCACTATGCTCTGGCGCCCAATGAGTTGCGCGTAGACCGTGACACGTTGGAAAAGGAGTTTTTGGGCCTGGCCGAGGCGGAGGGCCTGAGCGACATCGAGGAACTGAACGCCATTCTGGAAAAGGCGGTGACGCTGCGGAATATGCTCAAGAACCGCGACCGGATGAAGAAGGTCGCCGAGTACGTCGCGAAGCACTATCGCGAGAACGTCGAGCCGATGGGGTACAAGGCATTCCTCGTGGGCGTGGACCGCGAGGCATGCTGCCTGTACAAGGAGGCTCTGGACCGGCTCTTGCCGAGCGAGTACTCGAGGGTTGTGATCAGTCCGGCGTGGAAGAAAGACCCGGAACACATGAGACGCTGCTATCTCAGTGACGATCAGGAAAAGTCCGTTCGCAAGGCCTTCCGCAATCCGGATGCACAGCCGAAGATCCTCATTGTGACGGAGAAACTGCTGACGGGGTTCGATGCGCCGATTCTCTATGCGATGTACTTGGACAAGCCGATGCGGGACCACGTCCTGTTACAGGCCATCGCGCGCGTGAACCGCCCCTATGAAGATAACGAGAATCGGCGGAAGCCCTGCGGCTTCATTCTCGATTTCGTCGGCGTCTTCGATAATCTCGAAAAGGCGCTCGCCTTTGACTCGAAGGATGTCTCCGGCGTAATTCAAGGCGTGGACGTGCTGCAAAAGCGGTTCGGCAACATGATGGAAAAAGCACGCCGGGAGTACCTTGTCGTCGTGGCCCACAAGGGCGGCGATAAGGCGGTTGAGGCGGTCCTGGAGCATTTCCGCGATAAGGAGAAACGGGAAGGTTTCTATGCCTTCTTCCGTGAGTTGCAGGATATCTACGAGATTCTGTCGCCCGATGCCTTTCTGCGACCGTTCGTGGCGGACTACAACGAATTGCTCCGAATGTTCCATATTCTTCGTGCGGCCTATGACCGGGGGCAGCCTATCGACAGGGAATTCCTCCGTAAAACGGCCAAGTTGGTACAGCAGCATACGGAGTCCGGCACTATCGAAGACCCGGCCAAGTTCCACGCCCTCACCGCCCAGACCCTCGAAGCACTCGCGCAGGCGCCGCAGCCGGACACGGTCAAGGTGTTCAACTTGCTCAAGGCGCTGGCGTCGCTGGTCCATGAACGGGGCGGCGGGCAGCCGTACCTGATTTCCATCGGCGATCGCGCGGAGGAAATCGCTCAGGCTTTCGAAGAGCGCCAGATGACCGCCCAACAGGCATTGGAGGCCTTGGACCGGCTGGTTCAACAGATCAAGGAGGCGGAGAAGGAGCGCGCGGCCACGGACTTGAGCCCCGAGGCGTTTGCGGTATTCTATATGCTCAAATCCGACGGCATCAACGAGCCACTGAAAGTGGCCAAGGCCATAGAGAATGCTTTTCAGGAGTATCCGCACTGGCAGGTGAGCGAGCGGCAGGAACAGGACGTGAGGCGTGCGCTGTACAAGTCGTTGATCGATGCGGGAGTAGAGGCGGTGGTTGAAGTCGCCTCGAAGCTAATGAGACTGCTACGGAGGGCAATGCAGTGAAGGTGAAGCCAGGCGACAATTGGGAGCCGCTGGAGGTCGCGATTCCGCGCGATGTCTTCCTTGCGGAGGTTGAAACTTGGGCGAGAAGAATGGCCGTGCGCCCAAAGTCTGTGCAACTTCGTGCGATGACACGCAAATGGGGTAGCTGTTCCACCGCCGGCAGAGTGACATTCGATACGTGTCTGCTACGCCAGCATGCGGAGTTTCGCAAACGCGTGATTATCGAAGAACTTCTGCACCTGCGAATCCCAAACCACGCCAAGCTATTCAAAACGCTCCTCCGAGCACTCCTCAGCAGCTCTTGTTCGGCCGGTTCTGCTGAGGTCACCGGATCGGCGGCTGGCCCATCAAGTGAGTGGAGGTGAAGCTATGGACAAGAGAGAGAAAGAAACGGTCTATTTGTCGCAGCTTGAAGGGGTTGCAGATTCTCTGGCCGGGCGATGTCCGCGCCCTCGAAAGGCGCATCTCTTGCGAGATCACTTTTCCGCGTCTGTCTGTCGTAGTGCCAGTGGCACTTCGGCTCCTCGTAAGGCGAGTTGACGATCAAATGGTCTATCGTAGTGCGGCTCACTTCTTCTCTTCTCCCTCGCCGAGACCCTTGGCGTCGGGTCCGTCGAGTTCCAGGTGCGGCGTCGATTCCTTCAGTCTCTTCTGGACCTGCTTGATGGGCTCGGCGGGAGGCAGGCTCTCCGGCATGGTGCCGCCGATGCGCCGGATCGCTTGGCGCACCTCCTTGCCGACTTGCTGGTGAGTGTCGATGGCTCGTTGCTGGCCCTGGATACCTTCTTTGGCCAGTTTTTCGCGTGTCTGGGTCATGCGGAACTGGTTGGCCGCCAGTTCGGGGGGAATGGGGCCGTGTCTTCATTGCTCACGGCCCGAAGGCGTCGCAAGCCGCGTCTTTGCCGAGTGCGTCCCTTTACGTCTCTACCGCGTTGCTGCCCGATTGCAGATCTGCAGGTTGTCGATCAGGCCGGACCCAGAGGTGCGAAGGGCAAGAGCATTGCCTGTACGGGAGCCGGCACAAAATCTGCAAATTTTTTCATCTACATCGTGCGGGGGAGGAACGCCTTTATAGCAGAGCTTCGACGTGCAGGTTTTGCGCGCGGCGCCGTGCCGTGCGAGCGCGGAGTTACAACTGAGACTTCGAAAATTGAGCTGCCATGACTGAGAGAAGCTGCGAATGCTGCGATTTCTTCTCGCCCTCGCTGACCTTCGTTCGCAAGCCCACGTGGGGATACTGCACAAGACCGGTGGGCGGCTGCGATGGTGCGAGTGAGGGAAAGGCCCAGGCGCGGTTCACTTGGGCCGATAATACGTGCGATGATTTCAAACTGCGTGCGCAGTCCGTGGCCCGCGAGTGAAAGGGAGTCCGCACGCGCGCGGCCGGGGCACATGATGTACGCTCCAGAGCCGAGGCAGAGGGCGTGCTACTTCCTCGTGCCCTCTGCCGGGCCATTGCCGCCCGGCGGGTGTATGATACCGATTACGGTTGAATATTTCGTATCTCCGGGTGGCAGCGGCAAGGCCGAAGGCTTTGCCGATGGCGGATGGGTAAACCATCGCCAAGCTGGCGCTTGCCGCTGCCACCCAAGGCTTGGTGAGGTGCTACGAAAAACTCATGCGGAATCGGGATGAGGCCGTGGCGGCGGGGGCGCAAAAAAAAGCACCCTCCTCCGGGTGCTGAAACGGGACGTTTATTCGAGAGCATCGGATGCCGGTGCGGCGGGTTATCGGACCGAAAACACGGGCGCCGGTCCGCCTGCGTCAGTAGCCCTCCATCGGCATCGGCGGCAAAATGCCAATCTTGTGATCCTCAATGTCGTAGATGAAGCTGCCCTGCGAGTGCGACTGGACCCATACGTATCCATCGTTGATCGCAAACAGCACTTCCGTCTGCCTGCCGCTGACCAGTGCGGCGGCCCCCGACGACCGCAGGGCCTCGTACAGCAGCGGCCCGAAGTCCACGATCTGCTCGTTGGCGAAGCCCACCTGCCTCAGCACTTGCACGACGTCATCGGCGGTCAGGTTGGTGGCCTGGCCGCCGCCCCGCGGCACGACCTGCAGCTTCGCATTCACCACGGGTTGGTCCTTTTGCTTGTGCCCGAAGGGAAGCCATTCCATCGGCTTGAGCAACTTGCTGCAACCCGCCACCTCCAAAGCCAGCACAGCCAGGACCAGCAGGATGCCGGTCCTCATGCCGTTCGTCACATGTCCTTGCCCAACTCGCACAGTTTCGACTCTCCTCTTGGCCGGTCTTGAGTTCCCCGTTTCGGGCCGTGAGCCGCCGCCAACGGAGACCTCAAGACTCAATGGTCATTTACGTGTCACACTCTCTCGGATCTGCTGCCTGAATGCCTCCTGGGCCGGCGTTCCCATCTGGCTTCCTCCGGCCATCTCGGGGGACCGGCCGGTCACCTGGCTGTTCTCGGGCACCAGGTACGCCGTCACGAAGACGGCGATTTCGCGAGTCGCTCTATCCTTCTCATTGTTCCTGAACAGCGGTCCGACGATCGGCCAATCGCCCAGTCCGGGGACTTTCTTTTCCTTCTGCCTGGACCGGTTCTCCGTCAATCCGGCCACCGCGGCGGTGCCGCCGTCCTTGATCACGACGCTGTTCTGGGCCAGACGCCGAGTCACCACGGGCAGGTCGTTGCCTCGCCCGCGCGGGATGCTGTCGCTGACTTCCACGGACAGCTCCAGCGTGATGTCGTTGTTGTCGCCGATGCGAGGCGTGATCTCCAGCGTCGTGCCGGATTTGATCGTCTCGAACTGCGACTGGGCGTAGAAGAGCCCCGCCGACATCGCCGGCGGCGTCAGGACGTAGTACTCTTCCTGGACCACCTGGATGCGGGAGCGTTTGCCGTCCTGCCCCATGACCTGCGGGCTCGACAGGATGTCCGCCTGCTGATTCTCGCGCAGCATGTTCAGAGCCGCGGTCAGGGAATCCGTAAAGGTCCGGTCGAAAGAGAATCCCACCTGCAAGCCGTAGGGGATCGTGTCGGTTGTGACGAAGCCCTCGGTCGTGTTGTTCTTGACGAACGAGTCGGTGAAGAGCCCGGCTCGTGCGGTCGGGAAGCTCCATTCGACGCCCAGGTTCAGCAGGTTGCCGCGATCCATCGCCACGATGCGGGCGTCGAGCAGGACGTGCTTCGGCCGAATATCCAGTCCCTTGAGCTCGCTGACGATGCGATTGGCAATCTCGGTCGGAGCCGTCACAGTCACGATGTGGCTGTTCGGATCGATCTCCGCCTGGACGTACGGGGTGAACGCCGAAGAGAGCAGGCTCTTGGCGGCATTCGGCGCGATGTAGTTCAGGCGCACCCGCTGCGTCTCACTGATCTTCGGGAACGCACTGCCGTCCGGCTTGCGATCCGCCACGAGGTAGTAGTCGGGATACTTTTTGACGACATACGGCGTGCCGGACAGGATCATCTCCAGGGCCCGCTCCAGCGGGACATCCACCAGGTCGGCCCAGACTTGCCCGGTCACCGTATCCTCGGGAATGATGGGTATGCCGGCGGCCTGGGACAGGTCCTGCAAGGCCTGCCGCAACTCGTCGCCCGGAATCGTTTGAGTGATCGACTTATAGACCATGTACGTGTTCGGCGTGGTCTCATCCACCCTGGCGACGTATTGCGACCCCTTGAGCACGCCCTGGAGGGCCGTTGCGATCGGCACGCGGTCGAAGGTGACCGCCGGAACGATCGTCGGCTTGACTGTCCCATCGACAGCGATGTTCACGCCGCTGCCCAGCGAAATCTGCCGCAGAGTCTCGAGCAGACTGCCCTGGAAGGTGCCGCTGACCAACGCCCCGCTGATCACGGGCTCAACCGTAGGCGGCCGCGTCTGCGTAGTCTGCGTCCCACGCCCATCCAACTCGGCTATTCTCTTTCTGATGTCCTCGAGCTCTCTATCAAGCTTCTCTTTCTCCGTGAGCGACTTAGCCGTCGTGTCCGCCGGCTTGGTCGTCGTGTCCGGCGGCTTAGTCGTCGTATCCGGCAGCTTAGTCGTCGTGTCCGGTGGCTTAGTCGTCGTGTCCGGCGGCTTCACCGCCACGGTCTTGTCGATGTTCACAATCACGTTCGAGTAGGGAATGGCAGCCGGCTCGAAGATGAATCCCGGTTTCACCGGGGTCAGCTCACCGGTCCAGTCATAGGGGACCTGAATCGTGTATTTTCCCCTGGCGTCGGTGGTCGCGGTCATGCCGCCGGGCTGGGCGGTGATCGTGACGCCCTGAATCGGCTCCTCGCCGTCCTTGATGGCATCGCTGATGGTCATCATCTTGAGCGTCGCCGTGAAGTTCGTCGCCTGGACGTTCTGCATCACGGGCCCTACCGGCCGGGTCGTGGGGTTGAAGGTGCACCCCGGCCTTTGCGGGCTGATCTTGCCCGTCCAGCTATGGTCCACGGTCAACCTGAAGTCTCCGTTGGAATCGGTGACGACGGAGGTGGGGCCCTTGTCGGTCATGATGAGGATGTCCGGGACGCCTGCCCCCTTGTCGGAGACGATGCGGCCGGAGATCACGTACTGCTTGATCGTCGGCTTATAGTTCTCGCCCATCTTGGCATCGAGGACGTCCTTGTAGTCCTGCCTGGCCGGCTCGAACGAGTAGCCCTCTTTTGTCGGCGTCGCGGACCCGGTCCACTTGTACCCGACTTCCACGGTATAGGATCCATCCTGCCCGGAGATCACGCGGCCCGGCAGACCCTTGAGCTCGACGCCGGGAAGCTCCACGTTTCCGGAGATGGTGAACGTCAATGCTTTGGCCTTGAAGTCCTGCTTGGCCAAGTCCTTTTCGAGCGGCCCGCACACCAGGGTGGCCGGCTCGAATGTGTAGCCTTCCTTTTCCGGAGCAATGGTGGCCGTCGCCCCGTATTCGAGTGTGGCCGAGTAGGAGCCCGTAGGTCCGCTGACCACGTCGCCCGGCAATCCCACCATTTTCGCCCCGCCGACTCCGGCGGTTCCGACGATCTTGTACTTCATGATGGTCGCCTTGTAGTCCTGGGCGTCCTTGCTCGCTTTGACTGCGGTATAGTCCCTGGACGGCGGCTCGAATGTATAGCCCGCCTTCGTCGGCGTTACTTTGAAGGTCTTTCCATAATCCACGACCGCCTTATAGGCGCCATCGTCACCGGTAATCGGCTCGCCGGGCAGGCCCGCCATAACGACGCCCGCCATGCCGGCGCTGCCGGATATCTCAAAGGTGAAAAT
>Ga0315296_10004553_pt1 | contig 11304 bp, 10 predicted proteins | sample YL17G14_18_MG_FD_203921 | JGI IMG/M metagenome (GOLD analysis project Ga0315296, IMG submission 203921) | Sediment microbial communities from Yellowstone Lake, YNP, Wyoming, USA - YL17G14_18 | ecosystem: Environmental > Aquatic > Freshwater > Lake > Sediment | place: USA: Wyoming | collected...
GTGCAGAGAGCCGCCGCGAAGTCCCTCGGCCTCATGGCCCCCGAGTCGCGAGCCGCCATCCCCGCCCTCGTGGGGGCACTCAGCGTCGAAAGCGCACAGACCAGGAGGGAGGTCGCCCTCACACTCGGCCTGTTCGGAAGCGAGGCGGCGAGCGCGCTGCCCAGGCTGAGAGAGGTCTCTGAGAACGACCAGGTCGACTATGTGCGGAACGCCGCCGCGAGCGCGATCGATTCCATCGAGAACCCGCCGCCTCAGGAGAGCACCGGGTGATTGGCGTCCAGGCTCGTTCAGCATTCCCGTCTTGCGGACCGTTCCGCATGTTTAATACAATTGATCAGCTTGGCAGGCGGGCGCTTCCCGCCCCTCTTTTTGGAGTAGCATGATGCGTTCAGCTTTTCTTCTCACAATCGCGTTGTTTCTTCTTCTGCCGGCGACCTCAGTCGCCCAGGATACGCCGACCGCGTCGGATGATGAGGTCGCGGCGGTCTGGGACGGTTTCACGTTCGAGCTTGAGGCTCTCGACGGCGACGAGCTTACGGAAGAGGACGTGTTTGCCGGCGGCGAGCTTTACCTGGTCGATTTCTGGGCGAGCTGGTGCCGCCCGTGCAGCCAGTACCTTCCCCACCTCGAGGATATCGTCGACGAGTACGGCGATCGAGGCTTCAAGGTCGTGCTTTTCTGCGTCGATGAGGCGGGCACGATGTCGACCGCGCGCTCCACTCTCGCCGGTGAGGACTACCCGTTCACCATCCTGTTCGATCCGGAATCAAAAGTCCGCAACGAGCTGGGCGTGAGGATGATCCCGACCACTGTGCTCTTCAGCCCGACCGGCGAGGAGCTCTGGCGCCATGTCGGCTATGCGTCCGGAGACGAGGATGAGGTCAGGGAGAAGATCGAGGAGAATCTCCCTGCGGAAGAGACAACCGGCGACGACGAGGCCGGATAACTCCCGTATGCCGGCGAGATCCATCTGGTGAGCCTCCGGAAGTGTGGCTCCCATTTTTTACGACCGGCTTACCGTACCCTATCATGCGGAGTAATCGCATGCGCTATCCGCTGAATCCGCTTCTTGTCCAGGCTCTTCTCGTTCCTTTCATTCTGGGACTTCCGGCACCCGCTCTCGCCGACAGCGTCTTCGACCGTTACTTCTCCGGAAGCCACATAAGCTTCGAGCTCAGCGACGATACGATCACCGACACGTCCAAGTTCGAAGCCGAGCTCGAGCTAAGGTACCGCTTCGAGGACATCTCCGCCTTCGTCAGGGCCACGAACGACCGGCCTTTCGCCTACCAGCGCGACCAGTTCAACGTCGAGAAATGGGGGTTCAATTACCAGCTCAACGACGACTGGGATGTCACAGGCGGCGATTTCTCGCTGGTCTTCGGGCGCGGGACCGCCCTGAATGCGATCGAGACCCGCGATGTTGACCGCGACGCGCAGTTGGAGGGCCTGATGGTGGCGGGCGATCTTGGTGCCGCCGCCGTGACGGCGTTCTGGGGGCAGCACAAGTCGGACGGCATGGAATACTACGTGAGTGGTGTGAATACCACTGATGGCGACCCCGCCGACGAGCTGATGGGCGGACGGCTTGCGCTTGATTTCGGAGACATAGACCTTGGCGCAAGCTGGATCGACGCGGACATGGTCAGGTTCGGCGAGCCGCTCTCGACCGCGGTGACGGAGCTGGATGCCTCATGGCGCATCGATCCGTTCAGGCTCTACTACGAGACGGTCTGGTTCAACAGGGATGAGCTTGAGGGCTCGGAGGAATCCGCCGACGGCCGGGCGCATGTCGCCGAGATCATCTATGCCGAGCCCGGCTTCTCCCTTTCGGGCTCATGGGCTCGATATCAGGACGCGCACTTCGATTACGCCACCGCGCCCTCCCTGAGAAGACCCGATGTTGAGGACTCCGCAGCCAGGGAGAACGATGAGACCGGCTGGCGTCTCGACTGTCGCCTCTCGCCGCAATCCTGGGACGGCAACTCGCTTCGCCTGCTCTATGCTGACCTCGAGGGAATCGAGCTGGAGGAGCAGGAGTTCAGGAATTTCTTCGCCGAATGGGCGTCGCCGGTGACGGAGGAATGGTCCGGAACGCTCAGCTACGACTGGATAAAAGGTCTGCTGCTGTACTATGGAGGCATAAACGGTACGGACGAGAGCTTCCGCGCGACGCTCGATGGACCGTTCCCGTTCGGCGGGACGTTCCATCTGTCCGGACGCTTCCGGCTGCTCGCGAGCGAGTTCGAGAGCGACGACGAGCTTCAGATCGGATTCGACTGGCACGTCAGCCCGGATTTCACCCTGGGCTGCGTCAGGGAGACCTCCACGCGCCCCACCGAGCCGCCCCCACCGGGGATTCCCGGCATACCGACCGAGTCGCCGGGCCGATGGAATTCGGCCTTCATAAGATGGCTTCCCGACCCCTGGACCCAGGTGGACCTGATGATCGGAAGCCAGAGAGGCGGGTTCCAGTGCTCGGGCGGAACGTGCGCCCAGCTTCCGCCGTTCAAGGGAGTGCGATTCACCTACTACAGGGCCCTCTAGCGCTGCACACAGGAGCGCGGACTGTCCAGTCCGCATGAATCGGGTCGGTAGGCGCCGTCTCGGCGATCCGCCCGTCCGCGGCGTACTCGTAGCGCATCTCGTACTCCGGCTTTTTCGTCGACATCTTGTTCGGGTAGATCACACTCGCGACCCGGCCCGCCTCGTCGCGCCGCACGAAGTACGGCTCGCCCTCGCCCTCGCGGATCCCACTTCCTTTGACGCGCCCGAGCGCCCGAAGGTTGCCCTCCGCGGCGAAAAGATACCGTAGCGGCTCATCGAACGCCCAATTGTCCTCGTCGTCCGGCTCGACATGCCCGCTCCAGCCGGACGTGTCGGGGCAGGTGTGCCCGAACGTCGGGTCGCTGAACGCGGTGCGCCTGCTCGCGGTGTCGTACTCGAAGAGCAGCGAATGGTACTCATCGCCGCTCTGCTTCGCGATCGCGTAGGGGTAATATTCCTTCTCGACGCGCCCCAGCTTGTCGGTCGTGAGCGTCCAGTCCATATCCTGCGCGTCGTCCTGCGAGTCGATGTAGTGGTAGCGATGCCGCTTCAGCGCGCCGCAGAGGCAATACTGGTACTCGTACTTCTCCGTATCGCCGTCGAGCTTCTCCGCTAAGAACCGGAGGCAAGAAGAACCCGGCAAGGGAATGCCGGGTGCGAAACTTGTTTCCGTCGTAAAAACTCCGTCTAGCCTCTCATACACGGGCTGTGAGCTTCTCAATCTCAATGAGTATGATGTTCCCATCATAAGTGCCGACTGCAGCGACTTCCAAGTCCTCGGAGAATTCCAGACCCGTACGGACGCGATGGCCAAGATCTATGACTTGGACATCTTCACCTCCCAGCAATAGCCTGTCCAGGTCAAGGATGAGGAACCTCTCACACGTGGCGTCTACGTAGAAATCTAATGCGATGTATTCCACGCCCAAAGCACTGAAGTCATCGATCCAGGCCGAGAGAGCGCCATTCGAATACCTTAGCAGGCTGTTTGGCTGCACGACTGCTATCGTTTCGCCATTTGATGCGAGTCTACAGACATCCACGGGGTAAGGGTAGTCCGCCTGTCCACTGACACCGAGTTCACTTCCCCAAACCAGGATGGTCTCAGGTTCTGGCTGCATTCGATCCAGAATCACCAGCTCGGTCATAGCAGCTTCTAACGAAATGATCCTGTCCAATGAGTCGACTATGTATCTCCCCCTTGTACCCTCATCCCAACCAGCGTGCCATCGTTCAATAACATATCCCTGCGGCGATCGGACGAGGAGGTTTGGACCCGCCCGGAGATCAATCACAAGCACTCCAGCGGAGCAACTCAGCAATTGAGACCACTCACCTAAGCCGGAGTCAATGGTTTGGATCACTTGGCCATCGAGGCTGAGCACCACGACAGCAGTCTCGCCTTCGTAGGATTTGGTGGGCACAAGCACACTCGAGCCGTCAAGAACAGGCGGGCCAATATACCGCTCCCAAGGAAGGCTCCAAACAAGTTCCCCTTCTCGATTGAAACAGCCGTACAACTTCTCTCCAGCCTGTCCGCTCACAATGAAGGCTGCTCGGCTGAGAGGAGTGAGGGGCGATGGTCGATTCTCCTCCATTGTGAGCAGCAAATCGCAACGGGCCGATGCAACATCGCACCAAAACACCCGTGAGGAACTGTCGGAAACGAGCAGCTCACTCGCGCCCATGAAAGCCAGATCCACAATTTGCGAATCCGAGACATGAATTACATTGGTAACACGGATGGCAGCGATCTCGAAAGGAAGGCAGTCGCCTCGGCTTCTCATATCGAGGTCTATTGGAGGAAGGACTCTCGACTGATTCTCGGCGTCCTTCGGCAGCACGCTGCAAATTGCTGTCAGTATGACAGCCAGGATAGGAATCTTCGTTAGCATCATCTCGCTCCTCCTGAGCGGTTAGAGGTTCAGTCACACTCTTCTTTGTCTTTGCAGAATGTCTGCAAAGCGATGGCGATCTCTGACATCAAGCAATGGCAACAATCAGGCTCGAGGAAGATAGGCATGAGCCACGATGGTAGATCGGGAAACAACTCCAGAATGGTGTCGCAATCAGGATTCAGTTCCCAATCATGGAATTGGTCCCTATCGCAACACACATTTGCGGAAGTCTCAGTGCGGAAGGGACATTCATCCACTGGAATGTCGATATCAGGACACATGACGCTGCAAATCGAGTCATCGCCCAGCAATTGAAAGCACCATTCTATTGAGAAGTCTGGATGGCAAGAATAGTCGCAATCATCTAGAGCCTGCTTGGCTCGCCTGCATTTCTCCCGCGCGTCGAGAGCCCGTCTTACCAGCTCCTTCCAGCCAAGATCTTCCTCACTAAGCAGCGCCAGCTTCTTGCAGAGGCAGCCGCGCGGTGTATCTTTGTCCGCAGGATTCCCTACAAGGCATAAGCATTTGAAGCAGTCATTCTCTTCTTCCTCCGGAAGAATGTGGTAGTAGGCCAGGCATATCCACGGCACGCAGCAGAAATCGTGCAGAAGGTTGCCGGTCGCTGCTGAAGCTATGGGATCGCAGTTCTTGACCCGGTCCGCCGCCCACATCAAGCACTTGATCCCGCATTCTTCGTTCAGGTCAGTCAGCTTCTCCGGTATAGAGGTCTCCCCGGCTGGTCTGGCACTCGGCCACGGTGCCTCGACACGGCGGAGCTCGTACGTGTTATTGCCCTGCCTGCTGGCGAATCGGCCCAGACCTGCGAGGAAGTGCCGGGATCCGCGATGGATCAGCGCGTCAAAACCTCCGGAGGAGCCGGTTGTGCCGCCGCCGTACATCTCGATGTAGTTGGCGGAGGTCGCGAGGTTCGAGACCGTAGCGCTGAAGGTTGCGCCCGAGATCTGGTTGAGGGATGCGGTGCGTTCGGTGCGGGCGATTGCCTCTGAGACCGGGTCGCGCTCGGTCTTGAATTCAAGCGCGCCGGAGTTGGCTTCGAGATAGTAGTCGGTGTCGTTACCGCCCGAGCGTTGGCGCTGGCGGACGCCCGCGGCATGCCTCAGATAGTCGCGCGTGAGGTCGGAGTAGGTGTAAACCCACTCGTCCTCGACCTCAGCAACATCGAACTCGTGCTCCTGCACAAGCGCGCTCCCATCATAGACGAATCGCTTCAACGTCGCGTCCCAATCCTTCATGGACGAATCGTGATTCCGTCTCTGCCTGCCCGCCATAGCCTCGGCGAAGGCGGGCCACACGCGTCCTGTTACATGATACCATACGTTGCCGCGTACGTGGAGGCGGGGGCGCGGTATTGACACAACCCGATCGACACCCTACAGTTGTCGCGCCTGTCACAGGCTCTGGGGCAGGCCTGGATCGCGAAACGACGCTTCGGAGGAGATGACATGACCGATCGAGCACCCTCAGTCGATGAAGTCGAGGCTCTGGCCAGGCACGAGGAGGCCATCGCCGGGCTTTACTCCCAGTTCGCGGAGGCATTCCCGGACTACCTCGATTTCTGGAATCGCATGGCGAAGGACGAGATCGATCACGCCGCCTGGGTGAGAGAGTACAGGAAGCTCGTGGAGCAGGGGAAAAGCGAGGTCAACCGCGGCAGGTTCAGGGTCAAGGCAATCGAGACGTCGATAAGATACATCAACGGCTACGGGCAGCAGGCCCGTCGCAACGAGCTGAGCATTCTCAATGCGGTCTCGCTCGCGGTCGACATCGAGAACGCTCTCATCGACAGGAAATTCCTCGAGATCTACGAGACTGACGACGAGGACCTGAAGTCAGTGCTGAATGCGCTTATCGAAGCTACAAAGTCGCACAGGGAGAGGGTTGTCAGCCTGCTGAACGACGTGAGGCAGTCGGAGGGCCCTGCGGCTGTCGGGTGACCTCGAGCAGGTCCTAGCGATGCCTACTCACGACGAGAAATACATCCTTGCGATCGATCCGGGACGTGACAAGCTCGGGATCGCGCTGCTGGACTCGCGCGGCGCGGTCGCCGTGATGAGAGTCGTTCTGAGAGATGACTTCCCCGCTGTACTGAGAGGACTTGGCGAATCTTATCGCCCAGAGACGATCGCCGTCGGCGACGGCACGATGTCGGACTGGGTCCGCGAGAAGGCGTCGGAAGCCGGATTCGAGAGGATCGTCCTCGTACCCGAGAGAAACACAACGCTTGAGGCCAGAGAGCTTGCCTGGAAGGAGGATCCTCCGTGCTGGATCTGGAGAATGCTTCCGAGACTGTTCCGGCCGACGCCCGCCGACCAGGACGCATGGGCAGCGGTTGTGATAGGCCGCCGCGCGCTGACCTCACCCCCCGGCCCCCTCTCCACAAGTGGAGAGGGTTAGGGGGTGAGGCGCTTTTCTCCGATCCTTGGGCGAAGTAAAATGGTCCAATGTCCCGGAGGTGCGTTTGATGAAGATGCTGTCGCGCTCGGTGTTTCTGTTCGTGTTGCTTGTCTCTGCGATCGTGTTTCTCCCGTTCGGGATTGCCGCTCAGGATGTTGAAGGGGAAGCCGCTGACGAGGAGACGGCTGTCAGCGACGGTGCGACCGAGCAGGTCGAGGAAGAGATAGAGCTTACCGATGAGGAGTTGTGGGCGCTTCTTGAGCGGGTGGACCGATTTTTCCTCGATCAGGACATGGCGAATATCACCGTCGACGTGGATATCTACCGTGACCCGTCGCGCCAGCTCGACGAGCGGAACATCCGCTCCGGGGATCCCAGCAGCATCGCCGGCCTGTCGACCGTAATCAGCCATTTTACGTCCCGATATCCGGATTTCTATGAGCTGAAGGTCATGGGTTACGTTCTCGCCGGGAGCGAAATGCCCGAAGATCGCACGTTCTTTTCCATGATGCTGCCGATGCCCGGCGCGCCGATCTTCACCGACGAGATCAGACAGAGGTTCTACATCAGGTTCGACGGAGTGGGCGAGGTCGAGGGCCGCCCGGCCTACCGGGTCCGCTACTCGGCCCTCGATCGTGAGACGGAATTCTTCGACTACATCGTCTATTTCATCGACATCGAGCGCGAGGTGATTCTGCGGGTCGAGAGCGCCTTCGATAATGTGTGGTACATCGGCACCGGCAGGGGGAACTACTACTATGACGAATGGCTGGGGAAGTATCTGCCCATCTACGGCCACGGCACGGTGCTTTTCAATCCCAACCGCAGCTTCAATGTCTGGGGCCGATGGTATCGCTGGGACTGGGAGACGAAAGAAGAAGCGGGGATTAGCGAGACGACCGAAGGAGAAGTGACTGCGGAGGATGTCGCCGGCGAAAGCGAGGAGGCGGATGACGGCGCGACTGCAGGCGCTGAAGGGGAATCCGGCGAGGTCGGAGGAGGAGAGGAGAGCACGAATCAGTCATCGGGTTGAGCGAAAAACCTAAACCAGAGGAGGGGAATCATCCGCGCCTGTCAATAGGTGAGAATGGGTATGTAGTTCTCGCGGCTGTAGAGCCAGTTGATCATGTCCCTGTCGCGCTGGGTCAATGTCGTCTTCTGGGGGTCGACATGCGAGTGCATGAGGTCCCCCGGGACCCCGGACAGGTTCAGGCCCAGGACATGCCCGAGCTCGTGGCCCATGATCAGCGCCGCCGATGCGGGATCGCCGATCTGATCCGACAGGGCGATCTTGTGAATCGCGACATGGTCCTCGTATTCCGTCGCCCGCGTGTATCCGTCAATGCTCATCGTCTCCCAGCGGACGATGATGTCGGCGGAGTCGTAGTCAGTCTCGTGGTTGAAAACGTCGGGAATGCCGACGATCACGTTATCCCAGGTATCGATTGCAGCCACCGCCGCCGCGCGCAGCGTAGGCCCGAACGGTCCCGCCTGAGTGGGAGCAGGATCCACAAAGACCTTCAGCGGGAAAGCGGTGGTGTCCCAGCGGCAGATTTTGTCGGGGTAAAGCAGTGTGTAGTTCTCGACGCGCCCGTCGCCGTTGATCGGCGGCTGCGTCGGTCCGCCACCGCCGCAGGAGACTGACAGAATCAGCAATATCCAAAGCAGAAAGGCACTCGCGATTTTGCGCATGGCGGTGGAAGTATAGCCGATGCGAAAGACAACTGGGAATGCGCGGGTCTGTCGTGTGCATCCGGAAGTTGATTCTCACACCCGGGTGCGCCGGCTTTCCAGCCGGCATCTTGCCAAGAATGCCGCTTAGAAAGGCGGCGCACCCGGCCAGGAGGGAGCGCGCTGCCGTGCGCGCCTACTTGACACCCTGTATCCCTTCTGGTAATTGTTGCCCGGCAGTCGAACCTGGATCGCCCAACCGGAGTCCCAAGTCAAACGGCCCGTGGATAATCCGCGGCAATTTTTGTTTAATGAGAGGGTAGAAAGCCGGCGAAATGCCCATATCGGCCATCATAGAAAAATGTCGTGCGCGACTCGGTGACCCGTCGTTCCCGGAGATAGGCGAATGGAAGCGCAGACATCCGGGCGGCAAGGTCATCGGCAGCTTTCCGGTATACACTCCGGTCGAGATCGTGCACGCGGCCGGCATGCTTCCCGTTCTCATCGCCGGCGCGCCGGGGAGGATGAAGTTCGACGAGGCGGACGGCTATCTCCAGTCGTTCGTCTGCTCCGTGGGGAGAAGCACTCTCGAACTGAAGCTGGACGGTTTCCTCGACGAGCTCGACGGCATGATCTTCCCCTCCACCTGCGAGATATCGAGGGGCCTGAGCGGGGTCTGGAAACGTCACGATCCCGCAGGTCCGGTCTTTCTGATCCATTTTCCGCAGAACCTGTCCGATCCCGGGTCGCTGGACTACCTCATCAACGAGCTTGATCGGCTGAAGAAGTGGCTCGAGGGAATCGGCGGATCGGAGATAACCTCGGATGCGATCCGCGACTCCTTCAGGCAGTACAACCGACGTGCGGAGCTGCTGAACGTTCTCGATTATTTCCGCGCCGACCGTCCCGAGCGCCTCAGCGGAAGCGAGTTCTACATCCTCCGGCTTGCCGGATTGACCGTGCCGGTCGACGAGCACGCGCGGATTCTCGAGGAGGCGATAGACGCGCTCGAAAGCACCGCGGATCGTCACCCGGTCAGGCTGAGGATGGTGCTGTCGGGCGCATCATGCGAGCGTCCGCCGGTGTCCATGCTTCAGGCCATCGAGGGGGAGGGGATAGCGATCGTCGCGGACGACATGCTTCTCGGCCAGAGATGGTGGAGGGAGCCGCTGCCCGAAAAGGGAGATCCGATCGGGAATCTCGCGATGCACTACCTGAAAGAGTCCGCTCCCAGCCCGCTCGTATTCAGTCCCGCGCAGCCGTCGTGCGACATGCTCCTGAAGACCGTCGAGGAGAGGGGCGCGGACGGGATAATACTGTCGTTCGCCAATTTCTGCCATCCGGCGATACACGACAGCGCATGCACAGTCAGGCTCGCGGAGGAGCACGGGCTTCCGTATGTGCGACTGTCCTACGAGCAGGACCAGAGGGTTTTCGAGTCCATACGGGTGCAGGTGGAGGCGCTGCTTGAGGCGCGTGAGCGACTTCCGATCGCGGGCACTGAGAACGGCAGGGCGGGGAGGGTGGAAGAATGAAAGCGCCCAGGGTGAGGGACAAAGCGAGAGACGCCGGCCGCGAGCTCACCGATCGATGGTACCGTGAGCTCGAGTCGGAGGAGTTCGGCGAACGCAATGTCGTTTACACATTTACTTCCGGCAGCATCATCGAGCTCTTCCGCGCGTTCGACTTCCGCGTTGTCCTCCCCGAAATCAACGCGGTCCACTGCTCCACAGCCAACGTCGCGATGGAGATGATCCATGACGGCGAGGAGCTCGGCTACGCCGCCGATGTCTGCAGCTATGTCAAGAGCGATCTCGGACTCATGGCCGGACCCCGCAAGGGGAACGCTCCCTTCGGGAAAATCCCCGCTCCCGATCTCATTGTCGTCACCCATGGGGGATGCCCGACCCACATAAAATGGGCCGAGTCCCTCGCGCGCGAGCTTGGTGGACGGATGGCGATCGTGGACGTCCCCTTTGTCCGCGACGATCAGCCGACGGACTTCGATCATGCCTACGTCCGCGGCCAGATCGAGAGTCTGATCCCCGTCTGCGAAGAGATGACGGGCGTGAGTTTCGACATCGACAGACTCAGGAGGATCCTCGGTCATACATACGAAGCGATCGAGCTCTTCCGGAAGCTGCTCGAGTCCGGAAAGCTCGTCCCGTCTCCCATCGACGGGTTCTTCGAGGCGGTCTCGTACATGGCTCCACTGACGATATGGCGCGGCACTCAGGAAGCTGTGGACTACTACAGGATGGCCGTCGCGCAGATGGAGGAGCGGGCGTCCCGTGGATACAGCCCGCTCGGCGAGGAGAGGTTCCGGCTGCTGATGGACGGCTCGCCGCCGTGGGCGAGGCTCGGGGAGTTCAGGGAGATGTTCGCGAGGTGGTCGGCGGTTGTGGTGGCGAGCTCGTACGCGCGGGTGGTCTGCTCATGCGAGGATCTAAGGTGGGGACCGGACGATCCGATTGATTTCCTCGCGGAGCTGGCCGGACAAAGCTGGTTCAACTGGAATCTCGCGCGGAGGCGGAGGTTGCTCGAGCAGCTCGCGCGGGAGTACAAAGTCGACGGGATCGTGGCGCACTCGGTAAGAAGCTGCCGGCCGTCCTCGTTCGGACAGCTCGATCTCCGCAATTATTTCGCCCAGCAGGCCGGGATTCCGGCGCTTTTCCTGGAGAGCGATTCCGCCGATCCGCGCTTCTTCACCACGGCTGAGATCATGAACAGGGTTAATACTTTCTTCGAGGCGCTTAGCCGAAGGAAGGAGAAG
>Ga0315296_10004554_pt1 | contig 11302 bp, 5 predicted proteins | sample YL17G14_18_MG_FD_203921 | JGI IMG/M metagenome (GOLD analysis project Ga0315296, IMG submission 203921) | Sediment microbial communities from Yellowstone Lake, YNP, Wyoming, USA - YL17G14_18 | ecosystem: Environmental > Aquatic > Freshwater > Lake > Sediment | place: USA: Wyoming | collected...
CCTCCCACCGCCCCATAAGGTGTTTATTTGGCAAAATTATTTTCAAAATTTCCCTTGACGAATGTTGTTTAATTTTGTATTATTTTGTATATTATTGAAGTTTATTGAAAATGAGGAATTTTTAATATGCCAAAAAAGGAAATAATGACTGTCAAACAAATCGCTGATTATCTCCAAATGGACGAACATACTGTCTACAGGCTTGCTCGCTCGGGCTCATCTAATTCGGCTTCGATTTTTGACTTAAATTTCTTATATTTTCCTTGTCTCAAATCCTGAAAGAAAATATCATAACTTGCGGGTGAAAGAAATTTAAAATAATATTTGTATTTAGATTGTAGTTTATTCACACTGTTAAAATGTTCTCTTGCATACCTAAGTTTTGCCCTGTTTTCATTAGATAGGTCAGTATCCATTTTTATTTCCACTACTAATATAGCACTTCCAATTTTTATAAAAAAATCTGGATTAAAACTTCCCTGTTTTGGATGTTCTCCCTTTCTCCAAGAATACTCCACACCGTAGAATCCTACATCCAAGGATTTTATCCACGCATCAATTTTTTTGGCATTTTCTTCATTGACTAATCTCTTAATGAAGTCTCTTTCTGGTTTATATGAGGCAAAAACAATGTTTAAAGGAGTCTTAAAATTGAAAGTGTTCTCGATTTTTATTAATGAAGCGCTATGCAATTGCCCATTTTCAAACATCTCAATGCTCTCTTTCAATAACTTCTTGTCATCATCCTCTCCAATTTTCAAAGAGTGATCATCATAAAAAATACTACTATCTCTTTTCAATGCTCCAATTCCTAAACTATTTTTTTTAATGTTTGCCGTATCATTTGAAAAAAGATTTTCAGCCTCGATTTTATACCGCAGGCTTTTACTCCTCTTTCTCCGTGTAACTCCAAATGCCTGTAATATCTTCTGTTTGCCTTTCTGATTAATCAAATTCCCCTTGTTTGTGATAGAGTTTCTTATGATTGATAGGATTTTGTTAAAGGGATATTTCTGAGCATAATCAGTGCTTTCATCCATATCCCAAGTCTTATACCTATTATGAACATTTTGAGCAATTTCCTCAGCTGAATATACTTTAAATTCAATAAGGGTTTTCTTTTCGCGCTGTTTTTCTGTAACTGCCCTTTCGTAAACGGTCTCTTCTTCTATTTTCTGCACTTGGTCTTCAGTGGATAAAGAGATAAATCCTTTACTAAAATAATACTTAGTAACTTTCGGAGTCTCTACAACTTCTGGTGTCTTGTCATACTTTATGTTGTGAAGTTCAAAATTATAATCCTTATCCTTAGATATTACGTAACTATGAATCCTTTTTTCTATTTCAAGAACTTCGTTAACCAAGTGCTTAATGCTACTTGACCATTTATCGTGATTAAATACAGTTACAACAGGTTGTTCACCTTTATATTCTGGCGGTATTCTCAATCCTCTCCCAAGCACTTGTGCTATAAGCAACTTAGAATTAAAAGCTCTCTCTTCATGAGGGACAATTTGACATACATTCTTAACATCCCATCCTTCAGAAAGCATGCTAACCGATGTTATCCATTCAGTGGGGTCATTCTTAGCATCAACATTTTTTAGTTTTGGTATGTTATCTTTATGTTCATTTGCTGAGGTTACTATCAAAATTTTATCAGATGCAGCCTCTTTGTTTATTTTCTCTTTGTCTGCTATGAACTCAATTAAATCTTCCCTCAATTTTTTACAAGCACTGATATCTTTAGTTACTAAAATAGTAAGAGGTTTAATCATTCGATATTTCACCGTTTTATTCTGGATATGATTATCATAAATCTTCTGGAACTTTTCTTCTTTTGAATGAGAAACATCCTCTGCAACGTAATCTATTGTTTTAATAAATTTCTTCTCTATCGAATCTCTCAAAGAGAAACGATAAATTACATCTGCAAAATAATCATTGCCAACATAACAAGTTCCCGAATCACCAACTATATACCTGAAATTGTATTTAGGATTAAGCAGAAATTCTTTCCATTTCTTTATTGCTTCATCACGAGCAGGGGGATTAGCCATGTGGTGAACTTCATCATTTAATACCAGCGTTCTTTCACCTTTACCTACGAGACTATCCTCAATAGCAGATTTGGTTCTCTCATAAGTAGCATGGATATTCTCTATGCAAATATCACCTTTTCTTATGGTCTGAGTAGCATTTACGATTCTTGGATTCAGAATTTTTGAAGAGTCAGGGAGTAAATCTTTTAAAGTTCCATCGGCCGATAATGAGCGAAATTTTTCTGTAAGACCCGTTTCAATAGTATTAGAAGGACAAAGAACCAATGCCTGATCTATGACTCCCTCAGCAAGCATAATTCGGGCAATTCCATAAAGAACATAGCTCTTGCCAGTAGCAGTAGCTAAATCTATGGTGCAGGAAAGTTTCTCGGGCAACTGTAATTGTTTGTAAAAATCTTCTAATGACCCATACCTTTCTTGTAGAACTGGATTACCATGGTAATTCTCTTCTGCTAATTCTTTAAGGTTATTGTATTGTCCTCCAAGAAGATATTGCAAAATAATTCTTATAGTCTCTTTCTGGTATTCTCTTTCTCCACAGAGAGCATCAATAAAAGCCTCATATTTATTTATATCAAACTTTTCAGGGTCAATATTTGGAGAGACCTTAAGAACAAGCTCTTGATTTTTGAATACCTTTTTATCAGAAATAGTCATAATTATCCTAATATTCTTCTATTTTCTTGTGTCTGACGCTTCGAGTACCATTCCTCTACTATTGGGCCTAATAGAAGTATGCCAAACGCTAGTATAATCCCCCCAATGATTGCATACTTAAACATAAGTCCAATTACTCCTCCAGCAGATAATCCGACAGCAACTATTTTCCAAAGAGATCTTTTAGAATGCTTCTTTATCCAGTTCCAGCTTTTCTTGGAAAAATTTTCATATTTCCACCCTATAATACTTTTCAATCTGGTAGGGGTTAGAGAAAGAGATGTTATCTTATTATTTTTTCCTGATCTAATCGAATCGACTGTAATAGATTCCTTTATCAATATTGGCTCATAACAAGAAGGAAAGGGGACGATTAAATCATGAGAGATGTCTTCTTCTTTACGCCCGAATTTGACAACTATCTTTTGCTCTAAGTGATGAAATTCTTGCACGACGTATGTTTTCTTACGATATATTCTCATAATCCTACGCAGTTTGACAATGTCTTGAATACAAGAATTATATAAATCAATCATCGTGTTTGCATCTTTAAATGTCTTTTCAAGTGGTTCACTGAGAAACTCGGTTACTAACCTATCTATCTCTATAAAATTTTCAGTGATATATTTTAGACGGTTGGCGGCCTTAGTCAAGTTAATCTTCTTTGACAAACCGATGCAAGTACACCACTGTTCCCACAATTCCCTGTGATCTTTCAGGAGCACAAGCGTTACCAAGATCAGGTTGGCTATATCTGAGCCATCAGTGTCAATCACATCTTGGAATCTTTTGTTAATGAATAGATTCATTAAATCAACTATTTTAATAGTAAAGTCTTTCAAGGATATACCCATAGCACCTTCCTTTGATATATCCTGGGATTGTATTAGACGAGATATGGCGTTTTTTATTTCGTCTTTATTGTGTATTTCAAATAGCCCTATTGCTCTGGCTAAAGCCACTATCTCTAATTTGAATGGAATATAAAGTATTATAAGAGGTATTGACGGGGCGATTGGCCACTGCGTGATTTTAGATATTGAAAGAATTTTCTGTCTAATACCTGTTGCAAACAAATCACACTTGTATCCGGCTTCATGTAAGTGATTATTTATGCCGTTCTTTAAAATAAGGTTCTTCAATTCCCAATTGAAATCTGAAAAGGATTTATTTCGGGCATTCGTTAATGCCTTAATCACACAATGGACTGTTAGGCTAAATGCGTGTATTACATTTTCATGGATAGAATCGTGAATCTTATAAGGAAGTTTTAAAAACCTTGCTACTCTGAGATTGAGAACATCTAAAACTCCAGACCAGTATTTTTTGTCTGGAGGCAAATCTATCAACTTTTCATCTTGGAAGTGATTTCTAAACTTCCGGAAACATTCAATATCTTTTTTAAATGTGCTTAAACTACTATATCTGTTTTGTGGACTCGTAGGATAGCATAAACGATCCAAAATCCATGCAAAATGAAGTGACACAGTAGCATCTGGTAAATAATCACTTATAAGTTGAGGTGTCTGTTCTAATCTTGATTGTTGTAGTTTTTTATAAACTTCTATCGGGCATTTTGAAGAAATTAACTCATATGATAGCAATCCACTAAAAAGCGCATTAGTAGTGGTGCTGGCATCAAATATAGAATTATTATCTGTAGAAATATACAACTTTCGGGGAATCCCAAAAAAGAGATTGATTAACTGCACCTGATTACCTTCGCCCAAAATTACAGTATATGGATTTACTACTGGTTCCATACCAATATGTTGCTTAATTGACTCTATCTGTTTGAAAAGACTAGAAATTATATTCAGTACTTCTTGCTCATTAAATTTTATTTTTTGTTCTTTATATATGTTATATAGAATATCATAACCATCTGGAATTACATATTTAAACCAGTAATATTTCTTCCCGCCTTCGACATTATGGAAACAATCGCTGAGAGTGCTTAGCTTGTTTGACTCTAGTTGCTCTTTTATATTTTCCTTCGTTACCCCATTTCCAATTACCTTGTGTTCCTTGAGAATATCTTCTTCCACAGCTTCAAGTACAAAATTCTCATTTGTCTTTTCGTCTTTTACGAGCCAACTTTGATATCCACCTTGCCTCAAATGTTCCTTACTGGAAAGATTTTGTACCATTTGATATTTTTTACTAAGGTCTCCATCCGTCAACCAATAATTAATATCACTTAAGGCAGTGGAAGGGCTTAATTCTGTCATCCCTATTCTCCACTCCTCTATTGCCTCTATGAGTGTACTGCGTAGCCAATCAGACTTTAGGTTTTTCACGTGGTCGTAAATTGTTAATTGATGTGCAAATTCAAGATACCCTCTTTTAGCTGCCGCTTTCTTTATTTCATGCATAGAAGAAAATACTAATTGATGCATAAGTACTGCTTTATCCTCGGAAAAAAATGTGAGCAAAAGTTCTTCAATATCATCTGGACATATTATGAAAATAAATTCCAAGATAATATAAAGGTCTGATGTATTCATTGTATTTATTTTCTTCATCTGATTTTTGACAAAATCGTCCAACATTGGGTCTCCCCATTTTATTGTGGCATTTATCATTTCGTTAAGAGAGATTTCAAAACACCTTTTCGCTAATTCGAGGAAGCACATTTTAGCCTTATCGCTTTGTATTGTGATTAAGCAATTTAAAGATCTATCTATTACATATGGACTTTCTTCTTGCGAAATAACACTTAGTATTGTAGGAGGATACTTTTCCTTGTTTAATTTGGAGAGAACCGAGTAGGCTGTTCCTCTCAGAATATAAGATGATTCATCTTTAATAAATTCACTCAAAAGAGATTCAACCCAAGATGGAGTTTCTTCAAGAAGATTAAGCACTATACATAGTACAATCTTAATGTAAGGATATCGACACTTTGAAATGACTGTGCTAAGGTCAACCTGATTTCTAATTAATACTTTAAGAATTATTACTAAATGGTGAGGTTTTAATGGATATTCTTCTAGTACTTTCTTGCTGATTCCAATTGCTAAGTCATCCAGCTTTGGTTCTATTTTTTCACGCATTCTTAAATAGTATGAAAGGTGTTTAGTTATTTCTTCAAGATCATAAATATTTAGCTCTCCGATATTAAACAAGCCGTTTAGTTGGGTTTTTAAAAACTCGGACGGCATTAATTCTTCAGCATAATACTGCTGTACAAATAATCCCGCCATTCCGTATTTTATTTCTCCAAGAAAATTTAACAAAGGTTCACTATTTGTTACAGGACAAGGTTCTGTAGTTTTGTCAGCATTTAACTCAAGGTTCATGGAGGATAAATAGTCATCAAGTAACTTTTTAACTTCTTCCATCTGCTTTTTGCTTTCGCAGAGAATTACTATATCGTCAACATATCGTACATAATCAGAAGATCTCTTTTCAATAAGGTGGTCCAATTCATCCAAGTAGATATTTGCAAAGAAGGCAGAAAAGGCAGGCCCTTGGGGTATACCTTTAAACGGAGGGCTACAGATTTTTTCCTTGCCGTTTGAATCATCAATGTAACTATTTTCTAAGAAATTTTTAATAATTTGGTAGATCTCGGTAGCTGAACCAATTTTATCCAATATTAGTTTATACAGTCTCACTCTATCTATATTGTCATAGAAGCTTAAAATATCAGCCTTAATGTAATAAAAATGCTCGGGATGATGCAAAAAATCTGTGACTCTTCTTTTTCTCCTCTGCCAAGCAGATTGCCAGCTGTCAAAGATAGAATTGCCGGTCTTCCCTTCTGTATCAAGCCTATAACCGAGACAGGAATTATTAGAGAACGATTTTTCAAACACTGGCCCTATAACGTTAATTATTGCCTGTATAACTACATAATCCCTTGGGTGTACAAATGCCATGCGCCGATATTCAAAATCATCCCCTTTTCTTTTCTTTGGTATTAAATACCAGCGATATGGAGTGGGTGAATAGGTATGAGTTCTGAGTTCAAAACGGAGGGTTTCTATATTTTCTTCCAAATGTTCCTCAAAATTTTCAAAAGCATGTATGTCAAAGAAAGCCTCGTTTACTCTTGCATAATCCTTTATCTGTTCCCATGCACGGTAAAGATTAGATTTTCTGTATACATTTTCAAAACTTAGAATGTCAGTTTCCCATATAGATTCAGGTTCAGTAACATCTCTCCACAAAGCAAATCGAATAGGAGAAGGTTCAGGACGGTTAGGGTCCATAGATTGCTCTCGTATCTCAGATCTACAAAATTTATTACAGATACCTTGTTCGATAAGTCTGCGGCAACTAATAGGTTTCATTCCTCTTGCTTTTAGATAATCTATCTCCTTTTGAGTGCGATCCCTATCATAGTCAGAGCAGTTACTCAATATCTGGTGTAAGATTTCTTCTCCATCTTCAGTATTAGTCATAATATATGCCAGAGATAACCTCTCTGCGTGCTCCAAATGGCGTTGGTTTACTGCTTTCTTTTTTAGATTTGAAAACGCCCTACATTTTTCAACTAAATCTCCAATACGAGGACTCCTTGTAATTTCACCGATAGTTTCTTTAGGTGCAACTTCGGCAGGTACAATTGCTTTTCTTGGCAGGGTATATTTGGGTTCCTTCTCTTTCACTATTTCTTGTGTAATGCTAAAAATTATCGATATAGGTATTGGGACTACCTCGGTCAGATGAACAAAAGGATCTTCTATGCTTGAAATTTTTCCCTCTGTGATATCTATGAAATTGCTATACCGGTTATATTTCTTATGCAGACCAAGAGGAAGTTTAATGAGATTGCCGTATTCTCCCTCGGTAACTTCATCTTGCTTTGGGAAAACTTCACACTGTACCTTTGCTTTTACGAGAATAGAATATGCAAATTTACGAGCATTTACCGCTGGAATAGGAGATTCAAAAAAGAACCAGACATGGTAACCTCTACCCCCAGTGTCTTCGATCAATATGCCTCTACTGTCAAAGGAATAGTCGCGGAGCACATCTAAAGATGTAGTGCAAATATTCTTCACCTGTGGCAGTAAACTACATTTGTTAGTAACTAAAGCGTCTTCTTCTAATTCCGCAAAATTCTTGGGGAGATCGACATCAAAACAGACCAATTTCACGGCATTATCTTTCCCTATCGGATAGATTCCATACGTTTCTGCGCCCTGCATGTGCAAAAGAATATCATCTGTATTTATCGATCTTTCTGGACGGATGGGAGAGTATCCCTGGCCACCGTCCCACTGCTTTGCAAATACTCCTTCCCGACCTTGAAATAGATTCAGAAATAATTTCAAATCTGCCATGGAAGGTTTTTTAATTAATATGCTTTTCATATTACCATCTTTTATAATCTGTGCCCTTTTTTAATTCATAATCTGGAAATCATACGACAAAATTCTATAGACATATCTTGCAGTTTGTTTAGTTTGTGTAGAGTCAAAAACTTTCTCTGAAAACCAATTACTTAGATTCTTGTCTCGCTGTTATGACTCTATCTGAGATTTCTTAATTTTGCCGCTTCATTTTTTTGAAATCCTTAAATTTTTTCACTTCTCTTTTCTCATTTCCAAAAATATCTATATAGATAATCATGATTTGTTCATCTATTTTATTAGCATCAAGGTGGATTTCCCATTTTTGTTTTTTTATGTCCTCAGCATAAAAAACATTATCAAAGTCAAATACCTCTTTATCATAATCATAATCTACCATTACCATTGAAAGGGTTTCTCTATTCTCAAATTTAAGAGGTTTTTTTGATAAGATATTACTTTTAATTTTTTTGATTTTGATTACTGCCTCTTTATTGCTTTTATCCATTTCCATTTGCCCTTTTTTACCTTCAATAAAATAATCACATTCTACATTGGGAATTTGAATAAAATCAAATCCAACAGCATCAATAGTATCATTAACATCTGCTTCTCTAATTGGTTGCTTAATATGGGTGAATCCCTTACGGTGAAGTTCATCAATTATAGAATACGGAATCCTTAAAACAAAATATTTTGTTTTCCCTTTTTCAATGTAATCCTCAAAGAACGTAACGCTTGCTGCTGGAACAATAATAAAGAATTTATAGCTCAACTTGTTACCAAGAATCGTATGAAGGTCATTGATAAATTCTCTATCCAAAATTACGTTTTTATGTTTTTTATAATTGAAGACCATCACGGGGTCCCTTCCAAGATAACCGTCTAATTCTACACCAGCAACTCTATGTTTTTCGTCTCGACATTGAAAGAGTTTAAGCACAAATTCCCTGTATTTATCCCAGGGCAAATCTTTGACCATTTTATAATCATACAGACCAGCATTATAAAGGGTAAAAGGTTTAGGTTTTAGAGGTTTCCCTTTATTACCAATCTCTTTCCGAAGATTAAGTAACCTTTTTTGCATTGTGTAAATGGCGAGTTTTCCGCAATCAATCATTATCCATTTTCTGCCAAGCTTCTCTGCCACCGCTCCTGTTGTGCCTGAACCAGCAAAGGCATCAAGAATAAGGTCATCGGGATTAGAAGAAGCAGTAATTATCCGCTCTAATAGTACTTCTGAGTTTTCAGTGGGATAGCCACCAGGACGTGCTGTATAACCAGGTATATCAGTCCAATTATTTGAGATTTCAGTATCAATCGTTTTAATTTCAGGTTCTCCCGTTTTGTAATTTATTCTTGCCAATCTTTTACTATACGCAATATCCAAGTTTTTTTGGGAGAATGCCCAATGTCTCCCTCCAGGGGGATAGAATTTTTTACCTTCTATTACTCTATACCTATTTGTTTTACTTTCGCCAGGCAGATGTAAAAAAGGCCTCCAAATTTGTTCTTCAATAGGTTTTTCTTTTCTTATGCTACTGTATTGATAATTTTCTGATTTTGTGTAAAAGAACAAAGAATCTGTCTTTGTTAAGAATCTTCGAGGGGCAGTTTTTGTGTATTTTGACCTGTTAATAACAATCTCATTCCTAAAAGTATTCTTTTCAAATATTTCGTCTATTACCGCTTTTAAATAATGGCCAAAATGATAATCTATTCTTACATAGATACTTCCATCGTCTGCCAAAATTTCTCTCAAGAATACAAGCCTTTTTCTCAAAAACTCAATAAATTTAGCACCTTGAAGTTTTGCTGAATAAGCTGGAGCAGTCCCCTTTGCATCATAAATATCTCCTGTTCCAAAAGGAGGGTCAATATAAATTAACCTCACTTTCCCTCTCCCTGTATTTTTGTCATAAACCTCCGGGTCATCCATTAAGGCTTTAAGAACTTGAAGATTATCACCGAATATTAGTTTGTTGGTCCAACCACCATTCCCATTACCAAAAGTTTTTACCGGCTGGAGAGGAACTGCCATTGTATCCGCAAGTATGTCCTCTTCACGTTCCTTACCCTCATAAGTGAGTTCATATTCCTTTTTTGTCTCAAAAGGGATGATATACCTGTAATTATCAGGAATAGGTTTACCTTCTTTCAGACATTTAGTTATAAATTCTATCTCTTCTTCGCTTAATTTGTTCATTTGTTCGTTCCTCTCTTTATACTCAAAAAATTTAGATTATATTCCTCAATTAATCCTGCATCTGCAAAACTAAAATAGTTGTTATCACCTATGATAATATGATCCAAGACTTTAATTTGCATAAAATTACCTGCAAAGACCAAATCTTCTGTTACATTCTTATCACTTTGAGAAGGTTCTGGATTTCCTGAAGGATGGTTATGTGCAAAAATAAGACTAACAGCATTATTTTTAATGGCACTCTTTACGATTTCACGAGGATAAATTGATGAAGTATTTAATGTCCCTTCAAAAAGATCTTCAATTTCTATAATCTGATTTTTACCATTTAATAATAAAACTTTAAAGATTTCTTTTTTAAGGTCACGCATAGAATGATAAAGATAATCAAAAATTTCCTTTGAGGATTTACAGATAGGTTTTTTGATAATTTTCTCTTTAAGAAATTCTCTGGCTACCTCTTGGATGAGTTTTATACCAAAAGCATTATGAGTCCCAATTCCTTTAATTTCTTGAAGTTCTTCCATCGGTGCTTCAAGAACACCACGTAGAGTTTTGAACTTTTTTATAGATTCTTTTGCTTGTTGTTTACAATCCTTACGGGGTGTTCCTAAAGTTAAAAGCAATTCCACAATCTCATAATCATGAAATCCCGAAACGCCAGACTTTAAAAATTTCTCTCGCAATCTCTTCCTGTGACCCTCTTGACTTTTTATATTCATTTGTTTTTTTTCTTATTTTCCTTTGCTCTTTGCATTGATGTTTCCATTATCCATTTATCAATGACTTCCTTCATGAACCTCCATTGGCCAGAAATTTTAATTGAAGGAATTTCACCCGAGCGAGCAAGCCTGTAGACAGTATGTTCATCCATTTGGAGATATTCAGCAATTTGTTTGACAGTCATTATTTCTTTTTTTGCCATAGTAAAAATTCCTCATTTTCAATAAACTTCAATAATATACAAAATAATACAAAATTAAACAACATTCGTCAAGGGAAATTTTGAAAATAATTTTGCCAAATAAACACCTTATGGGGCGGTGGGAGGGAATAGATGCGAACTGACACCA
>Ga0315296_10004555_pt1 | contig 11301 bp, 9 predicted proteins | sample YL17G14_18_MG_FD_203921 | JGI IMG/M metagenome (GOLD analysis project Ga0315296, IMG submission 203921) | Sediment microbial communities from Yellowstone Lake, YNP, Wyoming, USA - YL17G14_18 | ecosystem: Environmental > Aquatic > Freshwater > Lake > Sediment | place: USA: Wyoming | collected...
TTGAGAACATCGTCCGGGAGCTGGTGGGTAAGGTGGCTCTCTATAATATGCTGGTGAATATGTGAGGGGTAGACGGGTGGAGTGGGGTGAAGGGGAACAGGCACTAACCCCTATAAATTAATCCACAAAGCAATATTATTATATCTATTTCTAATATATATTCAATATTCATAAGGTTAAAATAAATTTAACAGAAAGTTATATTAGTTTGAAAAAAATACCGAGGGTCAACATTGCCTCAATTATATGAGCCGGACTATAATTTGTTTCTCGAGAAATCTCCGGATTCTGACTACTTAGTTCTCGAGAAATCTCCGGAATCTGTGGTATTAATCGCCAACGGAAAATGTGTATATGCAAATCAAAGCGCCGCAAAGTTACACGGATTTGATAAACCTGAGGATCTGATAGGCCAAGACATGTTAGATTTCGTTTCCCCCTCAGACATGGAGGGATTAAGATCAATAATTGAAGGCAGAGCAAAAGGCGAAAAACAACCTCTTCGTTACGAGTTCAAACTTAGGCGAATCGATGGCTCGGAGATAGACGCTGAGACACATGTAACACTGATCAACTTTGAAGGCAGACCTGCCTCACTCACCTTTACAAGAGACATCACCGAACGGAAGCGACTTGAAAACCTGATGAGGAGGAAACTTGAGGCCCTCTACAGGCACGCAACGGAACTAGGCAGAGCTGAGACTCTCAATGAGGTTGTAAGCGCAACTCTGAAGGCGGTGGAACAGATCCTAGGGTTCGACCGTGGAGGCTTCGGTATCGTTGAAGGGGGCGAGATACATTTCACGAACATCGGCGATACCTCAGAGCTACTCGAGATGCCTCTCAACGGTCCTGGCATAACCGTCAGGGCTGTCAAGACAGGGGAGACTCAGCTCGTACCTGACACCAGGCTGGACGAGAGCTTCGTGCCCGGCCTTGGCGAATCAAGAGTAAGCATGTCAGAGCTGGATGTCCCAGTCAAGATACAGGGCAAGACCGTTGCCCTCATCAATATCGAGAGCAGTGATCTGAACGCGTTCACGGACGAGGATCGGAGACTCACGGAGATCTTCGCTGAGCACGTCTCCTCCACCATCCGGGGACTTGAGCGGGCCGAGCAGCGGAGATACGAGGAGCAGCTTGAGGCTCTCCACAGACACGTATACAAACTCGAATTAGCTAACAACATTGATGACGTAACCGCCGCCACCTTCAGAGCCCTGCAACAGACCCTCGGATTCGACAGAGGGTCTTTAGGCTTTGTTGAGGACGACTTTATATATTTCAAAAATTTTGGTGGCCAAAGTATAGCTAGGTTGCCTCTCAACGGTCCAGGGATTACAGTTAGGACTGTCAGAACGGGTAAGACCCAGCTTGTACATGACGTTCGGAAGGACAAAGACTTCTTATCCGGTCAATCAGATGAAACCAAAACGTCCCTATCCGAGCTCGATGTCCCCGTAAAGATCAAGGGTAAGACCGTCGCCATCATCAATATCGAGAGCATGGCGACCAACGCCTTCACTGAAGAGGATCGAAAGCTCGTTGAGATCTTCGCCGAACACGTCGCATCAGCGATGTTAAAGATCAGAAATGAAGCGGAACGCCGACGTTACCAGGAGAGGCTTGAATCTCTACATCAGCACGCAAACGAACTGAGTAGAGCTGGAACCATACGGGAGGTCGCTGAACAGACATTCAACACCATAGAGGGCGTTCTAGGGTTCAATGAAGGAGGCTTCGGCGTCGTCGAGGGAAATATACTCCGCTTTATACATATGCGCGGTGTTGAGACGGATGAGGCTTTCGAGCTTCCCTTGGAAGGCCCCGGCATAACCGTTAGAGTTGTGAATACAGGAGAGACCCAGCTCGTAGCCGATACTCGTGAGGACGAAAGCTTCGTTCCTCTACCACTTAGTTTGTACAAATGCCTGTCGGAGCTCGCCGTTCCCGTGAAGGTGGGTGGCTCTGTCGTGGCTGTGATCAACGTCGAGAGCGAGAGTCTTGACGCCTTCACTGGGGAGGACCAGAGGCTGGTCGAGATCTTCGCTGAGCACATCGCCTCAGCCATCAGGAGGCTCAGGGAGCAGGAGGAGCAGCGGAAGTACGATGAGAGGCTCGAGGCCCTCCACAGACACGTAACAGAACTCGGGATGACAAAGACTTTACAGGAGGTCGCAGAAAGAACCTTCGACACCATCGAGAGAGTACTCGGATTCAATATAGGTGGCTTTGCTATAGTCGATGGCAGTAAACTCAGGTTCATCCATAACAGGGGAATCGAAACAAAGGACTTTGAACTACCCTTAGATGGTTCTGGTATCACCGTCAGGGCCGTGAAGACTGGAAAAACACAACTGGTTTCGGATGCTCGAAAGGATGAGGATTATATACATGGCGCCTTTGAAGGAGTCATCGATACTTTATCTGAGCTCACCGTGCCAGTGAGGGTCGGCGGCTCAGTTACAGCGGTCATCAACGTCGAGAGCGAGCAGCTCAACGCCTTCACCGAAGAAGACAGAAAACTGCTGGAGATATTCGCAGAGCATATTGCTTCAACCATCAGAAGACTCGAGGAGCAAACCGAGCAGCGGAGATACGAGGAGAGGCTGGAGACCCTCCACAGACACGCCACAGAGCTGAGCAAGGCTGAGACAGTAGACGAGATAGCCGAGGAGACGCTTGACTGCGTTGAGCGGGTTATCGGTTTCAACGTAGGCAGCTTCGCAGTCGTTGAAGGCGATCGACTCCGCCACATCAACATCAGAGGCGTTGAGTCGGCTGGGGTTTACGAGATGCCTCTCAACGGTCCTGGCATAACCGTCAGGGCTGTCAGGACAGGTGAGACGCAGCTCGTGCCGGACTGCAGAGAAGACGGGGACTTTGAACAGGGTCTAGAAAGAATATTAGAGTCTCTGTCTGAGCTCGTGGTCCCCGTGAAGATAGAAGACAAGGTTGTCGCCGTAATAAACGTAGAGAGTGAACGACTTAATTCCTTTACCTTTGAAGATAAGAAACTGCTTGAGATCTTCGCAATGCATGTCTCAACGGTGATGATTGGTATCTGCTCTCAGGAGAAGATGAAGAGAAACATCAAGGAACTTGAACTTTCCAATAAGGATCTCGACGACTACACCTACGCGGTCTCCCACGACTTAAAAGCTCCGATTAGAACCATCAAAGCGTTCAGCTCATTCCTTGAAGAAGACTACGGAGCCATTCTAGATGAAACAGGCAAAGATTGCCTCAGGAGAGTTGCTTCGGCGGCAACTAACATGGATAGGCTCATCGAGGAACTCCTTCTCCTATCCCGAGTCGGCCGAAAATTTACGAACCTCGAAGTAGTGAATTTAAACGAGCTGCTCGAGGAGATTAAAAGCGATCAGGTAGCGATACTTAATGATAAGAAGGCCAGCCTGATAGTTGAAAACCTACCCAAAATAACCATTCAAAGGATATGGTTGAAGCAGCTTATCTCAAATCTGATCAACAACGGTTTAAAATTCAACAAGTCCTTGAACCCAACCGTCCAAGTCTCATACACAGTTGACGACGAAAGTTACACCTTCTCCGTCAAGGACAATGGAATAGGTATAGATGAGAAGTACTATTCTCAGATCTTCAAGTTATTCGAAAGACTCCATTCGAGCGAAGAGTATGAGGGAACCGGCGCAGGTTTATCTATAAGCAAGAAGATCGCTGAATACTTCGGCGGCAAGATATGGGTCGAGAGTAAACCGGGCGTGGGTAGCACCTTCTATTTCACGATTCCGAAAGAAGGCCGACAATTAAGGGAGTAATCGTAATGTCTAACAACATTATACCACGGAACAACTCGATACTACTAGTCGAGGACAATCCTGATGACGTTTTGATAACGAGAAGGGCGCTATTAAAGGGCAGGGTGAAGAACACTCTTCACGTGGTTGGCGATGGTGAGAAGGCCATTAAATTTCTCAGAAAAGAAGATGAGTATCAGAAGTCGCCTACGCCCACGCTTATCCTCCTTGACCTGAAGATGCCGAAACTTGATGGCTTCCAGGTTCTCAAGGAGATAAAGAGTGATGATAAACTCAAGAGCATCCCGGTTATAGTGCTGACAACCTCGGACCGGGATAAAGATGTCGAGGACGCGTACCGCCTTGGCTGTAACAGCTACATCGTGAAACCGGTCAGCTTCGAGAACTTTATCAACACAGTCGTCAAGATCAAGGAATATTGGCTGACCATCTCTCAGATCCCGTCCGAACTGAGGTGACCATCAACAAAAAAACTTAAAGTGAGAAAAATGAAACTAAAAATACTCAATATAGAAGATAACCTAAATGACCAAATTATTCTAAAAAGAATATTGGAAACGAAACTTCGAGTAGAATTCAAGATCACATATTCACTAACCGGAAAAGACGGTCTCGATAAAGCAACTGAAGAAACGTTCGACTTGATACTTCTCGATTATAAGCTCCCTGATCTCACTGGTTTAGAATTTCTTGAGGAATTGAGGAAAAAAAGAGTTAATACGCCAGTGATTTTTCTAACCGGAATGGGGAATGAAAAAGTAGCTGTCGAAGCTATGAAAAGAGGCGTAAAAGATTATATTGTAAAAGATGATCTGCAATCAAGTAAATTTATTGAATCTATAAGGGATATCTTAACAGAAAAATTTGAAAAAGAAAAAAATGATAACAAAAAAGAAGAAAAAGTATTATTGAGCGGGATTGAGGAAGAAATATTAAACAAATTAAAAGAACAAGAAATAGATACGATAAAATTTGAATATAAAAATAATGAATATGATTATCATGGATTAAATAGTCTAAAAAAGAAATATGGACTACTTCAAATAGAAAAAAATTTATATTCACTTTATAACAAAGATTACTTGGACATAATCGACGAAAAAAGAATTGTACTATGTCCAAAATGCAGCGATTCAGATTATTCTATTGTTAATATTAAATATATATGTCCGAAATGCCAGTCAGATAGAATAGATAAAGTCGAACTCATAGAACATCAGTTCTGTGGATATATTGGCGAAAGACATAAATACATCTCCGATTCAATTTTTAAATGCCCTAATTGTAATATAATTTTGCAGGAAAAAAATAAAGATAGTAAAGATATAAAAACAGATTACAATGTATTAGGAACATCATTTGAATGTCAAAACTGTAAAATTCTTTTCTCAAAGCCAGAAATGATACATATATGTGAGAAATGCAATTTAAAATTTGATTATAAAACGATGATATATAGAAAAATATATGAATATAAAATGAATGATAAAACTCCAGTTTAATACATGTATGAAGGATGGGCATGAGGTCCTTAACGCTTGGATCGTGATGTTTTACAGAAGAGCCCGCAATGCTAAAACATAGTCTTATCCTTTTGGATTTGCCTGCAAGGCTGATGATGGGGCAAGCAGTTGGGAGGAGCTCACCCGCAAAGCTCTGCCCTTTAACTTCCCTTATCAAAGTAATACGATCCTTTTCACCGGACCTCTAAAGCGTCTTTAAAAAAGGATTTCTCTAAAGAATATAGACAAAAGAGTCATCAGAGCGCGCGCGAGTTTGAGCACCGCCACGATGGCAGTCACGTAAAGCTCCGTCTTGGGTGTTGTGTGTGTACGCGCGCACACACACGGACATAAGACTGGGAAAGGAGTTTTTCAGAGTGGAATGTTTAAGTTAAAAAGACGTAAAGGGGTATCCACCTTCATCGCAGCTCTATTGTTGATACTATTGACCGTTGCCGCCGGAGTCGTGGTATCCACCTACACGATGGGGTATCTCGGTGGGTTTGGTGGCAGCCCACCGACGGGGGCCCTCTCACTCGACGTCTCGGTGGCTAATTCGACGAAGATCACGGCGCATATACGCAATGTTGGCCAAACCATCATACAGATCGATAAAGTCTACATCGACGGGGCCGTATACTCGACCTTCACTCAGACGCCCACCTCCACGACCCAGGGTGAAGTCGCAAAGGTTGTGGTAACTGGGACCTTCACGGCATCAAAGACGTACCAAGTAAAGTTTGTGGCCAAAGACAACACACAGCTCTCCTTCAGCGTGACAGTAAAGTAACCCCTCCACCTCTTTTTCTTAACCTAAGAAAGAGTGCCGACAATGATACAGAGGAGGGCCGTAAGCGAAGTAATCGCGAGCCTGCTGCTGCTCCTCATCGTGAGCCTAGCCGGCACGGCACTATATAGCTACTCAATCCAGATCACCCAGACGCAGCAGGACACCATAATCACCCAGATTTCAGTTGCAGCGATTCGGGCTCAGGAAAGGTTCAGGGTGATCGCGGTGTGGTGGAGAGGCTCGGGGTCCGTCCTGAACGTCACCGTCCTCAACTATGGTTCTTCAGACATAAAGATCAGCGACGTATACATCAATAGCGACCGTGTTACCTACTACCTCTTTGGGAGAAATCAGGCAATCTACGCTCAGAAGTGGCTCAGAGTAGCTTTCACTTCCCCGAAGCTCATCACACAGAACCACGTATACGAGATCACGATCGTCACAGACAAGGGGACATCATATGTGTACTTATGGGAGGCATAGAAGAGGCCTGGGCACCATCGTCGGCGCCGCCTTCGCCCTACTGATATTCATCTCTAGCTATTCATTATACATCTTCATGATCCAATCACAGAGCACCTACCAGGCAGTTCTAAGCGATGTGAGTCGGCGAGACCAGGAGAAGAGTGAGGAGTTGGTGGACTTGATGAAGATAACGACGGCCCCCCTTAACCTCCTTAAGATAAACCTCATCAACACAGGGCCTCTGCCTATCCACTTCACATACATAGGGGTATTCGACAAGACCGCTTCGCCCGAGACCCAGAACTATTATGCCGTTGACCTCTTCGCTAGTCCCGGCGAGAACTTCACATACACCAGTCCAACCATAGCCATCGACGCGTCTCGAAGATACCAGATCCAAATGGTTACGGAGAGAGGGAACCTCTTCACAGCTAGCTATCCTCACCCAACGTTTCTTGACGCTGGCCAAACCATCGCGCTCATGCAGACATTTTTCGTAAAGGCAACAGGTGACCTGACGATCAGCTATCCCTCTATTCAGAGGGCTTACCGAACCTCATCTCAGACCACAGGATTCACTTTCTTGAGGGTTTGGGAAGTAGACAGGTCCCAGAACCTGATATGGCGGTTTAACGTGACGAACAATGGCAACTTCACATATATACTCGATGCCAAAACACAACTCCGTTTTATAAGGACAGGCTCTTCTACCCAGACCCTGTTCTACATAGTATATAACCAAGGTACCTATGTCATACCAGTAATCAGAACCTATGGCCCTAGCCCCTATGTAGTCACTATAGGACCAGGACAAACGCAGACGCTCTATTTTGCTGTGGACTTAGAGGGTGGGGACCCAACTAAGGGCGTGAGGGCAGTGAGTATGGGTACGATCAGGGAGTATATAGGATTCGTCTCAGTCTTTGATAGTACAATGTCTCTCGGCCAGACGATCACTTTCCTATCAATCGTCGCTGTTTGAGGTTTGAGTATGACCGAGGATAAGAGACGGGAAGAGGCGAAGCGAGAGACCCTCACGTTCAGAGACTACTACGATGTGAACCCGCCCTTTGGATACGCTGGCATCGCAATAGACATGCAGACGAATAAGCTGACTTACCTTACGTTGGAGCCGACACTCAGCGGTGAGGAGGAAGGAAACCTCGAGCAGCTGAAGAAGCACATAGTGGATAGCCTCGATGTCTCCCTCGAGATGCTGAAGGACGAGAGGAGGATGGAGGCTTACCTCAGGGAACAGATGAACAGGACCTTCAAGAAGCTGAAGAGGAGAGTGGAGAAGGAAGCGGAGGAGAAGTACCTCTACTACTTGAAGCGTGATTTCCTCGGTTATGGGAGGATAGACATCCTGATGCGTGACCCGAATATAGAGGATATCAGTTGCAACGGGTTGAAAACGCCCATCTACATCTGGCATCGCACACACGAGTCCTTACCGAGCAATATAAGCTATAATTCGCAGGGTGAGCTCAGCGCTATCGTTACGAGGTTCGCCTACAAATCAGGGCGCCAAATCAGCGTAGCCCGCCCCATCCTTGAGGGCACCCTACCTGAAGGGTACAGGGTCCACCTTACCCTTGACGAGATTTCAAAGAGGGGTGCAACATTTACCATCAGGAAATTCAGGGCCGCGCCTTACACCTTCGTTGACCTTATCCGATTCAACACCATCAGCCCAGCGATAGCCGCATACCTCTGGGTCCTCGTCGACAACCAGCGAAGCATTATGGTTTCCGGTACCACTGCATCGGGTAAGACGACTGTCCTGAACAGCATCTGCATGTTTGTGAAGCCCGAGATGAAGGTCGTCACCATTGAGGAGGTCCGTGAGCTTCGCCTACACGAGAACTGGATACCGATGGTGCCACGCTCCAGCTACCAGCCGGGAGTCGACGAGGTTACCCTCTTCGACCTACTCAAGTCAGCGCTCCGGCAGAGACCAGACTACATCATAGTAGGCGAGGTTCGTGGCGAAGAGGCGTACACCCTATTCCAGAGCATTGCGACTGGCCACGGCGGCCTATGCACAATTCACTCCGATACGGTGGAGACAGCGATGAAAAGGCTGACGACACGCCCTATGGACATACCGCCGATAATGCTCCCCCTCATGAACATCATCGTCCAGATCAGGCGCATCCGGATCGGCAGCAGTATCGCTCGGAGGATCACTAGCATCACGGAGATCATCGACGTCTCGCCCTCAGGAGAGGTCCAAACCCAGGATAGGTTCATCTGGGACCCTGAGACGGATAGATATCAATACAAAGTACCCGTCGGAGACGCGAATGACGTCTTCAGCCAGATCAGCAAGGTTAGGAATATCTCCTTCGAGCAATTGATAGCGGAGATGGAAAGGCGCGAGACCGTCATAAAATGGATGGTCTCGAACGAGATGAAGAGCTACGAAGAAGCGGCCTCAGTCGTCCGCAACTACTACCTTAATCCAGAAGAGGTTTACAACACCGCCAGGTTGGAGAGACAAGATGAGCGCGACCATGAAAGAGTTTAGGGAGATCTACGCCAGAAGCGGGCTGATCATCCCTTTTGAGGATTACATTAAGAGGAGCCTTCTTGTAGTCACGGGCACCCTCGGAGCCGCCTTAATCGTTTTTGGGTTCATCCACATCGCAATCCTGAAGCTCCAAGGGCTTCCTCTGGTGGCCTCGACATTACTGATGTCGATCTCAGCCTGTGGCATGGCGGCTTTCATCGTCCTATACTACCCTCTCCACATGAGGAACTCGGCGAGAAGTAAAATAGAGAACACCCTCATCTACACCGTCAGTTACATGACGGTGCTCTCCTCCAGCGGCATATCTGTCGAGAGGATCATGGAGAGCATCGCCGACGCCGTAGACAAGGGCCCGATGAAGAGGCTCGGTTCGAAGTTCGTGGCAGACATCAAGCTCCTCGGCCTCGACCTGAGTGGTGCCGTCCGCGATGTCGGTGGGAGGAGCCCGTCGACCAAATTCACCGGCCTTCTCGAGGCGATTGACAATGTCCAGAAGACGAGTGGAGACCTGAAAAGCCTACTCGGGTTCAACTACACCCGGTTCCTCCAAGACAAGAGGAAGCAGCTCACGAAGATGCTGAACACCCTGACCTATATCGGGGAGGCGTTTGTGACTCTGATGGTAGTGACACCGATTCTATTTATAGTGATGCTAACCATCTTCACGATCCTCGGAGGAGGCATAGGCGGGGCACAGATCGTCCAGCTCAACCTACTCGTTTTTTTCGGCATGCCCCTATTCGCGACAGGTTTCTTAATCGTGCTGGACACTATCCTGGAGGTCGAGGAATAGTGTATTTTGGGCAGAGGGATAGTAGGTGGATCCTCGGGGCTTCGTTCACAGTGGGCCTCGCCGTTTTCATCCTCATCTTAGTATCAGGTACCTACGTCCCGACGCCGCCCTACTGGATACCGACCAGCCAAACGGTGAACAACGGCTTCGCCCTCACCATAGTACTTCTATTGTCAGCGCCTGCTGTCATTGAGTTAATGAACAGCCGCTGGCTCCACGATGTAGAGAGGAACATTCCAATCCTTTTAAGGGACGTGGCCGAGGGCGTCGAGTCGGGTGTACCACTCATAACTGCGCTAGAGGATGCATCGAAGCGGGACTTCGGCCCCATAAGTAAGCCTCTTGAGAAGTCGCTGGTCAGGTTCACGTTCACATCAGACGTACAGGGCTCCCTCCACTGGCTCGGTGAAAGCCTCAGAAGGCCCATCGCCAAGAGGATGGCGACTGTCCTCACGGATGCCTACTACGCGGGCGGAAGGATCAACGACGTCCTGAATACCAGCGTCGACCTCTTCTCAAGTTTATCGGACTATAGGGAGGAGAGGCGCGGGCAGACGGGCCCATACGTGCTCGTCGTCTACATCGGGACGGCGGTCTTCCTCGCTGTATCCTGGGTGCTTCTTACTCAGTTCCTGGCTCCCCTCGTGGCGAGAGCCTCAGATCCCCTCGTCGCCCAGTCCGGCATACTGAGGAACGTCCTCGATGTTAAGTTCTACAAATCGATCCTATTCTGGGCCTGCTCCATGGAGTCGATACTCGGCGGCTTAGTCGCCGGCAAGATAAGCGATGGACGCGTGGCCGCTGGCTTGATCCACTCTGTTCTGCTGCTATTAATGACCCTAGCTATTTTCAACTCGTTTGTGATGTAGTGAGTATTGGGCTCAGCTAACGGTCCAGTTATCGGCTATGACAAAGGATTAGAGAGCGCGCGGGGCGCCTTGAAAGAAATGTTAAGAGTTTCGATGACCCGTCAACAGGAGCGGCTTCAGGGAATATCAGAATTCTCAGCGGCGACGGGGGCTCCCGTAACCTCCTTGTTAAGCTTCAGATGTACGAATATATTGTGGCCTTAGAGCTAGGCAGACGCTTCGGGGCGTTGCTGGGCATCCTCTTAATAATACCCGGGGCATTCGGCGCCTTCTATAGGGAGGATATTAGATCGATTGGGAACTACGATCATGATACGTTAACGGAGGATTTCGATATCACGGTGAAGCTGAGGAAGTTGAAGAAACGCCTCGTCTTCGCCGAGAAGGCTGTCGCCTGGACGTTTGCCCCTGAGACGTTGGCTGCCTGGAAGCGCCAGAGGATTAGGTGGGCAAAGGGCCAGCTGGAGACGCTGTGGAAACATAAGGATGCTCTTTCGGGTAAAGGTTACGAGAAAAAGATGTTTTTATCCATATATGATATGATCTTCA
>Ga0315296_10004556_pt1 | contig 11300 bp, 8 predicted proteins | sample YL17G14_18_MG_FD_203921 | JGI IMG/M metagenome (GOLD analysis project Ga0315296, IMG submission 203921) | Sediment microbial communities from Yellowstone Lake, YNP, Wyoming, USA - YL17G14_18 | ecosystem: Environmental > Aquatic > Freshwater > Lake > Sediment | place: USA: Wyoming | collected...
TTTGTATCTCGCCATATAGCTCCCTTTCTTGCTAAGCGGTCTCTTTGCTTCCTACGAATGAGTATATGGCGATATTATCATGCTTTCAAGACTTTTTCTACAGCCTCAACGTTCCAAATCAGCGGCGAGTTTACGAGTCCGCTGGATTTGCTTGTTAGATGCCCCTGACCCTACCGGAGAAAAAGCTAACCAGATAATTTGCCGTACCGTGCTTCCCAGCGCTTCAAAAATGGTTCTATTCTTGAAGACAGGGTATCGCAATATGTCTTCAGGGCTTGAAACTTAACTTTATGTGACAGAGCTGCTGTTTGCGCGATTATGCTAAGCGTGAGTCTAGTTATTGCCTTCGCGTTATGATAGCGGAAGGTCGCATATCGCCAATCCGTTACCTTATTCAGTTCTGGATGCAAAGCGGGTGCAGTGGTCCTTGATGAAGGATGTACTGCCTTGTCTCGGAACCCCATAATCTCCTTGAGTATTTCTCGGAGTTGCTTTGCCGATTGATCTGGCATTGGAAATGCCCTCCGAAGCACCTCGGCAATCTGTTTGTATCTTGCCGTACCTTTTTCTCGCCAGGTGCGAGTGATCTCATTTGGGATCTTGATGCAGTCTTTCACACTAGCGTAATACGCATCTATGGCAACCGCACTCACCATTATTGTTTGCATTCCTGCTGTGAACTCTGCCTGTAGCGCTTCTGCGATCCGCTCATCATTTTGCTCATCCTTTGCGCTCAGCAAATCGTTACTGGCTTTCTCGGTGGACAGCAGGTGTCCGTAGGCAATCTCAAGCCAATACGGATAGAGGTCGAGCCCCGTGTGGAGATTTACCGGCCCAGCCTCAATATTCCCATCCGGGCCTATACGAAGCGAGAAATCGGGAATGCTGACTTGCATTCCTTTCGTAATGAACACCCCAGGGTCCGGCTTCTGCTCGACGGCCTCTTCTCTTTCGTCTTTTTCGCCCATTATTTTGGTCATCTAACGTTATTTTTTATGCTGCTTCCGTATTTTCCCTAAAGATTGAGCTTAAGTATGTTTCTAACGAGTTACTTTTGTTTTAAGAAAGCCAAATAAGACGGACTTTTTTCAGAAAAAGATAATTGTAAACATTATTATATTGAATCGACATAATTTTCAGAATAATTACTCAGTTTGAGGTTGGAGTATAAATCCATTGTTGATTTACGTATGTAATATACACCTTTTTATGAATTTTTGGAAGTATGGAGTTCTGGAAGAAATCCTTACTTTGAGGGCAAAAAGGGGGAGGCTAAGTTTAGGAAGTTTTTAGATCTTTCCATGGGCAAGAGAATGAATAGTGGCTAAAATCTCTTGATGTGTTTGTTCGTGTATTTTATGGATCTCATCAAATGTGCGATCAACTTTTTCATTCAGTTTGATCACATCTAAATAAATTCGCTGAAGTCTATTGTTCAAATCCTCTGAAAAATTCTGTAGAAGATTGATCATCTCTTCTTTGAATTCAGTAAACCATAAATCTATGTCTTCTATTTTAGCCATTTTAATCCAAAATTATTATCTTATGGCTCTAAAGGCCTTTTAATTTTATGGAAAACTTTGTTAAAGTTAAGACTGTTTTTGTCTTGCGTCAACGAAAATTTCAAGAAATTTTCAAGTTAAAAATTCTTTTGAAATTTAAGGCCTTATATAAGATAATGAATATCAATGGGTAGGGAGAGAATTATACGATGTTAAATCCTCCAAAAATGAAAGACGCATTTGTGACCATCCATGGCCATTTCTATCAGCCTCCTCGAGAGAATCCCTGGTTTGAAGCGATTGAGACCGAGGAGAATGCTTATCCCTTCCACGACTGGAATGAACGGATCGCCTTCGAATGTTATCGGCCAAATGCTTATGCCCGGATCGTCGATAGTAAAGGGAAGATTTTAGAAATCATCAATAATTATTCGTCTCTCAGCTTCGATTTCGGTCCTACCCTCATCCGTTGGCTGGAGTTGAAATTTCCTTCGCTCTATCAGAAGATCATCGAGGCCGATCGGGAAGGCATAAGAAGGTTTGGCCACGGTAATGCCATGGCACAAGCCTATAACCATATCCTCATGCCTTTGGCCAACGAGAAGGATAAAGAGACAGAAGTTCTTTGGGGAATGGCTGACTTTGAGAAGCGATTCCACCGAAGACCTGATGCGATGTGGCTCCCTGAGACCGCTGTGAACTACCCCACCCTTCAAGTATTAGTCAAATATGGAATGCAGTATCTCATCTTGAGTCCTTTCCAAGCCCTGAAGGTAAGACCTCTCGGAGGTAAGAAGTGGACCGATGTTTCTCAAGGGAGGATCGATCCAACTCAACCCTACCGGTGTTTCGTCAAAGATCCGTCGGGAAAGAAGCTTTCCGACCAATTCATCGATATCTTTTTCTACGATGGAATGATCTCGAAGGAAGTCGCATTTGGGGATCTCTTAAAGGGTGGGAATGCCTTCTGCGAGCGATTTATCCAGGCTTACCAGGCCTCCAAAAGAAGACCTCAATTGCTCCACATTGCCACGGATGGAGAGACCTACGGACATCATAAGAAATTCGGTGAGATGGCTCTGGCCTATGCATTGGAAGAAGGAATTTCTTCCCGGGGGTTTGAAGTCATCAATTACGGAGCCTTTCTGAAACGATTTCCTCCAATCTATGAGGTAGAGATCGACGAAGGGCCGAAAGGGGAGGGAACATCCTGGAGTTGTGCCCATGGAGTCGATCGATGGAAGGAGGATTGTGGTTGTAGCACAGGAGGGAGAGCGGGATGGATTCAAAAATGGAGAAAGCCACTCAGGGAAGCCCTTGACCTCCTGAGGAACGAACTCAGCACAACCTTCGAAAGAGAAGGAGGAGAGATCTTTAAGGATGTTTGGGAGGCGAGAAATGGTTATATCGGTGTGATTTTGGATCGTTCATCGAAGAGTCTGAATCGACTTTTCGATAAATATGGAGTGGAGGGTCTCGATGGGGAAGGGAGAATCAAAGGCTTGAAACTCTTGGAGATGGAGAGACATGGCTTACTGATGTATACAAGTTGTGGTTGGTTCTTTGCTGATTTGGCAGGCTTAGAGACAGTTCAGATCCTTCTCTATGCGGCGAGGGCGATTCAATTGGCTGAAGAATTGACCGGTCAAGAGATTGAGAAGAAATTTATTCAGCACCTATCCGAAGCAAAGAGTAACTTTCCTGAAATGGGAGATGGCCGCCAGGTCTACCAGCGACTCGTAAAGCCGAGATCTATATCATTGGATAAATTAGTGAACCATTATGCAATTTCCTCCCTGTTTGATGATGGAGGAAGGGAGAGAAAGATCTACTCCTATCGAATGGAGAGGATGAATTATGAAAAGATGGAGAAGAACAATAGCCTATTGGTCTTGGGACAGGTAAAGGTGACTCCAGAGATCATCCCAGAGCCAAAGGAGTTTCTCTTTGGACTGATCTCTTCAAAGAAAGATATTTTTCGGACTTGGGTTACGGAATGCAAGGATGGTTTAGAGTTTAATATCTTAAAAGAAAGAACCCTTGAAAACCTTGGAAAAGGTGAGGAGGAAATCGCCAGGATTCTTACCTCACTTCTTGGAAATCGTATCTTCACGATTCGAGATATTTTTAAGGAAGAGAAACAGCCTATCTTTCATAAACTGATTCAGGAAGAACTAAATGAGCACCGCCGGATCTATGCCGAACTTTTTGATAAGACGAAACAGACTGTTGAAGCCCTGGTCAGAGAGGGTTTAGAGATTCCCTACGAGATTCGTGTGGCTGCGGAGGTGACGCTCAGCGATCGATTATTACGAGAGGTCGAAGATTTGAAGAGAGATTTTAAAACGACGATGGAAAGGGCAGAGATCGATAAGATTATTAATGAGGCAAGGGAGTACAGTTTTCAACTGAGAAAGGAAGAGCCCGCTCTAATCTTGAGTGGATTGTTGAAAGAAAGGATGGAGATTCTTAAGGAAACGATGGTGCGATATCCGTCAGCCTCTCCTGAGGAAGACAAGTTAAAGACAGAAAGGGTGGAGGAGTTAATAAGGCTTTTGGATTTGGCTGAAAAATGGGGTTTTAAACTTCAGAAAGAAGAGACCCAGGGTCTGATGGATGAGATGCTAAAAGAATATGTTTGGGCCCTTGAGAAGAGTTGGTGGGGAGAGAGCGTCGAAAAACCTTTTCCCCTTAATTTAATTGTCCTTGCAGAAAAATTGGATTTCAATGTGGAAAAGTTTTCGAAGGTGATCGGTTCGGCTATTTCAACGGTTCGATGATGATCATCTTTTAAGAGATCGAAAGAGAAAGAAATGAGTTTGGGGCGGTGGAAGATCTGGTGGAAGGCCTTTCGGTTTCACTATGCCTCAGCCAGGAAGAAAAAATAGGGGGTCACATCTTCATATGTCAGCAATTATCTTTTTGACCACTCTTTCGAACTGGACATCTGACCTTAAGTCCCCCTGAATCTTGCGATACTACATGATGCAGTGCGGCTGGGGTGTAAAGTCCCGGTTGCCTCAGCATATGATCCCATCCTACCCATTTCCTCACTCTACATCAAGTTGCATTTTTACCTAATCTCCTAATTTTCCCTAATTTTCGATCTTGACTTCTAAACCCTGATTTTGTAGCCTCAGTTTATAGATATGAAATGTTTTGTCCTAAATGGTATCCTGTGGCAAGATTTATTCCGCTTATCAGAATTTGTTTCCAAAAATTGATGGAGTCCTCCCATGTTCACGATTATTGACGGGAAAACTGCTTTCGAGATTAGAAAAAGTTTTCGTAGGAAGCGCGAGTTTTACCATGTTCTTATCGATAACTTACTAAAAATGTCGGAAGAATCCTCAAAAGTTTTTGATATGGTGTTTCCTTTACACAACGAGGCCTTTTGTAATCGTCTTGCAAAATGCTATGAATTAATTACTCCCATAGGTTTTTCGTCATTACAGGAAAAAATCCCCGAAAATTACAAGCATATATATCATTTATGTTCAGAAGGTTTGAACTTACTTTTAGGGGCGTATCAAACATTGAGAAATGGTGTAGGAACTGGATCCGTTGCGGTTCTAAGACAATCGTTAGAATGCCTTTGTATCGCTCTTGCTCTTTGGCAAAATCCTACGAATTATCTTCTTAAATTCAAAGAAGGTAAATTGTCAGGAGAAAAAGTCATAGGGATTGCTAAGAAGTTGGTGCCTTTCGTGGGAAGGCTGTATGGAATTTTTTGCGATTTCTTTGTTCATCCATCAATACGATTTATCGGGAAAAGCATGATTCCAATGCATCCAATGTTTCCTAAAGGAAGCCGCATAGTTATTGGAACTGGATATAGGACGGAGCATCACAAGGAATTCGCCGAGATCCTTTCGTTTGCTCAGCTAACTGGTATGGCATATCATGCGGGTATCGAATTGATGTTTTGGAATACATTAGATGAAACACCGCATTTTTGGGAGAAGGTGGAAGAAAAGGAAGGAAAAGAATACGGTGCATTTAAGATCTCTTCGGAAGAATATGATTTCATGGAAAAATTTGTGGACGGACTCACAATCTGGGATAGAGTAGACAATCTAAAAAAATGGGTAGCCGATTATCCAATTGTTCAGAAAACTTATGAAACTCTAAAAAAGGAGTCTATAACCTTCTTTGGCGATATCGATTCACTGATCAAGGTTGCAAAAGAGCATACCGAGATCCCTTTCTTGCAATATTTGATAGGGGAAATCTTATTTGATAAAGGAGATGAAGGGGCCATTGCCTATTTGAACAAATATATCTCTGAAGCTGGAGTCCCACCTTTCGATTCATATTTTATGCTTGCTACCCTTTATGCTCGGAAAGGAGAATTAGACAGTGCCATTGAGTTTTATAACAAAGGACTTGAATATGACCCGACATCATTGCCGTTATTGAATAATTTGGGCCTAGTTTATGACCGTATTGGCAAATATGACGAGGCGATTGAATGCTTTATAAAAGCGCAAAAAGTCGAAACCAATTATTATAATGGGGCGCTCAATGAAGGAAGTACTTGGTCACATAAAGGAGAATTGGAGCTGGCGATCGAAGCTTACCAACGCGCAGCAACTTACGATAAGAGAGAGGCCCCTCCTTTGCATAACATAGGCGTGGTTTTTGTGAAAAAAGGAGAGGAAGAAAAGGCGTATGCTTACTTTAGGAAGGCTATTCTGACAGACCGTAGTTACCTCGCGTCTTGGATGAATTTGGGTGCTATTGATTTTAAACGGGGTAGATTATGTAGGGCAGAACTTTGTTTAAGGCGAGCTTTTTTGCTTGACCCAACGAATCTAATTGTGAATATCAACCTTTCGAAAGTGTACAAGAATTTAGGAAATTTGACAAACGCAAATGCTTTTGCATCTCGTGCACTTGAACTTTATCCGAATGAAGAAGTAGCAAAGGAGAATCTTAAAGATATTGAGAGTTAATGTCCTTTTTTTCAAAATAGGAGCGAATAGGGGGGTAGGTTCTAAAACAACTTGACGATTGAAGCAAAAGGATCAAAGGAGAGAGGAGAAGAATCGGAGTTGCGCTTGGGGACGCAGAAGAGAAAAATGGTGAATGCGAGGAAGACATTTTACCAGTTGGCGGTAAGCCTGAAGAAGTTGCAGATTTGAAGAAGTATCTTAAAATGCTTCAGAACCTACGTTATTCCGTAACACCTTATTACCGATGCCTGACCCCATTTTTGAGATTTAGAAATGGTATAATTTAGTAAAACTTGTCTTTTAAGCGAATAAAATACTCTATCATTTCTGAAAGGCTGCATTAAAAAACAAGAAATGAGGTAAGGAGATGGGAATTAAGCTTTACAGAAAACCGAAGCTTGAAAAACCAATGATGTTTGTTGGTTGGCCGGGGATTGGAAACATTGGGATGATCGCGGTGAATACTTTAAAAGGTATTTTAAGAGCAGAGGAATTTGGAGAAATAGAAAGTTGGGATTTCTTCTATCCGAGAAAGGTTTCAATCAGAGAGGGCTTGTTGGAAGATTTAGAATTTCCCAGTAACAAATTTTATTACCAGAGGCTTGAGAAACAAGATTTGATATTTTTCATTGGAGAAGAACAGCCCACAGAGGGGGGAAGAATGTATGCCAGCGGAGATAAGGCTTATAAGATGGCTGACCTTGTGTTAGATGTAGGTTTAAAATTTGGCTGCCAGAGAGTTTACACTTCTGGAGCTTGTGTTTCACCGATTCATCACCAGATGAAACCAAGGGTTTGCGCAGTCGTAAGTTCTGAGGAGCTCGTAAAAGAGGTAAAGAAATATCAAAATACAATTTTGATGAGTGAAATAGAAGGGAGAAAAGAAGGTGAAGGGGCGATCACAGGATTGAATGGTCTTTTGTTAGCCGTAGCTAAGAAGAGAGGGCTGGAAAGTATTTGTCTCATGGGCGAAATACCCGATTGGCTTTCTGGAGTCTCTCTTCCCTATCCAAGGGCTTCAAGATCGGTCCTGGAGGTCTTTGCTGAGATTTTAGGAATGAGAATTGATTTGAGTTTTCTGGATAAGATGGAAGGGCAAATCGAAGAGATTATCGAAAGTTTCTATGCCAAATTTCCTCCAGAAATGAAAGAGGAGTATGATCAAAGAAAATTTGTTGCTCAAGCTAAACCAGGACCAATAACGATCCAGGCTCAGATATATATTGACGAACGTTTTAAAAAAGGAGGCGATGAAGGTGGAGAGAGACCTGTTTGAAATCTATGAAACTCCACATCTGCAAAGCCCCTCTCTGATTGTCGGTTGGCAGACCCAGGATATTGGGAAATTGGGATCTAAGGTTATTGATTTTTTGAATGAGAAATTAGGAGGTCAAGAAATTGCCGAAATTAAACCTTTAGGCTTTTTCCAATTTGGAGGGGTAAGATTTAAAGATGATTTAGTCCAGGTTCCAGAAAGTAAATTCTGGGCTTGTGAGAAAAATAATCTCTTAATCTTTAAAAGCGATGAGCCTGAATTTAAGTATTATAAATTCATAAATGCAATTCTCGATTTAGCTGAACATCATTTCCAGGCTAAAGAGCTGTATACCCTTAATGGGGCTATCTCTTTTACTGCTCATACCAACCCTCGGAGGATATTGACGGTTTTCAATCAGCCAGAACTTAAAGAAGGACTTCAAGGCTTTGGATTAGAAGATATGACCTGGGAAGGACCGCCAGCAATAAGTAGCTATCTTTTATGGGCAGCTAAAAGAAGGGGAATTCCGGGAGTGAGCCTTTGGCCGGAAATACCATTTTACTTAGCCCCAAGGGAAGATCCCCAGGCAATAAAGCTAACCCTCTCTTTTCTGAATAGGAGATTTGACTTGGGTCTGGATTTAGGAGAGTTTGATTTAGAGATTAGAGATCAGAATGAGAAAATAGAAAAACTCAGAAGGGAAAATACTGAAATCAATAAATATATCAACCTGTTAGAAAGTGGGCTGAGGTTAGATGAAGAGGAACAGCTGAAATTAGCTCAAGAGGTCTATGAACTTCTCGGAAAAGGAAGCTAAACCCGATCGTTAATTTAAAATCCCTTTAAAATTGACGCTTCTCGCTTAATGTCCACCGACTGGAGAGATGCCCTCCTTCCCTTTTTTCATCAGCAGGACAAGAGGAAGAATCAACATCATCATTACCGAGAGAAGGTGAAATACATCGTTAAATGACAACATCGATGCCTGTTTTATAAGCTCACCGTAAATGAAACCCAAGCTTCCCTGGTCTGGAGGGGAGGATATAAAGCCTCTGTCCCGCAATACCTGGGAGATCTGGGGAACAGCCAGTTGGAAATTTCTGTCAAAGGGAGTGAGATGTTCCACGAGGTGGACCTGATGAAATTGTGCCCTTCTGGCAAGCATGGTGGTAACAATGGCAACTCCAAAGCTCCCTCCGAGGTTTCTCAGGAGGTTGAAGATCGCTGTGGCGTTTCCCATTTCTTCCTTTCTTATTCCTGACAAGGTCAGCGTTGTGAGGGGGATGAAGAGAAAACCCATGCCCACACCCATCACAATCCTTGGCCAGATGATAGTATTGAAATCAGCGAGGAGGTTAAACTGCGCCATGAGATGGACCGCATAGGCGGCCACAGCGATGCCAAAGGCAAGGATCGCCTTTGGATTAATCTTCGTTATAAGTTTCCCGGCGATCGCCATGGCGATCATGGTGGCAATACCCCCAGGTCCCAGCACCAACCCTGCGAGAAAGGAAGTATATCCCATCAACGTCTGGAGGTAGATCGGCAGCAGGACAATACTGCCGAAGAGGCTGAAAAAAGTAAAGAACATGATCATATTTCCTGAGCTGAATGAACGATTTTTAAAGGTCCGTAAATTGACGATGGGGTTCTCCGTAAAGAACTCCACCGTGATAAACAGGATCAGGGAGGAGATGGAGATATAGCTCAGCCAGGTGATGAAGCTGGATGAAAACCAGTCCTCCCTCTGCCCTTTGTCCAGGACAATTTGAAGGCATCCAAAGCCGATCACCAGAAATAAGAGCCCCCAGTAGTCGATCTTCATCTTCGTTCGCTCCATATAGGGCGGGTCGACGATAAAAAACAGGGCCATTAAGATTGAAACAATACCTATTGGGACGTTGATGTAAAATATCCAATGCCAGGACCAGTTATCTGTAATCCACCCTCCCAACAGAGGGCCGATGACGGGTCCAAACATGGTGCCAATACCAAAGATCGCCATGGCCATCCCGTGCTGATGAGGTGGAAATGTTTCCAGAAGAATGGCTTGAGAAATAGGCTGAAGGGCGCCGCCCCCTAAGCCCTGGAGGATTCTGAAAAATACAAGGCTTTGGATGTTCCATGAAGAGCCGCACATGAGGGAGCTAAAGGTGAACAGCAAGATGGAAAAGATGAGATAACGTTTTCTTCCGAAGAGTCTGCTCAACCATCCGGTCATGGGGATGATGATGGCATTGGATGCAAGATAGGATGTAATGGCCCAGGTGGATTCATCGATACCTGCGGAGAGGCTCCCGCGGATATGATCGAGGGAGACATTGACGACCGCTGTGTCCACGATGACGATGATCGTAGGGAGCATGACCGTTATGGCAACGATCCACCTGTTCATATCAACTTCTAAAATCCAAGTTTCAAAATCCAAATGTCAAATAAATGTCAAATTTCAAAATCAAAAAGTTTTAACATTTAGATTTTGGATTTGATTTGACATTTGAGCTTTGGCATTTGACATTTTGATGTTCGGGTTAGGGTTCAACCAAAATCGTGGGAACCACAGACATCCCAATCCTTAAGATATGAGCAGGATCTGTGCCTTGATCAAGAACGATCTTGACGGGTATTCTCTGCACAATCTTGACATAGCTTCCTGTAGCGTTCTCAGGTGGGAAAAGCGAAAAAACTGCTCCTGTGCCTGCCATGATGCTATCCACCTTTCCATGAAATACCTTACTCGGGTAAGTATCCACATTAATTTTTACCTTTTGACCTGGTTTTACCCTCTCTAGTTGGGTTTCCTTATAATTGGCAGTGATCCAAATATCGTCAAGAGGAACAACCGCCATGAGGGATTGTCCAGGTTGGATTTGATTACCGATCTCTACAGACCTCTTTGCGATGTAACCGTCTGAGGGTGTATAAATCTTTGTATAACTTTTGTTCAATTCTGCCCCCTTGGAAATGGCATCTTTCTGCTGAATCTGCGCATGCTGGGGAATGAGGGATGACTCCGTTTGTTTGATCACTGCCCTCTGAGTTTCAAGGGATGCTTCAAGCTGTTTAATGCGCTCTCTTGCCGCCTTAACCTGTGCTACCGCAACATCATAATTTGTCTTGGTTTTGTCGTAACTTTCCCTCGGGATGACTTCTTTTTTCAAAAGGTATTCTGCCCTTTTGAGGTCAATCTCAGCCTGTTGGAGATTGGCCTCCTGAAGTTCAAAGTTTGCCCTTGCCTGCTCCAATGAAGCAATGATCTCTCTTAGCTGTTTTTTAACCGTATCCACCCTATCCCGGATCTCAGAAAGTTTTGCCTTTTCAGTCTCAAGGCCGGCCTGCGCTTCCTTAACCCTAACCTCATAATCCATTGGATCCATCTCGAGAATAAGGTCGCTTTTTTTTACAAACTGGTTGTCTTTAACATGGATAGCCTTAACAGTACCAGGGATCTTTGAGGCAATGGCATGGACCCTGCCATCGACAAAGGCGTCATCGGTAGAGATATGGGTTTTCTTATACTGCAAATAAAAGTAGAGTATCCCTGCACCGATGGCCATCAGGAGGGGAAGTATGATAAAAGCGGCA
>Ga0315296_10004557_pt1 | contig 11299 bp, 10 predicted proteins | sample YL17G14_18_MG_FD_203921 | JGI IMG/M metagenome (GOLD analysis project Ga0315296, IMG submission 203921) | Sediment microbial communities from Yellowstone Lake, YNP, Wyoming, USA - YL17G14_18 | ecosystem: Environmental > Aquatic > Freshwater > Lake > Sediment | place: USA: Wyoming | collected...
AAAGGGCGGAGAAGTAGGGGAAATATATAAGCTTAGGCTGGAGGATTTGGTTGAGACGGTGCGTTTTACTACCTCACCACACAATGCTAATCTGGCTATTGCCATCGAAATTGGCAAGAAGATTTTAGCTGAGCAGATGCCGGGAGAAATTGTAGTCTTTGCTGTAGATATTAAAGAAGTAACCAAGTTTACTGAGGAAATGACGGAAAAGGTAAGGGCGGCTATACCGAAGGCAGTAAATCTTATTTTGCGGGAGCTCAGCCCAACTTAAGCTTTATTGGTGAATAAGCTCAGGTACAACCGTCCACTCCACAAACCATTGGTTAACATTTACCCTGCCGCTCATCTATGATAAGCTTCTTGGCTCTGGTTAAGCGCTTCAGTGTACCTTGGCTTACCAATTCCACCTTGGGTAAAGCTACTTTATTGGCGTCTACAGTTTTTCTGATTAGCGGGTGGCTTAATATTACCTTACTTATCGCCTCGCAGATATGCTGACTCTCCGTGGTAACCTCAGCCTGGAAAAGAAGGGTGTCCCTACCTTCTTCTTTGCCAATGGTCATCTGATAGTCAATGACCTCTGGGATACTAAAAATAAGTTCATCAAACATTGCCGGGTATATTTCATCCCCGCCGCCTATTTTCACTACCCCTTCCAGCCTTCTGGTTATATTAGCTATCTTCTTTAAGGTAGCTGCCCCGCACTCACAGGGAGTGCTAATCAACCTAGATATATCATGTGTTCGATATCTAATCAGGGGCATCGCTTCCCTGGTCAAGGTGGTCAAGACCAGCTCCCCTTCCTTATCATCGGCTAACACCACACCAGTCTCAGGGTCTACCACCTCTAGTAGCAGGTCAGCCTCATTGAAGTGGAAGCCATTATGGGCATGACACTCTACGGCAACCCCTAGCCCCATTTCAGTCAGTCCGTAGTGGACATGGACATCACAATTCCAGGCGTCCTGTAGCTGCTCTCTCATAGATTTGGATAGGTACTCAGAGGTGACGAATACGACCTTAACCCCTTTTCCTTTTAAATCGTGATTATGCCGCGTTTCTTGGGTAATCCGATACATGTGTGATACTGAGGCGAACAGGACGGCGGGGTGAGCCTGATTTATAATCATCAGCTGTTGCTCTGGGCTCAGGCTAGTGCCTGAAATTACAGGCAGACCACCCATTTTTCTTACCCCCTTAGCCAGCAAGTCAGCCTGGTCATTTGGTCTGGCGCTGGGTAACATTATCTGAACCACATCACCCTCAGTGGCGACTGTTCTCATGCCTGCCGCCATGAAATCAGTCATTACCTCCAGGTCTCTCTCAGTACAGAATACCCTCTTTTGGGGGCCTATCGTGCCCGAAGAGGTAAAAGTAGTTACCCGGGCAATATCACCGAGCGAAACGCAGGCAAATTGATAGGGGTGTTGGGCAATGTCAATAGGATTAGTGAACGGGATGTTAGCTATGTCATCCAGAGACTTTATATCGTCAATCTTTATTCCGCTTCTATTAAACAATTCGCGGTAGAAAGTGCTCTTTTGATAAGCATAGGAAAGTATCTTCCTGAGTTTGAAAAGATGATAAAGGTCTATATCGGCTCTGGTTAGCTGGTCAATGTTTTCCTTACCTACAAATTGCCGATATTCAGGGTCTTCCTTTACTTTTTGCCTGATTATGTTGTGGAGCCACTGCTCTAGAAAAATAGTCTCCAATTTTAACCTCCCTTTTATTTTAGAGCTTTGGCTTCGACTAAGGAACTAGGATAGAGCCTCTCTCCACTACTGTTGGTTAGATAATAGGCGCAGAACGGTATTATCTGCCTACCTGGGGTAACCACATGACCACAACATCCACGCAGTCTATCTATATCCAGACTCCACACATCCTGAAACGGCATGCAGCTAATGGTCAGGTAATAGTTTAGTACTCGGCGGTAGAAGTCACCAGCCCCCCAGGATTGGCAGCAGCTCTCATTGAGTCGCCAGTGACGGCTCATAAAGCGGCGTGAACTCTCCTCGGGAGCGGGCTCAGAGCATGAGCCCCAACCAGTAACCCTGCCTCGAGCTAGGTTACTCATGGCTTGTAGCTTTCCCTCTTGGGTCAAGATGAAAAAACTAGAAAACGAGCAGTGTGCGTCCTGGGTGTGGCGGGGGAGAAAATCTTGCCACTTGAGCTCACCGTCAGTCTGACATTCCAAGGCACGAATTACATCAGGGATGGTTATCCGGTCCTCATCACCGGGTGGGCGTGGGTAACGACCCAAATAGCTGATGGGTTGGAAGTGGACTCCCTTAACGGTGGGAATCCAACTCTTGGCGAACTGAATGATGTCTCCTAGTTGATGGTCGTTAACACCATGAACAATGGTAGGCACTAGAATAACCCCGATTTTCTCTGATGCGCAGTTATCCAGAGCCTGCCTTTTGATATCGAAGAGACTTCGCCCTCGGGTGTAGCGGTAAACGTCGTCAGTTACCCCATCAAACTGGAGATAAATAGCGCTGGCACCAGCCTCCTTGAGACGCCGTAAATAATCCGGTTCTCGGGCTATTCTAACCCCATTGGTGTTAATCAAAATGTGACTAAACCCAGCTTCCAGCCCTAAGGCAACGATTTGAGGTAAGTCATCACGCACCGTGGGCTCACCGCCACTGAGCTGGATGGTGCAGGCGCCCACTCCCTCCATAGCCGCTTGATACATGCCACGGATGACCTCGATATCTGGTTCATGTTGTCTATTCTTATCAGCACTGGCAAAGCAAACGGGACATCTGAGGTTGCACCTGAGGGTAATCTCTAGCACCATGGTACAGGCTCGCGTCCAGTGCTCCGGGCACAGACCGCAATCATAGGGACAGCCTTTGTCCACGGTAGTAAAGCTTAAAAGCGGGCCGGAACCCCTCTCGCTGCCCTTAGCCCATTCCAGGTAGTGCCTGGCATCCTGCCGCCAGATAAGGACTTTACTTTCGCCGTGTTCGGGACAGGTCTTTGCCAAATAAACCTTCCCGCTGTCCTCTACCTTCCTTGCTGGGATTCGCTTAAGACATACCGGGCAGAGACTTTGTGTCTCGCCTAGCAATTCTCCCATCCTTGGTTAAACCTCCGCTATCTGGGTCTAAGAATGACTATGCTTTCACGTCTTGCTCATCGCCACTAGGGCATAGCCAGGTCTTCCCAGTCTAAGAAACTCCTGGTAGGACAAAATAGAGGGGGTGGAATCTTCTGCCTCCTTCCGTTGACATGGTCCCGCTGGCAACCCAGCCAAGAAGTTATCTATGGAGCCAAAGGTAATGCCTAGCTGATAAGCCACCTTCCTTAATTCGTGTGAATAGTCTTCCATGTATGGGGACTGTAACCCAACCCGTTCAAAGAGATTGATATATTCCTCCACTCGCCGGGCACCAGCAAGACAGCAGGCAAAACTGACCTGGCTCCTTAGCTCCTTACTTACCTCCCCCTTGAGGATAATATCGGTCATTACCAGCTTCCCCCCTGATTTTAAGACGCGTCTAATGTCTCTGGCAGCTATCTCCTTATTGGGAAGAAGGGAGAAGGAACACTCAGATATTACAGTATCAAAAGAGGAATCGCGGAAGGGTAAGTTCTCCCCATCGCCCAGCAAGAAACTAACCCTGCCGGTTACCTTTTTCTCCTCAGCCCTAGTTCGACAGGAGGAAATCATCTTGTCCGATAGGTCAATGCCGATAACCCGGCAACCATATTCTCTAGCTAGGAAAAAGGCGGTTGCGCCCTTGCCACAGGCAATATCTAAGACCAAATAGTTACTACTAATGCCAGCCACCTCAGCTAACCTTGCAGTAAGCTTTAGACCGCCAGGGCGCAGCGTCTCTCCCAATAACTGGTCAAAGACACACGACTCATATAGTTTAACTGCCTCTTCCTTAATAGTCACTTGTTTTCGAGCATCTCCTCAACTTTATTCACTTTTTCCACCACTGTTTCCTCAAGCAAATAAGCTGCACCACATTTGGGGCATTTTATCCCCTCAATAGCACCGCTTGTTTCAAGATAAGACATGCCCACATCACTTTCAACCATGGGCTCTTTACATTTAAAACAATGCCATTGTTTCATTTCGCTCATCCTTTCATCTCAGCTTTGTAGGCGTATGCCGAGCGGACTATGTAGCTTCCTTCTTCAGCAGAATATTCCACATAGAACGTCGCTTTCCCTATCCGCAATTTAGCCAGATACCTGTTTTCATCCGGCAGGTATAGTTTATCACCCCCAGTCTCAGCATGGTGTATTACCTGCCTTACCTCATCTTCTAAAATATGCCTCTCCTCCAGTAGCTGCTTTACCTCATTGCTCACCTGGAGCTTTGTCTCTTCCCAGGTCACATTGACACCTCCTTAGATTTTGTCTTCTTCGACCAAGCCCTTCTCAAGATGCCATCTATTCTTTAGGCGGTCTTTCCCCTCTCCATCAATAATGACTTAAAGTGAGACTGGTTTTCTTTCCTGACCGATGGTTTGTTAGGCGGTTTCCGCATATCCTTTTCCCAGTTAGGATTAAATAGGAGGTCAAGGACATGTATACTGGGCTTATGGACGGAAAGGGTCTCACGGCAGACGGCACAATAAGCGAGCATATCAAAGTGAGCCTCGGCTACCCTTTCTTTAGTTAAACTGAATACCCGCATTGGATTAAGGGGAAGGATTAAACCTCCCTGACCACAGCATAAGGTAAGCTCTCTGGAGTGTGTTAACTCCTCTATCTGGTGCCCTGAAAGCTTAACCAATTCCCTGACGCTATCTTGTAACTTGGTTTCCCACCTAGCGGTGCAGGAATCGTGCAGTGAGAAAGTGCGCTGACCATTTTGGGGCACTTGAGGGACACCTACTTCAACCAGTACCTCATACAACGTCTTCAGCTTAAAACTGGGGTTGGCGCGCTTAAGGGTGCGATAGCAATCAGGGCAGGGCACAATCAATTCGGAAGCGCCTAATTTGCTCATCTCGTGCTCTAATCCGCCCATTGTCTCCTTAAACAGGGAATGCTCTCCCAGGCCATGATAAGGGGCACCGCAGCATCTCAGGATAATTCCAGTACCGGGTAGTTTCTTTCTGAGGTAATCGTAGGTTGTCATGGTAAGGGAAGGCGAATAGGCTGGTAGATTACAGCCGGGGAAGAATGCCCGCTTACACTCAGCGGCATCTGGGTCAGGAAGGGACAAAGCAAAGGCTGGAGAAAGCGCCCATTCCACATCGTCATTGATAACTTTATGCGCCGGGAGTGGTCCTATTCCTGCCTCTACTAACAGCTCACGGAGCACCAAACACAGCTCACCTATATTCACTCCATAAGGGCAGGTCTTTTGGCATAATTCGCATAGATTACAGGAATAGGGAATCTCAGGCTTTCCCTTAAAGTAGTCTTTCATCCCAAATAAGACCCTACGGACTATCTTGCGAGGATTGTAGTTCTTGTCGACCTCACTAACTAAGCAGCCAGCAGTGCATATTCCGCACCCTAGGCAACGCCTCAGGTCTTCGCCCTCCATCCGTGCCAAAATCTCTTCCCTGAACTTAGCATCCAGCTTATTTAGCGATATTGGTTCCAACTTTAACCCCTTGCATTACCCTATTTGTATCAAATTTTCCACCACTTGGCTAATACTCGCCAGACAACTCATTAAGCTGGGCTAGTGTGAATACCGGCCCTGCCTAGCAAACATACTTGTTGCCTATATTGCACCGGCCACACTTTCCTATACCGCATTTCATTTTCATCTCCAGTGACAGGATAATCCTCTGCGGTGGGAATCTGAGTCGTATAAGAACTGGCAAGGTAAACTTTATCATAATTGGCGAACCACAGACCACAGCATAGGCATCCTCTGGGCTGGGGGCAACCTCTTTGATAACGTTGGGGACGACTCCCACTTTTCCACGCCAGCCCTCGTCTGCCTTATCCACGGTAAGATACACATCAAGTTCAGGCCTTACTTCCCATTGTTTAAATTCGTCCTTATAAAGTAGCAAACCCGGGCGTCTAGCCCCATAGATAACGGTGACATTGCCAAACTTGCTCCGGTTCTCCTGATGCAAAATGTATTTGAGTAGAGAGCGTAAGGTGGTAAAGGCAAATCCACCGCCAACAATAGCTATATTCTTGCCTTTAAACAATTCTATGGGGAAGCAATTGCCGAGAGGACCTCTTACCCCGATTATTGCTCCTTCTTCCAAGTTGTGGAGTGCCGTAGTTAACACCCCTATCTCATTCACCGTAAAATCAAGCGCCCCTGGTTGGGTTGGGGAAGAGGCTATACCAAAGGGGGCTTCACCTTCACCTAAAACCGATAACTGGGCAAACTGACCTGGCAGGTAGTTAAAGCTACTTTCCTCCGCCTTATTGAGGAAACTGAGGCTGAACGTCTTTATATTCTTGTCATCGGTTTCGATGACAATCTTTTCCGCCCTCATGGCTATTGGTATATATGGGTTCTTCATCTCTACTTCATTGCCTATCGATTTAATATGCTATTTAACACTGCCCGTATATCTAGATTCACCGGGCACTCTTTAATGCATCGGCCACACCCCACGCAGGCTGCCACATTGTGGTTATCTACGAAATACTTAAACTTATGCATTACCCTTTGCCTCATCCTTTCCTTACCGGTGGGTCTGGGATTAACCCCTGATGCCTCCAGGGTGAACAGGGGAAAGGCGCAGGTATCCCAGATGCGAACCCTTCTTCCCGTCTGGTCTAAAGTCTCATCAGCTATATCAAAGCAATGACAGGTGGGACAAAGATAGGTGCAAACGGCACAGCCAAGGCACTTCTCGTGCAGCCAGTCCCAGAAAGCGTCATCAAACATCACCGCCAATTTCTCTGCTATCGCTCCCGTCTCTATTTTAGTTCTAATTAAGGCGCCTGCCCTCTGTGTAACCTTCTGCATTAAAGACAAACTACGTCGTTCTACTTCCCTAAATTGGCTGTGCTTTGTAACCAGCTTCTCGCCCTTGTCAGTAACTGCCTGAGCCACGTATTCCTGGTCGATATCTATGAGAAGCAGGTCTGAGCCGTCTGAGGAGAAGGGACCTCCGCCTACAGAGGTGCAGAAACAGGTACTACTTGGCTGGTTACAACCGATGGCAATGACTAACGTCTTTTCTCTTTTATCTGTATAGTAGACATCTTTATACTCTTGGCTATTAAATATATTGTCAAGAATAACCAGGCTTCTGGCATCACAAGGGCGGATGCCAAAGATTACCGTTTGCTTATCTTCAAAGCTGGGTTCTTCTATCCCTAACCCCTCCCCACCTAAATGGTAACTAAACAACACCTCGGACTGAGGTAAGAAAATTTCCTTGGGGGGTTTCTTGGAGTTGACATAATCCAGCAGGGCGTCGCTACCTGAATGGATCTCTTGAAACGCAACAAAGCCGTCCCTTTTCACCGGGGCAAATACCTTATACTCGCTGATTAAGCTATCTAGGAAGCTAACCAGCTCATTTTTAGCAATCTTCACTTCTTTCATTAGTCACCTTCACCAGCTGGTATTTACCTTACGAATTGTTGAGGGTCATCCAAGCTAAAGGCAGCCAGAGGTGGCACATCCTCAAGATTTATTCCTGCTTGGTAATGGAATAGTTCTTTGACATCCTTTTCTATCTTCTTGGTAAGCTTTCTGATATCAATGCCCATCGGGCAGGCTCGGTCACAGGCACCGCAATCAACACAACGCCCCGCAGTATGAAAGACGCGGACAATGTGAAAAATTGAAGTATCACTAAGATTAGTGGTCTTTCCAATCCATTGGGGCTGGGAGCTATCTACAAAGCACTCCTGGCAATAGCATAACGGGCAAGCATTCCTACAGGCATAGCATCTAATACATTTACTAATTTCATTGGTGAAACTGTGCCATCTTTTATCGGCAGACTGGGCTTCAAACTCTTTCACCTCTCCATATTCATCAATCCCTCGGTTTTCTTCTACCTTATCTCCAATTAGGGCGTCATATATTACCGGATTCCTGTAGCTACAGGTGCTGCAGGAGTTATGGAGAAATTCTGCCTTGTCTACAATCTCGGTAAAGCCACTGCCCTTGAGGATGACTCCTTCAGTTACTTCGTCAGCTTCTAGAATCTCCTTCCCGTCCAATTTAGCTTCTATCTTTCGTCTATCAATCATCCCGTGGCACGGAACACCAATAATGAACACCTGCTCCCTAGCCACCTGCTTCTCTTTAATGAGACTAATAATTGAGCGAGTATCACAGCCTTTGGCGACAATGCCGACCTTCTCCTTTCTCCCCCGTAGATAACGGGCCAGGTTATTCTCACAACTGGCATTCCAAATGAGCTTTTCTGTCTCCTGGCTTGTCCTAACAAAACAGGGAGTGCTACGCAGAGGGAGGGTACCTTTTTCAAACCCGATTATGAGGTCAACCCTCTTCTCATCAAGCAATTTCTTGGCAGTATCTCTTATCATAACTGATGTATCTGGCATGGGCTCACCTTAATCCTGCTTTTTAACCAACTCCTTAGCCGGTCCCAAAACCCTGACTTCTTCGGTAATCTCTGTTATCAGCTCAGCAAACCTTTTCCCTTCGGCAGCAGATACCCAGGCGAAGTGGACTCGCCCTTTCTCAATACCCAGGTATTCCAAGAGATTATTCAGAATGGCAAATTTCCTTCTGGCAACATAATTACCACTGAGGTAGTGGCAATCATCGGGGTGACATCCTGAAACCAAGACGCCATCGGCGCCACGCTGCAGGCTTTTTAGGATAAGCAATGGACTTATTCTACTTGAGCAGGGGACACGGATAATCCGAGTATTAGGCGGGTATTGAAATCGGCTTACCCCGGCTAAGTCTGCGCCAGCATAACTACACCAATTACAGAGAAAGGCGATTATTTTGGGTTCCCACCCATCTACTTTTTCATCAGGCTGTTGCATTTTGTTTTACCTAATTCCCCAGAGCTTATCGCTGCCCTAAGAGGCATTAATTATGGCCAAAATCTGGGCATTACTGAATCCCTTCATATTCATGGCCCCACATATGCAGGAAGAAACACATGCTCCACACCCCTTACATAGAGCCTCATTGACCTTGGCTACCTTCTTTTCAGCATCAATCTCTACGGCTTGGAAGGGACAAATCAATGCGCAAACGCCACAACCGCTGCATTTGCTCTCATCGACAAGCGAGACCAATCCTCCGGCTTCAATCACATCTTTAGATAAGATGGTACCAGCCCTAGATGCCGCTGCCTTAGCCTGGGCAATAGTTTCCTCAATAAACTTAGGGTTATGAGCCAGACCACACATAAACACGCCTTCAGTAGCAAACTCCACCGGGCGTAGTTTCATGTGGGCCTCTAGCAAAAAGCCGTCCTCGTTTAGGGGCACTTTGAATAGTTGGGATAATTTCTGGTTATCGGCAGCAGGAATAGTAGCCACCCCCAAGGCTAGTATATCTGTGTCTATGACTAAATCCTCGCCTAATATCGGGTCTTTTATGGTAACCCGGAGCAGATTCTTATTGTCTTCGGTTATCGTTTCCACCCTGGGTTTGTCATCGGCTTCATAACGAATGAACGTTACCCCCCTCTCTCTGGCCTCCCGGTAGTAATCTTCCTTAAAGCCATAGGTTCTGATATCCCGATAGAGGACATATACATTCATCTCTGGGTTTGCTTCTTTTAGTTTCAGGGCACATTTTATAGACTCACTGCAGCACACCCGGCTACAATAGGGGCGGTTAGTTTCCCTAGAACCAACACATTGAATAATCACCGCGTTATCACAGCCAGCAATTCTACCGTTGCCTCTAGTAACCTCATCTTCCAGTTCGAGCAAGGTCATCACCCTGGCGTCTTCCCCATAAAGGTATTCGCTGGGCTTATACTCTTCGCCCCCAGTGGCAATAATCACCACACCGTGCTTGAGTTCGTGGGTATCTCGGTTAGCCCCGACCTCTACCCTGGTAGTAAAATTGCCTACATAGCCAGGGGCTTCAACAATATTGGCATTGGTATATACCTGGATTAAGGGATTTTCACAGACCCTAGCGATAAGGTCCTGGAGATAGGCTTGGATGTCGTCGCCCTCCAAGGTATGTCGTATCCTTCTGGCTATCCCTCCCAACTGTTCGCACTTCTCTACCAGATAGACCTCAAACCCTTGTTCGGCTAGGTTCAAGGCAGCCACCATCCCGGCTATCCCGCCGCCAATAACCAAGCCGCGGTGAATTACCTCCAGAGGTGTCTGGGCTACAGGCTGGATGAGCTTGGCTTTGGCTACCGCCATTTTTACTAATTCCTTAGCTTTCTCAGTAGCCGCCTCCGGATACTCTTTGTGCACCCAGGAGCACTGGTCTCGAATATTTGCCATCTCAAGTAGATACCGGTTTAACCCCGCCTGTCGAATTGTCTCTTGAAACAGGGGTTCGTGGGTGCGGGGGGTGCATGAAACCACCACTACTCGGTTGAGATTGTGCTGTCTAATTGCCTCTTTTATCCGCTCCTGGGTATCTTGAGAACAGGTGTAAAGATTAGCCTCAACATAGACGACATTGGGAAGGCTGGCAGCATATTCCTTTACCTCAGGGACATTGACCACTCCAGCGATATTGATGCCGCAGTGACAGACAAAAACCCCAATCCTTGGTGGCTCTCCTCTTATATCTCTTTCCGGGGGATACTCCTTTTTCTTTACCAGGCTATTACGCACTGAGGAAAGTGAGGCAGAAGCCGAGGCTGCGGCGGCACTCGCCTGCATCACTGTTTCAGGGATGTCTTTAGGGCCCTGGAAAGCTCCACAGACGAATATACCTGGCTTAGAGGTCTCAACTGGTGAGAACCTGTCAGTTTTACAAAACCCATATTGATTGAGTTCGATTCCCAGTCCATTCGCCAGCTCCTCAGCCCCTTTAGGTGGCTCGAGCCCAACCGAGAGGACAACCAGGTCAAATTCCTCCTTTATCAGCTTACCGTCCTCAGCCTCATATTTTATCCTCAGATTCTTTGTCTCCGGTATCCCCTCAATTACCGAGGGTCTACACCTGATAAACCTCACCCCGTGCTCATGCATTGCCCGCTCGTAGTAGGCTTCAAACCCTTTGCCAAAAGTCCGCATATCCGTAAAGAAGATGGCGGTGTCTAGGGGGATGTGGCTGTGCTCCTTGGCCACTACGGCTTCTTTAATGGCATAAGTGCAACAGACTCCTGAGCAATAGCCTTTACCTTGGTTTAAATCTCTTGAGCCGACGCATTGAATAAAGGCAATTTTTTGGGGAATATCCCTATCGGAGGGT
>Ga0315296_10004558_pt1 | contig 11298 bp, 8 predicted proteins | sample YL17G14_18_MG_FD_203921 | JGI IMG/M metagenome (GOLD analysis project Ga0315296, IMG submission 203921) | Sediment microbial communities from Yellowstone Lake, YNP, Wyoming, USA - YL17G14_18 | ecosystem: Environmental > Aquatic > Freshwater > Lake > Sediment | place: USA: Wyoming | collected...
TTGCCATTTCCCTATTGCTTCAGATTGCGTCGTTCCCGGCTCAGTCATTGATTGCCCTCGACCTGTTCGATGTTCCATCGTAGCCGATGGATGTAGTTTAGCACAAGAGCTCCCCTTTGCCATTCACATGCTCTCCGCCATTTGTCCAACATTCCAAGCTTGTGTTACCTGTTAACTGGGTGTGTGTGACTATTGACATTGCAGGAACGAATAGCTTATGCTTCGTAACAAAAAGGGGGTAGACCAATGCAAGCATACTGTATGAAATGTCGAACCAAGAGAGAAATGAAAGATGCCAAGGCGATAACCATGAAGAATGGAAAGCCAGCGACTAAAGGCGTCTGCCCGGTATGTGGGACTAAGATGTTCAGGATAGGAAAGAGCTAAAGCCGATACTGTGGGAATCGGGATTAACGAAGGCTGGACATCTATTCACAGATATCCAGTCTTTCTTGTTATCCACGACACATAATGGACTTTTGTTCAGCCGTCATTCCACCCGCTTGATATGTGAAGCAATTTTCCCTTCTCTTATCTATCTCTGTGCGCTAATCCTGTCCGCCTTGTAGAAGCCTGAGCTTTTTGCCTCGTTGTCCGAGCTGAAGCTTATGCCTTTCAGTCCAAGCTGCCAAACGATTTCTCCCTTGCTGGTAACTTCGACCATCTTCGTTCCCCCTACAACTAGCGTATTGCCGTTTGGCAGTCTGTTAGCATCTCTGGTACCTTGCGGCAACAACTCTCTGGGCCATCTGAATTGCCAGACAATCGCACCACTTTTCGGGTCAATCTCTATAGCGTGAGCGGGATTGGTGACCTTGGGTATAGCGCCAAGTATATTACCATTAGAGAGAACCTCCGGGTCATGTACCTCGACAAGGACTCCCTCCCCGATAGTCCTGACGACTGCTCCTTTGGGATCGACCTCAACCACCATACTGAAATTCCTCAGGCTGATGAACGTATTGCCGTTCGGCATTCTGGTTACGGCATTGGCATGGGTCCAGGAGCCTTCTTCATAAATACTATTATACGGAGGTCTGTCGAAGTAGTCTCTGGCATACCATTGCCAAACAATCTCGCCCTTCGGGTTTACCTCTGTCACCTGTGCGTCGCTCTTCTGGTCACTCATGCCAAAAACAAAGATAGTGTTGCCATTCGGCAGCCGGTCAGCATCATGGTCGATTTTGCTGGTCAGGTATTGCCAGACAACCTTGCCGCTGCGGTCAATCTCATACACACCTCCGTTCGCCGTAAACAAGATATTATTGTTTGGCAGCAATTCCACATCACCTGCGCCACCCAAGTTCTGCGGAACCATGTATTGCCAAACAATCTCGCCTAGCATATTCACTTCTATAATTCTGTGCTTACCAGGATTGTGGCTATCTCTCAACAGAGTGGTACCTGCCCAGGTCATTTCCGAATTATAGACGTCCACGATTATGTCCGGGTCTTTAGTTCCCTTCGGCATCTGCGTGGGTGTGGCACCTACACTGGTTACCTTTTCACCTTCTTTGCCGCTTTTATCCACCGCGGTTACCGCAAAGTAATACTTTGTTCCATCTTCAAGCCCGGTCGCCTGATACCTGCAGGTAGCAACGTCTTTTATCTGCTGGATAGGCTTCATGCCAGTGACGTCTGCCATATCTGTTTTGTCTAGATAGACATTGTAATGGTCGAAGTCTGTAGCCGTGCTCTTATCCCACCATAGATTTACTTTCCCGTCATAGGCATTATTCGCAACTAAGCCGGTGATTGCAGATGGAGGAGTCGTGTCAGGCGGTGATGTTGGCGTTGGGGCTGTCGGTGTAGGTGATGGGGGAGTTGATGGCTTCGGAGTGCAACCCAACAGTACCAGCAGTATTAGAACCAATGCAATCAAATAATTCCACTTCATGTCTGCCTCCCCAACCGCGTTCAAGAATAAACAATCATCGACCCGCTTTAGCCATTGTACTGGAAACGCCAACGCTATTTCAATTGTCAACACCTCGAATCACCTACTTAATAGACTTTGCTACCTAATTGCACAATCTGCTAAAATGTGCAACCGTTTGCTCCAGACGATGGTATGTTCTAGCATCGCTAAGTGTGATATACTAATGGCCAACCTAAGGTTGTGGGCATGCTGACTTGTTGGTCAGCTTGAAGCATTGACAACAGCGATGAATTCCAGACAGGATGAGATAATCAAGTTGAGGAAGGGTCGCCTAACTTATGCCGAAATCGGGCGCAGATTTGGCATAAGCAAAGAGCGGGTAAGGCAAATACTGAACCCGAAGCCACCAAAGCCTGCGACCGAAAAGCCTACCTTGCAGTCTAAGGTAATGCTAACAACAGGCGAGGCTGCTCAGCTGCTCGGGCTGCATCTCAACACTGTTAGGCGCTGGACCCAGAAGGGAGTATTAAAAGCCTATCGGATTACGCCCCGTGGTGATAGAAGGTTTCGGCGGAAAGACGTCGATGCCTTTCTTAAGAAATAAGAGGTGGCGCCTCGCCTGCCACAGCATGGAGAGCTAGAAGTTATTCATGACGCTCTGGCGGAGTGCCTGCCCTGCCCCACAGCTCATTTGCCGACCCAGCTGACTTTCCTCCCATCGCCGTTGTGTGCTTTGAGCTCAGCGAGGAAGCGAGCAATATCTTCTCGCTTGAATCTACGGTCACCCCGGGGTGTAATGCGGTATGCCCTTATTCTTCCTCTATTACTCCAGCGCCTCAGGGTATTAGGATGGATATGGAGGAGCCGGGCTACTTCTCTTATTGTCAGCATGTTGCCCATGTGATTATCATCTACCATTTTCCTTCCCCATCTACTCTTTAATTATCTTATCTTGATAGTAACTTACTTTAGCTAACCGCACAATCACCCAAACGGGCTAATTTGATTAGTAAATAGTACTAGGAAGAAAGTCCTAAGTTGGGAGGAAAAGTGAAGAAAAGTTAGGGCAGAACCTATTGACTTTTGCCAATTGGCGAGGTAGAATTTTGACCACCTGCGTGAGAAATATGCAGGTAGTATTGACTGCCTAACGGGAGCTGTGAAACCTAGCTTATAGGATGGATGCTTGAGCTAGGTGGAGCTAATAGCGTAACCGACCGTTATGAATAGCGGTCGGTTTTTTATTTTATGGGAAAGCTAACAAGAAAGAACCAGGAAGGGAAGGGGGCAAAGAACGTGAACGGTAAACTTTTTCCTTAGGTAGCAAAATCTTTTGAGGACAGGAGGTTTTAGGGACATGAAGAAAAAAATATGGTTTCTAGTAGTTGCAGTGGTACTGGCGCTAGGGCTGGCTGTGCCGGGGCTGATGGGGACAGGGGCACAAGCCGGGGTTCCCCCGCCCCCGTACAACTGCCCAACCTGCGACGGGACGACAATAACGGTCGATGAGAATGTCGTAATTGATTTCAACTTTACTCCGCCAACCTACACCGGCGAACCAGACCTGTTGCCCTACTTCAGCTGGGACAAGAGCGGTGGCGCGACGGCAGACAAGTGGAAGGCAATCTTTGACGTGGGCGCCTCGAAGCTGCTGGTAAAGAGCGGTGCCACCATCACCGTGACGCAGGTGCCCAATATAGGCAACAACAGATATGCACCAGGTATTGAGATTAAGGGCACCTGTGGACTGGAGGTTGAAAACGGCGGGGCAATCGTGGTTGAGTCGTGGAACAAGGACGCCGGCAACATCTTCATTCATGTTGACGGTGACATTCTTATTAATGGGACCGTCAGGGACGAGGTTACCGGCACCAACGGCATGCCTGGCGACATCACCATCGCTTCCTGCTGTGGTGACGTTACCGTCGGCGGCACCGGTCTTGTTGAAACCCTCGGTATTGACCCCGGCGGCAGCGATATCAATATCCTCACCTGCTGCACCTGCCGCAAAGGCGATATCGTGATAAACGGTCTGGTGATGGCACGCGCCCATGCCCATGGAGTCCAAAACGAGGAGACCAGACCTCATATTAACGTAGCCTCCTTTGACGGCGCCGTAACCATCAATGCCAATAGTACTGGTCAACCCTTCTTCGATGAGTACGGCGGGGGCGGGTATGATATCTGGCCCGGCTTGCTCTCCTGGGTTACCACTGAGAGTTTACCAGGTTCAGTAAAAGTACAGGCGCTGAAAGACATCACAGTGAACGGGCACGGCGATGACCCCACCCCGCCAGTAAGGACAAGCTTCGCCGCTATCGCCGTAGCTACGACAGCAGCCACCCCTCAAGGTGGCTACGTAGATGTGCGTTCAAAGGAAGGGAGCATCATTGGCAAAGACCGCGCGTTTCAGGTATACCGTGACGGCGGCACTTCCCTGATACGCCTGTGGGCGGGTAAGGACATCACTCTAAGTCGCCCCGGCGCCACTGCTGCTTTCAATCCGGTAATGGACGTCAGTTATTATGGGACGCTCAATAAAAAGGGCGGTACCAACGAACTACGTGCTTACCAGGGTGGTATCACGCTAGGTAATAGTGTACAGGTTTTGGCAACCGGAAACCCTGCTGGCAACAACGGCGCTAACAACTTTACCTATTGCACCTCTTATAGCAATAGCGGCACGGTCAGCCCGGCTCCTACCACCAGCAGCGATTGCTCGGTTGTAACTCCTCCACTGCTATTCCCCAACTGCGCATATTTTGGAATAACCTGTATATGTCCGCCTCCTGATTACATCACCATCACGAAGGAAGTGGTCGGGACAGCTCCGGCTACGGATTGGGAGTACACGAGTAATATACCCGGGTACCTCACCTTCACATTGCCAGCTGCCGGGGGCAGCGATACCTTTAACAACCTGACCACGGGTAGTTATACCATTACTGAAACCACAAAACCCGGATATACTGTCACGCCATCCGATTCGGTGACGCTGACATTCACCGAACCTTGCGGACAACATTTTGACCACATGTTCACCAACACGTGTACCGGCTCAATCAAGATCATTAAGGTAGTAAGCGGAGCGGTTCCGCTTACTGATTGGGAGTTCGCGAGTGATATACCCGGGCACACCGCCTTCACGATAGACAAAGCCGGAGACACCGTGACCTTCACCGGCATTCCTGGCCCCACGGCTGACTACACGGTAACCGAAATTGAGAAACCCGGCTATGCTGTCACGCCAATCAATCCTAAGACGCTGACACTCCCGGCTTGCGGAACTATCGAGTTCACTTTCACCAACACCTGCACCGGGACTATCAAGGTCACCAAGGTAGTGAGCGGGGCGGTTCCGGCTACCGACTGGGAGTTCACCAGCGATATACCCGGGCACACCGCCTTCACGATAGACAAAGCCGGAGACACCGTGACCTTCACCGGCATTCCTGGCCCCACGGCTGACTACACAGTTACCGAAACCGTAAAACCCGGATATGCTGTCACGCCAATCAATCCTAAGACGCTGACACTCCCGGCTTGCGGAACTATCGAGTTCACCTTCACCAACACCTGCACCGGGACTATCAAGGTCACCAAGGTAGTGGTCGGGACAGCTCCACTTCCGGGTGATGATTGGGTGTTCACGAGTGATATACCCGGGCACCTCAGCTTCACATTACTAGCTGCTGGAGAGAGCAAGACCTTCACCGGCATTCCTGGCCCCACGGCTGACTACACGGTAACCGAAACTCCAAAAGCCGGATATACTGTCACGCCATCCGCTTCTCAGACGAAGACACTACCGGCTTGCGGAAGTGTCGAGTTCACCTTCACCAACAGCTTCGAGTGCACCGGGACTATCAAGGTCACCAAGGTAGTGGTCGGGACACCTCCACTTCCGGGTGATGATTGGGAGTTCGCGAGTAATATACCCGGGCACGCTAGCTTCACATTGCCAGCTGCTGGTGGCAGCGTAACCTTCACCGGCATTCCTGGCCCCACGGCTGACTACACGGTAACCGAAACTCCAAAAGCCGGATATACTGTCTCGCCATCCGCTTCTCAGACGAAGACACTCCCGGCTTGCGGAAATATCGAGTTCACCTTCACCAACACAAGTACCGAGTGCAAGTGGTGCACCAAGAGTGCCGTCATCAGCCAGGTGGAACAGAACATGGGTATCTGCTGCGCTGTGCCTGACATCCTGGTTGACCTGCGACTCGGCATCACCCCGGTGGACCCCGCCAAGGTTGGCACCAGCGAGCCAGCCACGGGTTCTCTTCAGGCAGCGGTCGACTACATTAATGCCCACGGCGACATCAACGGTGACGGATATCTCTTCATTGGTGTGACCGCGCAGGATTGCGGCACGGGCACTGTTGGTGGCACCGGCGCCTGTGCGGGCATATCAGGGCGAGGCCCCTATGGTGATGGTACCGAAAACGTAACAATCACCAACACGCATACTGAGCGGCTGAACATTTTCGGTTGCAGCGTGACCCTCCATGCCGCAGACCCGACCAAGCCGGTCATCACCATCCTAAACAGCGTGGGCAAGGTCACCGTCCTTGACATCCATGTGACGGGCAGCAACGTAGCTGGCTATGTTGTCCAGAACAACGCTGATTTGGTCGTAGTCAAGAACAGCCGGGCGAAAGACACTACCATCGGCTACTATGTCAACGACGACAAAGTAGAAATCACCGGCTCACCGGAGATTAGCGGCAATACCACTGCTGGTATCCTGGTCGCAGGCAGCTATGTTACGCTCCGGACGAACAGCGATATCATCAACAATGGTATCGGCATCAAGATAACTGGTGACAATAACGAGACGAACGGCAACGAAGTCGGCACCAATGGCCACGGCAATGTCACTGGCATCCTGGTCACGGGCAAGGGTAACAGCCTAGCAGGCGACAACGTCAGCTACAACACCGGCGATGGCATTGTCATTGCCGGGAGTGGCACCAGCCTTGCCAACGGCAACAAAATCGAGGATGAAGACGCCGGGTACAACGGTAACGACGGCATTGTCGTCTCCGGCAACTACAACACGGTTCTTAAGAACAAGCAAGTCAAGTTCAATAAAGGCGATGGCATCGAGGTCAGCGGCAACTATAATTCGCTCCAAGAGAACGTTACCGAAAGCAACGGCGGCAATGGCATCAACGTCTCCGGTAACAACAACACCCTGAAGAAGAACCAGTCGAAGAGCAACACCCTCAACGGCATCCAGATTAGCGGCAATAGCAACATCCTTGACCAGAACACGGGCGTAGAGAAGAACCTGCAAAAGGGCTTCTACATCACCGGCAGTCTGAACAAGCTCACCAAGAATGAAGCCAAGAATAACACTGGCTACGAGTTCACCATTGCCGCTAACAACAACGTAGGCAGCTCCGGTAACAAGGCGAACGGTACTGCCTTCACAATCCCGCTGGCGGGAGGCAATTTCGGTACCCCCTAGTCTCAGTTGAGCTTGACCAGTAGCAATACTAGAGCGGCGGGGGCAATCGCCCCCGCCGCTTCTCCTTGTAGTTTGGAAATGTTCTATGATATGCTTGGGTTATGTGACGCATCAAGAGTTACCATAACCCAGTTGCTAGGAGGAAATGCGGCTGTAATCAAGGCGCTCAAGAAAAATATGCGTTATAGATATTGGATTACCGTGGTCGCTGGTATAGTACTGGGTCTAGTTTTCATTATCTCGGGAGTGGGTAAACTGCTCGGTCAGAGCGCATTCCTTCTCAGCATCTCGTCTTCAGGGGCTCTATCACCGGCATTTGCTAATATTACTGCCACTTGGCTTCCGTGGGTGGAACTTATACTCGGTGTGTTTCTAATTGTGGGGGTGTTAAATCACCTTACTGCACTTTTTTCCGTAGTTCTTGTTGGCGCTCTGATATTTTATAATAGCTGGATGATTAGCCATGGACTGGGCTATGAACCCTGCGCCTGCCTGGGCGCATTTGAAAAGCTATTTCAAGGTAGACTCTCGACTATAACTGCGCTGTACGTGGATATCGGGCTCCTTGCTCTGGCTCTGGTTATTTATTTCACTGGCCCCGGTAAGCTCTTAAATATACGGCCTTGGTTCCTAGGCAGAGGTAAAGCGGGCAGTTCCTCATAGATAAATGGCACGAGGTTGTGTCCCCCGGCAGAACTTGGGTTACAAATAAGTCAGAAGCAATTGATTATGCGGTAGCGGTTTACCTGGTATAGGCGAGAGCCTTAGCCCGATTTTTTCAGGTGTAGCTTGTCCAGTAGGCGCTGCAGATGAGTCCTCACCGTGCTCCCACTGATAAACAGACGGCGGGCAATTGAGGTAAAGAAGGAATCACGCGGTATCGCCGACGACATAATAAAATGCCAGAAGCTCCTGCGTTTGCCTGAAGTCATAGAGGCTTACATCGCGGCACCAGAGCTTATTATCTCTCCTGACCATATTGCTTTCGCCAAATCTGTAGGCGTGGGAGTTATAAGCATCACCAGTTCGCAACTCACATGGGTTGTGGAGTCATGGAGACGAAGAGGAGCGAGCTTGACAGGTTACGAAAGCCAGCCGTCTCATGTGGCACCGGGTGAACTCAAAGAAATTGTCAAAGAAAGTGGAAAAGCACCTCCTGGCATGCCAGGTCGTGCTCGGTCCACTATGGCACTTACTGTCATAGTGATCTTAGGCGTAGCGGTGTTTCATCTACTAGTTAAAGGTGGCCCAGGAGATAATTCCCAGATTATCGGCAACGTCCTGAGCATGCTTGGTGGGCTTCTGGCGGCTATCACTGGATTCTACTTTGGCGGTAAAGCAGCCGAAAAGTACGGGAGAAGGCTAGAACACATTCCGTCACTTTGTGCAGCCTACCGGCTGCACACAAACCTCAATACTACGGTTGCGGAAGGTGCCGGGATGGGGTCATGCTGAAGCGTAGATTATTTTCAGGCACCAGGTTACTGCTCGTCGGGAGGGATAACATCGTAGGGGATAATGACCTCGTTGGCGGAAGCAGGCTCTTCGGTTATTACCTCATGGTGGGCTATGTCTACTACAGGTAGTTCGTCGGTGAAGTGGGGCTTGGGTGGCGTTATTTTCTGCTTTGCGCCGTAGGTTCTTTCTTCGGTGATAGTATTCTGCAGGGTGTAGGCTATGCGAGTGGTACCCTTGTGTCCGCCGCTATGACCGCTAGGCAGAGAGCAGGTAGAGATTCCCCACTCGTTGTAGATATCCCGTGCCCAGACCGTGACCAATGAAATACTCTTTTCGGCTGCCTTCTCTTCAGGTGATGGCTCGGTCTGAATCTTTTCTTCTGTTTTTCGCCAGCTACCAACCACGGTTCTGATAAGGTTTTTTGAGGTATGGCCACAGGTTGGTTTTTCTTTGGGTGGTGCCAGTCTCTGTGACTCGGGGATAAGTTTCGCCTCGGGTAAAGCTGGTTTTACAGCGGCCTTGACCTCATTTTCGTATTTCTGCAAAAGCTCACCAAATTTTTCCACGAGTTGCTCCCTTGTTGTTTCCATACCAGATCTTTGTGCCCCTCCCACAACTACTATAGTTGGCGGAGCCGGTGCCGGAGGTGTTGGTGCAACGGCAGGCTTAGGAGGCGGAGGATACAATAAACGACGGACTCCAAAGGTGACAGCGATGAGAAAAAGAAGCAATAGAGGAATAAGTACAGCCGGCATGGTATAGTCAGGGTGCCAGGCTACAGTTACCGTCTTTGGAGCATCCATGAACTCAGTGCCAGTAGCGCTGTCCGGTTTTAGCTTGCCTCTGAAGAGGCCGAGGATACCAGACATGGGAACTTCGGGCGGGTTAACGCTCCATTTAGCTGCAGTTCCGGCCTTGTACCAGCCGCTACCGTCAACCTTGCTTTGAGGGGATGTTACTATCAATTGATAATAGGTGTCATAGGTAGCAATGACTTTTCCCGGGGTATTAACCATCCAGCTTAAATCTCCGTCTGTGGACTTTTCCCCAGTAGGCAGCAGCCAGTAAGAAAAGCGGTACTGAATACCGGTTTTCCCTTCAATCTGAGCTGGAGCCGTGGACCTAAGTGAGCTGCCTTCCTTATACCAGTTAGAGCCGGTCAATGAGGTAATCTGTGATGGGTCGGTTTTCAGGTCAACAAAATACTCGGGGTGGTAAGTAAAGGTGACATCAGGGGAAAGTTCATCCACGATTGTTTTAGTCATGTCAGCTACGAACCTGACATCAGTTCGGGTGGGGTGTGAGACCACAGGGTCAACGGTTATGGCTGGTTCTGTTCCCACAGCGAAGCTCTGACGAGTCGTCTGCCCGCCCCTCAGTTTAGCTACCTGTCTACCATCTACATAGACATTAGTTTCGCCGGCGGCTAAGGTGGAAGCTATGGTAATGACAGAATCGTAAAAGCCTTTCTCAACAACGAGAGTATACGACTGATCTTTAGACAGAGATGGTGTGGAACTATCGGTGACCCTGATGGTGAAGTAATAAGTGCCGGCGGTGCCTTTGGCTGGAGTCCCGGAGATAACGCCGCTGGTGGGATTCAGGCTTAGTCCTGACGGTAATGTGCCGCTACCGCTAACGATAACAAGACTGAAGGTGTATGGGGTGGTGCCTCCAGTAGCTCCGGTGGCTCCCTGGTAGCTCTTGGCTTCGGTGGCATCGGGCAGGTAGGTGTAAAGAAAGGTTATGGGCGTGGTAATAGTAATAGTGTAACTAAAGTTAACAGTTGAGGGTGAGCTATCAGTAACAGTAAGCAAAAAAGTATAGATTCCGGCTGTGGTTGGGGTGCCAGAAATGGTGGCGGTATTGGCGATACTTGTAAAAGTCAATCCCGGCGGCAACGCACCCGGAGTCCAAGTATAGGGTGGAGTACCTGAGGCGGTTAAAATTTGCAGATATGCGACGCCAACCTGACCTGAAGGCAAGGTTAAAGGAGAGATGGTAGGTGCTGCCTGGGCAGAGCCAGGGAAGAGAAATAAAAGGCTGAAAACAATGAGGAGAGAGCTAAGCAGCAGGCACGCCCAGTAGTTACCCCTCCATCTCAGGGAGTACCCTTTTCCCCAATCAGCAAATCTCATTTTTTAACCCTAATACCATTGTATAACCGAATTGGCTGCAGGTCAATAACCGGTTTTGTTATTGAACACTCTCCTTAGCCATAATAGCAACTAAATATTAAAATCCTGTTAAGACTTGAGGGAGATGCTCAATGTTACGCCTCAGCTACTAACTGTGTTCTAAGTTTAGGAGGACATAACCTACTAACTGAACAAAGCATCTTTTTGTTTGATAACTTTGAGCCAACACCTGCAGGGCATCCCACCCGTGCTGAACGGGTACAGGTCAAGCAAGTCTTCAATGGGACAATTGATAATGCCTAGGCTGCAGTGCTAAACTAAGAAATATCTTACCGAGGAGGAAAAAT
>Ga0315296_10004559_pt1 | contig 11295 bp, 7 predicted proteins | sample YL17G14_18_MG_FD_203921 | JGI IMG/M metagenome (GOLD analysis project Ga0315296, IMG submission 203921) | Sediment microbial communities from Yellowstone Lake, YNP, Wyoming, USA - YL17G14_18 | ecosystem: Environmental > Aquatic > Freshwater > Lake > Sediment | place: USA: Wyoming | collected...
AGGATGATGTCGCCCACCTCTTGCGGCGTGAGGTGCTGCTGGGGCATCTTCCGGTAGGAGGTGGCCAATGCGATTTCGGGATGCTCGAGCCGCCTCCGGATCCCGTCCTCGCCGATGCGCACGTAGGCGCGGGTGAGGTCCGGCGCGTAGTACCCTCCGAACCCCAGGATCGTGTGGCAGTCGTTGCAGTTGTGGCGCTCGAAGGCGCGCTTGCCCGCCACTACCTTCCCGTCCAGCTTGTCCGCGTGGGTCAGTGCTGCAAACTGGCCGTTGGTGTCGACGGTGAGCGCGAGGAAGAGCACCAGTGAAGACAGCGTTCCGGCCCAGAAAACCCACTTGGCGGTCTTCTCGCCCATGCCTCCTCCCTCCTACGGGTTGCACCCGCCGGTTTCTGGAGGCAACGTAGGCATCCGCGCCGGCTGTTTCCTTGACCTTGGTCAAGCCGGGGGCTTTCTGGTTCGAGCGAGGGTGGCGTTCGGGAGGGCGCCGGGTGGCGGAACGCTGATATGCTTTGGCGAATTCACCACGGGGGCAGGTCGCGACCTGGAGAAAGGGGGCGGGCGATGTTTGATTTCACCGGTCGGGTGGCGCTCGTCACCGGCGCAGGGGGCAACCTCGGCCGCGCCGTCGCCGATGCGTTCCGTGTGTCCGGCGCGAAGACCGTGCTGGTGGACCGTGACGGCAAAGGGCTGCAGAAGTTCTTCCCTGACCTGCGGGTTTCGTCGGATCACCTGCTTGCCGGGGACATCGACCTCATGTCTCCTGGCGGACTCGGCGGGGTCGCGGCCCAAGCGGTGGAGCGGTTCGGACGCATTGACATCCTGGTCAACACCGTCGGGGGCTTCCGGGCCGGTCAGCCGTTGCACGAGACCCCGATGGAAACGTGGGACCTCATGCTGGACCTCAACCTGAGGACCACCCTGGTGGCGGCGCGGGCGGTCATCCCGACCATGCTTGCGCAGCACTACGGCAAGATCATCACCATCGCGGCGCGCGCCGCGATCGTCGGCGCGGCCAACATGGCCGCCTACGCGGCGGCCAAGGCCGCGGTGCTGCGTCTGACGGAGAGCCTCTCGGCCGAGGTTAAGCACGCCGGGATCAACGTCAACTGCGTGCTCCCCGGCACGCTCGACACCGCGCAGAACCGCCAGGAGCGTCCGGATGCCGACTTCTCCAAGTGGGTCACGCCGGAGGCGGTGGCGTGCGTGATCCTCTTCCTGGCGTCCGACGCGGCGCGGGCGGTTCACGGGGCGGCGGTCCCTGCGTACGGGCTCAGCTGAGCGCGCGGGGAATGGGGGCGAAACGGAGCGATGTTCTCAAGAGGATGTGACCGGCAAGAAAGGCCAAGGAGGAAACAATGAAGGTCAACGTTGGCAGTGCGGACAAGGTGGTCAGGATCATCCTGGGGCTCGTCATCATCGCGCTCGGCATCGTCTACAAGAGCTGGTGGGGCGCCATCGGGCTGCTGACGCTCGCCACGGTCGCGTTCAGCTTCTGCCCGCTCTACACGCTGCTCGGCATCTCCACCCGCAAGGCCGCACCTCAGTAGCCCCCGGCGATGGGGCAGTCGTAGCCCAGCGCCAGCGATGAAGTATCATCCGCGGATGCCGGAGACGCCGGCCTCCCGGTGCCTTGGCGTGAAAGGAGCTCTCGGGATGAGCAACCGTGCGGGTCGTGTGCAAGCGCTTCTGGTTCTAGGGCTGTCGGCTGGTCTGTTTCTGACGCTTCCGGCAACGGCGCCTGGTCAGCAGGCGGAGAAGGCCGGCAAGACGGAGGAGAAGGTGATCACGACGACGTCCGGGCTTCAGTACGTTGATCTTGTTGTAGGCGAGGGCGTCGAGGCGGTGGCGGGCAAGACCGCCGTGGTCAACTACACCGGCTGGCTGGAGAACGGCACCAAGTTCGACTCGAGCGTCGGCAAGGCGCCGTTCAGCTTCCCGCTCGGCGGGGGACGCGTCATCAAGGGTTGGGACGAGGGCGTCGCGGGGATGAAGGTCGGCGGCAAGCGCAAGCTGATCATCCCGGGCAAGCTGGCCTACGGGGAGCGCGGCTACCCGGGCTTGATCCCGCCCAACGCGACGCTGATCTTCGAGGTCGAGCTGCTGGGCGTGAAGTAGGGGAGCTCGAGCCGGAGCTCCACGCGGCTTTTCCTGACCGCTGCGTGGCCGGGCTTGTGGTCCCGCGGGATCGCGGCGCTGCTCTGTTTTTCCACTCCGTGGAGTTTTCTTTTGCCCCGCGGGTGGCTTTTCCCATGTCACTGCGTGACGGCTTCTGTTTTGCCCGGCAGGTGCGCGGCCGCTCGGCGCTTGCTCGCCCCCGCTCGCTGCGCGCCGAGACTCCTTCGGCTGCGACCGAGCAGGGATGTTCCGCGGCGGGGCCCCTCGCTGTTCGCATGAAACCGCGCCAGCGATACCCCACCGCGGCACGCCCGCTCGGTACCCGCAGCCTCCGGAGGGATGGCCGCTGGCACCCGCCGGGCGGATTGACTGCCCCCCACCCGACGACTACTAGGGCGTGCCCGCGAGTCCGCCAGCCCAGCATGGCGGAACGACCCGCGTACGTCCGCGGCAAACGGGAGGGTGGTGGTGAAAACCGCCCCGCGGGCGATAGGAGCCATGGCGCCGGAGCGCGCGGGCACCGAGCGGCCAGACCGGCAGGTGGAGACGCTGGACCCGACCGAGCGTCTCATGCGAGGGAGGGGAACAGCGAGGGTCCGCATGCCGGTCTGTGCCTGCTCGGTCGCATGCGGAGGCGGGTCGGAGGGCTGCGCTCGATGCGCAGCCCGAGCGACCGCTCATAGCCCACGGGGCAAAAAAGAAATTCACGCAGTGAAGTTCAAGAGCCCAGCTGCGCACCCGCTTGGCAAAAGAAAAGCCGTCGCGGCGTGAAGAGAGAAGGAACTCCGCCCGCGGGGCAACAAAAAGCCTCACGCAGTGAAAAGCAAGAGCCCGGCCGCGCGCCCGCCGGGCGACAAAGATGCCTCACGCAGTGAAAGAAAGCTGATTCCGAGCCCGCGGGGCAAACAAGATCAATCCTGGAAGGAGGGTTTCACCAACACGATGCCGCGCTGCCGGGCGAGCTCGACCGCAACCGCGTGCTCTCCGTGGGCGAGATCCGGTTTCACGACGACCAACACGTAGTGTCCGGCAAACGCGCCCTCGAGCCGCGTGATGGCCTGGCCGGGGAACAGGTTCGTCTTTGCGTAGAACCCGCCGGTGTCTGCGGCCACCTGCTCCAGCCCCACCTCCAGGTCGTGGAAGTCGGCGTCCGTGACGTCGATGGCGAATACGGTCACGCGCCCGCGGGCGAGTGCGGCACGGGCGGCGCCGTAGTCGCGGCCCATGACGACCCACGGTCTCGACAGGTGTCCGAGGCCCCAGCCGAAGTAGACGAGGGACTTCGCCCCGGGCAGCGCCTCGAGCGCCCGGGCGGTGACCAGCAGCCCGGTCTCGGGCTCGGCCGCGGCCTTCGCGGCGGCCTGGTCGAATGACCTCGCCAGCGAAGGGAACGGTCGGGGTGCGATGTTCGGCTCCTTGCCGAAGAGGATCGCGTCGTGGATCGCACGCGAGAGCTTCTTGCTGTCGTCGGTGAAGTCCTGCCGGAGCTTGAGGTGCGAGTCGAACGACACCACCGCGACCCGGTCACCGGGGGTCAGCGTGCCCAGCAGCCGGATCGCCCGTGCCTTCATGTGCATCAGCCCGCTCAGCCTCACCCCTGCGAAGTCGGTCTGGAAGAAGTAGACGATGAGCCTCCCCTGCTGCGCGGGCTCCGCCCCAACGCTCGCGGCCTGCTCGGGCGTAAGTCCCTCGGCGTAGGGCTGGGTGCCGGAGACCCACTCGACGGACTCGAGCGCGGCCGGGCGGCCGTCCACCGACACGAGGAAGTCTTCCGGGCCGAGGCCCAGGATCGGGTTCCCGCGGCTGTCCACGGCTCGGACGTCGAGGAGCACCCGCTGGACTTCCACGTGCTCGCGAACGCGGATGTCCTGGGCGACGGACGGACGTGGGACTGCCGCGACCAGTGCCGCGAGCGCCAGGGCCGCGGGTCCGGAAAGGCACATCGCCTTCAACCCCCGCCGTTGATACGACGCCCTCGGCTCACTAGTTCTGCCCCCACGGCAACTCGGACAGATCGACGTTGCCACCCGAGAGGATGATTCCGACCCGCAAGCCCGAGACGGGAAGCCTGCCCTCCAGCAGCGCTCCCAGCGTCACCGCCGCCGAGGGTTCGATCACGATCTTCATGCGTTCCCAGATGTGGCGCATCGCCTTGATGACGGCCGCATCGCTCACGGTCACGATCTCGGCCACGTGCTCCCTGATGATTGCGAATGTCAGCGTGCCGAGGGAGGTCAGCAGCCCATCGCAGACCGTCTGCGGGTTCACGGAGGGGACGATGCGCCCCTCCTGCAGGGAACGGAAGGCGTCGTCGGCCCCCTCGGGCTCGGCGGCTACCACGCGGGTCGCGGGGGAGAGCGAGGTCACGGAGATCGCGGTTCCCGACAGCAGCCCTCCGCCCCCCACCGGCGTCATCACGACGTCGAGACCCCGGACGTCCTCCAGAAGCTCCAGCGCCGCGGTGCCCTGGCCCGCGATCACGCGCGCGTCGTTGTAGGGGTGGATGACCGTCGCGCCGGTCTCGGCAACCACTTCGGCCAGGGTCGCCTCACGCGCGGCCAGGGTGGGCTCGCACAGCACGATGCGACCGCCGTAGCCCGCCACGGCGGCCCGCTTGACCGCGCGCGAGGTGCGGGGCATCACCACGTGCGCCGGAACGCCGCGCAGACGTGCGGCCAGCGACAGCGCCGCCGCGTGGTTTCCCGAGGAGTGGGTGGCGACGCCGCGTCGGGCTTCCTCCTCGCCGAGGGAGAAGACGGCGTTGCAGGCACCCCGGAACTTGAAGGCGCCGACCTTCTGAAAGTTCTCGCACTTGAAGAAGAGGCTCGCCCCCACCATCGCGTCGAGGCTGGAGCACGTGAGCACCGGGGTCCTGTGCGCAAAGAGCCTGATGCGCTCGGCGGCCGCCCCGACGTCGGCGAAGCTGGGCATGGCGTCTCCGCTCACCATGTGCCTCCTGCAGGCAGTCTACCGCCCCGACGGCACGGGCGGAAAAGCAGCGGGCCGCCTTTCGGGCGCCCCGAGCTTCACTGTTGGTTTCCCTGCCGCTTCAGAACTTGTAGCCGACTGCGAGTCGGAAGTCGCGGCCCGGCTCGAGCTGGGTGTTGAACGGCTCGTGGTACGCCACGTTCCCGATGTTCTGTGCCGCGACCTGCAGCGAGAGCCCGTTGGTAAATTCGTACCCCCCGAGCAGGTTCAAGATGGCGAAGCCGGGCGACGGATCGTAGCCGGGCGGCACCTGGTCCTGGTGGGCGACCATTCGGGTGGCGAACTCCCCCCACCACCTGGACTGCTGGTAGCGCACGCCGACGACACCCTTGAGGGGCGAGATGAGCGGCAGAGGCTCGTTGGTGTTCTCGTTGGTGCCCTTGAGGTAGCTCACCGAGCCGAACACGGTCCAGCGGTCCGAGAGGTAGGTCTCGAGCTGGAACTCGGCGCCCTGGATCACGCCGCGCTCGATGTTCTGGAACTGGGCGAGCTCGAGCCCGGTGTCCGGGTCCGGGCCCAGGAAAACGAGGCTTATGAAGTTGTTCACGTTGTTGCGAAAAACGTTGAGACCTCCCGAGTACCTCGCGTAGCGGTACTTGAAGCCGAGCTCGTAGTTCATCGAGGTCTCCGGCAGCAGGTCGGGGTTCTGCTCGATGAACGTGTCGCCGGTGGTGGCGAGCCCGACGAACGAACGCTCCTGGATGTTGGGCGCGCGGAAGCCGCGGCCGACGGTCGCGGTCAGCGCGACGTTGTTGGTCACCTTGTACAGCGCGGAGACGTTGCCGGCCGGGGCGGTCTGCGCGACGTCGAACTGCTGCCCTGTGTAGTGAGGGTCATCCCGGCTCACGAAGGCGTAGTGGTCGCCACGTGCGCCGATCACGAGCTCCAGGCGGGGCGTGACGGTGATCGCGTCCTGCGCGAACACGCCGACGCCGCGCTGATAGCTGTCGGGTACGGCGACGTCGTTGCTGGCGCCGAACGGCGACGACTCGGTGGTCTGGTCGTGGAGGTTGTCCTGGTAGAAGTCGAGACCGAACGTGATGTGGTGGGCCGTGCCGAGGTCGGCGGAAGACTGGGTGTTGAGCCCCCACGAGAGGATGTGGGAGCTGGTGAAGTTGTGCAGGAAGAACCTGCCGAAGTCGAAGTTCCGCTTGCTCTCCTTGAGCACGTCCTGGTAGTACCCGGTGACCGAGAGCCCGTTCAGACCGGCGAACGGGCCGGTGTCGTAGCCCGTGGATACTTTTGTGCGGTTAAAGGTCGGAAAAGAGATGTCGATCCCGGAGGTCTGCGGGTCGTACCCCGGGAAGCCGACGTCGCGGGTCTGCGTGGTCTGCACGTTGAAGCGCAGCACGCCGGTGTCCGTGACCAGAAAGCGCAGGTCACCGTCGACGCTGGCCTGCTTCATGCCGCTGTTGGGCATCACGCCGTCGGGTGTCTCGTAGTTCTTGGCCTCGAACGCACTCACGCCGACGTGGAACGTCGTTCGCTCGCCGGCCCCGTTGAGGTTGAGCTGGCCGCGCTGGGAGTTGGCGACCGCGCCGTACTGGTAGTTGGCCGACCCCCCCAGCGTGAGGCCGCCCTGGTGGAACGCCTGCTGCTTGGTGATGATGTTGATCACGCCGCCGATGGCGTCGCTGCCGTAGAGCACCGATGACGGCCCGCGCACCACCTCGATGCGGTCCACGAGCGAGAGGTCCACGAGGGCCGGCTGGATGCCGGCGAAGTCCGTGGACTCACGTGCGTTGTTGAGGCGCTGGCCGTCCACCAGGACCAGCACGCGGTTGCTGTTGAGGCCGCGGATCGTCGGCAGGCCACGGAACGGTCCCTCGCCCGAGACGTCCATGTTGGGGAGCTGCTTGAGCGAGTCCACCATCTTCACGGGCTGCTCGCGCCCGAGGGTGTCCGAGGACACCACGGAGATCGGAACAGGCGTGGAGAAGGAGTCCGTCTCGTACCGGGTTGCGGTCACCACTATCTCCTCGTGCACGGCCGGAGGAGCTGGTTTCTTGTCCTTCTTGGCCTTCTCCTTGGCTTCCTTGTCGGCCTGCGCGGCCTGGTCGGCCGCCGCCGCCGACGCGGTGGCCGTCGCCTCCTGACCCGGCGCAGCGCTCGCCGGCTTCTCGGCGTCGGCAGGCGTGGCTGCCAGAGTGGCCATGAGGATTGCAGCGGTCAGGATCATCTCGAGCCCCCTCAAACGCGGCCCGTTGAGCGCGGGCCCGCGTGTCGATGGGTCAAGGTAGCAGTTCCTGTCTGTTTTGCAAGTCCTTTTCTGTCACTGGGTTGTCTCGGATTTTTCGCGACCGATCCTTGACGGTACGAGGCCTTTTGTGGCCGTGTCACAGACGCCCTGACAATGATCACGGCTGAGCGCGAGTCGCAGGAGGGATGAGGGGCTCGCGCGGGGCGACCGCCGCCCGAAAAAGTCCGGCGCTTCGTCCCGGCGCGGCGCGCGAGGGGCGAGGCTCCTTCTTTACAGTCTTGAGACGACCACGAGGCTCACGTCGTCGGTCAACGGCTCGCCCGCCAGGTGGGTGTCGAGGGCGCGCAGGAAACGGTCGTGGATCGCCCGCGGCTCTGCCTCCACCCGGAGCAGTTGACGCAGGCTCTCGAAGCCGAACGCCACGCCGGCTGCGTTGACCGACTCGGGCAGCCCGTCGCTGTAGAGCAGGAGAAGGTCGCCGGGGCCGAGGCTCACCTCCGCGCGCGTCAGCTCCACGGTTTCGCGGATGCCGAGGGGCAGTCCGCCCCGACCCAGCTCCTCCACCTCGCCCGACGCGCGGCGCAACAGGGGGAACGGGTGCCCGGCGCACACGTACTCGAGGTGGCCGGTTGCCGGCGTGAGCAGCCCGTAGAACATGCTCATGAACGCGCGCCTGTCCCCGGTGCGGAACAGCACCCGGTTGAGCAGGCCGGCGACCCGCTCCGGCGCGGGTTCCACCTCGATGGCGAGCTTGAGGGCCGCGTTGGCGATGGCCATCAGGAGGCCGGCGGCCATGCCGTGGCCGCTGGCGTCGCCGATCACCAGCACGAGCCGCCCGTCCGGCAGGGGCAGGAAGTCGTAGTAGTCGCCGCCGATCTCGTTGGCCGTCCGGTAGGAGTGGGCGATGCGGTAGCCGGGCAGGTCGGGGGCTTGCGACGGCAGCAGGTCGCGCTGCAGCTGCCGGGCCACCTCGAGCTCGTCGCGCACCAGCACCCGGTCCACCAGCTCCAGGGCGAGCAGGAAGGTGAGGCCCGCGACGCTCACCAGGAACCAGAGCGGCGAGAAATTCACCTGGATGTCCCGGGTCTCGATCACGGCGTTGAACCTGATCAGACCGAAGAGCGCTGCGATGATCGACACCGCGAACAGCACGCGTCGCGCTGGCGTAAGCTTGTAGGAGAGCCCGAGGAACACCACCTTGGCGCGGAACAAGAGACGCTTGAGCCTGCCCGACGGTTCCTTGGACAGATCCTGCTCGCGGGTGAGCACCCGGTAGGCCTGCGCCGCGTCGCGGTCGAACAGCCGGCGCAGCTCGCCTTTCGTGACGCCCGCGGTGAACTCCTCGTAGAAGCGCTTCAGCCGTCCCGTCGTCGCCCTCCAATCCCTTTTCCACCCGATCATACGTCGCCGCGACCGCGTGGTTCTTGAGCACTGCCTGACGGCCTCCGGTTGCCGGCGCTGCGCCCTTTCTTTTGCCCCGCGGGCTGTGAGCGGTCGCTCGGGCTGCGCATCGAGCGCAGCCCTCCGACCCGCCTGCGCGTGCGATCCCGCCTGCGGCGGGACACAGCCCGGCGTGCGGACCCTCGCTGTTCCCCTCCCTCGCACGGGACGATCGGTCGGGTCCAGCGTCTCCACCCGCCGGTCTGGCCGCTCGGTTCCCGCACGCTGTGGCGCCATGGCTCCGTCCGCCCGCGGGGCGGATCTCACCACCACCCTCCCGTTCGCGAGGCTCCAACACAATCCGTTCCGCCATGCTGGGCATTTGGCCTTGCCGCCACGCGCCGGTGCACTTCGGGTGGGGGGTATTCACTCCGCCAAGCGGGTGCGAGCGGCCATGTCTCCCGAGGCCGCGGGGACCCAGCGCGCAGACCGGGACGGGGTGTCGGTGACGCCGCCTCTTGCGGACACCGAGGGACCCCGGCACGGGACGCGCTGCTGGGTCGCGGTTGAGGGAGTCTCGGAGCGCCGCGAGCGGGGGCGAGCAAGCGACGAGGGGCCGCGCACCCGCTTGGCATAACAAAAGCCGTCACGCAGTCACAAAAAAGGCCCCGGTCGCGAGGACCGGGGCCGTGAAGAAGCCGAAGAATTGCGCTAGAAGCGGAGGCCGACCGCGACCAGGTAGGTGCGCGCCGTCTGGTAGTCGGTCGGGGCGGTGGGCTTGCCGAAGGCGGTCGACGAGGTGACGCGCTTCTTCCAGTTCACCCCCTCGACCGGCTTCTCGGTGAAGGGGTTGAACGCCGCCAGGGTTTTGTCGGTGGAGTTGGTGTCCACGTCGGTGTTGACGTTTGTGACCGCCTGCTGGTTGAACAGGTTGCGGACCTCGGGCTTGACGTAGATCTGGAGGTCAGTCCCGAAGAGCTTGGGCACGAAGGCATAGGTGACGGAGAGGTCGGTGCTCATGACGTCATCGAGACGGTAGGCGCCTCGGCGACTGAAGTAGTAGGTCTGGTTGTAGGCCCCTTGGGGAGCCTTGTAGCCCGGGTTCGTCACGTACTTTGAGACGTCGACCGGGGCCAAGGCCGCCGTGCCCACGGCTGAATAGGGCGCGCCGGTCCTCCAGTACTGGGCGAGGCCGATCGTGAGGCGGTGATACCTGCTGGCGATTGCGTCCCAGGTCCCGAAGATGCGCAGCTTGTGGCGCTGGTCGATGAGCAGGTAGCCCGTGGGCATGCTCCAACGCTTCTGCCAGTACTCGGGGTACGAGAGGTCAACCCTGATCGGGCCATTGACGTCGGTCTCGCCGACCATGTTGCCCTTCGCGTAGCTCAGGGTGTAGTTCCCACCCAGGTTCAGCCGGTCGGAGAACCTGTACTGGCCGGAAAAGTGGAAGCCGTCGTACTTGCGGTTAAGCGCGCCGTTGGGCGCGTTCGTGACCACGCTGCGGTCCATGACGGCCCCCGCCGGAGTGGTGACGAATCCCGTGGTCAGGTCGGTCTGCGTCGCGTAGAACGACTCGAACGTGCGGTGCACGTAGTCGAACCGCACCATGCCCTTGTTGCCGATCCGCTTGATCGCGCCGATCGTGTACTCGTCTGTGTACGGCGAGGCGAGCGAGCTGAGCAGGACCGGGGTCAGGCCCGGGAAGTCGGGCGAGTAATACCAGTGCGTGGGGTCCGCGGCCCATTGGAACGCCCCGCCGACCGAATCGAGCCAGGCGAAGAACTGCCTCAGCGCCTCCTCGGTCGAGACCAGCTTTGTGGGATCGGTGTTGATGGCGGGGCCGCCGTACTTCGGGTACACGCCGGTCAGCCCAGCCGTGGAAGCCGCATCGCCGACGTTGCCCGTGCCGATGATGGATGTCACGTAGCGCGACAGGCTCGCGTTGATGATCAGGTCGCCGTCGGCCTTGATGTCCCAGTTCGCCGACAGGCGCGGGCTGATCCGACTGTCCTTGGACACCGTGTTGCCGCCCGAGTCGGTGCCGTCGTTCTTGTCGTAGCGGAGGCCGACGTTGAAGCTCCAGTTGTTGTTGAGCTTCCACTTGTCGTTGACGTAGGTCGAGTTCGTCTTCATCTTGGAGCCGACTGACTTGGTCAACTGCGGCTGGTAGTAAAAGTATGTATACCTGGAAGCGGTGCTACTGAAGATCGGGACGATCGGGTCCTTGTCGATGTAGGCGCCCGTCGCGTAGATGCGGTAGTCACTGCCGGACTGGTGGTTCTCCTCGAGGTTGAACTCCTCGAAGCTGTCGTAGCCGAAGCTGACGTCGTGGGTGCCAACGGCGGGCGTGCTCAAGAACCAGGAGCCCTTGGCCAGCCAGTCCTTGTTGTTGCGCAGCTTCTCCGGGCACGCTGGAGTCCCCGGCGCGCAGAACGTCGGCGACCAGAAGCGGCGGCTGGACCGCGAGCGGTCGAGCAGCAGGGTGCCGAAGATCACGTCGTTGAATTTGGAGCCGCTGCCGATGCCGATGCTGTAGTCGCGCTTGGAGTACTGCGCCTCGACGAAGAAGTTGTCGGTGAGGACTCCGGTGTAGTTCACGGCCTGGAGCTT
>Ga0315296_10004560_pt1 | contig 11294 bp, 12 predicted proteins | sample YL17G14_18_MG_FD_203921 | JGI IMG/M metagenome (GOLD analysis project Ga0315296, IMG submission 203921) | Sediment microbial communities from Yellowstone Lake, YNP, Wyoming, USA - YL17G14_18 | ecosystem: Environmental > Aquatic > Freshwater > Lake > Sediment | place: USA: Wyoming | collected...
ACTCACTCAACGCAGCAACTCTCCAGGCTGAAAGCGGGCTGGCACGCCTAGCATTCAATAGAAAGGCGTTGAAAAGCTTAACAAACTGGCCCTGGATTAATGCCATCTTGAAGACTAGATAGAATTATGCTTTCTTCTTGCTGAAGAAAACGATGTAGATTATGGGCAGAATACCGACCGAGTTGACGATGAGCAGGAATATGAACCAGATTTGATGACTGTTCCGCGCCGCTCGCCACAGGGCGATTCCCTTCCACACTACATCCCAAAGCGCGCCAATGATTACCAGGGTGAAGACCAGGGCGTTCCACGCCGGAAGAAATGGCCAAGCAGGTTGCATTTGTGCCTCCTTTGCTAATTTCGTTTGACCTCACCCCCTTAGTCCCCCTCTCCCAGTGGGCGAGGGGGAAGGAGATGGAAGAGGGGCTCCGCTCCTCTTAAACGCCTCTTACTTTAAGCAGTTGCTCCAATTATACACCTCGGAGCTCGAAATTGCCTAACACGAGCCGTATCGCCTATAATTGGGTAATCCGAAATGACCGCGCTGAAAACCGTCCAGCGGGAGGGGTTTACCCTGGACGCCAGCCTGGGCAACTTCTGGAACTACACCGCGCGTCCTTCGGTGGAAGGACCATAATCAGGAGAGTAATTTGTCTTCTAACCGCAAGTTTTTCTACGGCTGGGTAGTGGTGGCGTCATTCCTGATTATCGGGACGACGCTCTTTGGTATCAGGCTCACCTTTGGCGTCTTCTTCAAGTCGATTGAGACGCAGTTTGCCCTTTCGCGCACGTTTACTTCCTCTATTCTCTCGGCCAATCTCATACTGGGCGGGGCTTGCGCCATACTGGGCGGCTGGGCGTTAGACCGTTTCGGCCCGAAGCGAGTGCTCTCCCTGATGGCTATTTTCACCGGCCTCAGCCTCGTCCTCACCGGCCGCACCGCCGCCCCCTGGCAGCTGTTCCTGACTTACAGCCTCCTGCTGGCGCTGGGCACCGGACCGGCCTACGTCGCCGTGATGTCTACGGTGTCCCGCTGGTTCGATAAGAAACGGGGACTGGCGCTGGGCATTGCCAGCTCGGGGAACGGGCTGGGGACGATGCTGATGGCGGTCTTGGCGGCTTACCTCATCACCAGCTTTGACTGGCGCACGGCCTATACGGTCATCGGCGTTATGGCTGTCATCGTGGTCATCCCGCTGTCTCTGGTGCTCAAGCGCGACCCGCGGGAAATCGGCGCCCTGCCCGATGGCGCTAAAGAGCTGGTAACAGACGAGAAAAACCAAGTCATCGCCCCGGCCCTCAGCCTCACTCTGCGGCAGTCCGTCCGCACCCGGAGCTTCTGGCTGTTTCTATGCCTGTTCGTACTCTTCGCCTCGAGCTACTTTCTGGCGCTGACTCACGTGGTGCCGCACGCCACCGATAAGGGCATCAGCCCCGTCCAGGCGGCGAGCATTCTCAGCCTGATGGGCGCCACCAACATCGCCGGCCGGGTGATGATGGGCAGCGTGTCCGACTGCTTCGGCCGGAAGCGTACCGCAGTTGTGTGCACCCTTCTTCAGGCGGTGACGCTCTTCTGGCTGATAGGGTCGCAATCGCTCTGGATGTTCTATGTCTACGCCCTGGCGTACGGTTTCGTCTTCGGCGGCAGTGAACCTATCCTGGCGGCGATGATTGGCGATACCTTCGGCGTGGGCAAGCTCGGCTCAATCCTGGGGATTATCGATGCGGCGTGGGGTGTGGGCGCGGCGATTGGACCCATTGTCGGCGGCCTTATTTTCGACCTCGCGGGCGACTATTTTGTCGCCTTCCTCTATGCCGCTCTGGCGATGGTGGCGGTGTCCCTCCTGGCCCTGCTCATCCGACGGGAAACGAGCTGAAGTGTCACTTCTCAAACACAAAGATAAGCTCTTCTACGGCTGGGTGGTGGTGGCGACTTTCCTGGTGGCGGGGACGACACTGTGGGGCATCCGTCTGTCCTTCGGCGTCTTCTTCAAGTCGCTGGAGAGTGAGTTCCAGCTCAGCCGCGCCGCCACCTCCTCGATTTTCTCCCTGTATATGATTCTGGGCTCTTTCTTTGCCATCCTGGGCGGCTGGGCGCTCGACCGTTTCGGGCCGAAGAAAGTCATCTTCGTGATGGCGGTCATTACCGGCTTGAGCATGTTTCTCACCAGCCAGACAACAGCCCTGTGGCAAGTCTTCTTTACCTACAGCTTTCTCATGGCGATGGGGAGCGGCGGTATGTATGTCGTCTCCATGTCCACGGTGGCGCGCTGGTTCGATAAGAAGCGCGGCCTGGCCCTGGGTATCGCCAGCTCGGGCGTCGGCACCGGGACGATGCTGATGTCGCCCTACGTCGGTTTTCTCATCGCCCAATTCGGCTGGCGCTATGCCTGTCTCATCGCCGGGCTGACCATCTGGGCGGTGTCCATCCCGCTCTCTTTCCTGCTGAAGGGGTCGCCCTCCGAAATCGGCGCTCTGCCCGATGGCGCCAGGGCGGAGCGGCTTGAGACGGACAACAACGTAAAGGATATCCGGGTCGTGGGGCTTTCTCTGGCGCAGGCGCTCAAGACACGGAGCCTGTGGATAATAATGGCGCTCTGGTTCCTCTTCGGCGCCAGCGTGTTTCTCGTCCTGACTCACCTTGTGCCGCACGTTACCGATATGGGCTATTCCCCAGTGGAGGGCGCCAGTGTCCTCAGCTTCATCGGTGTAGCCAATATCTTTGGTCGTGTCTCGATGGGTGCGGTCTCGGATAGGGGCGGGCGGCGGCTCAGCGCTATTTTTTGTGCCATACTCCAGGCGGGCGCCATCCTCTGGCTCATCTGGGCGAAGGACATGTGGGCTTTCTACTTGTTCGGGCTGGCCTACGGTTTTGGCTACGGTGGGATGACTCCAGGCGTGACGGCAATCATTAGCGATAGCTTCGGGCTGGGCCGCATCGGCACAATACTGGGGGTACTTGACGTTGGCTTTGGCATGGGTTCGGCAATAGGTCCCATCGTCGGCGGGATGATTTTCGATGCCAGCGGCGGCTATTTCATTGCCTTCCTATCGAGCGCGGTCGCGATGCTAATAGTAATGCTGCTTGTCGTGCTGATTCGGCGCGAAGTGGAACTGGTTAGAACGTAAAGATTCTGGCGGCGAATTCGGCCAGCTTGATGCCGTTACCCGGCAGTATGCCGAGCAAGAGCACACCCAGGGCGGCGAGCAAGAGGCCCAGACGCAGCACCGCCGAGGACGGCACCTTCTCCGGGGAGACGGCTTCGCCCAGCCACATTACCTTGACCACCCTCAGGTAGTAGTAGGCGGAGATGACGCTGTTGATGACGGCGATGATGACCAACCAGAGCAGGCCGTGCTTCACCGCGGTGGTGAAGATGTAGAACTTGGCCATAAAGCCGGCGGCAGGCGGAATGCCAATCAGGGAAATGAGGCAGAGGGTCAGCGCCAGAGCCACCAGCGGGGCGCGCTTGCCCATACCGGTGTAGTCGTCAATGAGGTCGCTGCCCAGCTTGTTGGAGATGGCGATGATGGCGATGAAGGCGCCCAGGTTGGTGAAGGCGTAAGCGGTCAGGAAGAAGAGGATACTGCTCCGGCCGGCGATATCCGAGGCCGATGCGATACCCAGCGTGGCCAGACCGACCATCAGGTAGCCCGCCTGGGCAATGCTCGAGTAGCCGAAAAGCCGCTTGATGTTCGATTGGGGAATCGCTGCTACGTTGCCGATAGTCATAGTGATTGCCGCCAGCACGGCGAAGATGATGCTCCAATTCATACTGAGCCAGGCGTTGCCGAACGCGGCAAAAAACACCCGGATGATGACGGCAAACCCGGCCGCTTTGCTGGCGACGGATAGGTAGGCGGTGATGGGGGTGGGGGCGCCCTCATAGACATCGGGCACCCACATCTGGAAGGGGACGGCGGCAATCTTGAAGCCAAAGCCAGCAATGAGCAGGACCATCCCCAGCACCAGGGCGGGGCTATTCACGAGGGTGGACATCGGGACGGCCTGAATAGCTTTAGCAATCTCGCTGAGCTGGGTCTTGCCGGTAAAGCCGAAGACCAGCGCCATACCGTAGAGCAAGATGGCAGAGGACAGCGCCGCCAGCAGGATGTATTTCAGAGAGGCTTCGGTCGACTTAGCGTCCTTGAGGAAGCAGACCAGGGCGCAGAGGGAGATGCTGGTCAGCTCCAGAGCCACGTAAATCGAAATCAGGTCGGCGCTGGCGGCCATCAGCATCATCCCGAGGGTTGCCAGCAGAACCAGGGCGTAGTATTCGCCCTGGAAGTGCACGAACTTATCGACGTAGTCGATTGATGCCAGGATGACCAGGAAAGCGATACCGAGGAAGAGCAGTTTGAAGAAGATGGCGAAGTTATCGGTGGCGAGCATATTGCTGAAGATAGCGGGGATGTTGCCGCCCCACATCGCCAGCGAAACGCCCGCCGAGATGACCAGCGCGGAGAGGCTGACCTGCGCCAGCACCCGCTTTTGCTTGATAAGCGTGTCCGCGATGATGACCACTCCGGCGAAGACCGCCAGCGTCAGTTCCGGTATCAATAGCTCAAGATTCACTGCTATCCGCCTAACAACTTAACAATCGGTGAGATGCCGAGCTTAAGAACGTCGGTGACCACGGCCGGGTAAATGCCGACGAGCATAATTACCGCCACCAGGGCGAACATATAGACCTTTTCGAGGGCATCCGCGTCTTTAACCTCGTTGTACTTCTCCAGCACGGGCCCGTAGAACACCCGCTGGAGCATCCACAGTATGTAGCCGGCGGTAACGACCACCCCCAGCACCCCGAGGATAGTGTAGAACTGGATGCCGGGCACGGCGGTCGACGTGTAGCTGCCGATGAAGGTGATGAACTCGGCGGCGAAACCGCTCGTGGTCGGCAGGCCCAGGGATGCTAGCCCGGCGATGGAGAAGACCACAGTGATGACCGGCACCTGGCGCGCCAGGCCGCCGAGGTTGCGCAGGTCGCGCTCGTGGGCGTTGTGCATCACCAGGCCCACCATGGCAAAGAGTAGGCCGGTGACGAGGCCGTGGCTGACCATCTGCAGGGAGGCGCCGACCAGGCTCACCTTACCGAGGGCAAAGATGCCCAATAGCACGTAGCCCATGTGGCTGATACTGCTGTAGGCGATGAGCCGCTTGAAGTCGGTCTGGCGCATCGTCACGGCGGCGCCATAGAGCACCCCGATGATTGCCAGCACCACCAGGATAAGGGCATACTGCCGGGCAACATCCGGGAAGAAAGATACGACCCGTATCATCCCATAGCCGCCCATCTTGATGAGCACTCCGGCCAGCATGACGCTGGCGGCGGTGGGAGCATCGGTATGGGCATCAGGCAGCCAGGTGTGGAGCGGGAAGACGGGCAGCTTGACGGCAAAGGCGGTCAGGATGAGGAAGAAGATGGGGGCGGGCCGCATCACCGACTGCACCATCCCCAGGCCCTTGGTGGTAATATCGACCATGCTCAGGCTGCCGGTGGCGAAGTATAGGCTGAGGATGCCCGCCAGCATAAAGGCGCTGCCGAAGAGAGTGTAGACGACGTACTTGGTCGCCGAGTATTCTTTGCGGCCGGCGCCCCAGATGCTGATTAGGAAATACATCGGGATGACCTCAATCTCCCAGAAGATGAAGAAGAGCAACAGGTCGAGGGAGACGAAGACGCCCAGGATGCTCGTTTCGAGGAGGAGAAGCCAGGCGAAGTACTCTCTGGGCCGGAGGTGAATCTTCCAGGAAATCAACACCGAGAGGAAGCCCAGGAAAGTGGTCAACAGCATCATCGGCAGGCTCAGGCCGTCCACGCCGAGATGGTAGTAGGCTTTGAGCGGGGCAATCCAGAGTACCTTCTCCTCGAACTGGAATAAGCCGGCGGCGGCAGGGGAGCGGTCGAACGTGGCGAAAACAACCGCCGCCAGGACGAACGTGATGAAGGTGAACACCGCCGCTGTCCCGCGGATAACGTTCTCGCGCTTCCCCACGACGAAGGCGATGAGGAAGGCCCCCACTATGGGCAAGAACAATATCCAGCTCAGATAACCCAATTACAACTCCTTAGCCAAAGAAATAAATTACCAGGATGATTGCCAGGACGCCGATGCCGATGAACATCCCGTATAGCTGTAGCTGACCGGTCTGGGCCTGCCGTACCGCTTTACCGGTAGCGATGGCACTATTGGCGACCCCGTTAACCGCGCCATCAACCACTTTGCTGTCGAATAACTGCAGGCTGGCGAAGAGGCCGTTGAGCAGGACCTTGCGCACGATGATGTCTTCATACAGCTCATCGAAATAGTATTTGCGGGAGAACAGCGTGTAGAGGGGCTTGAAGGCGCTGCCGACTTTCTCCGCGGAGACCCACTTCTTGCCGTACATTGCGTAAGCCAGGAAGATGCCCGACCCGGCGGTCAGCAAGGAGACCCAGGGTAAGGTGTGGGAGAAGATGCCAATGAACCCCTCCATAAAGTCCTTGGTCTCGCCGTGGCCCATAAGCGCGCCGAAAGCGCCGTTGACATTCCACAGCCCGGAGAAAATCGCCAGCACGGCCAGCAACAGCATCGGCCCGACCATCACCCAGGGCGACTCGTGGAGGTGGACTTTGCCGTGGCCGTCCTTCACAAGTGAAGGATGGCTGGAGTGACCGCCTTGACCTTCCTTGGCCGCCCCGCCGCGATACTCGCCGGTGAAGGTCATAAACAGGGCGCGGAAAATGTAGAAGGCGGTCATGAAAACCGTTATCATTACCAGGATGAACAGGCCTCGCTGGTGGTCCCAGGTGAAGGCCAGGATTTCGTCCTTGCTCCAGAAGCCGGACAGGGGCCAGATGCCGGCCAGGCTCAGCGCGGCGATGGTGAATGTTCCAAACGTCCAGGGCATCGCCTTTCTCAGCCCGCCCATCAATCTCATATCGAAAGTGCCGGTGGTGTGGTTGACACTGCCCGCACCGAGGAAAAGGAGGGCTTTGAAGAAGGCGTGGTTGAAGAGGTGGAAGATGCCCACCGCCACCCCGCCCACCGATAGCCCCAGCATCATGTAGCCGAGCTGGCTGATGGTGGAGTAAGCCACAACTCGTTTAATGTCGTTCATCACCAGGCCCATCGAGGCGGCGAAGATAGCGGTGAAAGCGCCGATTGTCGCTACCGTGGTCAGGGCTTGCGGGGAGTGCTCGAATAGCGGGAACGTCCGCGCCACGAGGAAGACGCCGGCGGCGACCATTGTGGCGGCATGGATGAGGGCGCTGACCGGGGTGGGGCCTTCCATCGCGTCGGGCAACCAGACGTGGAGCGGGAACTGGGCCGACTTGCCCGCCGCGCCGGCGAAGATACCGATGGCCGCCCAGGTGAGGGTCGTGCCCGCCAGAGCGCCGGCGATGGCCAAGCCGTGAAGCTCTTCAATATCGAAAGTCCCGGTATTGGCGAAGAGGAGCAAAATGCCCGCCAGGAAACCGAAGTCGCCGAGGCGGGTGACGATAAAGGCTTTCTTCGCCGCGTTTGCCGCCGAAGGTTTGTGGAACCAGAAGCCAATCAGTAGATAGGAGCACAGGCCGACCATCTCCCAGAAGACAAAGAGGAAGAGCAGGTTGTCCGCCATCACCAGGCCAATCATCGAGGCGGTGAACAGGGACATAAAGGCATAGTAGCGGTGGTAACCGGGGTCGCCGGCCATATAGCCCTGCGAGTAAATCTGCACCATCAGGCTGACAATGGTCACAACGATGAGCATCACCGCCGTCAGCGAGTCCATTATCAGTCCGATGTGGATACTGACGCCGTCCTCAATTACCATCCAGTTGATGTCCGGGATTTCCAGCTTGTGCTCCGGGGCGCCCATCACCGCCGTCAGTGCCCAGATGGAGAGCACCAGCGAGCCGGTAAGCGCCGTAATCAGAATGTAGCCCGCTACCTTCGACTCCTTCCTGACGAATGGCCGGACGAAAAACGAGATAATGATGAAGGAGAAGACCGGCAGCAGGAAGATGAGCCAGATTAGTTGATGCGGCATTATAGCTTCCTTAACACATCCTCGATGACGTGGACTTTATCTCTGGGCACCTGGACAGAATACGTGGCGAACTCCTGCCCGATAGGCATGCCGGCGCTGGGCCCGCCTTCCAAAGCTTCTAGGGAGCGGCGGACAGGCCAGATGCGGGTGGGAATGCCTTCGCCCTCGAAGAGCTCTTTCCACATCTCGGCGAGCATCAGGTTGTTCACTTTCTTGATTTCAATCCACATATCTACCATTTCATTAAGTCGACCTTAGTAATATCGATGTCCTGGACGCCGCGGTAAATCGCCAGGATGATAGCCACGCCCACCGCCACCTCGGCCGCCGCCACCACGATGATGAAGATGGCGAAGACCTGGCCGGTGAGCAGAGTCGGCACGATGTAGCGCGAGAACGCGACCATCGTAATATTGACGGCATTCATCATCAGCTCGATACACATCAGGATGATGATGGCATTGCGCCTGGTCAATGCCCCGTACAGCCCGATGGTAAACAGGACTGCCGAGAGCACCAGGTAGTGTTCCAGTGCCAGTGTCATTACTTTTCCCTCGCAATCACGATGGCGCCCAGCACCGCCGATAACAGCAGGACGGCGGCAATCTGCACCGGCAGGACAAAGCCGTCTTTACCCAGCAGCTTGAAGGCCAGGGCGTCGGTCGTCGGCTCAATGGGCGCCGCGCCCGAAATGGGCCAGGTCGTTGCCGTCAGGGCGTAGACCAGCACGCCCAGGAATAGAATTGCCACGACGAAAGCCGGCGTCTGCAGTCGATTTCCCGGACTGCCGCGCTGAAACTCCCGGGTCATCATAATGGCCAGAATAATCAGCACCGAGATGGCGCCGACGTAGATGAGCACCTGCACCGCCGCCAGGAAGTCGGCGCTGAGGGTGACATAGAGACCGGCTACCATCAGGAGGCACAGGATAAGCGATAGGGCGGCGTGGAAGATGTTCTTAAGAAACACCACGCCCATTGCCGCCAGTATGGCGACCGCCCCGAAGAGCCAGAAAGAAATCACCAGTCCCATTACTTTTTCGTCTTCTTCTCAGTAATCTTCTCGACCAGCAGTGTCTGCTTCGGCAGCTTCTCGGCGAATTCAGGATAGAAATAGCCGCTGACTGCTCGGTCCGGCTTTTCCAGCATAATCTCTTTGCTCTGCATCAGCTCGCCGCGGCGGTATTTCGCCTTTTCATAAGTCCGGCCCATGTACAGGGCGGAGTAGGGGCAGGCTTCCACGCACAGCCCGCACTGGATGCAGTAGCCGGTGTCGACCTCGTACTCGATAACCTCGTACTTGTTGTCCGCCATATTCGGCGAGGTGACAATTCTAATCGCCCCCTGGTGGCAGGTCTTGGCGCACGTGCCGCAGCCGGTGCAGCGCTTCTGGCTCCACACCAGCTCGTTGCCGCGGATGCGGCGGGAGGGGTTAAGCCTCTGCTTCGGGTACTGGCTGGTGACCGGGTGACGGAAGAGGTGCCTGAGGGTCACCACCATACCTTTAGCTATGCCGGTGCCGAATCTCTCAAATTTCAACTTTGCCCCATCCTGCGCGGAAGAGTTTTGACCAGAGCGGTATCAACGCTAAGGCAATTACAATATTAATCACTACCATCGTCCACGGTATGGTAACCGGGAAGAAGAGTATCTCAACACCGGTAATCAACAGGTTGATGAGCGCCAGCGGCAAGAGGAACTTCCAGGCGAAAGCCATCATCTGGTCGATGCGGGCGCGGGGCATCGTCGTGCGCACCCAGACCATCAGGAAGAAGACCGCCCCCGTTTTGACGATGACCCACAGCCACGGCGGCAGCCACGGTCCGCGCCACCCGCCCAGGAACAGGGTGCTGATGATAACGGACATCGCCACCGCTTCGGCGTACTCCACCAGGTAGAACATGGCAAACTTCATCCCGGAGTACTCGGTGTGGAAGCCGGCAACAATCTCCGAGTCGGCTTCGAGCAAATCAAAGGGGCTGCGGTTAATCTCGGCGCAGCCGGCGAGGAAGAAGAGGAGGAAGCCCAGCGGCTGGACGAGGATGAAGGGAATGTCCTGCGTCATCACAATCTGGTTCAGGGAGAGCGACCCGGCCACGAGCACCACGCCGGCAATCGCCAGCACCATCGGAATCTCATAGCTAACGATGGCGGCGATATCGCGCATTGCCCCGATGATGGAGTACTTGTTGCCCGAGCTCCACCCGGCCATAAAAATCCCCACGGACGTGACCGAGGCGACCGCGGAAACGTACAGGATGCCGACGTTCAGGTCGGCGAGCAACGCGCCGCTCTGGAAGGGGATAACGGCAAAAATCATGAGCGCCGGCGCAAAGGCAACGATGGGCGCCAGCAGGTGGATGAATTTGTCCGCCTTGGCGGGGACAATGTCTTCCTTCAGCAGGACTTTGACGGCATCGGCGATAGGCTGGAGCAAGCCGAAAGGACCGACGCGATTGGGGCCGAGCCGCGCCTGCATTCTGGCCATCACCCGACGCTCGAAATAGATGAAACCGATGACCATCGATAGCACGAAGGCGAGGATGATGACACTGAAGACGAGCAAATGCCACCAAAACCCGCCGGGCCAGTCGGGCGGCAGGGTGACCATCAGGACCGGATTGTTCGCTGGTGCCATTAGCGGTCGACCTCACCCATACAAATATCAATGCTGCCGAAGATAATGATGGCATCGGCAATCTTCCAGCCGATTATCATCTCGCGCAGGGCGGTCAGGTTGATGAGGCTGGGGGCGCGGACATGGAAGCGGTAGGGGGTAATGGAGTTATCGGAGACCACGTAGAAGCCCAGCTCGCCTTTCGGCGCCTCGATGTGGGCGTAGACTTCGCCCCTGGGCGGGTGGAACAGATGGGGCACTTCCGCCTTCACCGGACCGTCCGGAATCTGTTTCACCGCCTGCTCGATGATGCGCAGGCTCTGCCGCATCTCTTCAATTCTAACGCGATAGCGGTCATAGGAATCGCCCATCTCTCCGGTCGGAATATCGAACTCAAAGCGGTCATAAACGGCGTAGGGGTCGGCTTTGCGGATGTCCCACTGGACTCCGCTGGCCCTCAGTACCGGCCCACCGGCGCCACTGTTAATGGCCAGCTCCCTGGACAGGATGCCCACGCCGCGGGAGCGGGCAATCAGGACTTCGTTCTCTTTGAGGAGTTGCTCATACTCGCCGATGAAGCGGGGCATCTGGGCCATGAACTTCTGCAGGGCGGGCATGAACTCCGCCGGCACGTCCTGGCTGACCCCGCCGATACGCA
>Ga0315296_10004561_pt1 | contig 11293 bp, 9 predicted proteins | sample YL17G14_18_MG_FD_203921 | JGI IMG/M metagenome (GOLD analysis project Ga0315296, IMG submission 203921) | Sediment microbial communities from Yellowstone Lake, YNP, Wyoming, USA - YL17G14_18 | ecosystem: Environmental > Aquatic > Freshwater > Lake > Sediment | place: USA: Wyoming | collected...
CCAGCCGACGGCGAAAGCTTTGGTAATCAGACCGGGGCAGACTGCGGGCTCGGCTCACCGCTGCCCGATAGGCGCTATCTTCTTCGTCAACGTCAGCCACTACCTGGTCTATAATGTCATTAGCTACTCCCTTTTGCCTTAGCTCTAATTTGGTTAGCCACCGGCTGCGGGGGCGAAATGCTTCCCGGTTATCCTTCCAGAATTGGGCAAAAGCCAAATCATCCACCAGCCCTTGCTCCCTTAGCTTGGCGAGCGCTGCCTCTACATTATCGCCATCAAAGCCACGCCGGTGAAGCCGCTGTCTCAATTCAGCCTCACTGCGCAGTCGGTAGCTAAGGTAGTGGAGGGCGGCGTTAAGGCAACGATGGCGAAGGTCAGCCCCGGTCAGTGCTTCAATGTCACCTTCAGATAGCTCTTGCCCCATCTCTAAGCCGTGTTTTACTGCTACCTCAGCTTCCAGGCTGAAGGCAAACCTGCCATCTAAGAATATATTTACCCGCTTTCCCTGCCTCCTCCCGGCACGGAGGGCAGTGACCTTTTTCATCGCCCTTTTCCTCCCCCCCTTTTTAAACACATAAGGCTGAGGTATAGGCCTCAGCCTTATTTATATTGTCTATTAATCTCTTCTGTTTACAATACCCTTAGTCCAAAGGACTGTGGGTGGTGATGGCTGAGGCTTTAATCCGCTGCCCAATCTCTTGGGCAAGCTCAGGATTCTGGCTCAAGTATTGTTTGGCATTCTCCCTACCTTGCCCCAGGCGAACATCACCATAGGAGAAAAAGGCACCGGTCTTCTTCACTATCCCCAGCTCTACACCAAGGTCGATAAAATTGCCTTCCTTACTTATCCCGTGGTCAAACATAATGTCAAACTGGGCACTTTTGAATGGAGGGGCAACCTTATTCTTGACTACCTTAGCCCTAATAAGGCTGCCTTTTACTTCATCTCCCTGCTTGATAGAGTCAATACGCCTCAGGTCTATCCTTACCGAGCTATAGAATTTCAGAGCCCTGCCCCCTGGCGTCACCTCAGGATTGCCAAAGACGATGCCAATCTTTTCCCTTAGCTGATTGATGAATATCACCGCTGTGCCCGACTTACCGATAGCGGCAGCCAGCTTTCTCAATGCTTGCGACATTAGGCGGGCTTGTAAGCCAACGTGAGCCTCCCCCATCTCCCCCTCAATCTCAGCCTGGGGTACGAGGGCAGCTACACTATCAATGGCTATGACATCAACCGCCCCGCTCCTGACCAGCGCCTCAGTAATCTCCAGAGCTTGCTCCCCGGTATCAGGTTGGGAGATGAGCAAGTCATTGACATTGACACCGCAATTGGCAGCATAGGTAGGGTCCAGGGCATGCTCGGCATCAATGTAGGCAGCCACACCGCCCAGTTTTTGGGCTTCAGCGATTATATGTTGAGCCAGGGTGGTTTTTCCTGATGCCTCGGGACCAAATATCTCGGTAACCCGTCCCCTGGGAATACCGCCGACACCTAAAGCCAGGTCTAATGCTGGCGAGCCACTGGGGATAGCCTCCACCGAGGGCATAGCACCTTCTCCTAGCTTCATCACTGCGCCTTTGCCGAACCGCTTCTCTATCTGGCTGATAGCTAGCTCCAGCGCCTTCTCTTTCTCCGTGGTCATATTCGCCTTACTTGCATCATAGCACAGATATTCTATTAAAACAAGGAAAAACAGAAAGTCGTTGAGTAAGGGGATTAAAAGGGGCGAAGCCCCTTTAACAAATTCTCTTCCCTCTCCCCTTATGAAGGGAAGAGGGATAAAGGGTGAGGGGTTGGTAGACACTTCCAGAGAAAGGGTCTAGCTAGCCCTCAAAGTTAGCCACCGGGGGTGGCTGGCGCTTATGTTCACTGGCGGCTATCATGGACTCAATCCTCTTTTTTACTTCCGCCGCGGCTTCACCAGTAACCAGATAGCGGTCAAGCTCATCATAGCTCAGTCCCAGCTCGCCTTCATCGGTCTGCCCTTCCCATAAACCGGCTGAGGGGGGCTTATTTATAATTGGCTGCGGAATGCCCAAAAATCGGGCTAGCTCTTTTACCTGTCCCTTGGTCAGATTGCCCAGGGGCTGAATATCCACCCCACCATCACCGTATTTGGTAAAGTAGCCCACAGAAAGCTCATCCCGATTGCCTGCCCCGACCACCATATACTTAAGCTGATTGGCAAAGTAGTAAAGGGTGAGCATTCTCAACCTTGCTTTGATGTTGGCTTTAGCCACACGGCTGACATCAGACTTTGCCTTGTCATTGGGCAGTACCTTGAGCAGGGTATCAAAGGCAGCATCAAGAACCGCCGTCCTGACAGGGATAGAAAACTTGTCAGCCACCGCCCCGGCGTGCTTAATATCCTCCTTGTTACTATAGCAGGGCATAATCACTGCCAGCGTATTCTTGGGGAAGGCACGGTGGCACAACACTGCCGCTACCGAGGAATCCACCCCACCACTTAAGCCCAGCACCACCCCCTTACACCCGGCAGCCAATACCTTGTCTCTTATCCACAAAACTAGCTTCTCGGCTAGCTGTTCTATATTCATATTTGTCTCTGTTGTCGCCCCAGGCTGCCAGTAGTATACTACTCTGTAGCTATCAGGTCAAAGGTTTGATATGCCAGCCGCCGACCTTATCCTTAAGAATGCCAATGTGATAACCATGGACCCCGCTTGCCCGGCGGCTAAGCTGGTGGCAATCAAAGGTAGCCGGATTTTACTGGTTGCCGGCAATGAAGGGTTGGAACAGGTTAAGGGGGCAAAGACCAGAATAATTGATTGCCACGGCAAGACGGTAGTGCCCGGCTTTAACGATGCTCACTGCCATATTTTCGCCTTTATCAGAAAGCTGCGTAGCCTCGACCTTAGTCCGTCATCGGTTAGCTCTATCACTGACATAAAGGCAGCTATCCGCCGCCATGCCCGGAGCATTCCGCCGGGTAGCTGGCTCACCGGCACCGATTACAATGAGTTTTACCTGGCTGAGAAACGGCATCCCAATCGCTGGGATATAGATGAGGCAGCACCCGAGCACCCGGTAGTCATATCTCACCGCTCTCTGCATGCCTGTGTCCTCAATAGCTTGGCACTCTCCCTGGCTGGTATTACCAGGGAAACCCCGGAACCACCCGGCGTGCTTATTGATAGAGACCTTGACACTGGGGAGCCAAGCGGTCTTCTTTTTGAGATGCTGGGCTATATCAGGGAGAAGGTGCTGCCGCCTTTGTCCGAGGACGAGTTAGCTGAAGGCATAGCCTTAGCCAATCGGCACTACCTGTCTATGGGCATTACCTCGCTACAGGAGGCTACAGCCACCAATGATTTTGCCCGGTGGCAAACTCTGAAGCGGTTTAAGGATAGTGGTAGGCTCCAGAGCCGTGTATCTATGATGTTTGGCGTTGACGCCTTAAGCCAGTTTCAAGAGGCGGGTCTAGCTTTTGGCTCGGGCGATAGTCAGTTGCGCCTGGGTGGGGTAAAGATGATATTGAGCGAAACCACAGGGCAGTTGCAGCCGCCACAGCCTGAGTTGAGCCAGCAGGCACTCAGTGTCCACCGGGCTGGGTTTCAACTCGCCATCCATTGTATTGAGCAGAGCACAGTTAAGGCAGCCATCGCTGCTCTGGAATATGTCAGCAGCCAGCAGCCCTTAGCCGGGCGGCGCCATCGCCTGGAGCACTGCTCTGAGTGCCCCTCCCAGTTGCTTAAGCGGCTAATCAAGCTTAAAGCCATGGTGGTCACCCAGCCCCCCTTTATCTACTATAGTGGTGAGCGATATTTAGCCACCCTCCTCCCCACCGAGCTAAGGTGGTTATACCGGATTAAGTCCTTTTTGGACGGTGGTCTGATGGTTGCCGCCAGCTCGGATTTCCCGGTGGCCCCTGATAACCCGCTGGTTGGGATATATGCCGCCGTCACCAGGCGGGCGGAATCAGGGCAATATCTCTTACCTCAGGAGCGTATCTCAGCCCAACAGGCACTGGCTATGTATACCGCCAATGCTGCTTACGCCTCGTTTGAAGAGGAGATAAAAGGCTCCATCGCTCCGGGTAAGCTGGCTGATGTGGTGGTATTAAGCGCTGACCCGTTAAAATCGCCCCCGGAGCAGATTAAGGATATTCGGGTGGAGATGACCATCATTGATGGCAGGGTGGAATGGGAGGTTTGACCGCAAAACCTATGACCAGTCAATTGACCTCTTGCGGAAAGCCATAAACAAGGCTAAACTGGGATTAAGAGAGAAGAACGAGGCGATGGGTAGGTTAAACGGGGTGGAAAATTGGTAAATATAGTTACCCCTATGGGAATGGCCGTTGATATTCAAAAAATCATAGTGCAAGCTTATCGGTGCAAGAAGTGCAGCTCCATGAAATTAAGACCCTTGGCATTTGTTAGAGGGGAAAATAATAGTGCATTCTTATTTGAATGTATAGAGTGTTATGACCATGCTCCCTTTGTATTTACAAAGAAACCACTTTCTACTCCTGATGTAGTTATAAATATTGTAGAAAATGTGGGAGATTTGAATAAACGAATTCAGAAAGAACCATCGCATGGGATCTGTTCAAAATGTAAGTTAGGTAGTTATCAGTCTATTGACACATCAATATGTAATCGAATGGCCTTGGATATAGTTGAATGTAATAATTGTCACTTTACAACGCCAATAATCTCTATTGTTCGAAGTACACTCTTTGCCTACAGCCATGATATACAATTGGCAAAGAAAGTGGCGAAAGATTTTCCAGAAATAGCTTTAGTTTTTTGTGTTGCCGCATTGGAAACATACTTTAGACAGCTGTTCCAATATCACAGCGATCTTAATGCATATCTTGTTCAAAGAAGGCGTATCAATTTTCAGAGTTTAGACGAAACTAAGACCATTCTCAAAAAAGAATTCGGGATAGATATTGTAAAATTAATTGAAAAGGATTGGAGCTTTTTGCGTGAAAATTTTAAAAAGAGACATTCCATTATACATAATGCCTCTTATGACATAAGTGGTAAGAAGATTGAATTATCTGAGCAAGAGATTGATAAATTGTGTTTTATTGTAGATGATTTAGTTTATAAGATTGAAATGGTGTTATTTTATAATGATGTTGTCATCTAATCTATCAAATATTGAACCAGCACAGTGCTCGGAGGACTTTTAGGCAGTCTGCTTAACATTAGATACCCCCCAGCCACCCCACCCAGAATTATTGCCATTCCTGTTACGCCATGGTTTTGCTTATTTGGTATAAGTAACGGTGAGAGCAGCCCCGGAAAAACTTATATAGTCACCCTTGCCATTATAGTTAGTATCGACCGCAAGGCGGAGTCTCACCTGGAAGCGGGGCTTTGCCGGAGGTCGCAATACGCTGGTTACTGGCACGAATACATCAATCTGCCCCGGCGTTGTTGAGGTGAATTTAGCCAACTCTTGTAGCTTTTCGAGATTAAAGTCTGCCCCCTGCAAAGGGCGGGTGCCATAATCAATCTGTTCAACAAGCAAAAAAGCAGAGATACCCCAAGGGTTGTTGACAATCTCTTTAGTGTTAAAAGACAGCTTCACCTCCTTTATCTCAGCTCCAACAAGGCTAGAGATGTCAAAACTGAAGTAAGCTCGGACGCCTCTGTTAGCAGCATTATCCCCCACCAGCCAGGAGGTAGTTGTATCTCCGGCGAAATCCACGGAGCCGCTTTCGTTTGGTACCGGTTCAAAGATAGTTGTTATTACTGGAGACCCTACGATAATCGTACATTGCCCCTTGACTGTTCCGCCCTTACCATCATCAACGGTAACACTAATTACAAATTCTCCATTAACCACTGGTGCCTGCCAGGTAATAATGTTTCCTATCCCACTGACGGTGCCACCGGTAGCCGACCAAGCATAAGACAAGGTATCACCATCCGGGTCGGTAGCCATGCAGGTTATAGTCGATGTTCCTCCCGGGATAACCTTTGTTGGGTTAGCAGTAAGGCTGGTGATGACTGGGCGTTGGTTGGCTGTTACAGTAATGGTAATGTTTCTTGTGGCAGTTCCACCTTTACCATCATCAACGGTAACACTAATTACAACTTCTTTATCAAAGTTAGGTGCCGTCCAGGTGCAAATTTGTTTCGTTGCTTTAATATCGCCAGCGTTAGCTGACCAAGTGTAAGACAAAGTATCACCGTCTGGGTCTTCAGCCTCACACACTATTGTCAAAATAGCCCCATATGTAACCTTTGTTGTTTCAGGAGTAATAGTAATAGGTTTAATCTTTGGAGGCCGATTACCAGTGGGCGTGGTCGGTGTTGTTGGTGTTGCTGGTGTTGTTGGTGCTTGAGGGGCGCCACATGCCAATAGAGGTATTGCTACCAATAATATAGCTAGCGCTGTAAAGCATACCTTGATTAATGTCTTCATTTTTACCCCCTTCTTCAGTAGCTAGAGACTGGGAGAAGTATACTTTACCCTTATAATTTCGTCAAAGTGCTTTGTCTAGAATTATACCATGGTGTAGCTTTACCCCTGGTAGAAAGTAGATACCCCCCACCCACCCCACCCAGAATTATTGCCAGCCCGGCGGTTATACCAGCACAGAATAGCGCAGCATCGTAGAAGAAGCCGTCGGGAAACAGCATTTTGAGGTAGTCTTTGGTGGGGTCAAGCAGCCAGAACTCATTGGAAAAGCTTATAACATGAAACTGCCAGAAGAGCTGGCTGAAGCCAAAGAGTATCCCCAGCCCTAAAGCCAGCATCAGGGCTAAGGTGATGCCACCCCCACCAACCACTCCCCACGCCAGCCGCCGCCAGTATCTTCTCTTCTGCCACAGGAGGCATACCCCGGCGTAAGCTAGAACATAAACCAGCGTCCCCAGTAAGACCCGATAGTCCAGCCGGATTAGCCCCTTGACATCCTTAAGGTGAATTACCTCCTGCTGATTAAACAGGACAAAGGTAAGGCTGATATAATCCTCATCGGAGTTGAAATAGCTGATTAGCCCGGTGGCTGCCTTCTCCAGCTCAGAATCAGCCAAACCAGTAGCCTGGCTAATGTTATATTTTTCAAAGCCATATTTATACAGCCAGAGGCTATTCGCTGCCCAGCCGAGGCTGGCGGTTAGCAATAAGATAGGCAAACACAGCATGAATAGCCATTTAGCGGCAATACCCAAAATCCTCATTTCATCCATTAAGATTTTACACTTTCAGGGCGGAAAATAGTAGTTTTATCAACCTCACCCCCTTTATCCCCCTCTCCTTCAAAGGAGAGGGGGAAGTGGAGGAAGAGGGGCGCCAGCCCCTCTTAGACACCCGGTTAAGTTGGGATGTCCCCTTCAAACTTCCCTTTGGTTGTAGTGGGGAGAGATTTTGAGAGGGGCGAAGCCCCTGTGCTATAATAGGGCGAAGCCATGTTCAGTCACCTCCATGTCCATACCGAGTACAGCCTGCTCGATGGCATGTGCCGCATCCCGCAGCTAGTCGAACGAGCCAGGGAGCTAGGTATGGACAGTCTGGCGATAACCAACCACGGGGTGATGTATGGCGCTATTGAGTTCTACCTTGCCGTCAGGGAGGCAGGGATAAAACCCATCATCGGCTGCGAGGTTTATGTCGCCCCGAACAGTCGCTTCAGTCGTGAAGTCAGTGATAAAAATAACTACCACCTCATTCTGCTAGCCAGAAATCAGACTGGCTACCGCAATCTAATCCAGCTCACCACCAAGGCAAACCTTGAGGGTTTTTATTACAAGCCAAGGGTGGATAAGGAGCTTCTTGAGCAGCACCACCATGGTCTCATTGCCCTCAGCGCCTGTATTGCCGGTGAGGTTCCCCGGCTGGTTCTGGAGGGGCGCCTTGGGGAGGCGAAGCAGGCTGCCCTGTGGTATAAGCAGACCTTCGGCGATTTCTACCTGGAAATACAGAGGCATCCCATTGCTGAGCTGGAGCAAATAAACCAGAGTCTCGTCTCCATGAGCAATGAGCTGGATATACCACTGGTGGCGACCAATGATGTCCATTATGTCAAACGGGAGGATGCCTCGGCTCATGACCTGCTGCTGTGTATCGGCACCAACTCCTCTATCTATGATGAAAAGAGAATAAAGATGGCTGGCGACTTCTACTACCTCAAGAGCCCCGAGGAGATGGCGGAGCTTTATCAGGATATTCCTCAGGCAGTGGAGAATACCCAGCGCATCGCTGATATGTGCCACCTTGAACTTGAGTTTGGTCGCCTCCACCTCCCTGAGATAGACTTGCCTGAAGGCAAGACTGCCGACCAGTTTCTGGCTGACCTCTGTTATAAGAACCTGCCTCAATACTATCCCCAGCCCACCCCGGAGATAAAACAGCGTCTGGACTATGAGCTGGAGGTAATAAGACAGACCCAGTTTGCCAATTACTTTCTGGTGGTCTGGGACATCATCTCCTTTGCCCAAAAGCACAACATTCTATTTGGGGTTAGAGGCAGTGCTGCCGCCAGCATCGTCCTTCACTGCCTGGGTATCACCGAGCTTGACCCGGTTGAGAATAAGCTGGTCTTTGAGCGCTTCCTCAACCTGGAGCGCAAGGAGATGCCAGATATAGATTTAGATTTTGAGGACGACCGCCGTGATGAGGTCATTGCCTATGTATCGCAGAAATACGGCAAAGGCCATGTCGCCCAGATTATCACCTTTGGCACCTTAGGCGCCAGGGCGGCGCTTAGAGATGTGGGTCGGGCTCTGGGTATGCCCTATAGTGATGTTGACCGCGTCGCCAGGCTAGTTCCGTTTCGACCGGGAATGACCCTGCATAGAGCCCTGGATGAGAATAGTGAACTGCGCACCATCTACGAGGATGATAATATCGTTCGCAACCTGATTGATTCAGCCCGGAGGCTGGAAGGTATTGCTCGCCATGCCAGCACTCACGCCGCCGGTGTGGTTATCTCCAGAGAACCGCTGACCAGCTACGTCCCCTTACAGCGGGTGAGCAAAGGCAACGGTGAAGCCACGGTTATGACCCAGTTCACCATGGAAGACATTGCCCAGATTGGGCTACTCAAGATGGACTTTCTCGGTCTGGCTAACCTGACTATTCTGGGCAAGGCAAAAGAGATTATTCGCCACAGCCGGGGCATTGATATTGACCTGCACCAAATTCCGATGGACGATGCCAAGACCTTTGCCCTTTTATCCTCGGGGGAAACGGCTGGCGTGTTTCAGCTGGAGGGAGCCGGCATGCGCCGGTATATCAAGGAGCTTAAGCCAACCACCTTCAGCGATATCGCTGCCATGATAGCCCTGTATCGCCCCGGTCCTATGGAGCACATCCCTACCTTCATCAAAGCCAAGCATGGCATTGAGCCCATCCGCTACCCCCACCCGGCACTGTCAAGCATCCTTGAGGAGACCTACGGGGTAATTGTCTATCAGGAACAGGTCTTGTTCATTGTCCAGGCTTTTGCCGGCTATAGCCTGGGGCAGGCTGACATCTTCCGCAAGGCGATGGGTAAGAAGATTCCTGCGGTTATGAAAAAGGAGAAGCGTAATTTTATTACCGGCGCCAAGAAGATGGGATATTCCGCTGAGGTAGCCGACGAGGTCTTTGCCCTCATTGAGCCCTTCGCTGGCTATGCCTTCAACAAGGCTCATAGTTTCAGCTATGCCCTTATTGCCTATCAGACCGCCTATCTCAAGGCGAACTACCCGGCGGAATATATCACTGCCTTCCTGATTACCAACTCTGACCAGATGGAGAAGGTGGCTACGGCAGTTGCCGAGTGCCGCCGTCTGGGCATCACCGTGTTACCCCCTGATATAAACTGGAGCCGGGTTACCTTTTCCATAGAGCGGGGTGAAGGCAACACCCCGGCCATCCGCTTTGGGCTAACCGCCATTAAGAATGTGGGGTTGGGGGCGGTTGAGCCTCTAGTTGCTGAACGCAATACAGGTGACCAGTTTAGGTCTATTGAAGACCTCTGCCGCCGTGTTGATATGCGCGGTATGAACCGGCGGGCAATGGAAAGCTTAATCAAGGCTGGAGTCCTGGACTGTCTGGGCGACCGTGGCACTCTACTTCACAACATTGGTCGTATCATGGCTCTAGCCCAGCGGGAGCAGCATCTGCGGGAGACGGGGCAAGCTACTATGTTTGACCTGTGGGGTGAGACAATGCCAGCCCCTATGCCCAGCCTCGACCTGCAAGCTGCCGAAGTCTCCATCAAGGAGAAGCTAGCCTGGGAGAGGGAATTGATGGGGGTATACCTTTCAGAGCACCCCTTCAACGCATTTGCTACCAGAGTGGCTGCGGAGAACACCACCCTCTGCGGTCATATTGATGCTGAGGTGGCTGGGCAGACGGTGGTGGTGGCTGGAATGGTAGCCTCAGTCCATCACTCGTTCACCAGGGAGCGCCACCCCTTTGCCAGCGTGGTGCTGGAAGACCTCGATGGCAGGGTGGAGGTAATGGTCTGGCCCAAGGTCTATGCCGGTACTAGAGACCTGTGGCTGGAAGGTAGTATACTACTGGTCGAGGGCAAGGTAAGGCTAAGGGATGACCAGGTGCAACTAAGCTGCCAGTATGTCCGTCGCTATGAGCCAGAAGCAGCCCAACCGGAGGAACCAGTAGTAGCCGAGCAGACCATAGCCACTACACCGGTCGAAAGTCGCCGACTGGTAATAACCATCAGCCAGACCAGCGATGAGGAGAGTGATATCGCCTATCTGCATAAATTGATTGATACCTTGAGGGGCTTCCCCGGGCAGGATGAGGTAAGCCTGTGTGTAACCAATGGGGAGAAGATTATTAACCTCAGGCTGTCCAATATATACACCAACTACTGCCCTGAACTCCACCATCGTCTGGTAGAGCTGGTGGGGGAGGAGGGGCTAAGGGTGGTGCCGAGTGACTAGACCAAAGTGGCTGCTATTGACCACCGCTCCTGACCAGCTAACTGCTGAGATATGGAAGGACATCCTCCTTCAGGAAGGCATTCCGGCTATGGTCAACCCCGCAGACACTATATCATTTATGGGCGTTTCTAGTTTCCCCTGCCGGATAATGGTTGCTTATGGCTATCGCCGGCGAGCCCAGGAAATCCTAGCCAGCCTGCAACCGGAAGCGGAGGAATAGGCTGATGATAAAGAAGGATGCATCAGCCGGTCATAGAAAAAGGCTACGGGAAAAGTTCCTCAGGTCGGGACTGGCTGGATTCCATGACTACGAGATTATTGAATTGCTCCTGACCTTGGGCTCACCGCGGAAGGACTGCAAGCAGCAGGCGAAAGAGGTTATCAAGAAATTCAAAACCCTGAGGGCAGC
>Ga0315296_10004562_pt1 | contig 11293 bp, 8 predicted proteins | sample YL17G14_18_MG_FD_203921 | JGI IMG/M metagenome (GOLD analysis project Ga0315296, IMG submission 203921) | Sediment microbial communities from Yellowstone Lake, YNP, Wyoming, USA - YL17G14_18 | ecosystem: Environmental > Aquatic > Freshwater > Lake > Sediment | place: USA: Wyoming | collected...
ACCTAGAGTTTCTTCGGAGTGTCAAACGAAAGTTTGACCTAGAGTTTCTTCGGAGTGTCAAACGAAAGTTTGACCTAGAGTTTCTTCGGAGTGTCAAACGAAAGTTTGACCATTGGGCGACCGTAAAGGTCGCCCCTACGCGGTTACACTCCGAATTATCATTATCATAATAAAAAAGCCGACCTGTCACATAACTATCGTTATCGGCAGCCCGGCAGACTCAACGAGAACCGTCACTTTTAGGAGGTTACAAATTCCCTCCTCTATGCTTTGGTCCCTGAGCTTTGCGCCCCCCGATCTCTCGGGGTTTGCCTTTTTCGAAGTATTCCTTTGCTACTAATAGTATATTTTATTAATGTTACCAATGTGTAAAAATTTTGTAAAAAAATTGTAAAATTTTAAATGGCTCATTTTAGAATGACGACTTCTACTCTTCTGTTCTGCTGCCTTCCCTGAATGGTAACATTGGAGGCAATGGGCTTCGTTTCACCGTAGCCAGCAATTTCTATTCTTGAAGTTGGAATCCCTTCCTGAATCAGGTATTTGGCTACGCTCGCTGCCCGTAGTTGGGAAAGTTTCAAATTATAGTCTGCACTGCCAACGCTATCAGTATGGCCTTCAACCTTTACCTTATTTTCTGGATAAGCTTTAAGTAATTTCACCACTTCATCAAGCGAAGAGCGAGCTGTCTCTTTCAATTCAAATCTGTCAAAATCGAAAAGGACTTTGGAAGTGAGCGTAACCACTAATCCCCGTTCCTCCTCAGTGACTTTGACCTCTTTAAGTTGAGGAATGAGTTTCGCTTCAACCTTTTGAGCTTCAGTTACGCCCCAGTTCCCTGCCCTGTCTGATGCGCTGAAAACAGCAGTATATTCTCCTGGGGGTGAGAGCTTATGATAATAGTCGTCAATGCCATCCCAGGTTAACCTCCAGGGAGGTGCGCCATCGCCTTGAAAAGTTCTTACCGCTTTACCATCGAGCGTCAATATTTCCAGCCTCCAGGTATTTATTGCTACGTTATCTTTTGCCTTCATCTCGAATGATATTAGGTCATTTACTCCGTCACCATCGGGAGAGAAAGAGTTCACGGGAATATACATAGAGACCTCAGGAGGAATTTTATCAACTGCCATCTCAGCTTCCTTGATTTCTTTTCCCTCGTATCCTATTTCATCAAGATAAAAAGTGCACCCTTTGCGATTGTCCTCTTTCCTGACTGTAAGGCAGAAACCGCCAGATATATAGCGCAAATCCTTTCCTTTCAAACTGATGGTATACTGCTTCCATTTTTTGGATAACTTCACAGGACCTATGAAGGCGCTGTCAGAATCGTTATACCTCCCTGTTATGCCACCAATCTTGAACTGTGTTATTCTCTCCCCACCCTTTTCTCCTTTAGCCCAGAAGGTCAATTTATCTGCCCCCTTAAGATTATAACCGCCCTCAACTTCTCCCCAGTTATTGGGCGGATTCTGCCAGTAGATGCCCGCCCACTCCTTGGCGCCTTTCGGCTTATAGGCTATTCTCAAACAGGCTTCCCCACCCGAGGGAGTGGGGATATATCCTCCGCTCAATCCTATGTCGCCAGTATCTCCCATTATTCCCGAAGGGGAATAATGGTTTCCCTTAGGATACTTGCTTGAGTAGATATAGAAAAACTCTCCGTCGGCAGAAAAAGATTGAGAAGGTAACAGCAAGATGAGTAAAAGAATAAAAATCAATTTCTTTTCCATTTCTTCCCCCTCCTGGAGTGTCAAACGAAAGTTTGACCAGGTAAAGCTTTCGCTTTACACTCCAAGAGCTTGAGAGGACTCCTGGAGTGTCAAACGAAAGTTTGACCAGGTAAAGCTTTCGCTTTACACTCCAAGAGCTTGAGAGGACTCCTGGAGTGTCAAACGAAAGTTTGACCAGGTAAAGCTCTCGCTTTACACTCCTTTGTCGGAGCGCTTTACACTCTTTTGTCGGGGCACTTTACATTCCGGATTATTCGTATTTTATATCATCCAGACAGATAACGCAGCCGCTGGGATTATCATAATAACTGGTCACCCAGCAGAATCCACCACTGATGTAGGAGAGGTCTTTGTCTACCAAATCTATTGTATACATTTTCCACTTACTGGTCAGTTCTACCACCCCCGCGCTTGCGGAAGCGGAATCTGCATACTCTCCAGTAATTCCGCCCATCTTAAACTCTGCGATTTCTCCTCCCTTTTCTCCTCTCACCCAGAAGGTTAGTTTCTTTGCCCCGGTTAAGTTGTAGCCTCCTTTTATTGTTCCCCAGTTATTGGGTGGGTTCTGCCAGTAGATGCCTGCCCATCCAGCTCCCTGTGACGACTTGGCTGAATATTCAATCCTTATGCAAGTCTTTCCCGAATGGGGTTGTTGAGCCCAGTTCTCAATAAGTCTCAAATCTCCGTAGTCACCCATCCAGCCCGAAGGGCAGTAATGGTTATCGCGTGCTACCCTGTCGGTGTAGACATTGAAAAATCCTTTGAAAGCCGGTTTTCTGGCTGGTTGGGAAACCACTTCCTTAATTTCTGAAGGCTCAATCTCCGCGGGAGCCTCTTCAATCGATGCCAGAGGCTTCAGTTCCGGTTCCTCTTCAATCGGTGCCAGACGCTTCAGTTCTGGTGCCTCTTCTTTGGGAGCCTTAGCCACTTCTGTTTCCCTCTTTAGAGGCTCTTCTGCTAGATACCTTGTGCAACCCAAAACAAGTGTCAGCGCCCCTATCAGCAAAATCGCCAATGTCAGATTCTTTCTCATCTTCTCCTCCTTTCTTTAAAATTTGTAAGGCTTTCGCCTTACACTCCAAAGTCTTTCTGGAGTGTCAAACGAAAGTTGAGCCAGTTGGGCGACCATAAAGGTCGCCCCTACGCGATTACGCTCCAAAAATACGACCACGAAGGATCACTCTCTAGTATAGGTTATGTCGTCTACATATACTGTTCCACCACCTCCATCAAAAACAATTTTGAAAAATTCTTTCACGTGCGAAAGGTCAAAGCCAGACAAGTCTATTGTCCCCATCTTCCAGGTGCTCGGATCTGGAGTGGGACCAGTCGTGGACGGGGTGCCCCCGGGGGTGTTTGGACCCTCAAATCTGATTGTGCCTGAAGAAAGATTCCCTCTTACCCAGAAAGTAATTTTATTATAATCGGGACTCAGGTCTTTCTCTTTCCCATACTCCTGCCAGGTAGGGGCAACAATCAAAATAGCTGCTGTCCAGTTGACGAGCTTTCCATCTTTTTCACTCCATAATGTTGTTCCATCCCAGGAGTACTTTATACATTTCGTGCCACTACGCGGATTTTCAGTAACTTCAGCAAAAGTCTGATGTTCATCAGTGGGACAGAGCATTACTCCACCGCGTGTATTTAGTTGGTCATCATAAATTACCCAGGGTCCCCATTCTCCATCCAGAGCACCTTCTCCTGTAGGGTCAAGGAGTTTGTCCAATGGACTCTGATCGCAACCGATTAGAACCAGAAAAAATAGAATGGTTATTGTTTTGAATATTTTATTCGCCATTTTTCTCCTTCCTATTTGCACATCTGTCAAACTTTCGTTTGACACTCCAAAAGTCCCCTCTCCCTCTCGGGGAGAGGGTTAGGATGAGGGGTCAAACTTTCGTTCAGAGGTCTCATCTATTACGCCCATTCTTACTCCATATGTTCTGATACATATAATAGGTCTTCCTCAACTGCCTTAGAAATGGGCTGTGGACGCCGTTACCTTGACTGCATATGCCATATTGCTCAGGAGGTTCTAAGCTGAATGGTTTACCAGCCAACCACCATATATCTGCCCAGGTATAGATGACACCACCGATAGCATTACCCATCCCTTCTCCTCCGGCCTGATTGCGAACTATATCGTTCCAGCATTCTTGGTGATATTCTGCTTGTTTGCTTTCCGAAGGCTCTCCGCCCTGAAGAGGCAAACCGGTACCATATTCGGTTATTAATACAGGTCTATTGTATTTATTTTTTATTGTTTTCCAAAGGTCTCCAAAGCCATTAGATCCACGATATGAATTAGCCCCAAAAATATCTATCTCCGGAGTAAATTTTACATAGTAATCGAGTATTCCCAAATCTCCATTACAGATGGCTACAGGATGGTTGGGGTCTAAACGGTGAATCATTTTGGCTACCTCGTTCACAAATTTAGCATATACTTCGGGATATTTTTGAGCATTAGTATGGGTTAAACGAGCGTAGTTGTTTTCATTTCCTAACATCCAGAACAAAACATAATCTTCATCCTTATGTTCTAAAACCAAATCCCGGACACTATTCATCATGTTTTCTTGTTGGGTTTTATCCTTATAGTCAGTTCCTTCCTCCCACTGAGCTCCCGATCCGGTAGTGTAAGCTCCCAGAAAGTCGCCCATAATTACCCGGATTCCATAGATAGAGTATAAATCCCTCAACAGTTTTTTATTTAGTGGATGGTCATAAAGATTAAAACTGTTTTTATAGATATATGATTTCTTTACTTTTTCGTTAGTTGAAGCGTGATGATAAAGACGAATTGTATTGCATCCCATCTCTTTAATCAATTGAAAATCTCCGACTGCAGTTTCATCGTTATCCTGTGTATTATTTTGGTTCTTATCCACCCAGGCATCATAAGGACCATCAATTCGTCCATTATTGTTGTAATCAGCTATCATCCAATCATCCAAAGTAGCCTGATTTGGATCTTGTCCAACTTTATGAGGGTCATATGTAATTCCTTTAATAAAATAAGGTCGGCCATTTACCATCAGTTGCCAATCACCATTGGGAAGTTTCACAGCTTTTACTTCGTTATATTGGCTCTCCCTATTTCCTTCATCTCCATTTACTGGAATTTCTATAGCAACCATTATTATTAACAGTAGAAATAGAACATTGATAATTGTTTTCATTTTTTCAGTCAAACTTTCGTTTGACACTCCAAATAGACTATAGGAGTGTAAAGCGAAAGCTTTACCTAACAATGGGCAATAGACTTGAAAAGTGGAGTCTATAAAAGAGCCTTATCTCGTCAAAAGCGCCCAATTCTGGAGCAATGTATTTCCCATCGTTTTCTCTATAGCCAATATATTCTATTCCGATAGTAGAATATTTCCCGATGGTTCGGCTCAAAGAGGCTTTGTATAACCTATCTACTGTCTCTCCAAATCTCCTGTGCCACTCTTCAGTTCCCCAGAGATCGCTTCCAAAACTGAACCCTAAGTGGTAGGGTCCCTCGGCTATTCCCATTCCTATGGAAAAGAAGTCTGTCTCTGGCTTCTCTTTGTCCTCGCTGGTAGTATATGCCACTCCGCCAGTGGCGAGTGACTCGCCTCCACGGATATTGAAGAGAAAATCTGGTCCTCTTGTGTTGAGTTTTGCAATAAGCGAAAAAGAATGGACGGGCCTCTTAGTTGGCCACATACCATTACTATAACTCGGCTCCCAGACTATTTCTCCTTCCTTACTATAGTAAGTCTGTAAGTCAGTGGTGGTGGGGAAATATGAAAGAAAGTAGCCAAGAGCAAAAGAGATTTTAGCATCTTCCTGGGGATTGAGATTCCACTCTTCTAAAATATTTGGCTGCCAGCGATAAAACCAGGTTCCTGGAGTGGGGTCGTAAGTGAAAAAGAGAGCCAGAAGAGTTGCTTCACGATTGTCCTGATTTACCCAGAAGGGGTCATTTTCTCCCCTGGGGAGAGCTAAGGGCGGTCCAGGATAATCTTCTGTGCCCTCATAGATATAAGGGACAGGACCTAATACCGGGCGCCTGTAAGTAAACTCCAGAGTCGAATTCAAAGAACCCGAGAGAGCCTTTTGTAACTGGAGGATAACCTCATGCTTATTTCCCGCCACCAGTCCAGCATAGGTGTAAGTAAGAGTAGCCTTATTAATCCAGGGAATGTCTCTTGTGCTTATTCCTGTCTTCACGCCGATTGCATCCCAGTGGTCAGTCTCTTCTTCCTTTATATCGTTTATATCATAGGGCGCACTTCCCTTTACATAGGTATATGAGTAACCTACACGGAATGGCTGATAAAGTAGACCAAGCTGGAACGGAAACATATCTAACAGCTTAGTTTGTGCGCTAATCTCTCCTGCCTGGAGATGTTCGTCTTCTTTGCCCCATTTTATCTTTTCATTCTTATAAATCATCGCCCAGGCCAGAGGACCCCACCAGAAATTATATCTGGCATAAGTTGACCAGTCGCTTCCCCAGACCAATTCTGGACCTGTTACGACCGTTGCCCTGCCGCCGACAAATCGGCTAATTGTAATCTCTCCCCCCTGGGGGATAGGTCTCCCGCTGACCCTTCTATAGGTATCAATATCATACTGCTCAGGATAGAGCCCAAAGATATCTCCCTCGTGTCCCCAGTGGTAATGGCCGATTCCCCGAAAAATATTTGCCTTTAACCAGTCTCCCTGGTATTTCATTTCTCCCTTTACCCAGCGAAACCTCTCTTTATTAAAATCTAAACGATGCTCATCATTAATGGGCTGATACAGAGTATCAGCATAATTCCCCATAACCTCCACTCCCAACTCTCCGGCAACTTTCTCCAGCGGGCGAAACCCGAGATTGAGGAAAAGCGATTCCCCGTCATTGCTTTTCCATTTGTTTGGGAAGATGATGGTCTCGTCGTAAGTAAAGTCCTTGGCTAAACCGCTATCCTCAACCTGCCAGTGCGGCGTCACTTTATTGCTAATCATTTCCACATTCAATATGGCATCCGCAGACAGATAGCCGACGGGGATTTCTTCTGCCAAACATTCCAGTGTCAAAAAAAGAATTGAGAAAATTAAAAAAACTATCCTCTTCAAGAACCTCTCCTAAGTAAAGCTCTCGCTTTACACTCCTTTGTCGGGACGCTTTACACTCCAGGAGTTTGTCTGGAGTATCAAACGAAAGAAGTGTTAGACAAATGGAGTGTCAAACGAAAGTTTGACCATTGGGCGACCGTAAAGGTCGCCCCTACGCGATTACACTCCTTTGTCGGGACGCTTTACACTCCAGGAGTTTGTCTGGAGTATCAAACGAAAGAAGTGTTAGACAAATGGAGTGTCAAACGAAAGTTTGACAAGGTAAAGCTTTCGCTTTACACTCCAAATTATCGTTATCGTAACAAAAAAGCCGACCTGTCACATAACTTTCGTTATCGGCAGCCCGGCTAACCAACGAAACCAACGCTTAGTCTGCCCTTTGGGTTCCGTGGCTTTGCGCCCTCCGATTGCTCGGAGTTTGCCTTTTCGGAAAATATTTAAAATATAGTATATCTTGTTAATGTTACGGATGTGTAAAAGAATTGTAAAATCTCTGTAAATTTTTTAGAAAAAGTAGCCTGTCCCCTTTTTCTTTTATTTCCAGAGTTTTTGGTAGAGGTAGTACACTGGACGGAGATGGCGCAGGAATGGACTCTGAGTGCCATCTCCCTGGCTGCATATTCCCAGCCACTCTTCATAAAGCCAGCCGTCAAGGAAAGGACCTTTGAATTGGCCTCTTGTCCCCTGTTTTCCCGCTTCCCAGGCATTGCCATCCTTCCACCACTCATCCGACCACTCAAAAGCAACTCCGCCAATACTATTGCCTATCCCCAGGCCGGCACTGTTGAATACAATGTCTTCCCAGCAGCCTTTGTGGTACTCCGCCTGCCCCTCCTCAGCCACTTCCTGACTCTTCCCTTGAGCATAAGCAGGGCAGCCATACTCGGTAATCATAACCGGCTTATCACACTCTTCTTTGACGCTTCCCCAGAAGCTCTTGCCGAATCCATCCTTGCCCCGGTAGCTATTGGTCCCGTAGATATCGATATCCGGGCAGTACTTTGCAAAAATATCCAGAAAGAGAACATCCCCGTTGCAGATTGCCACAGGGTGGTTGGGGTCAACGGATTTAATCCATTTAGCCACATGATTGGCAAATCTATAATATGTGACAGGTTCCACATTGGCATTATTGGCAACGCCATAATTATTCTCATTCCCCAAAACCCACATTAAGATGTAAGGCTCGTCCTTATATTCCATCACCATTTCTTTAATACTATTTATCATATTCCTCTGGTGCTCCAGATCAGTGTAATCAGTGCCCACATTCCAGGCGGCTCCCGAACCCACAGCATATGCCCCCAGATAGTCTCCCATCATAACCATAATGCCATAATTTTCATAAAGACTTTTGAGCAAATCCTTATTGTAACTATGATGGTAGAGCCTGATTACATTAACCCCCATCTCCTTCATCAACTCAAAGTCTCCCACCGTCGGCTCATCGGCGTCCTGCTGATTATTTCTATTTTTGTCCACCCAGGCGTCAAGAGGTCCGTCTACCTTTCCACTATTATCAAAGTCGGCTAACATCCAGTCCTTGTAAACAGTCAGAGAACCATTATCTGGTGTCAGTCCTACTTTATTTGGCGTATAAGCGACACTTTTAATAATAAAGGGCTTGCCATCCACAAACATCTGCCAGTGGCGATTCTCAAATTGCACTAATTGCACACGACCTTTCCCCATTGTCCTCATAATTTTCAGTTTACTGAGGTCAGCCTTTTTCTCTCTAACTTCATCTGGCGGGCAGGAGACTATACTTCCAGGATTTACAATGAATACATCGTTATTAGGGTCATTATCATAACCATTCTCTATCCTAATCTGAGCATCAACTAATTTCATTCCCAGTTCCGGGTGGTTCCGACAGATGACAATAATCTTATCTATAGCCACTCTTGCAGGATACCAGGGCGTATGAAAGAAAGTCCAATCCATCGTCTTGGGAAAATTTACCACCAGGGCATAGTAGGCTTTTATTGCATGCGCAAAAAGACCAGCCTTTTCCAGAGCTAAGCCAGTAAAATAGAGCTTCAGTCCCGTTATCTTTGTCTCTTCCGTAGTTGCCCATTTGAAAAAGTTTGCCTGGTAATTTTCTGTCTCCACAAATGACCAGATGTCGCCTTCCAATTTCCCGGCAGACTTGAGCGACTGATAGGCAGGGTCCTTGAGCACACTCTCAGTATTGGGATATATTCCTTCTCCCACTGCTTTTGCCAGTCCTTTTCGGTCTTTAATGAGGTACTTATAATCTTTTGTACCCACGCCTGAAAAATCTCCATACTTCTCATAATTGACAACTTTCTCCTCGCCCGGGTCGAATAGCGAAAAATTAGACTCAGAGTGGACGCAACCCGCTACAGAAAAAAACAGCACCAAAAACAAAAACTCCAAAACAACTATCTTTTTAATCATTATCTTCCTCCTCCTTGGAGTGTAAAGCGAAAGCTTTACTTTACAGTACTTTAGTCAAACTTTCGTTTGACACTCCATGAGTTAATCGATAGGACTCCTAAGCTCATCCGGTGACTGCTCCGGCAGTAATTCCTGTAATAATATATTTCTGCATAATTACGTACATCAGCACTATTGGTATAACAGTGATGGTAATACCAGCCATCAACAGAGGATATTGGGTCACATATGCTCCCTGAAAGACCATCAAACCTCTCTGTAAGGGCATAAGGGACTTACTGCTCAGTAGTAACATAGCCAAAAGATATTCATTCCAGACTGTCAGGGCATTGAAGATTACCACCACTGCTATGGCTGGTTTTGCCAGAGGAAGAGCAACCCTCCAGTAAATGCCAAATTTGCCACATCCATCAATTCTGGCAGCATCCTCCAGGTCTCTGGGCATTTTCTCAAAGAAAGTCTTCAATAAAAATATACCTAATGCTAAACCTCCATTGATCTGTATCAAAATATATCCTATACGGGTGTTAACCAGATGAAGCTTCATTAACAGAACATACAAAGCGATAAATGCACCAGGAAGAGGTATCATCAAGGTTGCCAGAAACATATAAAAAAAGATATTCTTTCCGGGAAAGTCCAGGCGAGCAAATGCATATGCCGCCAAAGAAGCTATAACCACCACCCCCATAACTACAGTGAGCGTGTAAAAAATACTATTAAAGAAATAGATGCCAAAACCACCTTTGGTCCAGGCAAGATAAAAATTATCCCAATGTGGATGGCCAGGAAAGAGACTCATATCCGAAAAGACAGTAGCCTGTGTTTTTAAGGCGGAAGAGAACATCCATACTAACGGGAATATGCAACTGAGAGAGACTAGTATGAGAAAGAAATGGTCGCGAATCCAACCGAGAACATTTTCGATTCTGTAAAAAAGCACTGAATTTTTCACTATTTTTACTCCTGTTTTATGCGTCGGGAAATGCGAATCTGAATCATCGAAGCTGTCAAAAGAATAAGACCAAAGAGTATCCCCATTGCGCAGGCATAGCCAAATTGAGACTGACCAAGCATGCTGGATATGATACGCGTAACAGGCACTTCTGTATGGTACCCAGGACCACCCCCGGTTGTGGCAACAATTAGAGCATATATCTGCATACAACCTAAAATAGTGAGGATAGAAACCAAAACAAAGACCGGTACCATAAGGGGAACCGTTACTCGAGTGAGTACCTGCCATTTATTAGCCCCGTCCAGTCTCGCTGCCTCATACAGTTCCCGTGGAATATTCTGCAGACCGGCAAGGAGAATAATAAAGCCCCAACCAAATCCCTGCCACATATGAGCGATTGCCACAGAAGTTAAGGCAGTTTTAGGTTCTGCAAGCCAAGCCCTCTGAATACTTGCCAGTCCTAAAGACTTAAAGGCATAATTTAAAAGCCCATAATCGCCATTATATATCCAGTTCCAGATTAACCCCACAACAATCCCCGAGAGAATTGGTGGGAGGTAAAATATCACTCTATAAATTTTTCCGCCCTTAATTCCCCTGTCGACAAGAAGAGCCAGAACGAACGCCAGAGAATTCTGAAAAGTAAGGGCAAGGAGAGTAATGTAAGCACCATGCCAGACGGACTTCCACCATATGGGATTGTGAAATAGGATATCCTTAAAATGGGAGAACCCAACAAATTTCATTGTGGGCATAACCCCGTCCCATTGAAAGACGCTCAACTGAAATACTTTGAAAAAAGGGTATACACTGAAGGTGAGAAACATTACCAGGGCAGGCAGGATAAACAAATAGTTTCCAAAAATCGTTTTAACCCTTTCTTTAGCGACCATTGAAATCCTCACTTATCACCAATTTGGAGTGTCAAACGAAAGTTTGACCAATTGACTAAGTAAAGCTTTCGCTTTACACTCCAAAATTATTTATCTTTCCAACCTTTGTGATTTTATTTCTCTGTCTTTTACCTTCTGCACTTCCTTAGCTATTTGCTCGGGCGTCTTTTCGCCGGTAATAATTGATTGGATTC
>Ga0315296_10004563_pt1 | contig 11291 bp, 14 predicted proteins | sample YL17G14_18_MG_FD_203921 | JGI IMG/M metagenome (GOLD analysis project Ga0315296, IMG submission 203921) | Sediment microbial communities from Yellowstone Lake, YNP, Wyoming, USA - YL17G14_18 | ecosystem: Environmental > Aquatic > Freshwater > Lake > Sediment | place: USA: Wyoming | collected...
ATTTTTGCTGAAAATTATCCAATTCAGTTCGAATAATATCTCTAATTTGTTTAATCCCTTTGCGATTTAAATTAAAACCGTAATGGGTAGTGCCCTCTGCCAATAAAACAATATCTTCCAGTTGGGGTTCAAGGATTATGTAGCCGCAAAGTCTTTTATGAATTGTATGATGAGGATCAATATTTTTAGATATACTCCCGATTTTCATTCTTTTCCGCTGTATCCATATTTCCCTTAAATCCTCATCTATAGGATTTGGAGCAACTACATGTTTTAGTTCTTTAATCCTATATGTTTCATTTCCGATAACAACAGGAATTAGTTCTTTACTGTAAACTCTATAGCCATTTTGGTTATCTCTACAATCTGCTATTGATTTTAATGGGTCTGTCAATTCAACTAATTTTGTATTGTCTCCATGCTTAACATAAATCTTTGCACCGAACTTTATAATCTCCCACCATGTCTCTTCTATCATTTTAATAAAATCATTAGAATAATCATTGTCATCTGTGGGCACAAATGATTTTTTGAGTGCATCTACAATTTCATCCTTTAAATTAAGAATTGTTATTCTTGTACCGCTCACAGTTAAAGGCTTTAAAACACCATTAGACATTTGCTGAACAAAATCCTTTGCTTTATCTCCTTGAAACGGCACGCGCTGTTGAACAAGTTTTGTCCCAACAATTTTTCTGTCGAATGCTATATACTGCTTATCGGTATCTCTTAAAGAATCGCAGATTATAGATGCTGTTTTAGAAACACCTTGAAAAATTAATTTCCCTCTCCCAAAGCTTCCTGCACCTAAGTTGCCTCCTGATTCAAATCTTGTCAAAAAACGGCTTAGGTTTTGTTCAGGTGTAAGTTTCCCTTCTGCCGACATCTGTTCAATTTCCTCTACAGAAAGTATATTCCCTGTCAGCCCTGTTGTTCCTTCATCCCAAAAGACCAATGCTGGCATCTCGTTAATTTCTAAAAGCTCAAATGTAAACTTCCAATTTTTACAAGCACGGCTTTCATTTTCAATTAGTCTTGCACCAAAACCGTTTTGAATAGCATCTTTTTGAAGTCCGTGTGCTAATCCCTTACCACTTGCTTGGTATTCCCTTACTATTTGATCAATCTGATGGAGATCATTTTGAGGCATACTGACATAGTCAGCACTGATATTTGTTGGCATTGAGCCCTCCTTCTATAAAATTATGCTCTGGGCAAAAATCAATATACTCATAATTTAAACCTTTCCCTTCTCCCTCCCAGAAACTTCGCTTTTGTTAATTTTAATTGCTTATCGATTTCTGAGAAAATCTTATTAACCTCATCCTCTGTATATTCATAAGAGCTCTTATTTGAACAATTTCCAAGTATTCTTATTTTCTCAAGAATCTCATTTGTTCGTTTTGAAGCAACTCTTTTAAACCGCTCATGTCTGCTTTCCTGTTCCATAAACCTCCAAATAGTAAAATTATGTATCTAAAATAGCATAAATAATATATAAATGTCAAATAAATAATTAGTATATTTATATAATTGATTGGGAAAATTAAAATGGCCTAATTTTATAAGTCCATGAATATTATATAATTAGTAAGGAGTTTGGGCAGCGTAGGCTTAAAGGCAGGAGTGTTTCTCAGTGAGTTTGGTTTTTTTCATTCAGACACTATTTTGTGCTTGCAAGAGATAATTCAAGGGGATGGCCTTTAATGGAACTTACTTTAAGTATCGAAAAGCCAATAATATTGCCTTTCATATCAACCTTTTCCATTATCTGGTCTGATTCTGTTTCTCTGAAATAACCCTCTTTCGTTTCAAACATGACCTCAAGATAGTCTCCTTCGGGATCATACCACACTCTTACTTTTTCCATATCACTTTTTTAAAGAAACCCCGTGTTCACATACTTTCTAAAAATTCATCTACACTTATCCCACAATCATTAAGGATCTTTCTGAGAAGTCCTCGGTCTAAATCTTTTCCTTTATGCACTGGCACCACAGTAGTATATCCTTCATTATTCTCAAGGAATACATGACTGCCTTTTTGCCGCATGATTTTAAATCCATGTTTCTTAAGGATGGCTACCACATCTTCACCCTTAAGAACAGGAAGTCTCTTACTCATACACTAACTTTCTGAATTCCGATAATCTCTGTAGTGTAATCTTCTGTCTTTTCGCCTTTTACCTCAAGGTAAAGCTCTATTGCCTCTTTGATATTACTAAGAAGTTCATCTATTGTTTCGCCCTGAGAATGACATCCTTTAAGTTCAAGAACACTACCTATATAGTAGCCATCTTCTCCCTTTTCAATAAGCACTGTAAAGTTTTTTGACATTGTTGCCTCCTCTCTCATTTATTATATTCCTTCAATACCTGATTAACAATCCTTCTTGCAATCTCAAATGCTGCTGCGATTCTGATAATCTTTACATCACCAAGTCCTTTGATTTCAAGAAACTTTTCTAATGGCTGATTAGCCATGCCTTTGAAAGAACCGAATTTATCTATAATTTCCTCAGCTATTTTCTCTGCTGATTTTCCCTTCGTACCTGTAGAAATTAGAATTGATAAGAGTTCTGCATCAGTTAAGGATTCTGCGCCAAGTTCCCTTAACTTACCGCCTGGATGAGTCCACTTCTTCATTCTTATTCTCCTTCTGCGTAATCAGATAGAACTAATTTTATATGCATTAGCTATCTATGGTCAATAAGGAGGTTTAGTAAAGTTTCTCAATTGCTTTAATGGCCATTTCCCATATCAATTATGAATTAATAAGAAATTTTTAACGGAAACCCTGTAGCAAGTTACAGGGAACTATTAAGTTAAATCTTCCTCCCTATAGAAAATGCCTGTCCGAGATAGTCGCCGACCTTATGATAGGTTCTAATTTCAGGAGAAAAGAGAAATGGTTTTATTTTTTCAATATCCGGAAGCCCTTTTTCTTCAAGCACGGTCTCATCAACTTTGACATCAAGAATCTCACCAATGAATTGCGTGTGTAACCCGATTTCGATGGTGTGGGTCACTTTGCACTCTACCACTACGGGGAATTCCTGCACATAAGGGGCATCCACCAGTTCGCTCTTTACCGGAGTAAGTCCGGTGGCAGAAAATTTGTCCACATCTTTCCCTGACGCTATGCCGAAATAATCAGCTTCCCTGACATACTTCTCAGAAGGAATATTCACTGTGAAAGCTTGCCGCTCCATGATATTACCATATGTATATGTCGCCTTCCGCAGAGAAATTGCGACACTTGGAGGGTTGGAACAGCAGATTCCCACCCATGCAGCAGTCATCACATTCGGTTTGCCATCTTTATCATATGACCCTACGACCCATACAGGGGTCGGGCAAACAAGAGTTTTCGCCCCTAAAGATTTTTTCATGAGGTCCTCCTTATGTGTTGAGGCTTAAAGTGTTATACATAAAGCAGTGCCATCCCTTTGCCAGGATGGTAAGCCTTTTTTATTGCTTTAACTACAAAGTCCTTTGCTCTTCTAACAGATTCAAGAGTATTATATTTATTGGCAAGAAATGCGGTAACAGCAGCAGAAAAAGCACATCCGGTTCCATGATATTCACCTTTTATTTTTTCACCCTCTAAAGGATGAAACTCTCTATCATAATAGAGATCCAGCGCTATTTCTTCAAGGTGACCACCGGTAATGACCACAGCTTCAGGACCCATATCTTTCAAGACCTTAGCAGCATTTTCCATACTTTTTTTATCTTTAATCATAATGCCTGTCAGCATTGATGCTTCATGGATATTCGGGGTAATGAGCTTAGATAAAGGGAAGAGTTTTTCCCTTAATGCCTCTAATGTCCCATTTTCAACAAGACTTGTGCCAGATGAAGATACTGTCACAGGATCAACAACAAGATTACTCAATGAATATTCTTTTAAGATCTCAGAAATAATCTCAACAGCCCATCTGCTATAAAGCATCCCTGTCTTTACTGCATCGGGTCTGATATCGGACAGAAGAATAGTGAGCTGTTTCTCGAAAAAACTTTTATCTACAGGAAGGACTGAATAAACACCTTCTGTGTTCTGTGCAGTAATTGCAGAAACTACAGAGAGCCCGTGCACATCAAGGGCTCTAAAGACCTTTAAGTCTGCCTGTAGCCCTGCACCGCCTGTAGGATCAGAACCAGCTATTGTGAGAGCTGTCTTCATTTACTATTTTCTTCCCCTTAGTGCCTTCTCTACAATCTTTATTGCACAGAACTCCCCACACATGCTACAGACCTCTTGTTCTGTTGGCGGTACTTCTGAACGCCATTTACGCACCCTCTCTGGATCAAAACTTAATGCAATCTGTCCATTCCAGTCAAGGTTCTTCCTGCATTCAGCCATCTTCCTGTCTCGCTCTATTGCGCCGGGGATACCTTTTGCAATATCTGCTGCATGCGCAGCTATCTTTAATGCAATGAGTCCTTCTTTTACATCGTCAACGTTTGGAAGCCTGATATGTTCTGAGGGGGTGACATAACAGAGAAAATCTGCGCCTGCAGCACCTGCGATGGCGCCGCCTATGGCTGCTGCAATATGGTCATACCCCATTGCAACGTCAGTCACAAGCGGACCGAGCACATAGAAAGGTGCACCTTTACAGATTTCTTTCTGGATTTTTATGTTCAATTCAACCTGGTTCAAAGGCACATGACCGGGACCTTCAATTATTGTCTGAACCCCTGATTCAAGAGCTCTATCTCTTAATTCTCCGATTGTAAGCAGTTCTTCAATCTGGCTCCTGTCAGTTGCATCCTCAATGCATCCAGGACGCAGGGCATCTCCGAGGCTCAATGTCAAATCATATCTTTTTGCAATTTCAAGCAGCCTGTCATAATACTCATAGAGAGGATTTTCTCTGTCGTTGTAAATCATCCATTCGAGAAGGAATGAACCACCGCGGCTTACTATATCAAGAACTCTTCCTTCTTCTTTAAGCCTTTCAACAGCCTTCCTTGTGATGCCACAATGGACTGTAACAAAATCAACTCCATCTTTTGCATGTTCTTCTATTACCTCAAAAATACTATCAGTGGTCATCTTTGCTATTGTTCCATATACCTCTGCAGCTCTCACTGCAGCCTCGTATATGGGAACTGTGCCAACTGAGAGAGGAGACTTGCTTAAAAGAAGCCTTCTCAGATCTTTAATTGGACCTCCTGTCGAAAGATCCATAACCGCATCAGCGCCATATTTGACAAGCACCTTAAGTTTCTCTATTTCATCGTCAAAAGAAACCCTGTCTTTTGATGTTCCTATATTTGCATTTACCTTTGTTCTCAGGCCTTTTCCAATCCCAATTGGTTTTATAGTGTGATACATGTTTTTGGGAATTACTGTAACGCCTTTTGCAATATCAACAGCGAGCATTTCAGGTGATATGCCTTCAGAAAGGGCAACCTCCTTTACTTCGTCATTAATAATTCCCTTTTTTGCATATTCTATTTTTGTCATTTGAGTAACCTCATAAACTTCTCTGTTGTGCCTTTAATATCTTGGGCAGCAAGAATAGCACATATCAATGCGACACCATCTGCACCGGCTTCCATCACTTCTTGTACCCTATCCAATTTTATTCCTCCAATACCGAACACCGGTATCGATACTGCGGACTTCACTCTTCTTAGTGTATCAACACCAATGGGCTTACCATATTTGAGTTTAGAAGGAGTCTCATAAATAGGACCAAGGGTTATAAAATCTGCACCATCTCTCTCTGCCTCAAGAGCCTCCTCAAGACTATGTGTTGACACACCAATCCGGAGTTTTTCCTGAACAATTTTTCTTACTGCATGAGCAGGGATGCCTTTCTGACCGATATGGACACCATCTGCACCAATAGCAAGTGCGATATCAATTCTGTCATTGATAAAAAGTTTTGCATGATATTTTTTTGTCAATTCTCTCATTTTATATGCCAATTCAAGAAGCTCCCTCGTATTGAGATCCTTTTCCCGAAGCTGTACTGCCTTTACCCCACCCTTTAAGCCATCTTCAACAGCAGTAAGGAGTGAGGAGTGAGGAGTCAGAAGTTTTCTATCTGTAATCAGATATAACGAAAAGTCAATAGTTACTGCTCTTTGCTCTTTGCTCATTGCTTTTTGCTCTTTGTCATGACTCATCACTGTCTTATAACATTCCTTCTATCGGACTGCTCGCAGTTGCATAAAGTTTTTTAGAAATCCTTCCAGCCTTATATGCCAACCTACCGGCAATAACCGCGTGTTTCATTGCCTCAGCCATTACAATCGGATCTTTAGCGCCCGCAATGCCGGTATTTATAAGCACAGCATCACAGCCGAGTTCCATTGCTATAGTTGCATCAGATGCAGTTCCTACACCTGCATCAACAATAACCGGTAGAGCTACTGATTCAAGTATTATCTTTATGTTGTATGGATTTCTGATTCCGAGACCAGAACCAATAGGTGCACCGAGTGGCATCACCGCAGCAGCACCTGCATCCTCAAGCCTCTTTGCTATTATAGGGTCATCATTTGTATAGGGAAGGACGATAAAACCTTCCTTTGCGAGTATCTCAGTTGCCTTCAGTAATCCACATACATCAGGAAAAAGAGTTTTTTCGTCTCCGATTACCTCAAGCTTTATAAGGTCTGAGATGCCAGCCTCCCTGGCAAGCCTCGCATATCTCAATGCGTCTTCTACTGTATAGCAACCAGCTGTATTAGGGAGGATTTTATATTTCTTCGGGTCAATGTAGTCAAGAAGGTTCTCAGATTTCCTGTCTATGATATTCACCCTTCTGACTGCAACCGTTACCACATCTGCTCCTGAAGCCTCAACAGCCTTTCTTGTCTCTTCAAAATCCTTATACTTCCCTGTACCCACCCAGAGCCTTGACTGAAATTCTATGCCTTTAATTATCAGTTTATCATCCATAAAATCTCCTCTTTATCTGAATTTTTTTGTATGCTTCACAAAAATAATTGTAACCATTAAACAAATGAGAAGGAGATTGTCATAAGAGCGGTTTTGAATTCTGTCGAAGACAGAATTCACCTCGGAGTTCCCCGACATATGTCGGGGGACGAGAATGAGCGATATGGCGATCTCCTTCTCATTTATATCCACCTCCAATAAAATTCACTATCTCAACTCTATCTCCCTCATTGAGTTTAAAGGTTGAATAGTCAGACTTTTTTACTATTGATACGTTTATCTCTACTGCAACCCGCTGTGGTTCTATCTGGAGTTCTTTCAGTAAATCCTGAAGAGTCTCCACATTTAATACTTCTAACTTTTCTCCATTAACTATCAGTCTCATAAAAACAAAAAACCGCATCCCTGAAGGATACGGTCTATCTTCCCTTCCCTACGCCGGTATTACCCGTATCAGGTTCGAGGGGTCTCCCGACAGTGTCGGGACTCTCAGACTTCTAAGCCTCCCCCTGGGTTAATTTAAGTATAGATTAGATTTTAAAGGAATGTCAACTTAACCTATTTATCTTATGTGCGAGACATCCAGCTCCAAAGCCATTATCTATATTCATCACTGCAATTCCTGGTACACAGGAATTGAGCATTGCAAAGAGTGCTGTAAGGCCGCCAAGGCTCGTGCCATAACCTACAGAGGTTGGAACAGCAATAATTGGTTTGTCTGTAAGTCCGCCAACAACAGAAGGAAGTGCGCCTTCCATCCCTGCAACAACTATGATTACCTTTGCAGCATTAATGGAATCTTTGTTATCCATAAGCCTGTGAATCCCTGCAACACCCACATCATATACACTCTCAACCATACTTCCAAGAAATGATGCGGTTACTACTGCTTCTTCTGCAATTGGTATGTCAGATGTTCCGGCAGAAAGCACAAGGACATGACCTTTTTTCTTTTTCTCTTCCCCTGCTGATATCGAGGCTGAGAAAGGGTGAAAAACAGCATTTTTGATCTTAAGGCGATCATATATCTCTGGTGATGCCTTTGTAATTAACAGCTTTTTGCTTTTCTTGTACATAGAACGAGCTATGCGGATCACATCTTCTACTTTTTTACCTTCGGCAAATATCACTTCAGGAATTCCCTGTCTGATATGCCTGTGGTGGTCAATCTTTGCAAAGGAGAGGTCTTCATAAGGGAGATGTTTTAAGACATCCATTGCCTTTTCAATACTGCTTTTACCAGATTTTACTGACTGGAGGATATTTTTAATTTTTGAAGTATCCATTTTAAATCCTAAATTCTAATATCTAAATTCTAAACTCACGTTTTTCAATTCAAAACAGTTTTAAATTTTGGTTATTTAATATTGTTGAGGATTGAGAATTTCGAGTTTTCATATTATTCTATCCATTTATGCTATCCATAAAACTCGGATTTTAATGAACGGCTCAGCAAATCTTTAACCGCAAGAACAGGGTCTTTATTTTCATAGATAACTTTGTAAACCTGTTCAACAATTGGCATCTCAATTTTGTATTTGAGAGATAATTGATAGGCAGATTCCGCGGTCTCCACTCCTTCTGCAACACTTTTTGTTTGATTTAAAATATCTTTTAGTTTCATCCCCTGTCCCAGTTTAATTCCGACAGTATAATTCCTCGACAGAGAACTTGTACATGTAAGAACCAAGTCACCCAAGCCACTAAGCCCTGTAAATGTCTTCTCTTTTGCACCCATTGCAACCCCGAGTCTTGACATCTCGACAAGCCCTCTTGTGATGAGCGAAGCCATTGCATTATGACCGAGACTAAGGCTATCAGAGATCCCGGATGCAATGGCCATCACATTTTTTAAGGCTCCTCCGATCTCTACGCCGACTATATCATCATGTCTATATACCCTGAAGCTCCCGGTATTAAATGCTTCCTGAAGGATAAACCCTGTGTTCTTATCTTCTGTTGCAAGGGTCACCGCAGTAGGTATTTTTTTAATCACCTCTTTTGCAAAACTTGGACCCGAAAGCACTGCAATCTCATGCCCGAATAACTCTTTTAATACTCTGGAGATCGTGAGAAGTGTTCCTCTTTCTATTCCTTTCGACGCACTGATGATTATTGCTTCATCAGATAGGTAAGGCAGGGCTTCTTTGAATACAGTCCTTGTAAACTGAGCAGGAACAACATTCAGTATATAACGTGCCTTTTTTACAACCTCATCAATCTGATGGGAGACTCTCATATTTTCAGGAAGCTTGATGCCGGGGAGATAGACACTATTTTCACCTGTCTTCTCAATCTCCTCAACAAGTTTCTTTTCGTATACCCAGAGTGACACATCATAGCCCTTATCTGCGAGAAGACACGCGAGAGTCGTTCCCCAGCTCCCTGCACCTATGACCGCAATATAGCTCATTTTTTCACCTTCACTATTTTATTTTACATCCATATGGAGAGAATTCACAATTTCCCTATCCATGCCTCTGCGCTTTCTCGATCTTCGCCCATTCATCACGTAATGTTACCGTTCGATTAAAAACTAATTTTTTATCAGATGAATCTACTGAATCAACGCAGAAATAGCCCAGTCTCTCAAACTGGTAGATACTCCCTTTTGTTGCACTTGCCAGACCTGGCTCGACATAACATGATGTCAATGTCACCAGTGAGTTCAGGTTTAAGTTTGATTTAAAATCAGCTCCGTATTCCACATCATCTGGATCTGCCTTTATAAAAAGATGGTCGTAGAGGCGTACTTCTGCCGGGAGTGCATGGTGAGCAGATACCCAGTGAAGTGTTGACCTGACCTTCCGTCTATCCGGCGCATCGCCTCCCCACGTTGACGAATCATAGGTACAATGTATTTCGACAACCTCACCTGTCTTTTCGTCCTTGACCACACCTACACATTTAATAAAATATGCGTACCGTAAACGTACCTCGCGACCAGGGGCAAGACGAAAAAACTTTGGAGGTGGGTCTTCACGAAAATCCTCCTGTTCTATGTAAAGCACACGCGAAAAAGGAACCCTTCGTGACCCCATACCTAAATCTTCAGGATTATTCACCGCTTCCATTTCTTCCACCTTGTCCTCTGGATAGTTGTCTATAACCACACGAAGTGGACGCAATACAGCCATAACACGTGGAGCGCATTTATTTAAATCTTCACGGAGACAGTGCTCAAGCAGTGCGATATCAACTATACTCTCTCTTTTAGCTACTCCTATACGATCACAAAAGTCCCGGATTGACTCTGGTGTGTAGCCACGCCTGCGTAAACCTGAGAGCGTGGGCATCCGTGGGTCATCCCATCCAGTAACATTCCCCTCTTGTACCAATTGCAACAGCTTTCTTTTACTTAACACAGTATTGCTGAGATTCAGGCGGGCAAATTCGATCTGCCGTGGATGATAGATACCCAATTCATCAAGAAACCAGTCATACAGGGGGCGGTGATCTTCAAATTCCAGTGTACAAATCGAATGTGTAATTTTTTCGATGGAATCTGAAATAGGATGGGCAAAGTCGTACATTGGATAAATGCACCACTTATTGCCTGTCCTGTGATGTTCTGCCCGAAGAATTCGGTAGATAACAGGATCTCGCATATTTAAGTTTCCGGATGCCATATCAATTTTTGCACGAAGTGTGCGGGAGCCGTCCTCGAACTCGCCTGCCCGCATGCGCTCAAACAGGTCAAGGTTCACTTCAATCGAACGATTGCGATAGGGACTTTCCCTGCCGGGCTCAGTTAGGGTACCGCGGTACTCTTTAACTTCCTGTGGACTCAGGTCACAGACATAGGCCTTGCCTTTTTTTATCAACTGAACAGCACACTGATATAACTCCTCAAAATAGTCAGATGCGAAGTACAGCCGGTCATCCCAATCAAAACCAAGCCACCGAACATCATCTTTAATTGATTCAACATATTCAACTTCCTCTTTACTTGGATTGGTATCATCGAACCGCACATTACAAAGTCCACCGAATTCTGCAGCGATGCCGAAATTAAGGCATATGGATTTTGCATGCCCAATATGGAGATAGCCGTTTGGCTCTGGTGGAAAACGAGTATGGACCCAACCATCATTTTTGGTTACCTTCACGTCCGCTGCGATGATATCACGGATGAAGTCAGAGGGTGTAGAATCAATCCTGGCCATATTCTGTGGCTCCTTTTTCGTATCTCACCGTTCAAGAAACTCCTATTGTGTTAATTGCTTTTTCTAACCTCTTTAGAGTCTTTTCTTTTCCCATAATCTCAAGTACTTCAAATATTCCAGGACTTTCTGTACTGCCTGTGATTGCAACGCGAACTGGCTGAGCAAGATTGCCGAGTTTCACATTGTGTTTTTCAATAATTGCCCT
>Ga0315296_10004565_pt1 | contig 11289 bp, 9 predicted proteins | sample YL17G14_18_MG_FD_203921 | JGI IMG/M metagenome (GOLD analysis project Ga0315296, IMG submission 203921) | Sediment microbial communities from Yellowstone Lake, YNP, Wyoming, USA - YL17G14_18 | ecosystem: Environmental > Aquatic > Freshwater > Lake > Sediment | place: USA: Wyoming | collected...
GACTGGCTCAAACGCTTAGTGGTAAACTCCACTAACTGACAACCCCAGTCTGTCCTCCCTAACCAATTCGCCAGCGTCTTTAACGATTCCGCCACCCCAGCAGCCACGCATAGGACAATTAACTATACCAGACCAGGGGTCAGGGGTCAAATCCCGGCCCCTTTTTTTGTGCCGTAACCCTCACCCCCTTAGTCCCCCTCTCCTTTGAAGGAGGGGGGAGGTATAAACTCATTAACCACTTTGGAAAAACGCCTAGATTTTGATTACGGAGCGTCTCTCGCTGTAAAATAGAGGACCCCGGGCAAAGTCAGCAGCTCGGAGTCCCCCTTTTTGTACTGTGACTGCACATTTCAAGCAAACGTGACCTTCATACCGAATACCGAGAGCAAGGTGCTTGCGTGGAATCTGTGATTGAGTATTGACATTATAGACAGGAATGGTTTATCGTTCATACTCAAGAAGGAGGTGAACCAATGCAAGCATACTGCATGAAATGCCGGACCAAGAGAGAAATGAGGAACGCCAGGGCCATAACCATGAAGAATGGCAAGCCGGCAACTCAGGGTGTGTGCCCCGTATGTGGGACTAAGATGTTCCGAATTGGGAAAGCTTAGGGAAAACGCTAGTCAATACGAAAGGGCCGGATATCCGCTAGTAGCGCATCCGGCCCTTTCTTTTGTTCCCGTAACTTTTTAAGTTTTGTGCATTTCGCAAGGCTGGCGTGTCGGAAACGGATGGGTTAAGTGCTCGGGTTTACCACGCGTCCAACAAATAGAATAGTACCAGTCTCAACGTCCCGAATGAGAAAGATAAATGGGTGGTCAATGGTAACCTTAGCAGGTGTCTCCGGTACCGCTGTCAACTCCATCACTACCGCAGTAGCCGCTGCTGCTTCTGTGCCTGCTTCATCAACGGAGACAAACGCCTTGTGAACCACGTCCGCTATAAACAGATCACGGTTACCCGTCATACCGGAGAAGTCGGCACCTTCGGAGAAGGCAACCGGCATGCCCATCATTGCCAGAATCTCCCTTAGACTAAAGCTAGATTCGAATTCAAACTGCGGCATTGTCAGAGCAACCTGTTTGAGTTCTAGAGCCTTCACAATAGAATCCACCCGCTGGGTGTCCAGTGACCCTTCAAATGCCTCAAACTGATCTGACTGGGGAAGCAAGATTACCATCGAGAGTTCACCACCGTCATATGGCAATTCAACAGCTTGATACCCTTCGCCCTCGGCATAACCGAATGATTCCGTCTGCCTCATCATCGGTATGGTGACCTCTCCCTCGTCAAGTAGGTAGAATGGGCCATCCTCGGTCATATCCTCGCTGAAGGGATACTGCCACGCTGCGTTGAAGTAAATAGCATTGGTGAGGACAAGCCTGGTGAGTTCATTTATGAGACCCTGCGGAATCAGATCCTCAATCCGGCCCTCTGTCTGGTCACTGACCCAGTTGTTGATGGTAAGGCGAGACTCATCCGGAGCGCTTATGAAATCAAGCAGCCTCAGCCCGGCACCATAGTTCTCAGCCAAGATGTCAAGGAATGTCGTGAGGAACTCGTAGTCTTTTTGCCCCCATATGGCATTGATAATATTCAGCCGGAAGCCCTCCCCATCCTTGCCCTGGGCACCTTCGCCGCGCTGGCTGAGTTCCAAATCCAGACTATTAAATGCTGGATGCAGACGGTCTTGAGGGAGGATGAAATGAAGAGCATTCGCCATCTGCTGCTCAGTTTCACCCCGGGCACCAGCGTAGGTCATCGCCAGCGCCAATGACATGCTGTAAGGGGAGTAGAAAATATTATCGTCCTCTTTATTAAGAGCCTGATATAAATCGAAGGTAAAGTCACTGTTTCCATTGACCAGCATTGTTAGGTCAGTGTCATCTACATCAGGAGAGGTCTCTCGCGGCTTGTCTGATTGTATCACCTCACCGGCTGCTGGTTGGGCACAAGCCGCCAATCCCAATATTAATGGTACCATTAGTAGATACAGGAATACCTTCTTCATTTCAGTTACCTCCGACTACTATCTCTAATATCTCATTTATATATAACGAAGGAAATTGAGTTTGGTTAGTATCTCCATAACTATTAAAGCGCAGTAATAACCCCTATTCTCTCCGCCAAGCCTACAAAAGGTAGTTACATCACAATCTGGACAAATGTTGCTTGGTCAAACAATTTAATCTGTTGTTACCGAATTTTGTGCCTGACTGCTTCCCGTAATTGAGTTCCTATATGTCGAGGAATATACTTCTGCCATGTGTATAGATCCCTTGTACATGCTCTCGTTGGACACGATACCTTCTCGTAATCGAGGGGACACGCTTTCTAGGATTTCGGATTCGTCCAATTCACGGGCCATGACGATTTCAAGCACCTTCAGGATATACTCTCTCGCAATGCGCTCTACGTCCCAAGCCCGTGTGAAGATTACCTCGCGCTGAGCCTAACTCAACGCGTCCATTCTTCCGTGTGCTATCTCGTTCCTAAGTTCGTATAGGGTCTTTCCATCCACCTTAAGCTTAAATAGCAATTCAATCGGCTCAGTCTCATCGCGAAAGACATTCATCAGATGTGACTCCAGTCGCTGTCTTATGCCTACGATGCAGTCAAAATACGCGGCTTGCACAGCTTCTTCAGGATCCACATCAAGAAGTTTAGCCATTGTATCTCTGATGCAGGCTTGACGCCATTCCTTGCGCTGTTGCTTAGTTAGCCGTTCACCCCGCAGCTTGCTGAAAGCGGAACCCTCTGCTGATTCCTCTTCAACATAAGTGGCTAAAGACTCGATAGCCAGAATGCCAAACAGAAACCTAGCAGCCGGTTCATTACTCCTGACAGATTGGGAGAGCCAGCCGATGCTACTTAGGAGTGCTCGAGCATCTGGCTCTTTCATTTGACTCACAGATTTGCTTAAGTCATTTACCTGCGTCACATCTTCGCTTTCAAACTCATAGTATATGCCGCCTCGCATGATAGGACTATACTTAGGCTCCCAAGAGAACCAAGCTGATGCCCGAAGGGCAAATACTGATAACGCTGAATCGATCCTTCGTACAGCTTTGCGTACGCTGTCTCTTTGCCAATCGCCTATTGGTAGCCAACCATCATAAACAAAGCACGCCCTGTGGGTCATCTCTAACGTAAGCTGGGCAATCAAGCTGTCGGTTTTCCCCAATTCTGCCAAGAAGCACGGAACGAGTGTAATGTCCCCAGGCAACTTAACCGAATGGTTAATGCGCGCGTTACTAAAGACGACGAATTCGAGTCCTTGACAGCCAACGAGCTCATGTGTATAGAAGGCTGCCTTCTCTGACAGGGTTAGACTAGTGTCCAATACGTATTTGTCGGTGTGTAGGATCTTTTTCTCATCAGCACAGACTAAGGGGCGCCGTTCACACCACTTGTTATATTTTCCTGGGGGTACTGAAAGGGTGGAGTCCAATGACATTTCGGCTGCTCTCTAACATCCGTCGTTTATGTACGGATAGAGTTTAGCACGTACAGGTTAGGCACGCAATCCTCATGCACTGAGTTCGAAAAGGACGGGATGAATGGAGGCACGAACTTCGGGGAGATCCTATCGACGACCCAGATGATACAGTCCGCCCAATTGTTAGGTTGTTATAGTGGGTAAGATCTAACTAGGATTCATCCCTTCGCAATGAGAGAAATCAAAACATAATCTAAAGTGTGGCTTGTGCTAAGTGGAAGGCCCTATGCGCTGGAAAAATTCCCTTATTTTCTTGTCGATTACAAATGAAGGTTGCGCTCCTGCTTCCTTCATTCCCAGCATCTGCTTCAAGTCAGCGTCGTTGAGGCATACAACCAACTTGCCATCACTCCACCAAACCTCGTTTTGTCGTGCTTGCCCTGACTCTGCGAACCCTATACGTGTAACTATGATGCCAAACATACCAAGTCTGTCCTTACTGAGGTACTTGGTTGTTTTGTATACTTCGTCACCACTGAGTTCGCTCGAGTAGTTCTTGCAGTCTACTATGACTGCAAGGGAACCAAACCGCTGATCAGTGTGTAGCCATGACCATACACTTGGAGGAACCTCGTGAGGGATATGTAGTATTAGATCACGGCGCTCAAACCCAGTTCATAAATCTGCTTCATCCGTAGCGCAGGGCATCAATAGGATTTAGCCTGGCTGCCCTCATTGCCGGGTATATCCCCGATGCCAAACCGATAAACACCGACACCGAGACAGCCAGAATCACAATATCTGGCGAGACCACAGAATGAATGGTTATCCCGCCAAGATTTACGTGAGAAATTATAAATGATATCATCCAGCCGCCAACTATGCCGATGCCACCACCAACCAGACTAAGTATCGCTGCTTCAATCAGGAATTGCAGCAGGATATCCCTCCGTTTAGCCCCTACTGCTTTGCGAATGCCTATCTCCCTGGTGCGCTCGGTTACCGAGACCAGCATAATATTCATAATGCCGATGCTACCGACCAGTAAGGAGATACTAGCAATTGCCCCGAGGACTATGGTGAATATCCCGGTTACCTGCTCAAACATGCCGAGCATCTGCTCCATACTGATGATAACAAAATCATTCTTTTCATCTGCCGATAACCGGTGGCGCTTCCTCAGGATAGTTTCAATCTCCTCTGTTACCTCATCAATTACCTCAGCGCTGGCTACCTTAACCGAGATTGACTGAACCGCATCTTCACCACTGGCAGTGCGCTGAGTAAATAGCTTAGTCTGAAAGGTGGTTATTGGTGTCACCACCACGTTATCCAGGCTGACCCCCATAATCGCCCCACCCTTAGGCTCTAGAACACCAATAACGGTAAACCGTTTCCCTTTGATTTTAACCCTCTGCCCCACCGGGTCATCGGAACCAAACAGGTCTTCAGCCACTTCGTCCCCCAATACTATCACCATATCCCTTGAGGCTACATTCCTATCCGAAATAAACTGACCTGAGGCTAGGGAGTAATTATATACCTCCTGATATGCCGGGCTAGCGCCATGGATTATAGCCACTTTACTTTCACCGCCAGCGGTTACTTCAACATAGTTCTCATTTACCGGGTCTATCGCCACCACTGAGCGGACACGTTCCAGAGCCTTAGCATCATCTAGGGTAAGGGTAGGCGTCATAAACCCATATGATAACCCAGCCAATCCCCCTCCTTCAGCTGAGCCAGGCATAACAGAGAGTACATTGGTGCCCATCTGCTCAAAGGTAGAGGTAACTGCTGCCTGGGCTCCCCTCCCCACCGACATCAGGGTGATTACGGCACCAACCCCGATGATGATGCCCAGCATGGTTAGCGAGGAGCGCAACTTGTTGGCGAATAACGACCTTATGGCGATAGCTAACGATTCAATAAGCTTCACTGGCTGACAATCTCCCCATCACGGAGGTGAATGATACGCTGAGTTTGAGCGGCTATATCCGCCTCGTGGGTAACTATGACTACAGTAATCCCATCCTGGTTGAGCTGCTGGAAAATAGAGATAATCTCGGCAGTGGAGGCACTATCAAGGTTGCCGGTAGGCTCATCAGCCAGAATGAGGGCAGGATTATTCACCAGTGCCCGAGCTATAGCCACCCGCTGTTGCTCACCACCCGATAGCTCAGTGGGTTTATGCTTAGCCCTTGCTTCCAGTCCTACCCGCTCCAAAGCTTCCACAGCTCGCTGGTGCTTATTACGGCTACCACCATAGATAAGAGGCAGCTCTACATTGGCTAAGGCAGTGGCACGGGATAAAAGATTATACTCCTGAAAGACAAAACCAAACTTTTTGTTTCTCATCTCAGCCAGCTGGTTATCATTAAGCCGGCTGACCTCAGCCCCCTCAAAGAAGTAACTACCCGAGGTAGGTCTATCCAGGCAACCGATGACATGTAGCAGGGTAGACTTACCCGAGCCTGAGGCACCGATGATAGAAATCATCTCACCCTGTTTGATAGACAAGGTTACCCCCCTCAGGGCATAGACCTCTACATTGCCCATGCGGTAAACCTTGGTCACATTTTCAAACTCAATCATACCCATAGCCTATTGCCCAAAAAGGAACCCTCCTGGGGTTTCTGGTGTGGCACGCTTCTTCACCGCTAATATTTCGCCTTCATCAAGCCCGTCTAAAATCTCGGTCTGAAGACCATCGCTTATACCGGTAACCACAGGTCTTGCCTCAATTTGCCCGTTTAGCTTAACCATGACCACGGCATTACCCTGGCTATCGCGCTCAATAGCCCGCTCTGGCACCAGCAAAGCATTGTTTCGCTGCTGGATTATGATGTCAGCGGTAGCACTCATACCAACCTTAAGCCCAGAACCTTCTGGGACATCAAAGCCAATCTTGACCTCATATAGCACTAAACCAGCTTCTATAATTGGCAGCGAGCCAACCGAGGTAACCATGCCCTCAAACTTCTCCTCAGGCAAGGCGTCAACCTCAATAATAGCGCTTTGCCCCAGCTCTACATCAGGAATGTCTATCTCATCTACCTCGGCAGTGAGCTCCATGCTGCTGGGGTCAATTAGATAGACGAGGGGCATAGAAGACATGGTAGGGGATGGAGTAATGTCGCCTTCCTTAACATATACCGCAGCTACCACTCCGTCAAAGGGAGCAGTGATGGTTGCCTCATCCAATTGCTTCTGTGCCCGGGCAACAGCTTGCTCCGCCACTTCAAGCTCTGACTCGGCTATCTTTATTCTGTCCTGGGAGGCATGTAGTACGTCCGTTAACTGATTTAAATTATATTCTGCCTGCTCCAGAGCTACCTTGGCCTGAGCTAAAGCCAGCTCCAGGTCGCCGGTATCAAGCTTAGCTAGCACATCACCCTTAATGACCTTATCACCCTCCTCAACATATATCTTATCCACCTTGCCACCGCTGCCAAAAGCCAGGCTCGCCTCATGGGAAACACCTATGTTACCACTGCCACTGACCAAGACCGTTAGGTCACCCCGCACCACCTCAATCAGTTGCCACTCAGCTTCCTGCTGTTCGCCAGCACAAGCCGCAGTTGCAGCTAAAACCAGGCACAAAAGTAGAATAGCCACAATTCGCCAGCCCTTCATGTTAAATCATCCTTTCCTTCCGCCTCGAACTTAAATTTTAGAGCGGTTGCCAGTTGAAAGTCAAACAAAAATAAATGACCCGTCTTTCCCAAACTAGGGCCTCGCCCTTAATGTTACAACTATGAGCCCAAGCACCACTACAATTAGAGCTACACCGATGCCCAGCGCCACCCACAAATATAAAGGAGCCCCTGACTGGGATGATGAAGCCTGAGGTGGAGGTTGGGGGAGTTGAGGCGGCGCCTTCGGCGCCGCCTCGGTGGTGAACACTCCAACTCCCCACCGGCTCTGGCTGGTAGCACTGATAGCTCTTACCCGCCAGAAATAAGAGGTGTTGTACTCCAAGTCCTGAGTGCACGCCCAGACAGTAGTGGATAAGGCGTTAGCACCAGTTAGAGCAACGACCACGTTTGAGAACTGGCTATCTCTAGACAGGACAAACTCATAGCCGGTAGCCCCAGGAACCTCAGACCAGGAGAAGTTGGGGGTAAGGGAAATATCCTCAGCACCGCATATTGGAGAGCAACGGATAGGTACTTCCATTGCCGTGGTGAATGTCCTTTCCTCTGACCACTTGCTCAGCAGCGGCTTGCCCTGGCACACCCTTACCTGCCAGTAGTAGGTGGTGCCCGGTTCTAGGCCGTCAACGACAATACATGGCTCCCCAGTACACACGCAGCAGTTCTCCACACAGTCTATCCCCGGCCCACATGCCACCGTCCCTCCCGGCTCACACTCAAGGCAAAGGTCTACTACCAGCTTCTGGTCAGGGCACTCACGGCAGTAGCTCCAGAGCGATACCTGGTAGCAGTCAGCCCCGCAGAACTCCTCCCAGCTAAGGGTAGCCTTGTCGGTTGTTGTCAGCTTCTGCTCGTTAACCGGCATATCAAGGGTTATTGGTGCCGCCAGGGTATCCTCATAGACCCATATGTTCTCTTTGTGTGCTCCATACTGCTCAAGAGACCAGAGGACATTCTCAGCACAGCCGTCGTCGCTGACGTCGCAGGTAAGCCACAGATGCCTTAGCTCTGTTCCGCCGTCCGCGTTGGGGATAAGCAGACCTTCGGCTATTCGCTCAAAGACGACATCATCGGCATCCTCGGCGTCGGGGTTGAGTGACCGCAGCACACCGCCAGTGTCACGCACGCCGTCTACTGGTTTAGAGGTATCTTCTACCTCATCCAGGTCAGCGACATACAGGGCGGTGTCGCCGGCAACGGCTATGCCCGTAGCATATTCTAGTTCATCACAAAGCAATTCCCACTCCTGGTCTGCCCAGTCGGCTTCAGGGTCAATAATGCAGCGGGCGATGACATCTCCGGTAGCGGCGTAGATGGTGTGGTTGGTGGCATAGCCCGGGTCAAAGATAACCCAGGTAGGATACCCTCCCGCGTCATTGATGAGAGCCTCGCCGACCAAATCCCAGGTCTCGCCATCATCGGTGGAGAGATAGACCTTGCCACCATCACCCCCAGCCAGGATGGTGCTGTCACGGTCATAGTCTGGAGATAGAGCCATAGAGTTGAAGCTGGATAAACCGGTAGCCACCGCCGGGCTCCAAGTGAGCCTACCGTTGGCTGTCTTATAGAAATCGCCCAGACTATCACCGACCAATATCTCCCTATTATTAACAATTGCCCAGGAATTGATGGTGCCGGTGGTGCCACTTTTACTGGGCAGGGGTGAAAAGTGGAAGCCGTTATCGGTTGACCTCCAGATATCGGGGGCATTTCCTCTCTCCCTGATGAATACCGTAGTATCTGAGGCGAAACGGGGCGATATAGCCACCTTATCAAACTTGGGCACGGTTACTGTTGAACCAAATGAAAGGGTTATCTCCTGACCCTTGGTTAATACTGCATCCCAGGTTTCGCCGCTATCTGTAGTGCGCCACAGTATTGACCTACCGGAATTGCCCTCGGTAATCATATACATTGTGCTATCAATGGCGTAGTTTGGTGACACCGCCAAATCAGTGATAGTCTGCAGGTCATCACAGATAAACGCTGTTTGAGCAAAGCTATCCCCGCTATCAATACTGCGGGCAAAGCCACCGTTGGTGCCAGAGGTGCCAGCATAGACAACATAGCCCGAGGAATAAAACCCACCCAGCGCCACACAGGCATTGCTGGCGGTAGAGGTTACCGATGGCGGTGTGTAGCTTGCACGACCATTGGATAAGACATTTCCATTAGTTAAACCAGCAACGATGGTGGCATTATAGGCTTCGCCGGCGGCAACTATACTGTGTACGGCTTTGGTCGGGTCAGGGAAAAACATGGGTAAAACCAGAGAACTATCGGGCGTTTCATAACCTATTACCATATAGACAGCGCTCGCCACCCCGGCATCAAGACCTATATATTGGATATACTTATCTTCTACATCTGATGAGTCATAGTCGGCGGGGAAGGCAAGGCAACCGCCGGTTGCCACTACGTCAGATAAGGTAGCATCGCCAATAACGGCACCCCAGTCTGAGTAATTAAGCTTGGTGGTAATGATGGTATCGGTCTCATCAGTTACCACGGCTACAACCTGCATATCGTCGGTGAAGTTGGGGGAGAAGGCAACGTCAAGGACATCATACTTGGTGCCAGCGGCACCACCCCCGACCCGAAGGTCAAGCCAGGAGGTAAAAAACTGAGATTCATCATAGAAATAAATACCCCCGTAATCGCCAGCACCAGCATCGGCATCACGGGAGCCGACTAATACCAGGTAGTTGTTATGGAAATAGGTAACATCAAGCGAGGTAATCAGGCAGCTAGTGGGGTTAGTCCCGCTACTGTAGGCTGGTCTGATACCAACGGTGGTGAAATTCTCACCGCCATCGGTGGACTTATACACATTATACTGAGTCGCCAGGTATAAAATATCGGGATATTCCCACCGGGGCAGAAGAAGGGCTATGATTTTAGAGGCAGGGTCAGAAACAGGACCACCAGCAGGTTTATCATTGGCAGGTATTTTCCACAATGGTGTCCAAGTATAGCCGTCATCGGTAGACTTAAACAGGTTATAGCCGTTTAAGAGTGAACCGGATGTTTCCTCAGTAGCAGCATAGAGCGTGCCATCATAAGAAACACCGATGGCGGTAACGCCGGTTCCGCCACCGGTCAGAACCCAGCCACCAGCCTCGCCCTTCTGGGGGATGGGATATCTCGTCCAAGCATCAGCCTCGGGCTCAGCCTGAGCCGGGGCTGGCAACAGAGCAAATGGCACAAGCAACAAGATAATTACTAGACCTAGCAATTGTGAGTGCCTTTTCCTCATCCAAACCCTATGACAGAAACTTCCCACGCCTGCATATAATATAAGTTTGGGGCAATAGATAGCAAATCAGCGGATGGTGAACCGGGGTTATTGACTAACCCCCCAATCTCTTGGCTTTATCATAGGCAGCCTTAACCGCCTCAATGAGTAACTGGGAGAAGCCTCCCTTCTCAAGGCAAAGCAGAGCCTCGGCGGTGGTGCCACCGGGGGAGGTAACCATTCGGCGCAACTCGGTCGGTTCTTTACCTGACTGCTGAATGAAGCGACCTGAGCCCAGCATCGTCTGCAGCACCAGCTCCCGAGCCAGAGCCCGAGGAAGACCAATCCTTACTGCGGCGTCAACCAGCGACTCCATAACAAGGGTCAAGCCGATATTCCAGTCGATACCGATGGTCAAGGCTTTGTCAGGATAGACGGACAATATCTCACCAATGCTCTAAAGGCTTGTGGTGGTATGGTAGATTTTAAGCTCACCAATTCCTACTCACCGACGCTATTCGCTACCGACGGTTATCAACTGGTAGTAATGCCAATGCTAACCGACAAGGCACAAGGGCAAGCCAAAGCCGATAACGAGGCAAAGGCTAAAGCCGAGCAAGCCAAAGCCGAGGCTACCACTACCGAGCAAGCCGAGGCAGTAGCCGAAGCCGAAGCGGTAGCAGAAGCGGAAGCAAAGCCCAAGCGTAACCGAAAGAGAGACAAAGTAGCCATAGCATAGAACGCTTGACCAAAAAGACAATCAAGGCAAAAGTGCCTCGGATGATATAGGGGTGCTTTTGCCTTTTTTGTTACCTAACTACTGTCCATCGCAGGGGGTAGTCAGGGTTGAGGGTCTGTTGAAAAAGTGACCGTTCATGAGTACATATATGGCCAGGGGGACTGTTCTCGGTTTTAGGAACAGTCCCTTTTTTATTTTACCTGGGTTGCTGCTGAGA
>Ga0315296_10004566_pt1 | contig 11289 bp, 12 predicted proteins | sample YL17G14_18_MG_FD_203921 | JGI IMG/M metagenome (GOLD analysis project Ga0315296, IMG submission 203921) | Sediment microbial communities from Yellowstone Lake, YNP, Wyoming, USA - YL17G14_18 | ecosystem: Environmental > Aquatic > Freshwater > Lake > Sediment | place: USA: Wyoming | collected...
TGGAAGAAGCCAGCCCAGCCGAAATTTCTTTCAAATATGCACGATATTCTAAATATCGCGGTTCTTTCATTGACAATACCAACCCCCTATATTTATTATATCACCTCAGTATATGTTGCACTCCAAAGAGGGGGCGTCAGCCCCTCCCCCCTTTCCCCGTGTGCTATAATAGAGTTAATTGGGAGGCGTGGCCATGTTAATTAAGATAGAAACCTACTTTGATGGCGAGTTCTGGTGCGCCCGGGGCATCGGCGCGGATATCTTCACCCAGGGCAAAACACTGGACGAATTACACCAAAATATTAAAGAAGCAGTAGCCGTTCATTATGGCGAAATAGATGAACCTCTTACAATTTTGACCTTATCCGAGGAGACCCTGGTCAATGCCAAAGCTCCCTCAGGTTAGTGGCAGCCAATTAGTTGGACTTCTCCGGTCTTTGGACTATGAAGTGTTAAGACAGCGGGGCAGTCACATTCGCCTGAAGAAAATCACTGCTTTAGGTGAGCATGCTATCACCGTTCCGGCACATAAAGTCATCGCCAAAGGCACTCTAAGTGACATTATCGGTAAAGTAAGCCTCTGGAATAACATCTCAAAAGAAGAACTCATCAAGAAATTAAGACAAATTTAGGTTTATTTATTCCTCATCATGATGTTCGAAGCAGGCTCGCCAGCCCTCCCCCCTTTTCCTCATGTGCTAGGCTCCTGCTCTTGGTAAAGAAATGTCTAATTGACGGCAAATTTTCTTAGCCATGAGGATTTCAATTTCTCTGTGCCGGGGAATAGTGGCAAAATGCCCGTTTTCTGGATTGAAAAAGACCGAATGTTTCGCACCCTCGCGGTGGAGAACGCAACCTTCATTTCTCAGATGGCCGATAAGGTCACGGCGCTTCATGGAACTACACTTTAACCTGGATTTTTCTCTTTAAAATTTCCCCGCTTGCCTTTTGGTCTCTCAGTTCCCGCTGGCTTTCCAGTATTAGCTGAACCGCTTCTTTCAAGTTTTCCTCCACCTCTTTAACCGTCTTCCCCTGGCTGAAAGCCCCGGGCACGGCTTCCACCCACCCTATGTACCATTTGTCACACTTCTCGATTGTGGCTTCGAATGTCTGTTCCATGGTGCAGTCTCCTTGTCTCCAAGTATACAACAGATAGTGAACTAAATCTATTACTTTTCTCCCCACCTCCCCCCTTTCCTTGTCGTTTGGTGCTTGTATCTTGTATCTTGGTTATTTCTCTCCCACCTTCCCCCTTCCTTAATAAAAAACGTGTTATAATAAATATAATCAATATCGTTTGTGAAGTGTAGAAAAAGGAAAGTCTAATGAAAATACTCATGGTCTATCCCCAGTATCCCATCACCTTCTGGAGCTTTAAACACGCCTTGAAATTTGTCTCCAAGAAGAGCAGCTATCCGCCTTTAGGGCTGTTGACCGTTGCCGCTATGCTCCCCGCGGAATGGGAGAAAAAGGTCGTGGATATGAACGTCACCCGCCTCACCGATGACGATATCCGGTGGGCGGACTATGTCTTTATCAGCGCCATGGTCATCCAGAAAGAGTCGGTCAGGGAAGTCGTGAGACGATGCCGGGAGCTTGGCGTAAAGACCGTGGCCGGCGGGCCCCTCTTTACCATGGAGCCGGAGGATTATCCGACTGTCGACCACCTGGTGCTCGGAGAGGCGGAGGCGATACTGCCGGAGTTTTTAACTGACCTTTCGAACGGGTGCGCCCGTCGTCTCTACAGGTCGAAAGTCACCCCGGATGTCTGTGGCACGCCCCTGCCTTTATGGTCGCTCATCAATATGAAGCACTACTCGGCCATGAGCATCCAGTACTCCCGCGGTTGTCCCTTTAACTGCGAGTTCTGTGATATCGTCCTGCTGAATGGGCATAAGCCGCGCACGAAAAGCAAGGAGCAGGTGCTGGCTGAGCTGGACGCGCTCTATAACCAGGGCTGGCGCGATGGCGTCTTTATCGTCGATGATAATTTCATCGGCAACAAGAGAAAACTGAAGTCGGAAATCCTGCCGGCTATCATCGAGTGGCGGAGGGGTAAAAAGCGTCCCTTTGCTCTCAACACGGAAACATCGATTAATTTGGCCGACGATGAGGAGTTGATTCGGCTGATGGTGGAGGCGGGATTCAATGCTGTCTTTGTCGGCATCGAGACTCCCAACGAGGAGAGCCTGGCCGAGTGCGCCAAGTCGCAGAACCGCAACCGCGATTTGCAGGCGGATGTCAGGAAACTCCACAACTTCGGCCTTGAGGTGCAGGGCGGGTTTATCGTTGGCTTTGATGCCGACCCCCTTTCCATATTCAAAAGTCAGATAAACTTCATTCAGAAGAGCGGTATCGTCACCGCGATGGTCGGCCTTCTCAACGCCCCTCCCGGCACCAGGCTGTACCGGCGTTTGAAAAAGGAAAACCGCATCGTCGGGGACTTCGATGGCAGCAATACGGAATGCAACTTTATCCCGAAAATGAACTACCAGGCACTGGTTAACGGCTATAAAAATATCCTCGATACCATTTACTCTTCCCGGCAATACTACGAGCGGATTAACACTTTCCTCAAGGATTTCAAACCGTACAAGAAAAATCGGACGAAGTTCAATTTCAGTCATGTCAGGTTGCTCTGGAAAGCCTTCTGGATTCTGGGCGTCTGGGAGAAGGGAAAGAGGTACTACTGGAAGCTCATGGTTTCGACGGTTCTCAAACGCCCCAGGGCTTTTCCGGTGGCGATGAAACTGGCTATCTACGGATATCACTTCCGCCGGGTTGTGGATAAGTACATGGGAAAAACCATTGGTGCACGGGGGACGTAGAAATCCGCCGGCTAGACCGTGAACCTTATTGTTTTATTCAGTGAGGGGCGTCAGCCCCCCACCTTACTTTATTCCCCTTCCCTTCACAAATACCCAGATGAACAAAGAGCCGTTTGCTATTGACTAACTTTTACACTAGATGTACGCTATTATACAAAGAGATTTGTGAGGTCTTTTAAGATGATAAAAAAGGTTATATGTATATTGGTTATACTTTCATTAGTAGGCGTTCTCGGCTGTTCGCTAACGTCCAGGACGACAAGTCCATCGACACCGGCCAGCGTCAAACCACTCAGAGAAGCTGAAATAGGCAAGGTGTGGATGATGAGGCAGATGGAAATAGCAGTGGAAAACGAAATTCCCCTGACACTAATCCTGAAAGAAGGCGACAGGGTGGATGGCTATTTTTATCTTGAAAAAGGCGATAATATAGGTTTCAGCATCTCCGGTAACTCACTGATTTATACGTCTAAACCGCCGGATACAGAGACCACGCGCGTCACCTCCGACAGGTTCTCTTTTACCGCCAGTCATAGTCAGGGTATTGCCTACATACTAACCCTCAATGCCAGCGCTAATGTCAGTGGGAAGAAAGGCGGGACGACCGTCTTTATGGAGATTATTTACCCGTCCACCGGCTCCCTGTCTATCCCCATCGGAACAAAATAGCTTTGGCCGCAGATATCGGCTGCCCATCGGAAATGTGTACCGTCTATGATGGCAAAAGGCCAGATACTCTTTAAATCTGGCGCTCTCCGAGGGGTAAGGCAGGCAATCTAAAAATCCTTAATCTCTTGTCTGCTATTGCTGCTCCCTATTATAATATAGTGTGAGGATTTTTACTCTAATGGTTTCACGGATAATTAGCATATCCAGTAAATTAAAGCTGCCATCATTCTTTGGGCGTTTGAATATTCACAGCGCTCTGGCTATGGCCGGTATGGTGGGACCGATAATGTTGATTATCGGCGACCTCACTGCATCTCTATCCAGTCCTGATTACAGCCTGGTCCGGAATTCCATTAGCAGCCTGGCACTGATGCCTATTGGCTGGTTGCAGACCATCGGCTTCCTGGCACTCGGCCTGATGGTGGAAATATTCACCGCCGGTCTTCTTTTCAACATCAAGAGAGCGAGGGGATTCCATTTAGGCATTGCCGTCCTTGTATTCTTCGGCTTCGGGATGCTGCTCATCGGCGCTTTCCATACCGACCCCGTCGGAGCTGCGCGTACTATTGAAGGGAGAATTCATGGCTTCGCGGCCACTACTTCTTTCTCGCTTTTCCCTGTTGCTATCCTGTTTCTCGCATCCAGCTTCAGGAAGGACACCGGCTGGAAAAACCTCTTTATCTATTCGGCGGTGACATTCATTCTGGCGGTGCTTCTCGGAATAACGCTGAGGATTGTTCAGGAAAAAAGCGGCTGGTTCGGCCTGGTTGAGCGGATTCTTGTGGCCAACATGATAATCTGGGTTGAAGTGGCCGCCATCAATCTCATGCGCCTGTCTTTTACCCGTGGCGTGAAAAGACGGGAGTAAAGAAGGCAGGTAAGACATTATCTAAATCCCTCCCTTGACGCCCCATTAAGGCTCTAGTATTATCATAATTGTGGATTAAATCAGGAAATTTTACACTCGTAAAGGAGTGGGCGTAATAAAACATGATAGTTGAAATGAGAACGGGCGCCACCAGAGAAGAAGTCGATAGCGTGGTGCAGAAGGCGAAGTCGCTGGAGCTTGGCGTCCAGTTGAATATCGGCACGGATAAAACGGTTGTGGCTATCCTGGGGAGCAATACTGGCCAGATACCGACGGATATCTTTGCGGTGTTACCCGGCGTCGAGAGCGTCACTCGTATTATGAAGCCCTACAAGCTTGCCTCCCGCGCATTCAAACCAAGGGATACCAAGGTCAACTGTGGAGGGGTGGAGATTGGCGGCGAGCGTATTATTGTGATTGCCGGTCCCTGCGCCGTGGAAAGCGAGACTCAGATTATGGAAGCGGCCAGGGCTGTGAAAAAGGCCGGCGCCAGCATACTACGCGGCGGTGCCTTCAAGCCGCGTACGTCTCCATTCAGCTTCCAGGGCCTGCAAATTAAAGGGCTGGAACTGCTGGCCAAAGCCAGGGAGGATTTCGGGATGCCGGTGGTTACTGAGGTAGTGAATCCGCAGGAAGTGGAAATGGTGGCTTCCTATGCCGATATGCTTCAGATTGGGTCGCGCAATATGCAGAATTTCGCTCTGTTAACTAACGTTGGTAAGAGCCGCCGTCCTGTGGTGCTAAAACGCGGCTTTTCCTGTACCATTACCGAGTGGCTTACTGCCGCGGACTACCTTCTGGCGGAAGGGAATAACCAGGTTATCCTCTGTGAGCGTGGCATCAGGACGTTTGAGGATAGTATTCGTTTTTCTCTGGATATTTCCGCTATTCCGGTGTTAAAAAAGGCCAGCCATTTGCCGGTCATCGTCGACCCCAGCCACGCCGCCGGACATTATTCGCTCGTACCGGCCATCGCTAAGGCAGCCGTGGCGGCTGGTGCCGATGGACTTCTTATCGAGGTCCATCCCAATCCCAAGGAGGCTCTGGTCGATGGTCTTCAATCGCTCTCGACTTCGGATTTTACCCGTCTTATGGAAGAGCTCCGAACCATTGCCAGATCCGTGGGAAGACATATCTAGCTGCGGCAGGAGGATAGAGCCGTCACTGCTATTCTGGACTGGTTGAAATCCGGTTGCTGAATGCCCGAACAAGGATAGTGTTTAGCAAAATTTCCCTGTCACTCCCGCCCTGTACTCACCTGCCAAAGAACTTGTTCGGCAAGCAGGTCGGCGTACGGGGTAAACTCCCGAGGGAATCCAGAACATACATATTGTCATTCCCGCGCAGGCGGGAATCCAGGGTTAAAGGTGGCTGGATTCTCGGGTCAAGCCCGAGAATGACATTCTAAACAATGCCTGACCACTTTGAATTGACCGGTAAGCTGGCTTTAAGCTATAATTAAAGAAGAGAGATAGTCAAGACAAGGTAAAAGGCAGGTTAATCTTGCACGAGTCTTGCGGCATTTTTGGCGTATATTCTCCGAATGAAGATGTATCCCGTCTTACCTTTTTTGCACTCTATGCCCTCCAGCACCGCGGCCAGGAAAGTTCTGGTATTGCCACGGCCGACGGTAAAAAAATCAGAGTTTTCACCGGCATGGGGAGGGTGTCTAACGTATTCAATGAGGAAGCGCTGAGCCATCTTACCGGTCATATCGCTATCGGGCATAACCGCTATTCCACGGCCGGTTCGAGTCGGGCGTTCAATGCCCAACCGATTATCGTTGGTAACGATGGCAGTACCATGGGTATTGCTCACAATGGTAATGTCGTTAACGCCACGCATCTCTTTGAAGAGCTTACCGCACAGGGCTATACATTCAAAGGAAGCACTGATTCTGAGGTCATCGCCAACCTTATCCTGTCTTCTCCCGGTAAAAGCTGGGCGGACAAAATAAGATATGCCATGCGACGGCTTCAGGGGGCGTATTCCCTGGTAATCTTAACCCCGCAGGAGTTGTATGCGGTCCGTGACCCGTTCGGCGTACGCCCTCTCTGCCTGGGCACTATAGATAGTGGCTGGGTGGTGGCTTCAGAGACCTGTGCGCTTGACCACATTGGCGCAAATTTTGTCAAAGAAATTGAGCCAGATGAAATAGTTGCTATCAACGAGAATGGAGTAACAAACTACCCCGGTGAGCCAGGCCGGAAGGGGTTATGTATTTTTGAATATATTTATTTTGCCCGCCCGGATAGCATGATTAACGGACGGTTACTCTACCCGGCCCGGCAGGCCATGGGAGCGGGGCTGGCGCGGGAGCATCCGGTTGACGCCGACCTTGTCATGGGCGTGCCCGATTCAGCTACAGCCGCCGGTACAGGTTATGCCCAGGAGTCCGGGATTCCCGTGGTCGAAGGGCTGATTAAAAACCGCTACGTGGGGCGTACCTTTATCGAGCCCGACCAGCGTATCCGGGACCTCGGGGTCAAGCTTAAGTTCAATCCGCTGCCCCAGGTGTTGGACGGTGAGCGCCTGGTGGTGGTTGATGACAGTATCGTCCGCGGAACGACGACTCCCAGCGTGGTGAAGATATTACGGAAGGCGGGGGCGAAGGAAATCCATATGCGTATCTGTGCGCCTCCCATCCGCTATCCATGCTTTTTCGGTGTGGATATGGCCACACGAAGTGAGCTTATCGCCTCCCAGAAGAGCATACCGGAAATCTGCAAGTTTATCGGTGCCGATACCCTGGGCTACCTGAGCATTGAGGGACTGATTAAAGCCGTTGGCCTGCCGAAGGATAACTTCTGTCTGGCCTGTTTTACCGGCGATTACCCGATACCCGTACAGCTTGAGATGGATAAGCTGGCACTGGAGACTATGGGCGCCGCCCGGCAGCAGGGTGACATCTGTGAAGGCACAGATGAGAAGTAGTCAACAGCCTACAGTTTACAGTTATTAGCAGGATGGGTTAGGTAACCCGTTTTTTTATTTTTCTCCATGTCACTTTGTCTGGCTTAAGACCGGAATAGTGGCTGGTAAAGGCGGCCATTCGCTTTCTGGAAGGGCGATTGGGATATTGTTATCTTTCAGTATCCTGATAATAAGCCCAATGGTTTCTTGAAGAGTCATAGGTGGTAGAGACCAAGGCATTTTTGCGGACGAGGTACTTTCACCCCAGAACAAGTACGACACTTTGTAAATATTGCCTCCTCCGTCTAGGCTAAACAATCCCCTGTTACCTAATGCGAAATACCAGCCTCTTGGATTTTGTCCCAGGCCGCCGGGTGTTCCTATAAATACTTCTTTGATATCGGGGTCTCCTTTTATCACCTTTTCAACTGTCAGAGTAAATATGGTATAAACATAATCCCGTGTGGATTTGTCATATTGAATTTCTGCTCGAACTTCATATCTTTTATCGGTAATCGTTCCTAAGACTATAAAGGCGGATTTTTCTATAAGTTGAGTGAGTTCATGTATTGGGTCTATTGGTGTTAGGGTTAGAACCGGGGCTTTTATAGGACCAGTGGGCTGAGGTATTGGCCCTGGTTTGGTTGTATCAGCGGGACTCGGCGTAGCGGGGACCGGAGGAGGAACTGGCGGCAGATACGTTATCTTAAGGGAGATGGGAATATTATTCGCCTTCATAATCTGAATGACATGGCCAATAGCATCTTGAAGCTTCACTACTGACTTAGCTCCGATTGAGGGAGATTCAATCCACTGTATACCGCCATATGGTACAGTATAAACGTTATCATCTAAACGATTAAGCAGCGTCAATATTCTATCCGTAATAGAGAAATACGGCCCAGGCGGTTCTGGCCCAGGACTGCCTGCCAAGCCACCTATCACTTTGATAAAAACCTGTTTCGTAGTCGGGTCGCCTTTTATCATCTCCTCAATCGAAAGAGTGAATATGGTGTAAGTGAATTTTCCGGGAGTAATATTGTTAGTGTTAATGTTATTACAGTCAAGTTCTCCTGCCTTCGCTTCTTGAGTCGTATTGTCGCCTGCTAGATTAGATTCTTTGGATTTAAGACCAACTGTCACTATTTCATATTTTTTATCGGTAATAGTCCCTAAAACTATCAGGTCTGCTTTTACGACTATGTCTGTTAATGGGTCAGGCGGAGATGGAATAGGCGGAGGCGGCTTCGTCACGTTGGGAGATTGCGCTTCAGGTAAGTTTGGTTCATTTGCGGTCGGTGTTTTCTGGGGAGTGCAACTGGAAAATGGAAGTATTAAAAACAAGGCTAGTAAAATAATAAATACACTATTTTTCATAATAAATCATCTCGTAGGTAGTTTTTTACGAAACTTATTTGATAATAGTCTCATGTTAAGATGAAGTCAATAAGTAAAAGTTACTATTTCTATATCCTATCTTGACAGCGTGTTCTTTTTATTATATAGTTAGAACAGGTGTTCTTTATATGTGTAGTCGACCTCGGGAGTTGGTATGAAAAAGCTGTCGGATAAACAGCGGCGTATCATCAGGTTTATCGACCGCTTTCTTTCGGATAGAGGCTATCCGCCGTCTATCCGCGATATACAGACCGGCTGCCGTATCAGTTCGACATCGGTGGTGGACTACAATCTGAATATTCTGGAGAGTCGGGGCTATATCAGCCGCCGTGCCGAGGTGTCACGCGGCATCAGGTTGCTCAACCGTACGCCGACTTCAGAGTCGCTGGTGCCGGTGCCTATCATCGGACTGATAGCTGCCGGTGAACCGATTCCAGTGCCGACTCCTGATACCTGGGACGTTGCGGCGGTATCAGAAACCATGGGCGTGCCGTCGGAGATTACCCGCGGCAGGGAAGATATCTATGCGCTCCGGGTAAAGGGTATGTCCATGGTGGATGCCCTGATAAATGACGGTGACATCGTCTTGATGCAGCACGTCAATGCTGTGGAAAATGGCGAGATGGCTGCCGTCTGGCTCAGAGCAGAAAAAGAAGTCACCCTGAAAAAGGTCTATGTTGAGTCTAACCGAATCCGTCTCCAGCCGGCTAATAGCCAGATGCAGCCGCTTTATGCTGACCTCGATAATGTCGATATTCAGGGCAGGGTTATCGCTGTTGTCAGGCAGGTAATCTGAAAACCTGCTGTCATTGCGAGGAGTGTAGCGACGAAGCAATCCCAATCATTATCTAAACTTATCTACGAGATTGCTTCGCCTTCCGCCTGCGGCGGAATGGTCTCGCAATGACAGTTTTGGAATTACTTCTTATAGACCGGGGTGCACCAGTGCATGTATTTGGGGTGGTTGCCCCGGATAACCTTAGCGTAGATTTCCTGCAATTTGCGGGTAATTTCACCTATCTCGCCGCTACCTATCTGACGCCGGTCTATTTCGGCTACTGGTGTCACGTGGGCCGCCGTACCGGTGAGGAAACACTCATCGGCGGTATACAGCTCGCTGCGGTCGATTGACCGGTGAATCGTTTCTATTCCCAGCTCTTTTTCAGCCAGTTCGATTACGGTATTGCGGGTAATTCCCATAAGGATATTATTATAGGTGGACGGTGTGACCAGCTTACCATTTATCACCAGGAAAATGTTTTCCCCGCTCCCCTCGGAGACATGGCCGTCTGGGGAGAGCATGATGGCCTCGTCAAAACCGTTGCCGACAGCTTCCGTTTTTGCCAGGGCATTGTTGATATAGATGCCGGTGGCTTTAATCTGGGGAGGAATTACGTTGTCCTCCGGGCGGTGCCAGGACGATACACAGCAACGGGCTTTATCCACATCCAGGTAAGGTCCCCACGGTATGACGAACATAAAGAAGTCATTTTCCAGATTATGCAGACGCACGCCCAGCGCCTGTGAGCTTGTATAGGCTACCGGACGGATATAGACATCTTCCTGGAAGCCGCACTTCGCCACCAGTTCCACGGTTTTCTGGCAGAGCTCATCAATGGAATAAGGCAGGGTAATCTTTAATACCTTGCATCCTCTTTCCATTCGCTCATAGTGCTCTTTCAAGCGGAAGATATAGGTCTGCTTTTTCTCGTTGTTCCAGTTGCCACGGATGCCCTCGAAGATGCCGGTACCATAGTGCAGGGCATGGGTCATTATCCCTATTTTGGCTTCTTCCAGAGGGATAAACTTCTTCTGAAAAAAGGCGTAAGACGGCATTTTACGGTCTCCTTTCCAGTTACCGTTCATTATAGCTTGTGCGGCGATAGAAAAACAAGTGCGATTATCCGAGGATAATTACATCGTGGTATAATACGTCAGCATATGGATGTTACTAACGACGAAAAACCCGGGAAGGGAGGGGTGCTGGTCTGGCTCAAGAAAAGGCTCGTTCCCCTGTCCGGTCTTTTAATCGCCGTCGCTATCATCGTAGCGGTAGGTTACGTTTACCTGAAAAACCCCAGGTACTTTGAAGAACTCAAGACCTACGGGTATCTCGGTGCTTTTGTTATCAGCATCATCCTGAACGCCACCATCATCATACCGGTCAGCAATATGGCGGTTATAATGGCCCTCGGGGCTACTTTACCTTTGCCCTTCATGGTGGGGTTGGCAGGCGGCCTGGGGGCGGCCATCGGTGAGATGACAGGCTATATCGCCGGCCGCAGCGGTCGCGGCTTATTAGCCAGGAGCAGCGTGTATAATCGGGTCGAGGGATGGGTAAAAAAATGGGGGTGGATAGCTGTATTTGTTCTATCTATTTTCCCGATTATTTTCGATGTCGTCGGCATAATTGCCGGGGCCCTGCGTATGCCTCTGTGGCGGTTTTTCCTCGCCTGCTGGCTGGGCAGGACGATATCGTATGTGGTGGTGGCTTACCTGGCTTCGCTGGGATTTAAAGTCTTACCCTGGTTCGGTTAAGTCCCTGTCTGATTCTCAAAACCAGCACCGAGCCGCCAATAAAGTACACCAGGCAGACCAGCAGCATGATTTTAT
>Ga0315296_10004567_pt1 | contig 11286 bp, 6 predicted proteins | sample YL17G14_18_MG_FD_203921 | JGI IMG/M metagenome (GOLD analysis project Ga0315296, IMG submission 203921) | Sediment microbial communities from Yellowstone Lake, YNP, Wyoming, USA - YL17G14_18 | ecosystem: Environmental > Aquatic > Freshwater > Lake > Sediment | place: USA: Wyoming | collected...
GATTCGGGCAAATTCTCCACAGCCATAAGCAGTTCATCGCCGGCTCGTTTTATCCACAGGCGAAGCGGCCCAATCTGGACCTGAAAGCAGCGATCCAGCTCGATCTTTTGAGGTCTCCAAACATCCATTATGCTGTTATCCTTGCCCATCAAGTTTTGCCGTAGTCTAATAGCTGCCGGCTGTGTGGTCAAGCGTGCACTTGGGAGAGAGGCACAGAGGCACACAGGCACAGAGGCACAAAGGCAGATAGGTACTTTGTGCCTCTGCTACTTTGTGCCTTCTCTGGCGGCAAGCCATTGGGCCCACTCTATGAGCTGGAGGCATCGTCGCCGGCTGCGAAACCCTCGCCTGATGTGGCGTGCCGCTGCGCCACATTGGCAAGCTGACCATGCGGGCTTGCGTTGGCGTAAGGGCCGCAGATAGGGCAAACGCTGTAACAGATCGCGCCGGTAGCTGGGCAAAAGCAGCGCGTTGGCCGGATTTCACAGAGCAGTCGTTGGAAAGATAGTTAGGGCTTGCCGGAACAGCACTTGCGGAGAAGTCTCCGCTTGATTGCGCATAAACTCTTGTATACAGCAAGGTTACACGTATGCGGGTAGTTCTGCCCCAAAACTCATACACCGTAGGTCCCAAAAATCCTGCAAGATTTTTCTTGAAGTAAAGGTGGCGAATTTGGTATAAATAGGGTCGTTCGGATCTGCGATCTCATAATTCTTGATTTGTGGGATTGTTAGGGTCTTCGGCAAGAATGACGTATTATGTAAGGTGCAGAGGTCTAACGTGAACCTTGTGCCTCCCACTTAGTGTTCGTGCATTTCACTCAGTCGCTCACATTGGAGCTTTTGAAGGAAGGAGGTAACAAGAATTCAGAATTTTGAATTTAGAATGAAGAATTCTTAATTCTCAACTCTTCATTCTCAATTTCGCTTTGGTGTGTGGCCAAAGCACAGGTACCGTAACTTTTTTGAAGGAGGACTATTATGGGTAAAAGACTGATTTGTTCAGCTTCACTTGTTTTGGTGCTGGTATTCAACGGGTTATCCTTAGGTGAAATGATTGGCTATTGGACCTTTGATGACCCAGCCAATCTTGGCGCCGATAGCAGTGGCAAAGGTAACCACGGCACAGTCGAAGGTGATGCCCAATTCTCCAGTGACGCTATGATTGGCACTGGAGCCCTGATGTTGGATGGCACTGACGATTACATCAGGGTCGGATTGGGCAGCGGTAATATGCTGGCCGGCTGGACAAGCGACCTGACCATAGCCGCCTGGATGAAACCGGACAGCGTGTCAAGACAATGGAACTGTTTCTTCGGTCATACAACGGAAAACAATGGTGTCAAGTTTGAGCTGATGGCCGGTAATTTTAGATTTACCACCTTGGGGGTACAAGATTATGACCTGACTGTATCTGCGGCCTTTCAAAGCGGCCAGTGGGCCCATGTCGCACTAACATTCAGTAAACAGTATTTGGCGACGTTTTATGTCAACGGCAAGAAGGTGGGACAGGTCACAGGCAGCGCGCCCGCAGGCACAGCTACCGGCAACTACAATATCGGCTATGGCGGATATTGGGCGGCAGAACAATTCCAGGGCTTGCTTGACGAAGTCCGCATCTACAACCACACACTCTCTGAAGCTGAAATACTGCAACTGGCGTACCGCCCGAAGGCCTATAAGCCCAGCCCACCCGATGGCGCTGAAGGAGTAAGCACACCACTACTGGGATGGACAGCGGGTACGACCGCGACTTCCCACGATGTATACTTTGGGACTAATCCGACGCCAGGACCGGCTGAGTTCAAGATCCGACAGACGTGGACCGTCTATTGGGGTGGCAGTCTTACGCCAGGGACCACTTACTATTGGCGTATCGACGAGGTCGAGGCGGACGGTGTTACCATTCACACCGGCGATGTCTGGAGCTTCACGGTACCCCCCTCGATCGCCTGGAACCCTAATCCGCGCGATGCGGCCAAGTGGGTAGACACTGAGGCGGACCTTAGCTGGTCAGCAGGTATGAACGCGGTCAAGCATGATGTATATTTCGGAGCTAATCAAGCTGATGTGGCCAACGGTACTGGCGGCACATTCAAGATCAACCAGACAACGGTAACCTTTGATCCAGGAACTCTTGCAGAGGGTACGACTTACTACTGGAGAATCGATGGGATCGAGCAAGGCGGTGCTAAGCATCCGGGCAACGTCTGGAGCTTTACAACAGTGCCCCCAATACCCATCACTGACCCTAATTTTGTCGCCTGGTGGAAGTTTGACGAAGGTGAGGGATCCACCGTGGTTGACTGGTCCGGCTATGGTAACCACGGCGCGTTCGTGGGTAATCCACAGTGGGTGGCTGGATATGACGGCGGTGCACTGGAGCTGGACGGTAGTAGCTGGGTGGACTTCAGCGATTTCCCTGAGTCACGGATTACAGGGGCGATTACTATCGCCTGCTGGATCAACCCAGCCGCGCTCGGCGGCGACCGGGGCTTTGTCGCTCGGAACGCAGCATACGCGCTCAAGTCCAGTGACGACCACCTTCGGTTCACTACGCCTGGTATTCTGGATCACGACGGCCTGAACACAATTCTGGAGGCCGGGACCTGGCAGCATGTAGCCGTCACTTTCCGGCCTGGACAGAGCGGGGGGCTGGTGTTCTACCTCAACGGAGTCCAGACCGACCGCCTGACTAGTTCAGCAGTCAACGCAGGCACGGGACCAGTTCTTGTCGGCAACAACCAGTGGGGTCAGACCTATACCGGCCTGATTGACGACGTGCGCCTGTACAACAAGGTGTTGACGCAGGACGAGATTAAGCAGGCTATGAGAGGCGACCCAAGACTTGCCTGGAACCCGAAGCCTGTCAACAAGTCAATAACGGACATCGAAAGGGCGACGCCCCTTAGCTGGTCGGCGGGCGAAAAGGCTGCCCAGCATGATGTGTACCTTGGCACCGACCAGACCGCGGTGGCAAATGCTACTACGGCTTCCACAGGCATATATCGAGGCCGGCAGGCGGCTGCTAACTATACTCCGCCGGAAGGTGTCCAGTGGGGTGGTGGGCCTTACTACTGGCGGATCGATGAATATAACACCGACGGCACTATCAGCGCCGGCAGAATCTGGAGCTTTACGGTAGCCGACTATCTCATTGTGGACGATTTTGAGGACTACACCGACGATGTTGGCAGCAGGATCTTCCAGACCTGGAAGGACGGATGGGGATACTCCGAACCGGCGCCCGGCTATCCTGGTAACGGCACCGGCTCAACTGTCGGCTACAGTGCCGCTCCCTTTGCTGAGCTGACTACCGTTCACGGTGGTACCCAGTCGATGCCGCTGGGTTACGACAACACTGGAACGACTGGCAAAGCCCGCTACTCAGAGACTGTGCGAGAGTGGGCCTCGCCACGGGATTGGACTAGAAATAACGTTAAGGCATTGACGCTGTATTTCTATGGCGCTCCTGCCAATGCTGCTGAGCAGCTCTACGTGGCGCTGGAAGATAATGCCGGCCACGTTAAGGTCGTGAACCATCCTGACCTGGAGGCAGTTCAGGGAGGCGCGTGGCAGGAATGGAACATCGAGCTGGTACAATTCAGCGGTGCCGGCGTGAATCTGGCTGCGATCAAGAAGATGTATATCGGCCTGGGCAACCGGACCAGTCCCAAGGCTGGCGGCACGGGCACTATATACATCGATGATATCCGGGTATATCCCAGCAGATGTGTTCCTTCGCTTGGTAAGCCCGCGGCTGACTTGAGCGGCAACTGCGTTGTTGACCAGGCTGATGTGGAGATTCTGGCTAATCTGTGGCTGGATAGCGGTTTCCAGGTCACGCCGGTAGATCCGGGCACTACCGGTTTGGTAGCGCAGTATCCGTTCAACGGCAACACCAACGATGCTGTTGGTGGCCACAATGGTACCGCCAGCGGTTTGCCGGCCTATGTGAGCGGTAAGGTAGGCCAGGCGATTCTGCTGAATGGCGTGGCTGACATGGTGACAGTGGGTGCTGTCGGTATAAGTGGTGCAGCTCCGCGTACGATAGCCGGCTGGGCGAGGCCTAACGCCACCACGGCCATACCGGACTGGACTAACATTTTCGGCTTCGTTGGGCCTGACGTTGGAACTATGACCAGCATGAGCTTCGACATGCAGCGTAGAGGCGGCCAAGACTATCTCTGTATCCACGTTTACGGCTGGGAGGAGAACATTGTTCCTCTGGAGCTGGAATGGCACCACCTGGCGGCCACCTATGATGGGACCACGATTGCATGGTACGGTGACGGTCGGCTTGTCGGCAGCGCAAACCGTGTGCTGAACACGCGGGACCAGGTTCAGATGGGCAAGCGTGCAGACAACCAGAATTACTTCCCTGGTCGCATTGATGAGGTTCGCATCTACAATCGGGCGTTGTCTGGTGCTGAGATTGCTTGGCTTGCCGGCTACACTTCAGTATTGTCGATACCGGCTGATTTGCGTCAGGACAACGTGATTAACTTCAAGGACTTTGCCGTATTGGCTGATTCTTGGCTTGAAGAGCTCTTGTGGCCGTAATCGCGAGGAACCGGCGGTGAAACCGCCACCGGAAAACCCCCAAATAAATTTGGGGGCTAAATATTTAGCCCCGCAACTTGTTGCGGGGTTCGGGGCCTATTCCGGCGTGCTGGGATAGGCCCCGGCTGTTTTTGTCGCATTATCCTGCACGGTTTACGAATATTTGATTTCAACCGTATGCGGCAAGTGCTCCAAAGGGCAGCCAGAGCACTGAGCTTTCGGTCTGCAGAATTGTTTGCCCAGTCTTACCAGCAATGCGTGGTACTCATTGAAAAGCTGCACATCCTCCGGCAGGTTTGACTGAAACAATTCTTGTAGTCGCTCATAATCGGCACCGGCATCGATCAAAGCGTGTCGGACGGCAATTCGAGCCGTGTAGGCATCGACGACAAAAATGGGGCGACCAAGAGCGTAAAGCAAAATTGAATCGGCCGTTTCGCGGCCGATGCCCTTCACCGCTAATAGTTCAGCTCTTAATTGTGGCGTGCTGAGGGTCTGGAGGTTTGACAGCTTGCCACCATGCTTTTCGAAAAGCCAGCTTAGGAAGCTCTTTAGCCGCTTTGCTTTTATGTTGTAATAACCGGCGGGTCGAATGAGCTCGGCAAGTTGCGAAATGTCCAGGCAGTAGAGCTTGTCAGGAGTCAGATGGTCGTCGGCTTTTAGATTTGCGATTGCCTTTTCCACGTTAGCCCAGTTTGTATTTTGCGTCAGAATAGCACCTACGATTATCTCGAATTGAGTATCGCCTGGCCACCAGTGCTGAGTGCCGAAGCGGTCAAAAAGTGATTCATAAATTTCAGTTAGTCTCTCGGTTATCATCATGTCAATCGCTGACAAGAAGTAGGTCAACAGGCTATTGTAATCTCAGCTCAGTTAAAGTAAACTTTGAAAGAGGTGGCAAACAGATTCAAGTACAACACGAGTCAACTGTTTAACTTTGCACAGGACTCCTATCTCGAACGGACGAGCCGGCCGATTCACGCGTTGATTTTTCTGCTGCCGTTCATAGTCTTTTACGAGATGGGAACAATTCTGAGCAGCACTGATGTGCTAAGCCAAACCCAGGACCGGGTAGTGGCGTTCATCTGGTTGCAGAGCTTTCTCGATAAATATCTCGGACTCGACGCCAAGCTGGCCTGGGCAGCGCCACCAGTGGCGGTGGTAGTGATCTTGTTGGCGCTGCAGTTGGCGTCACGCAAACCATGGCAATTTGGCCCTGCCGACTTCGGGTCCATGGCGATCGAGTGTATCTTGCTGGCAGTTCCATTGATCGTGCTTAGCTTGTTCTTGAGCGGGCCGGTTCAGCGGACAGGCGACGTTGCACAGCCAGCCCATAGCACCATACAGACCGCACCACCTGATGGTTCTTTTGCCAGCAATTATACTCTGGCATCGGCCAGCGCATCTGCCGGCAGCACTCGTGGGCGAAGCGAATCTCTGTTGGCTAATATTGTCACCGGCATAGGAGCGGGGATATACGAAGAGCTCATTTTTCGACTCATTTTGATGTGCTTATTGATGGTTCTACTTCAGGACTTGATGGGACTTAGCCATACCGGTTCGATCACAGTTTCAGTCCTCATTTCGGCAGCCCTGTTCAGCGCACATCACCACGTGATTTTCGTCAACGGCCAATTGACGTCCAGCTCACCGTTCAGCTGGAGTGAGTTTGGCTTTCGGACCATTGCCGGGGTCTACTTCGCGGTTGTGTTTGCAATTCGCGGTTTTGGAATTACGGCTGGAACACATGCTTTTTACGATATTATGGCGACTTTAATGAACGCGGTCTTTTTTCAATATTGAGAATGCTGGGGGGTACAATTTTTCGAAGATTTTTCAAAAAAATTCTGCAGCTCTTAGTCTTTTATGTTGCCGCGCTTGCAGAACATTCGTCCCATAAGCGCCATAACAAGTGTTTTCAGCACTGATATTGCGCTTGAATAAAGGTGGCAGTTTTTGTATAATACGGGAAAAGTTAGGTTCTGGCTTTTCAAGGTCTTTGGTTATGGAATCGCCGCAAATCAATATAGCTATTGACCAGCTCACATTCAGCCTCTTTCAGAGACCTTTGCACCCGGAGCTTTTCCAAATCTACGCCAGTCGACAATTGAAGACCGAAAAGTACGAGGCTCTGATCTGGGTTACCGGCTGCACACACGTTGTCAGCGTCTTCGCAGGCGATGCGTGTCTTAGCGAGGTTGTCAGTACCCCCGGTCAATTGCTGCCGCACCGGGGTTTGCTTGAGCGTTTCCAGTTCCGCGGCCCCCGGACTCATAAGTGCACTTTGAGCCGAGGCGTAAGTTACATGACCGACTTCCAAGTGGAGAAGATGAGCCCGAATCTCTATCGCCAGAGCCATATTGATTTGGAGCGCTTCGCTCGAAACCGCGGCGTGTTTGTCAAATTCCCAGAGCTTGAGGTCGGCAGTCTTCAACCTTTCTGCTACATTGACTTCGAGGCCAGACGCAACGAGCTGCACATTCACACCTTCGCGGCTTATCCAGATCAAGTGACAATGGTTAAGACCCAATCTTTGTTCGATATTCAATAGACCTGCAACATCGGCTGGATATGTCGTTACTGCACCTTCTCCCTCAGGACAGCCATTTTTTCGCGGATCTCCTCAGCCATCTTACTGTTTGGGAAATCGCGAATGATCTGTTCGCCCGTCTGGAGAGCGTGTTCCCACCGCTTTTCTGTCACGGCGATGGAAAACTGCACGCCCAGGTTGTGCAATTTCGTTCTGAAGACGTCCCTTGCTGCCTCCTGCAAAGCCAATCCTTCATTTGGAGTCAGATAAAGGTCAAGCTCTTTGAGAATTTCCAAGCTGTGGTCGGTGTCTTGGCGTTTTATGGCATCGTCCCAGGCAGCGAGCAGCGTCCTCTTTCGTGTCTCTTTCTTTTCAAGCAGCCTTTGCCGCATTGTCCTTGCCTGGTCAGAGTTGGGGTGAGCCTTGATGAACTCTTCGATCTGAGCGCTTGCCTTGATCCAAAGGCACTCATCCAACAACTGTTCGATATGCGCAATGGTCTGATTCATCCGCTCCTGGTCGGTGGCATTACGGTACTGGTCTGCTTGAGCCTGCAACTGCTGAGCCAATTCTTCATACTCCGGGCGGCCGGCAATCTCGTTGATCATATCGTAGGCAGAGACAAAGTCCTGCTGCTGGAGCTTCTCGAAAACAGCCTCCCGCAGAGATTGCTTGTCCACCTCACGGAATGCAATGGCTTTGGCTGCCTCGCTGATGCGCGTGCTCTGGTTGATTTGTGCCAGCCCGGCACTAATCTTCTCCAGTGATTTGGCTGCCTCCTCAAACCTCGAACTGTTCTCTCGCAGTGTCTCGGCTATCTTGGACACGCGGGAAAGCACGCTCAGTAGTGCGCCCAGAAAAACCAAGGCGCCGAGCAACCACACCAGGTGCCGCACAGCTTCGGATGTTTGGAAAATGTTGGTAAAAAACGCCAGCAGGAACACGATTGCCAACACACCGCAGACAATCGTGATGTGCCATTTGAAGCGCCGTAAGAAGCTGTCACCTTCCAAGTCCATAGCCTTTCTCTCCTTTCACAGCGAGATCTGCGCACTCACACCCGCGCATATTATAACAGCTCAGAACCGACGGTGTCAATAATCGGCACACTTGTGGTGACCCATTCATACAGGGCACTTATGGGTTTCTGCAATAATCCGGGTCGGAAAAGCGTCTAAAAAAAGAACAAGGATTCGCGGTCGCAGTACAAAAATGTACTCATAGGTTTAGGCGCAGGATTGCTGAGTTTGACGGTTATATTGCCTGGGCGAGGGTAAAAGTTGCGACGAATTCTTACAACCGCTGTCGTTTGGCAGTGTTAGAGCAGTTTTAGTCTTTTCTTTTGCGAATGCTTATTGTACAATAAGACGAGGTTTGCCGGAAATACGTGGCAGGGTGATATTTTCAAATAACAGAGTATGTCTTGTAGGTCACGATTAATGAAGCAATTTGTCTGTGGGTCGTGTATCTGTTTGGCTATGCTTATTGCGGCCGGCTGTAGCCCTGAACATTATAAAGCAGAGGCTGATAAGGAGGTGTACGAGATAATCAATGGCAAGTGGAAGGACGACTTTGGCCAAAAAGTGAATTACACAATCAGCGACGTTGCACCCTCGCCAAATGATGTCCAAGTTGACAAAGTTTTGCCGGCATCTCGCGTTATAAGTCTTGCCAAGGCGGTGGCTACAGCTACCGCACATAATCGGGAATACCAGCAGCAAAAAGAGCAGCTCTATCTGACGGCACTGGATTTGACCCTGGCCCGCCACCGGTTCGCCCGGCAATGGTTTGGAACTATCGATGCCAGCTATCTCAGGGATAGCCAAGAAGATAGGAGCGTGAGCTATAATGCTTCAACAGGCTTTAACCAGCTATTAGCAGACGGCGCCATGGTCAGCGCCAGTCTCGCCTTAGATTGGGCACAGTTTCTAACCGGCGACCCCCGAACCACAATGAGGTCGTTTCTCAGTGCCCAGGTGACCCAGCCGTTGTTGCGAGGAAGCGGCCGAAAAATAGTCCAGGAAAACCTGACTCAGGCCGAGCGCAATGCACTATATCAGATACGCTCATTCAACCGTTATCGCCAGAGTTTCGTAGTCTCGACTATCGATGCCTACTACCGCGTTCTGCAGCGGAAAGATGAAGTGACCAACGCCGAGAATGACTACAAAAGCAGGGTGGATTCAAGAGAGCGGATCGAGGTGGAAGCCCAGGCTGGCCGTAAGTCTTCCGTCGAGGTAGGCCAGGCCAAGCAGAGCGAATTAACTGCACGAGATAACCTTCTGCGGGCCCAGCAGAGATATGAGTCCCAGCTCGATGACTTCAAGATCACGCTGTCTTTGCCAACGGATGCCGAGGTCGTATTGGACCAGAACGAGTTGGATGTGCTGAGAGAAACCGGCGTAACTGAGCCTAATTATACGCCGGAGACAGCCGTTGAAACGGCGCTGGCGCAGCGTTTGGACCTGGCTAACAGCAGGGATGCGGTCGATGACGCGGAGCGCAAAGTCATGGTAGCGGCTGACAATCTCGGCGCGGAGCTAAATCTGATTGGAAGCGCCAACGTTATTTCTCCCGGAGCGACTGAATACCGGAGGCTGGAATTCCAGCGCGGTACTTACACGCTGGGTCTGGAAGCGGATTTGCCCTTTGAGCGAAAGGCCGAACGCAACGCGTACCGAGAATCCGTGATAGCCTTAACGCAACGGCAGCGGGAGCACGAGAACTATGTGGACCAGGTAAAACTGGGCGTCCGCGACGCTTACCGCACGCTCCGGGAGGAAGCAGAATCTTACCGCACTCAGCAAATAAGCTTGGAGTTAGCCAAGGAAAGGGTTCAGAGCACAACGATGCTGCTGCAGGCCGGACGAGTCACAACCCGAGACTGGCTGGACTCCCAGGATTCGTTACTTAGGGCGCAAAATAGCCTTACGGCGGCTTTGGTAGCTCATGCAGTGACAAAACTGAGTTTCTTCCGCGATATCGGAATTCTGCAGGTCAGACCGGATGGAATGTGCGAACAATGGGAAGCCGGCCAGCCGCCCGACGCGCAAGATTCCGCGGTTAAGCCAAGCACGATGTCAGAAAAGCCTGTGAGTGAGCAGTTAGTCGAGCTTGACGATTCCTCGACACAGGCCAACAGAACAGTCCAGGAATCTGCAAGCCCGCGTCAAGTCGATTTTCGGGATTTCTTGGCTCAGCCCGAGAAGATATGGGACAAATAAAATAGGAACTATAGTTGAAAGCGGTACTACGATGCAGGCGAAAAGTATGGAAAAAGAACGGAATAAGCAGAGTAATAAAACAGGTTTACGCCGACGACTGTGGATGATTCCGGCTCTGGTTGCACTTGTCTCGCTGGTATTGGTGGTATTAGGTTTAACCCAGAAAGCAACCGTGGCTAATGTTGATGGAGGATTGAACGCATTTACGGTGCGAAAAGATGACTTGGCCGTCACCGTAACTGAAAGTGGCAGTATTAAGGCCCGCAATTCAATAGATATCAAGTCCGAGGTCGAGGGCCAGACAACAATAATCAGCATTGTGCCTGAAGGCACTTACATCACGCGAGAAGACGTCAATAACGGCAAGATATTGGTCGCGCTGGATTCTTCCACCCCGAGGGACCAGCTGGAGCTAAGGAAAATCGATCTGGCTACAGCCCAGGCAAACTTTACCGACGCTAACGAGTCGTATCTCATCCAGGTAAAACAGAATGAAAGCGACATTACTGCTGCGCAATTGAAGGTGAAATTCGCTCTAATGGACCTTCAGAAGTATCTTGGCGAAATGGTTGCCAAAAACCTGGTCGACCAAGCGCATCAAGACCCAAATTCAAATCAAGACCCAAATTCAAATATTGATATGGCCGCGCTTCTCAAGCAGGTTGAAGACCCCAATTTGGGCACCGAGGCTTCACAGAAGACGCGGGAGCTAACAGGCAATGTCACCCTGGCTCAGATGAACCTGGCGAAGGCCACGGATACGCTGGTGTGGACGGAAAGGCTCTTCGCCAAACAGTACGTTGCCCAAACTGAACTGGCGAAAGACCGGCTCGAGAAGAACCGATATGAAATTGAAAAGATTAAGGGTGAGATTGCTATAAGACTCTTTGGGCGTTATGAGTTTCCAAAACAGGTAGAACAATACCTCAGCAATTATGCTGAAGCCGGGCGCGAATTGGAGCGGACCGAG
>Ga0315296_10004568_pt1 | contig 11284 bp, 9 predicted proteins | sample YL17G14_18_MG_FD_203921 | JGI IMG/M metagenome (GOLD analysis project Ga0315296, IMG submission 203921) | Sediment microbial communities from Yellowstone Lake, YNP, Wyoming, USA - YL17G14_18 | ecosystem: Environmental > Aquatic > Freshwater > Lake > Sediment | place: USA: Wyoming | collected...
CGCCGGTGATTATCATTTTGGAACCCTGCCCCAGTCTCGTCAGGACCATCAGCATTTGCAGAGACGAGGTGTTTTGCGCTTCATCGCAGATGATGACGGCCTCGTTCAACGTTCGGCCTCGCATGAAAGCAAGCGGAATGATCTCGATGATATCCAGCTCGATGAATTTTTTCATCTGGTTAAAGTCCATCATATCCTCAAGGGCGTCGAAAAGCGGCCGAAGATATGGGTTTACCTTTGCCTGGACGTCGCCGGGCAAGAAGCCCAGCTTTTCGCCCGCCTCCACCGCCGGGCGGGCAAGAACAATTCTTCTGATTTGCTTTTTCTTGAGCATCGACACGGCAATGGCAACCGCCAGGTATGTCTTGCCGGTCCCGGCAGGCCCTATGCAAAAGGTAATATCGTTGGCCAGCATTATTTCAATATACTTTAGCTGTCCCTTGGTGGATGGCTCAACCACCTTCTTATGGGAATAGACAGTGACGGCCCCACCAGTTTGGCCGGTCGGCGGCAGACTCTCCCCTGCATGCGCAGGAGCAAGCCTGTCCCCTCGCAAGCGCGGATCGATCAAAGCACTTACCTCCGCAGCACCGAGTGACCCGTATCTAGCCAGATGCTTCTGCATCTGCTCAATGATTTCCGTGGCTTTATGTACCTGCTGTTCGATGCCGCTGATTATTAAACTCGACTGACGGGCAGTAACTCGGACACCCAAGGATTGACGCAGAATACGAAGGTGACTATCAGCAGGCCCAAACAGTTCAAGCTGATTACCCATCGGGTCTAATTGTATAGTAACTTCCAAATTCGTATCTCGTATTTTAGGTTATCTGGTTATCGGGTGGTGGGGACCAGGCTATCAGCAAACCAGGCCAGTCTCACTGAAGCCAAGATAGTCCCTCCTGATGCCCTGATCCGCTGGTATCCTGCATCCTGATTTCCTGATTCCCATACTTCCTACCCACCAACCACGCACATAAAGAATAGATACCCGAACGGCGCCGCCGCCAAAGGCGAATCAATAATATCAAGTATACCGCCGAACCCAGGCACCTTGTTCGCGGCATCCTTTCGTTGGGCGTCACGCTTGAGCATTGACTCGGCTAAATCTCCCGCCTGGCCCACACAGGCTGAAAAAAAGCCAAAAGCAATCGCCCACTGCCAAGACATTATATCAAAACCAGCCGCAAACGCCAAAGCAGATGCTACCGCGGCGACCAAGGCGCCGCCGGCGCCTTCCCAGGTCTTGCCGGGGCTAACTCTGGGCGAGAATTTATGTCTGCCGAACAACGTCCCTACCGCGTAAGCTCCTATATCAGCAGACTTTACGACAAAAACAAACATCAGGAGCGGCCAAACGCCAAAATCAACCCTAATGGCCAGTGCAAAGCTGCTCAGAAGGCCCAGATAGATGATGGAAAAGCAATTCGCTCCACAATTGGCCAACACACCCGAAGTGCCACAGCACAGATATTGATATAGCAGCAATCCCAGCAGGCCAAACGCCAGCACGAAATTGACAACCGATAATTGAAAATTGAAAATTGGGGTGACTGCCAATGCGGCTGAAGTGATAATTGAGACGGGCATAAAAGCCTTCAAGTTTTTTGCTGCCAGCAGACCTGCGAACTCTATCTGCCCAAGGACCACCAAGGCGACAATAAGGGCGGCGACAATCGTGCCCCGCGGCAGTCTAAATTGACAATTGACAATTGAAAGTTGAAAATTGCCAAGCCAACCGTCGAAAATGACAATGGCGGTAAAGGCGACCGTCATCAATGTGCCAAAGAATAACCTATGTTTGAGCATCTTTCGCCAAGTCAATTAGCCAATCAGTGAATTAGAGAATTAGTCACCAATTCACTAATCAACTAATTCACTATTCAACTCAAATGCCGCCGAAGCGTCGGTCTCGTTTTGCGTAGGCAAAAATTGCCTTTTCCAGGCAGGCCTGGTTGAAGTCGGGCCAAAGGGTCTTGGTGATGTAGAATTCGCTGTATGAAATCTGCCAGAGCAGAAAGTTGCTGACCCGCATCTGGTTTGCGGTGCGTATCAGAAGATCCGGATCCGGCAGAGGCGGACCGGCCGTATACAGGTGCCGGCCAATACAGTCTTCATCGATGTCTTTTAGACGCAGGCGTCCCTGTTTGTATTCGTGTGCAATTTTTCGCGTTGCGTCAACTATTTCAGCCCTGCCGCCGTAATTTAGTGCCAGGGCAAGCACCATACCGGTATTGCCAGCCGTCATTTCTACTGTTTTTATGAGCTCGGTTTGTACCGCCTCCGGCAGCCCAGCTAATCGGCCAAGGTGAACCAGCCTTACGTCGTTGCGCATCAGCTTGGGACGAATCTGGACAAGGTATTGCCCATACAACTGCATCAATGCGTCGACCTCGGCCTTGGGTCTTTTCCAATTCTCCATGCTGAAGGAATACAAAGTCAAAGACTCAATGCCAAACTCGGCGCAGCATCGGGCCACTTTTACCGTAGTTTCTGCCCCCTGGCGGTGCCCCTCGACTCGCGGCAGGCCTTTGCGCTGCGCCCACCGCCCGTTACCGTCCATGATTATGGCGATGTGACGCGGGATTTGCCCGACAGACAGCCCAAGGCGCTCAGCCGTCTTTTTTAGTCTTTCTGTCAAACTACTCATTGAGACTGGAAACCTCGAATCTGAATTCGCAGGACAGTGCCGGTATTCTATCTGCCGGCTCCTACCTGAATATCGTTTGTTGTCGTGCCGGTCCTACGCCGATGATCGTGATTGCTACGGCAAGCTGCTCCTGGATTCGGGCAATAAAGTCCTGGGCATTGGTCGGCAGATCGTGAAAGTCCTTTACGTTGGTTATATCCACGTCCCAGCCGGGCACGGTCTCGTAGACAGGCTCAGCTTGGCAGAGCCTGTTTGTATCGGCGGGAAAGAAAGTCTTTTCTTGGCCGTTGATTTTGTACGCCCGGCAAATCTTTATTTCTTTTAGGCCCGCCAGTGTGTCCAGGTGCATCAATGCCACCGAATCGATGCCTCCAATCTTTGCGGAATAGGATGCTGCCACGGCATCGAACCAGCCGCATCGGCGCGGCCGGCCGGTTGTGGTGCCGTATTCGTGCCCTCTGTCACGAATATATTGGCCAATTTCATTATCCTGTTCCGTTGGAAAAGGCCCCGCTCCGACTCTGGTTGTATAGGCCTTGACCACGCCGATATATTTATCAACGACTTTGGCCGGCACACCACAACCGGCCGGCATACCGAGTGCACTTGAATTTGAGCTGGTCACGTATGGAAAAGTGCCGTGGTCCAAATCCAATAGTGAGCCTTGGGCGCCCTCAAACAGGATCGATTGGCTCTGGGCGATTGCTTTGTGCAGGAATTCGGTTGTATCGGCTATGAACGGCGTGAGCTTGCCGGCATATAGTCTACACTTCTCGAAAATATCCTTGATGCTCAAGGGCTGTCCCGACAGGTCGGGGTAGAGAGCGGCAAAGACCTTGTTTTTATATTCGACGATGGCCTGGAGTCTGGTTTTGAGCTGTTCCAGACGGCGAAAATCGCCCATGCGGACCGCATAGCTTCTGCCGACCTTGTCTGCGTAGCAAGGTCCGATGCCGCGAATAGTAGTGCCGAGCTTGTTTTTGCCCAGTGATTCTTCGCGCAGCTGGTCGTCTTTTTTGTGATAGGCAAGTACGACGTGGGCGTTTTCACTTATAAACAGTCTGCCGTTTAACGTGATATTTTTGCCGGCGAGCGTTTCAAGCTCCTCTATCAAAACCTCCGGGTCGACAACTACACCGTTGGCGATTACACAGTTGACATTTGGCCGAACCGAACCGCTCGGCAAAAGGTGTAAGGCGAATCTGTTGTCGCCTACAACAACGGTATGGCCGGCATTGGCGCCGCCGTTGTACCGGACGACAATATCGCTGTGCTCGGCAAGAATATCAACAACCTTACCTTTGCCCTCATCACCCCATTGTAATCCGACAACGCAACAATTCATTTCCGAATTCCAATTTACAACTTTCGATTTTCAATCGTCATTCGGCAATCGCAAATCGGAAATTCAAGTTATTTTTGCCACCAAATAGTCCAGAATAGCTGTCAAGTTATCATAGTTTCTATCGCTTAATTTGCGGTTGACTTCCCTGCCGTTCTGATCTTTGTGGGTGATAATAAAGTGACCTTTAGAATCAAAGTGGGTCTTATCAATTTTCTGGATGGCATCATAGGGGATCTTTTCTTTGGCGCTGATTATAAGCTCATGTTCATCGGCTAAAAGTCTCTTATCCTTAATGAACCCGAGCCACGCGGCAAAAGCAATACCGGCAGCCCCGAAAACGAAAGGAAGTCTTCGATTCCATTTCATCGTATCATCAAGCTTCCCTTCCTTTACGTGTTCTTCGAAGAAGCTGCGACGGTATGACCATTTGTATTTGCTCAGGTAGCCGTCATAGGCGAAAACAACTGCAGCAAGAATACAGACAGCAATGTAGATTCTATAATTCATTTTTTTGTGCTTACTTAGCGGCGCCTCGATAGCCATATAACCATCCCTGCCAACATCTACGTTAATCTTTTTTGGGCGATTGTCTCAGTTAAAGGCTGGACAAAGTTGGGAACGATCTTTTCGGCCATTAGCTCCTGTGCCAGACGACATTGATACTCGAAGGATTTCAGGGCGTCGAATTTCTCATCAGGTCGCGGGTACTGACGTATGGTAAGAGACAGACTTATGGCGTCATCGGAGCCTCGCCCTCTCTCACCAGGCTCATAGACGCTCGTTTTTGACTCTACACTGATCCGAGCCTGGGTGCACTCATCATCAGATAGTGCCACTACTACCGTAGGAGAAAAAACTATGGGCCGGGCAGACGGCAGATCCAGAAGGCAGCTAAAGGCGGTTGAGCCGAATAGTGCTTCGGCGATAACCTCATCGTGACTGCCCGCATAGTCAAAATCCATGGCGAAAGTCACATCCAGCGAATTGATATCAAGATGACTTACTCCAAGCATATAGGGAACAAGTTCGATTACCAGTCGGTCTTGGGAGTACGCCTCTTCAAAGTTCGGCGGGTTGACAACACCCGAGCCAATGCGATCCACCTCGAGGCTGATCCAGCGGTATTGACCGAGGTCGCGATCCTCTTCGAGGCAGTACTCGTTCTTTTCACGCCGGTAGAACCGGCCCATAGAAGGAAACTGCCTTTGTATCCGTTCGAAAAAGGCCAGAATCGTGTCACGCTGGGTAGGTAAGTCCAGTTGGGTATTGATGTACATGTCCAGATAGAAATCATCACAAAGCGAATGGTAACTATTTGGCATCATAGTAGGAAAGCCCTCGGACAAATCTCGTCGCTCGTCACCCTTGGTCCGTTGCTTCAGTCACGGGCACCGGGTCACAAGCCAGCGGATTTACACCTTGATATTCGATTTTTGATATTTGCACTCACCTGAGACCGGCTCCTTATCGAGATACTCAGTCTCCCAGATTTTTTCAGTTAGCCTTTGAAGCTCCTTGTCGTAATTCTTAAGCATCCCGAAATATTCAGGAGATTCCAAGGCTTCTTTAGCCTTTTCGTTCTCAGGCTTTACATTCTCCGGCAGGACTGATTTTCTGAAGATCTCATAATGGTCTCTTATAGAGCAGGGCATCAACCAGTTATCTGGCCTCTTCCAATTATCAAGCCCGTATTCTCTCTGCCATTTACGGCCGTTTTTCATGAAGTCGGAAAACAGCGCATCTGTGAGGGTTTTGCCGTTGTTGTATAAATCGTAGATGTTGTCGACGTAATAAGGGATAAACGCACAGGGCGTCACGTTACCGTGCCAGTCAATGTAGATGTATCCTCCGCTTCTGCCGTACGCGATGCAACCTCTGGCAAGAACACCACTATTCCAGAAATCAGCCAGACAGTACTTCTTTTCGGTCAGCAGCTTTTCCCACTTTCTGTAGAGTTCAACTCGCTTTTCGGGAACGACCATTAGCTCGACTTCGTCTTTACCTCTTCCTATGGGCATCAACTGGAATTGCCACATATAGCAGGCGCCCTGCTCTTGGAAATAGTAGTCGTAGAATTCATCGGTCAGCAGCAAATCCACATTTTTGCTGGTTGCTGTTACGGAAATGCCGAAAGGCACACCAACTTGCCTGAGGCGCTCGAGGGCTTCGAGGATTTTCTTGAATGTGCCGCGTCCTCTTCTTTGGTCGGTTTCTTGCTCAAAACCTTCGACCGAGACTGCCGGCGTGACGTTTGCGCACTTTGCAAGCTCCTGAGCTGTTTCTTCGTTGATGACTGTGCCGTTGGTATATGCGTGGAAGAACATATCGTCGTATTTGCGGTAGATATCCAGAAGCGTTTTACCCTCACTCCTATACAAGAAAGGTTCGCCGCCGCTGATAGTAATGAACCTGACCCCCCAGTCATCATGTACTTCACCAACTATCCTATCCACATACGAGTAAGGAATGGCTGCGGATGTATCGGCTGCCGACGATGCATAGCAGCCGAAACATTTTAGATTACATCTTTGGGTAGGAGACAGAACGATAAAGGTGGGTGGGTATTCACCATACTTGTATTTGAAGTTTTCCACTGCCTGGTTGTAATTTTGGTCCTTGCCAACGAGGTTATTTTCAACGAATACATTGATGATCTTCTTTATAATTTCAGGCGAAACGTAACCTTTGTCCATGCTTCCATTCACACAGCGAAGCATGGCCGACAAGTACTGGTATCTCCTCATCTGGACCTGTGTTAAATCTTCAGAGGCATCACTGACCATATTCTTATAGATATAGTCGTCCATCTTTTTTGCCAGCAGCTTCCTAAGCTGCTTATGGTTCACCATCTTGATAAGCGTGGAGGATATGACTTCCGTTCTCATTTTTGCCTCCCCTTTTCCATATCAAGACCGTTCACAAAACTGTTCCCTCAAAAACGTCCCGGACGGTGGCAATTGTTACATAAGCGGGAGCTAATTTCAAGAAATAAACCAACACAAAAAACACCCTCGGCGGAATATTTATAGGCAAAGACATGGTTTTCGACCCGCTGCCGGTTGCCAGTCCCTGCTGTCGGCATTTGTGCCGCTGCGCGAATAGGCACAGTCACTGTGAACCTGGCTCAGGAAGTTTCAGCTCCGTAGCTATTGCTCCGATCGTCCCCAAAACCGCGAAGATAAATATGCGCCACGCAGCGCTTATCAGAATGTTGCCAGCGACAATCGTTGTGCTGTGGCTCAGTATCCACGAAATCACTGAATAGAGCAGCACTGCTAAAACGCCACAAACTGCTGCCGCGACAATGCGTCTACTCAGTGCCGCGCCGCCGCAGCCCAGAGTTACTGCCGCACCCATAGCAACAGGCAACACAACTATAAGCCACCAAATATCCTTCAAGCCGGGCAGGTTTTTAAGATTGGCAAGATAGGCAAGATCGGCAAATCCCAGTATCGCCGCGGCGGCAATAGCCCAGAGACCTACGTGCCAGTACCGCGGTTTCATTGATACCCGAAATTCTGCTCGTTTTCGCATTCGTCGGCGTATCGTCAGCGGCCAATTATAAAATAGATAAAATACTCCGTGCTCCAGCAGTGCACCGCCTTCCCCAAACACCGGGACTATGTGCACCCCCTCGGTCGCCCAATGGGCCGCCATAAATCGCGCCAACGTAGGATAGCGATACGCCATTTGAATCGGAAACGCCAGGTAACCAACGAGTTTGAAGAAACTCAAAAAGGCGGCGATATTGTAATCTCTGAAGTTGCGCTCTCTTATCACCAAATACCATACGTAGAATCCTCGAATCAGCGAGCCTGGTGATACCGGGGTGAACTGAAATGCAAGCAAAATTGCACCGGCCGCCAAGTAAGCCTCTCTGAAGGTCAACCCCGGGTGCATTTTCACGTAAGCGAATGCCACGATTACCCACACAATTTCTGACACCGGTAGCGTCATAAGATGCACCACCAAGCTTACGAGATATTTTTGTATAAAAGGCTCTTTAAGCTGCGAGAGGATGACCTGCGCATCTTCCTCCTTGAGCATATGCCTTTTCTGCCCTTCTTTGACCATTTCACGGAGCCACTGCTCCCTAAGTTGTGCGTCAAAATACAGCCGAACGGGCCGAACAAGAATACGGGCCAGGCGTTCTTTTGCGAACTTAAAGTCGGTGAGAAAACGATGCAGTCCGGCAGGCAGCACCGACAGCGGCAGATGACACAGCAATCTCCAAAGTGCACCTGCCACTTTGAGTGCTCCCTCAGCGTCAACCCGTCCAGCCCTATGCCAGACAATCGCCTTTTCGGCCATCCTTGCCCTAATGGCCCGCCGCAAATAGCCCCAGTTCGATAACATCCCGGCGTAATGTGTGCGCCAGTCAGGCCGGGCCCAAATCCGCCTAATGAGCTTGCCCAAAAACGGTATCAACCCAAACGCCAGAAATACCAGAGTCAGAACTTTGCTGTCACGCAGCCTCTGCTGCGAATTCACGTCGACAAGATTTCTCACCTTCCAGCCAGTCACTGCGCTGTCGAGTATAGTCGACCACAGTTGTCCGCTGTAAAGCAGCCGGATGTGATTGTGTGTAATATCCGCGAGCGAGTTCCGGTATATCCGTTCGGCTGCCTTTAGCTCATCCAGCATCTGTCGCATGTCTGCGAATTGGCCGCTGTGGGCCTGCACGAAGGCCTCTAACTTGTCAAGGTCGCCCCGGTCAAACTGTACCAGGCTGCCGCGCATGATGCCTTTTGCTATCAGCTTGAAATCGCCCGGGCTCATGGGCAAAAACGGCAACAGTACAAGCCCCGCCCTGAAATCAACCGCCGCCAGGCCTGCCGATGGATTGTCCTCTGTGTCGCGGCATTTCAAACAGTTAGGCTGACTTTTGGCGGTCGACCATTCATACTGCCTGGCAAACTCATGCCAGCCCATATCGTGGATAACCTCAACAAATTTGGCCATAAATTCGCGTTTGGCTCTGTATTCGGGCGAACCAAGCTGTCGCTGGTCAACTGCCTTGCCTCGGCGCCACCGCGAAAGCAAATCCAGCCGGTCGTCGACCTCCAGCCGCCACGTCCGTCCGTCGATCCATTGGCTTAGCTCACCGCAGCTACGTAGTGCGCTATCTACAAAGGTTGCATAAATATCCGCCGTCGTATTTTCATCACCGAACCGAATTTTTGCCCCGCGCCGGATAAATTTCTGCCAGAGCGCGTTGCACTCAAGCGCAGCGGGGTTAACCTGAAGCGCAAACGCCCCCTGGAAGCCGATCCAGTATAGAATATTGCGAAACAGCCGAGCAAGGTTAGAAGGTGGGACAAATATCTTCATCGCACAGACCTGGCCTGGCTGTAGGCCAGGAATTTCGAATTTGTCCTGGGCTGCCTCGATGCTCAGGACTTTTACCCGGTACACCTGCCCGGCAAAGCCGCCGCCAACAAACTGCTCGACAAGTAGTCGGACTTGCGCCGTGCGCTGCCCGCCAACTTCTGTCACATCGTAAACCAGCTCCTGGCCAGCGTCGTAACGTGCGATTCGCATCGGCCGGTGCAAACACATGGCGCGAATCACATCCTCAAGCTGTCTGACAACATGCACGGAATATTCTGTGTGCATTATTGCTTCCTAACCGCCCGACCAGCGGAGCCACAATTGCAGGCATATCGCCAAACTTATTCCGGCGTACACGCCAGCAACTATGTCATCGGCGAGAATGCCCCATCCTTGCGGCAGTTTTTCAAGCCTGCGTGCCGGGGAAGGTTTGATTACATCAAAGAGCCTGAACAAAAAGAAACCGCCTAAAGTCAAGCCCCAGATGCCCGACGCGGCGACGGCCATTGACGCACCAGCGAAGACAAATGTAATTGCCTGCCCGGTAATCTCGTCAGCGACGACCTCCGGCGGGTCGGCATCACCGGTTGCTTCTATTGATGCAGGAGCACATTTGACGCAAACAACGGCACCTGCCGCCGCTAAGGCCGCCATTACAACGATTATCGTTGGCGAAGATGCGTTGAAATGGGACAGCAGAGCAAAAATAATCGCGGGCAGCAGCGAGCCCCAACTACCCGGAGCAAGGGGCAGCCACCCCAAACCAAGACCCGACGCTGCCAATCGTTTCATAGTTGTGGAAGGTTAACTGACCCCGAGGGTTAAGTCAAAGACTATTAACGCAATTCGACATTCGCAATTCTACATTCTTAATTCTCTCCGCCCTCAGCCTCTCCCGGGTTCGGGGAAATTCAGGCTGGCGAACTCGCCGTGATACTTCCTCGCCGCCCGGTCGTAGGACTTCGCGGTGTCGATTTCGCTGCTGAAGGTGCCGAGATGTATTCCCTTTTTCTTGAACTTTATCCGAACCTGCCAGTTGCCAGTCTTTTTTCTCCAGGAGACCCCTTTGTATTTCGAGTAGGATGCCCTGGCAGCTTTTTTTCTGTTGCACATATTCTGTGAATGTGTCGCCGCTCGTAAGTTTGCCCTTCTATTGTCCATCCCATCGCGATTGACATGGTCGATCACCATCCCCTCAGGCACTTCGATAATCTCCTGGTGCATGTATATTAGCGACTCTTTTCCCTTCTTGCCGCCTGTCGAATGTCTTAGTGCATAAAAGTTTTTTCTTCTTTTTTTTGCAAGCCATTCGTATCTTCGCAGTCGCTTGTAATCGGCTGGGTCCACCTTTGCGTACTTCGGCCCGGCTAAGCGAATCCGGCGAAACGCATACCCGTAGCGCACCCGCCGATACAAAAGCACCGGCCAGACCAGTACGCGTTCCAGCCAATCGAAAATGTGAAGGCTTGCTTTGATTTGCCGCCTCCGCCGGGATTAGTGAATTAGTGAATTGGAGAATTGGCGAATTAGTTTTGTAGGATGGACTTTAGCCCATGCAGTCACCGTTTTGACCATTTTGTCATCTGGATCCCTCGGCTTTGCTCGGGACAGGTTTCGATATTGTTTCGTGCCTTGATATTCGTATTTCGAGTTTCCGTCTTTCAGCCTGAGGCCAAAAAGTAGTGCCTCTATAATTGGTTCGACCTGCGCGTTTGATGCGAAAAAAGTCCTCGATTCTCGATTCCTGATTCTCGTAACTCGATGTCAGGAAAGCAGTAAAAAAAATTTCAAAATTTCCGATTTTTCGTCCCAGCTATCAGCACTTTTGGTCGAAAAACCTGTCCCCGCAAGCCTTAAGCGGGGATCGCGGAAATCTTGCCTATCTTGACGCGGCAAAGACTATTGCCACAGAGGGCACGGAGGACACAGAGAAGATCATTAGACACTGATTTACACTG
>Ga0315296_10004569_pt1 | contig 11284 bp, 9 predicted proteins | sample YL17G14_18_MG_FD_203921 | JGI IMG/M metagenome (GOLD analysis project Ga0315296, IMG submission 203921) | Sediment microbial communities from Yellowstone Lake, YNP, Wyoming, USA - YL17G14_18 | ecosystem: Environmental > Aquatic > Freshwater > Lake > Sediment | place: USA: Wyoming | collected...
ATGCTACGAGCATGATGCTCGTGGGACGAAGACACCATGCGCTGGAAGCGCATGCTACGAGCATGATGCTCGTGGGACGAAGACTCCATGCGCTGGAAGCGCATGCTACAGTGCTGTCGCGAATTATTCGATTCCGGTGACATGAGGATATCTGCCTGAAGGAGACAGCATGACGGCCGACGTCTGGAGGATGCAGGCACGTTGTTGTTACCCTCTTGCCAAAACGCACGACGCTAGCCGTACTTCACGCGCACGGTCGACTCGACATGGTCGGCGATTCCCCGCGCCTCGTCCAGGGTGTCCCCGACAGTGATGAGACAGCCGTGGCGCTGGGTGTCCATCACAGGCGGCGCGAGGTGGTCGCCGGGCTTGATGTACATCGTCAGCTTCACTACCCCCTCGAAATCCCTTGCCTCCTCGCATCCCTGAATGGCCGCGACTTTCCCGGGCGGGAACAGGAGGAATCTCAGCACGCAGGCGCGGTCGAGCGTGCGCCTTACGGGCATTTCGTTCCCGACGGCATAATGAACGTTCGCTTCAAGGACGTCGACACCGGATATTGCGGGGATCACGTGGCTGGATGTGCCGCTGCCGCCTCCGCGGTTGGCCATCTCGACCAGGTAGATGCCGTGATCTGTGACGATCAGCTCGCCGTGAATGCTGCCCGCCACGATCCCCAGGGCATCCACCAGGGTCTCGTATGTCTTGCGAATCTCCCGATGCGTCTCCTCGGGCAGTGGCGCGGGGAAGTCAAGATTGACGGCGATTATATGCGGCGGGGGAGTGTGGCACTTGGCGCTGACTCCGAGAAGATGCGTCTCGCCGGCGTACCGGCATCCCTCAACAGTCACTTCGGTTCCGACCAGGTACTCCTCCACCAGGATTCTGCCCTCGTGAGAGAAGCCGAAGGCTTCCTCGAATGCGGGCAGGAGGTCTTTGCGATGCTCGACCCGTTGAACTCCGCGACTCGCCTGCGAGTCGGTGGGTTTGACCACGCAGGGAAGGCCAACTCCGCCGGGCGCGTCAGGATGATCTTCATCGATCGCCGCGGAAGCCTCACTAATGGTGCTGCAGGCACGGTATCGCGGATTCTTCAGCCCGGCGAGGGCGGCAAGCTCTCTCATGCGGGCCTTGTTTGTGGTGTTGTACGCGACCTCGGGACTGGGGCCGGGGAGGTCGAGGGCCTCGCAGACACGCGCGAGAGTCGGGACGGCCAGATCGGTCTGATCCGTGACCGCCCCCGCAATGCCTATTTCACGAGCGAGAGCGATTGTGCTTTCGATGTCGGTGATATCTACAGGCTCGAAGCGATCGGCGACCCGGCTCCCGTCGGCGTCGGGATTCCGATCGGTGGCCACGGCCCGCCGGCCCAGCCGCCGTACCGTCTCAATCAGCGGAATCTGCCAGTATCCCGCGCCCAGAACAAGCACCCAGCCGCCGTCCACTCCTCATTCACCCTCCTCTTCGCCTTCCTCCGCCGTCTCATCTCCCCCTGACCCCTCGGCCCATTGCTGCACTTCTTCCGGAGGCACATATGTCCCTATCGGGTTGAGCCCGGCCGGGGTGGCCGACAGGGTGGTGAGAACGATTTGCACCGTGTGCTGCGCGGGATACTCCCGCAGGATGACCTTCATCCCGCCTCTGGGACCGTCGCCGTCGTTCACGAAGATGGTGGTTTGGCGACGCCCGTCCTCGACGCTGGTTATGGAATTGACCAGCGTCTCCTCCCGGTCTTCTTCTGTCTCATCCGCCTGATCGGCCGCATCCCCGCGCGCAAGCCAGACCTCGTAGAACCGGCTCACAGCCTCGAATGGAGCGCGGGTCAGGTAGCTCCGGCGAAGGTTCGGATCGTCTCCGGACGGGTAGACTCGCTGGGCGCCGGGGAACACGGGCGGCAGGTTCGCGCTCTGTTCGTCTTCCGATTCATCCCCCAGCGTGGTCCTGCTGTCCTTGTAGATGACCTCCCCGTCCTCGTTAACGAAAAAGTCAGGCTCGTCCGCGGTCGACCCCTGTTCGAGCACGATCGGCTCCTCACCCGCGCCTTCCGGTGTCCGGGCGGGGCGCGAGCATCCCGAAGCCGCGAGCGCAACGAGGATGACCGGAGATAGCGAGAGAAGCACCGCTCGTAGTGTCATGTCGGCAAACACCTTCTTGAGAGACCTCTCGACCATTATAACCCGCAGGGGCCTGCATCGACCCGCCGACGGTCTCTGATCCCGGTTGCTTCGACGACAAGCTACGCTCGCGGACTCGCTCCGCTTGTCGTCGCCACCCGTGCCTTCTCAGGTCGGCCCCGCACGACGACTCCTGCGGATATTGCTCATCCCGATCACAACCGTCTCGATCGGGACCTTGTCTAACTGACGCCAGAACCATATTCCCGCCGCAAGAAGAACAATCGTCTCCAGGGCCGCAAGCCACCATGGGCTGATCTTCACCAGCACGCCCATCCCGCCGAAGACCGCTCCGAGCAGCCACACCAGCACGACCGCGAATGCCTTCGAGAATCCGAAATTCACGAACCTGTGCGATGTGTGATCCTTCCCTCCCCACCAGAAGTTGATCTTCCGCTTGCCCCGACTGAAAGCCACGAAGAAAGTGTCGAAGACAAAGACCCCGACGACAAGGATCGGCGCGAGGGTGTGACTCAGTGGGGGGATTCCCTCGGGCGCGGGCATTCGTCCCGCGATCAGGCCGAGCAGGCTGACATAAAAACCCAGCGTGATGCTCCCCGCGTCGCCAAGAAAAATCGCGGCGCGCGGGTAGTTGTAGGGAATGTACCCCAGCAGCGCACCGATCAGGACGAGCGACAAACCCATCGCCACCGGGTCGGAGCCCAGGGACGCGATGGCAAGAACGCTTAGCCCCGCCACTATGCCCATTCCGGCAGCAAGGCCGTTCATGTTGTCCATGAGGTTGGCCGAGTTGGTGATCCCGAGCACCCAGAACAGGCTGAGCGCCCATGCGATCGCCTGACCGATGTATCCCCACTCAACGGGGATGAACGTGACTCTCACTCCCCCAAAGAAGAGGATCGTGCCCGCGACGGCGAGCATCAGCATCTTCACGCCGGGTATCATTCCCAGGATGTCGTCCCAAAGCCCGACGAGGAACAGAAACGCGATCGAAGCCAGCACGGGCCACATGCTGAAGTAGTCCGGCAGGACGCGCTCGGTCTGATGGAGAACGATGTAGGTCCCCGCCATCACCGCGACGAATAGCGGCAGGCCGCCGAGGTATGGGGTCGGCTCCAGGTGGGTCTTGCTGCTTCCCGCCACCGGGGTGTCGACTATCCCGAACCTGAGCGCGATCATGCGCGCAATCGGAGTCCCGACCACCGTGGCGAAAAACGGAATCAGGAGAATCAGCAATGCCGGGATGCTGAGCTGACCGAAAGCCGATGCCGGTTCCGTGGACATGGGTTTCTGTGGCCCACCCGGAAGAGAGCCAGACCGTATTATAGCGGATCGGAAGTCAGAAAATTCAGATTTTCGTCGCAAGGGACGGATTTGGGGTTGACAAGTTTCGTTAGATATGGTAACGTCATGTAGCCTCCCGAGGGTCCTGAGGATAATCGGGATAGGCGGAGTGAGACAGGAGAAAATCGCTGATCGCCCGTGTTACGAGCAGAAGAGAAGAGAGTTCGCCGGTTTGCATTTTCAGGGGCTTATGCTACAATGGCCCTCTCAAGTTCGCGTTCGGCGGGCTTGAGAGTGTTTTGTCTATCCCTGAGGAGCGTTGAGCGCGTTTTGCGCCAGGTGGCCAGATGATCCACAGATCATTGACGTTTGCAGTTATATTCATCCTGCTTCTGTTGGCCGTGCCGGCCTGTGGGGGCGATGACGGGACTACGCCGGGATTGCGCGGGGCTGGGACGCTGCAGGGCATCGTATGGGATGTGGCGTCTGACTCCCCGCTATCCGGGGCTCGTGTGACGATGACATCGGTGCCGTTTGCGACCGACGTGAGCGGGACCGGCAAGGTCGTGCTGTCCACCTCGACCGGGGTGGATGGGAGGTTTCTCAGGGAGGACGTACCGAACGGGTCGGTCACGGTGAAGGTGAGTCACGAAGGGTATCGCACACCTCCCGTTCAGGCATGGGCTCTGGCGCCCGGCGGAGTCGGAGACCTCAGGTTCGAGATGGCGCCCGGCGAGGACCCGGTGCCGAAGTTCGAGGGTGACGAGCAGAACGCATGGCCGCCGGATTATTCCGAATAGTCGAGGGGCAAGACATGGTAATCCCGCCGCTCGCGGGCGGCAAGAATTGAACCATTACTGTTCCGCAAGAGAGAAGGAGCGAGCTTCATGAAAGTCAAGACCATAATCAGCTGGGGATCGTTGCTGGCAGTGCTGTTTCTGGCGGCGGGGATTGCATCGTGCTCCAATGCCGACCAGCGGCCTCTTGACACATTCTATCCGGCGTTTCCCAATCCGCTGCCGAGGTCGCCGGTGGGGCTGATTGTGACCGATCCGGTGTTTCGGCAGGTGGAGCCCGACCCGCTGATCGAGGAATCCTACAAGGCCGCCGACCTGACTATTATGACCAGCAGTGACCTTTGGGACTTCTTCAAGAACGCGAGCCAGAGGATCGATCTGGTCGCCACTCGCATCACGAACAGCAATACGGTGGCCATGCTTGTGGGCATCGCCAACAAGGGCGTGCAGATCAACATAGTGACCGAGCGGGGCTATTTCGACGATTCGGAATCGGCGCCCCTGATCTCGCAGCTCGTTCAGGCGGGCAATATCACCATCAAGATCGATGACGATGACGTGGCGCGGCAGGTGCATTCGTCCTACGCGATCATAGACGACCACATTGTCCTCTCGTCTTCCGGCGACTTCCTGGATGACTCATTCAATACGTCCATCAACAGCACTTTTGTGATCGAGACTCCCAGGACGTATGTCGACGGTGTCGGCCCCGGCGGCGTGAACACCGTCACCGACGCCTTCCTGTTCGATTTCGACCAGATGTTCAACCAGGGCAGGTTCGGAGGCGACAAGGAGATCCTCGGCCACAATACCTTTAACATCGGGGTCCAGGTGGAGGTCTATTTCGGTCCGAACGACAACCTGTTCGATCAGATCCTGCAGGAGCTGAACAACATGCAGGACAGCATGCTTTATGCCATACACCAGCTTTCCGATGCGAACATGGCCGGCATCCTTCGCAGCTTGGGTGGGGGCGGGTACGGATTCGGGTTCTATGACTGGCCATCAAACCCCAATTACTCGGACGAGGACAGTCCCATTTACATCCCGGCCGCGGTCCCGTTCTACTGGCCGGGATTCAACGCCATGGGCCACAAATTCATGCTGATTGATCTTCCCGCCAATGTGACGACGACCATCGATCCGGTCATTCTGGATGTCATCGACCCGGTTGTCATCGCGGGTAGCTGCAACTGGACTACGAACGGCCTGGAGCTCAATGACGAGCAGATGCTGGTCATCCACGATCTCACCCTCAGCTTCGAGATGGCGGTCGAGGCCAGCGCGCTGTTGAGGGAGTGTTACGGGATCGGAGTGGTGTACGGAACGGTTCGAACCAACAAGAATGTCCCGATTCCCGAGGCGGAAGTCTTTTGCGACAGCGAGGCCATCCCGGGAGGCTTCTTCAACGGTGATGGCGGCGAGCCGACCGAGGACGAGACGAACGCGTGGGGCAACTACTTCCTTGCGGTCCCGACAGGAGCCGTCAGGAACATTCGCGTGGAGGACCTTGGCGAGGCTTCAGGTTTGTATCTCCTTCCGGACCCGATCTGGGGGGAGGACCAGCCCAACGAGCACTACAACCTGATGCCCGGCGCCAGTTACAGACTAAACTTCTACTGCAGCCCGAGGCCTTCGGCCACCGGTACCGGCGGAGGTGGGGGCGGTGGAGGTGGATTCGGACACTGAGTCCGTTCTGCAATATGCCGAATTCACTCATGCTGATCAAAGTAAGGAGTCGACAATGCAGAGAAATCTATATGCACTGACCGCTTTCATACTGACAGGCCTTATGGCGCTGGCGGTATGGGGCTGCAAGAACCCGGATAACCGGCAGGATCCCACGGTCCCTCCGCCGCAGAAGTTCAACCCGGGAGGGCCTATAGACCCGAACATTCCCACGCCGTTCGCCTTCCCGATCGCGACGGTCGCGGACATCGCGATCGAGGGTGACGGGGACATCGTGATTCTCGATGCGGGCGGCCTGGAGCTGTTCACGCCCTACGGTGTGTTCAAGCGCGCGCTGGGCGGAGGGGGTCTGCGGGGGGCGGATACCTCCAACTACGGGGTTCTTGACACCGGAAGGGGGCTCATGGCGCTCGGGGAGGGCACAGCCTTCAATCCTGCCCCATTCTATGACGATGCGTATGTCACGGGAGGCGTGCCCCACATCCGGTATAACCCGGCATGGTGGGCGGGCGAGCCCGATCCGTACTACCCGGAGATCTGCGTGGATATCGCCTCGACGTCCAGTTTCGACTACGTGAACTGCATCCCGCACCCGATCGCCTATCATCCCGTGACCGCGATTCTCTACCAGCCGGTCCTTGCACCGGATTGCGTGGCTGACTCCGACTGCGAGTGGCCCATCACCAATGTCGTCCCGGGCGGGGACTACGCGATACTTGCGTATCATCCCCTGGCGCCGATTATCCCGGACTTTTTTATGATTTTCGAAGGCCAGCAGGATTTCATAGTCCACTACGACTTCCCGGTCTACTTCGCGATGCAGAATCGTGCAGCGGCGCTCGGTGTCGTTCCGGCCTGCGCGCTGCACAACCTGTTCATCGTCTGGGACATCACGGACATGAACTACATGTCGGACCGCGATGGGATGACGTGCTCGAACATATGTGACATCGAGATCGACTCCCTCGGCAGGCTCATCATGGCGATGCCGAACGCGGACTCCGTGGCGATCACCGACCCGCTCCAATACGGCCAGCCAATCGTCGTGCAGGAGGTCCTTGGCGGTCGCCAGAACGGGATGGGCACGCTTCCCGGCGAGTTCCAGGGCCCGACCGCTGTTGCCATCGACCCGAGGAATCAGAACATCCTGATCTCCGACACCGGGAACGGTCGCGTGCAGATCTTCGATAATGACGGGAACTTCATCCGCGAGTTCGGCGGCGCCGACGCGACCTTCGTGCCGCGCGCGATCCGGGTGGACGCCTTCGGCGCCATCTACGTGGCCAACTGGAGTCCTCTCAGGAACATGGAAACCGACAATCTGCGGATTTTCAACGAGTATGGAGAGCGGATCCAGTACGGCACAATCGAAGGCTTCGTCTTCGACAAGCAGACCAAAATGCCCATCGACAACGCGCTTGTGAGGGTTCAGTCCACGTTCCTGCCGCTTACCACTCTTACCGACGGTGACGGCAAGTTCATCTTCCAGGCGGTTGCAGCGGGAACTCATGATATAGCCGCGGAGAAATACGGGTACTATTCATCCTCGGTGGTCGTCAACGTTGCCGGCGGCAAGAAGACGCTGGTCGACATCTACATCCAGCGGAGCCAGATCGGCCCGGCGGGCTACGGCCAGGTCACCGGCACGGTCTTCACCACCTACCTCAACGAGCCTGTCCCCGGCCTCACGGCCGAAATCGTCGGCCTGGGAATCTCCAATCAGACCAACGGTAACGGGGAGTTCACCCTCTACAACGTTCCCGAGGGCGAGCATTCGTTCCGCCTCAGCCGGAACGGCGTCATCTACTACGAGAGATACATCACGGTGACCAAGGGCGAGATTCTGGACCTGGGGCTTCTCAATCTCCCCATCCCCATTCCGTAGCATCGCTGCACTACTCCAGCGGAAGCAACAGGGAGTCCGGAGACGGGCTCCCTTTTTTCAGGCCTTTGCAGTCTAAGCATATGGTATTATGAAACTACAAAGCCGCGCACCGTTTGGGCATTCTTCGTAGCATGCGCATCTTGCGCATGACCTCCTCGTACCATGCGCATCCTGCGCATGATTGTTACATCAAAACCCTAGAACAACCTCTCCGCCCACGCTCAGGATGAGCGTGCGACGAAGATTCCATGCGCAGGATGCGCATGCTACATGTCGGGCCTATCCGTGCCCTCGTACTGTTTCGGGACTTCGCGGCGCGCAGACAGGCGGTCTCTCGACCTTACTTCTCAGCGTTTTTCGGCCTCGTCGCCCCACAAGTGCCGGTCCCCCGCAGCGGGACACCATGCATTCACATCGCGCGGCTTAGTAAGAAGGGTCACGAAGGCGAACTCTCTCACCAGACAGGCCTGAAGGCGTCGCGTAAGCGAAGCCGGGGAGGCTTGCCTCAGAAGGAGAGCGGAAGCGGGGCTCGGGGGGGAGGTATGGGCTACGCGAGCTCGACCATCTGCCGACGTCGCGTGCCCACTCCGAGCAGCGTGATCGGCACGTTGACCGACTTAGTGATGAAGTCCATGTAGCTCTGCAGGGCCTCGGGGATGATATCGCCCGTGGCGAGCTCGCTCGTGCTTATGAGCCATCCCGGGAGCGTCTCGTACACCGGCTTGAGGCGTGGGAGGGCCTCCGGGTCGGACGGAAGGTGGGTGAAGCGCTCGCCATCGAGCTCATAGGCGACGGCGACCTGGATTTCCGGCAGCTCGTCGAATACGTCCACCTTGGTCAGCACTATGCCCGTCAGCCCGTTCAGAATCGTCGAGTACCTGAGCAGAACCAGGTCGAGCCAGCCGACCCTCCTCGGACGGCCTGTAGCGGTGCCGTATTCGTTCCCCCGGCTCCGTATGAGCTCGGCGGTTTCGCCCAAAAGCTCGGTCGGGAACGGACCCTCCCCGACGCGGGAGATATAGGCCTTCACGACTCCGTATATCCGGTCGATCCTGTTGGGCGCGAGGCCGGTCCCGAGACACGCGCCCGCCGCAACAGGATGCGAGCTGGTCAGAAACGGGTAGGCGATGCCATAGTCGATGTCGAGCAGCGTCCCCTGCGCGCCCTCGAACAGAACGTGCTTGCCCTCCTCCAGGCCCTGGATCACCACCCTCGGCGCGTCGCCGACATATGGGAGAAGCCTGCTGGCCGCCTCGAGGTATTCATCCGCGATCTCGTCGGGATCCAGCGGATCGGCCTCGTACAGACACCTCAGGAGGACATTCTTCTCCTCGCAGGCGATCCTCACTCTCTCCCGGAAAGCCCGGGGATCCCGAAGATCGCACACTCTCAGTCCGCTGCGCGCCATCTTGTCGGCGAAGACCGGTCCGATGCCGCGCTTGGTTGTGCCGATCATCCCGCGATCGCTCCGCTCGGCGCGGCGCTTCTCCTCGAGCTCATCGAGGAGCATATGGTACGGCATGATGAGATGAGCGTGATGGCTGATGATCAGGTTCCGGAAGGGAATTCCTCTGGCCTTCAGCGTGTCGATCTCGTCGAGCAGACGCAGAGGCTGGACGGCCATGCCGCTTCCGATGACGCTGGTCTTCTCGGGATGCAGGACGCCGCAGGGCAGATGGTACAGGCGGAAGATCTCCTCGCCTATGGCGACGGTGTGTCCTGCGTTGTTACCGCCCTGGCTGCGGACCACTATGTCTGCATCGCGGGCCAGAAAGTCGACCACCTTTCCCTTTCCTTCGTCTCCCCACTGGGTTCCGACAACTACTGTAGCCGGCATGGATCAGGCTCCTTCCGGGGGAACTCCCTGCAAACGCAAACAGGAGATGAAGTGTACGCGTGGCTGTGCCGCGCGTCAAGCAGTGTTGGCCGGAAAGGCGGCACATGCGGCGGTCAGACGGACCCCCTTTTATGATATACTCCCGCCAACAGTCAGTCAGATACTCACGAAGACCGGAGGGTCCGTTGTGGGACAACTAGCGACCGCCATCGTTATCATCGTTCTGCTCGTTCTGATCATCTTCTGGTTCGTCAGCGTCTACAACCGCCTGGTCGGACTCAGGAACCGCGCCGACACTCAGTGGGCGAATATCGACGTGGAGCTCAAACGGCGTTATGACCTTATCCCGAACCTGGTCGAGACGGTCAAAGGCTACGCGGCCCACGAGCGGGAGACGCTCCAGAGAGTGGTCGAGGCGCGGCAGATAGCGATCGATGCGAAGACGGTGGAGGATCAGGGCGCCGCCGAGAACATGCTCACCCAGGCCCTGAGGAGCATCTTCGCCCTTGCCGAGGCATATCCCAACCTGAAGGCCAACGAGAATTTCCTTCAGCTTCAGGGCCAGTTGTCCGAAATAGAACATGTCATAGCCGGAGCGCGGGCGGTGTACAACGAGGCCGTGCTGCAGTACAACAATGTCGTCCAGATGTTCCCGTCAAGCATCGTGGCCGGCATGAGCGGGTTCGGCCTCAGAGAGCTGTTCGAGGTGCTGGACCCTGTGGTTCGCGAAGTACCCAAAGTACAGTTTTGACAGCGGGCCGGGAGGTGGTATACTCCCCGGTCGGAGGTCGAGCTTCGAGTGGGGAACTGACTGCAGACGGGGACAGCGAGTCTCCGGATTTCGATTAATTGACCCAGAGAGGACATGAGACGTGGAGCGGGACCCTTACGATCTGTTCTTGGAGAGAGTCGCACGGGAGATTGATCTCGCCGCGGAGTTCGGCAAGGATGGAGCCAGGGAGATATCGCAGGAAATCTGCCCCAAGTGCTTCAGCCAGGTGCCGAACGGCAGCCGCTACTGCGCCCAGTGCGGCGCGTTCCAGTCGATCCCGGAAGGCGTGTCCGGGACTTTCAAGGCCAAGACCATCATCAAGCGCCATCTTGCGGTCACTCTGCTCGGGATCGAGTCGGGTGTGGAAATCGAGGGACGCACGTACGTCCGCGCTCATCTGAAGATCAGGAACCTGTCGCCGAGACGCGTGCATATCTCGCTCACTTACGTCGACAGCGTCCTGATCGACCTGACCGGACGGCAGTTCTCGCCGGTGGAGGCGGATGAGTTCTCCGAGGATCCCGGCGAGCCCCTGCTCCCGACATGGTTCTACATCTACCCCGACGCCTACCGCGAGGGTGTGCTTCTGTTCAGGGAAAGCCCCGTCCCGCTTCAGAGGGCGATCTTCTGCGCCATGCATCAGGAGAACGAGGACGAGATGTTCGTCTTCGATCTCAACACGCCCCCGACTGTCGGTGAATAGGGCCTCGGCGCACAGTGCTTGAGGACAGCAACAGAAGAGCCGCGAAAGCGGCTTTGCCCCTTGACAGAATTGTCCGGGTGTGGTAAATGGCGATTGGGTAAAGAGAGCTCAAGAGGTGGTCCCGACTCCTTAAGCTTCTCCGGGGGAATCAGCATAAAGGAGGGCCTCATGCGTAACGCACT
>Ga0315296_10004570_pt1 | contig 11284 bp, 8 predicted proteins | sample YL17G14_18_MG_FD_203921 | JGI IMG/M metagenome (GOLD analysis project Ga0315296, IMG submission 203921) | Sediment microbial communities from Yellowstone Lake, YNP, Wyoming, USA - YL17G14_18 | ecosystem: Environmental > Aquatic > Freshwater > Lake > Sediment | place: USA: Wyoming | collected...
GCCTGGCATCAGGTTATTGTGAGAAACATTCTCGATGAGCCGTGGGACGTGAAATACTACGTAGGCTGGCGGGGAAAAATCAGGAACATCAGGGAACGCATCCATAACGCTATTGTAATGTGAATGTCCGTTGAGTCGCCGCCGCGCTCTTTATCGTTATGGCAACAAAGCACAGAAAAAGCGGTAGCACTAAAATCTGTCTTCTTGGCCCATCCTTTGACACAGGGAACTTGGGCGTTAGTGCGTTAGCCGAGTCGAGTATAAAGGTTATCCTTAACCGGTGGCCTGATGCTGAGGTGACGCTACTTGGCAGCGGTTCCGATGAAGCTGCGCACCGGCTCGAACTATTAGGTCGACAGATCGATGTGAAGAGCTTACCCATACGGTTTTGCAGGAATGTGCTTTTGCCGAGTCATTTCGCTGTACTTGCTCTGTATGCGTTATTGTTCAGACTATTTCAACGGCCAGAAATTCACCGTAAACTAGCCTCACACAATCCATGTGTGAAAGCAATAGTTGAAGCAGATATGATTGCTGACATCACCGGCGGTGACAGCTTCAGCGATATATACGGCCTGAAAAGGTTTATTATTGGGTTTTTGCGCAAGTGGCTGGCGAAAATCTTCCGAAAAAGACTGGTGTTTTTGCCGCAGACCTACGGGCCATATAAGAGATGGTTAACAAAAACGATGGCTCGAAGCATCTTGGATTATGCAGATGTAATCTATTCCAGGGACTGTAGCGGAGTCGACTATGTAAGGAAGCTTCTTAAAAACAAAGATACGGATCAAAAAATAAGGTTTGTGCCCGATCTTGGATTTATTCTGGATCCTCGCAGGCCAAGAAACGGAGCGATAAGCTCATTGGAAGAGATTAAAGCCACGAATATGGTACTGGTCGGCTTGAATATTAGCGGCTTAGTAGCCCGTCACAGTAACGCTACAGAGAACATGTTCAATCTGCACGTAGACTACCTTGCTCTGATCAACTCAGTCATTGAACTGTTGATGAGATACAGGCGTACGGTGGTTTTGTTAGTGCCTCACGTGGTTGCTTCACCCGAATCCGAGGATTCTTGCGATGATGCCACCCACAAAAGAGGGTATGAGCAATCCGATGTGACTGCTTGCAGAAATGTGTATAACCAGACTGTCGATAAGTACAATGGGCGGATATTCCTGGTGGATGGTCATTACGACCACAAGGAGACCAAGTATATCATAGGATTATGTGATTTCTTCATCGGTTCGCGTATGCACGCCTGCATAGCGGCGCTTTCGCAGTGTATCCCCGCCCTTGGGCTGGCTTATAGCAAGAAATTCACTGGGGTATTTGAGTCGGTGGGACTGCAGGAAATGGTTGTTGATCTGCGCGGTCAGAACCAAGATCAAATCCTTAGGACTCTGCAAGATGCTTTTGAGAAGCGAGCAACTATAGCAGATCACTTGCGCAAGGCTGTCCCTGACGTGCGGGCAAAAACCCTAAATATGTTTAAAGACTTTGAATGACCTGAAGTACGGTGAGTAGCAAAAGCAGGGGTGGCACAAACCGAGACGCAATACAAGCTGTGGTAGATCACAAGATTTGTTGCGGCTGTGGAGCTTGCACTGTGGTATGCCCGACATCCTGCATTGACTTTGTCTACGGAGAGCGGTTCAATTTTCCCAGAGTCGACGCGGAAACGTGCACACACTGCGGGAAGTGCTTTGAGGTATGCCCCAGCGCATTTCTTCTGAAAGGAACCGATCCTGGATTCTCCGACAATCTTGCAGAGGCCTCATACGACTGCTATCTTATCCATTCGAAGGACGATGGGATCCGTCTGGACTCTTCCTCAGGCGGATTCATAACCGGCATGATTATGCATCTGATGGACAAAGGGCTTGCCGACGGCGGCATTGTTGCCAGATGCGAGGGGCAACAGCCTCTGGTGGCCGAATCATTTATCGCAACTGATCGAGAGTCTCTTCTCAGTGCGAGGGCATCTAAGTACGCTCCCGTTTCAAATTGCACTGTCTTGGCCGACGTGCTGAAACGCCCGGGGCGTTACGTATTTGTTGGTACGCCGTGCATGATAGAGGCCCTTACAAAACTTCAGGAACGACTGCCGAAGCTCCAGGATCGGATAATTCTTAAGATAAGCCTGGTGTGTGCCGGTATGGCATCTCGTTTAAGCACAAAAGCCTACATCGAAGAAGACGGCGGCGTGACTATAGCGGACGTCCGCCGTATCTGCTACCGTGGAAACGGTTGGCCTGGCCGCTTCAGGGTCTTTGGGGAAAATGACAGGCTCTTGATGGATCGCCCGCTTCTCGGCGGGTCGCTTATCCATGTTGTGCCTCGTGATCATTACCTGCGATGCTGGAACTGCCTGGACCATTGGGGCCGGTTTGCTGACATTGCGGTCTCAGACCCCTGGACGGACGAAATGGTCCAAACAGAACACAAGGGCAGGTCGGCAATTATGGTCCGAACCAAAACGGGCAAAGAATCTGTTGCCTCGGCAGTTGACAGTGGTGACATGATAGCTGACTCCATCACTGTGGCAGATATGGTTGGCTATAATAAGCATCTTGTAATCGATTCCAAACACGCCCGGCATGGCTGGATGGCAGGATACCAATTGCTATTTCTTGGTCGGGTCAAATACTTGGGCCGGGTTCTGCGGGGTCTTCTGCAGAGAGAACGGATTGGCTTAAAGACTACCCTAAGGGCGCGGTTAAGCAGAAAGTACTATTATTAGCGCAAAACCTTTGAGCATAGTGAAAAACACTGCGGATTGTCTCTTGGTCGCGGCCTTTTACAGCAGAGATATATGCAAGGTACTACATTAGTAATCGGCATTTTGGGCTCAGTATTGGTTATATTGCTGCGCCCCCCTTATGCGTTGGGGGTGTATATTGGCGTGCTGCTATGGTATCCCGACTATTTGAGAGTTAGCATAGGCACAATAGACATATCTGCGGGGCGAATTGTAGTAACTGCTTTGCTTCTGAGGTGCCTGTGCAGCGATCAAATCCAGAAAAAGTTCATCTGGTCTCGATTGGACACGTTGGTTGCTTTAAGTATGGTCGTGTACGTTGGGGTCTACTGTCTTACCTACCCGTCACTGGTGATGGCTTTGGAAAATCGTAGTGGTTTTCTGATGGATACCTGGTTTGCCTATATGAGTGCACGACTGATAATGACGGACAAGGCAAAGCTAATAGGCTTCGTGAAGGCTGTTAGCTTTGTTGTAGCAGCTTTGGCCATTTTAGGCGTGATGGAGTCTAACATGCACTGGCGTCCTTTCGCTCCCTTGAAACGTTTCCGTCCCTGGAGAACACCGGTCGAGGTCATCGGGACCGACAGTGGCATTGGCCGCTGGGGGCGCGGCCGAGCAATGGGACCTTTTAGCCATCCCATTATGTTCGGAAGCAGTTTCGTCATGTTCCTACCGCTGATCTGGGCCTTGCGACACCAGCGTAACCATTGGGGTAAGCTGTCTTACCCGCTGGTCGGAATGGCGGGCTATGGAGTTTTTAGCACTATGTCCAGCGGGCCATGGGCCGCCGGGATCGTGGCGGTTTTCTGCCTGGCAATAGAAAGATTCAAGCGTTGGGTCAAGCCGCTGCTTATAGCTTTCGTCATTTTGTGCATAGTCACTGAGATATTCAGTAAGAGGCCATTCTACTACGCAATGTACTCGCGTGCGAATCTTGGCGGAGGCGACTGGTACCAGCGCGTCAAACTCATAGACTCCGCGCGCGCGGATTTCGGCCAGTGGTGGCTGGCCGGGTATGGGGGTAAGGACCCTGGCTGGGGAGCAAGATACGCAGCGCCTACCGACACCAATAATGAGTTTATTAAGGCAGGTATGGAATATGGCCTTCTTGGCATAATAGCGCTTTGTGTGGTCCTTATAGAGGTGTTCCGCGGCCTTTCCTCGGCATCAAGAAAGACAGCAGATACAGAACTAAAGTCCGTCTACTGGTCGTTGGGAAGTACGGTCCTCTCCGTAATCGTAATCTGGCAAGGGGTAAGCTTCTTTGGTACGCCGCTATCCCTCTTTTACTCTATTCTGGGAATGACCGCCTCATCGTTAGCCTTCGTCGAATACGTAACCACCAATAATGGCACGCTTTTGAGAACTGACAATGCCGGTCTTATTGCAGAGCCTGAGCGACCAGGCCATGTATGCCACGATGCCGTCCGATAAATCCCGCACGGGTTGTATTGCCTGCGCGGTTCTGGGTGTGATAGAGCGTGAACTCGCTGGTTACTGCGCAAGGGTCTCAATTGCTATGCCGAATCGGATCAGAAAGGATGGATGATCCGGGAGTCCTGTCTGCGGAGAACCGTGATAGAGGATTTTTGAGGGATTAGAGGATGTCCGATAGTCTGAGGATTGTTTTCACCGGCGGTGGTGGACTTTTAGGCTCGGAATTTAGGAAAATACGACCCGATATAGACTATCCTTCGTCAAAGGAGTTCAATATTACAGATTTCGAGCAGATGAGAAAATACGTAGAAGCAGATGGTTGTGATTTGATTGTCCACGCGGCTGCGTTTATATCACCGCCATTGATCGAGAAGGACCCATTGAAAGCGATTGAGGTGAATATCATCGGCACCTCGAATGTTGTAAAACTATGTATGGAGATCGATGCTCGGTTAATTTACATCTCTACGGATTACGTTTTCAAAGGCGATAAAGGCAATTATAAGGAAGACGACCCTGTCTATCCCGTCAATAAGTACGCGTGGTCAAAGTTAGGCGGTGAATGTGCGGTCCGAATGTACGATAAATCGTTGATAATAAGAACAACATTTGGGCCCAACGTTTTCCCTTACCCAAAGGCCTTTACGGATCAGTGGACCAGCAGGGAAAGCATTTCGGTCATTGCGAAGAAAATCGGTAAATTGCTCCATGAAAATATAACGGGAGTTATACACATCGGAGGAAAACGCAAAACCGCATTTGAATATGCGAAAAGTCTGGATGTGACAAGGGATATAGGAAAGCTGTCCATAAATGATGTTCCTTTTGACGCTCCGGTGGATACCTCGCTTAATTGTGATAGGTACGATGAATTGGTAAGAGAATAGCGCACCAAATCGGAGGTTACGCAAATGAGAATTCTGGCAGCAGGCGGAGCAGGTTATATCGGCTGCAAATTGATACCGGTCTTGCTGGAGCACGGATACGAGGTCGATGTTGTTGATCTGTTGTGGTTTGGCAACCACCTGCCGGCCAATGTCAGCGTCTTTAAGAAGGACCTTTTCAAATGCCAGCCGGACGATTTGAAAGATTATGACCAGGTAATTTTCCTGGCGGGACTTTCAAACGATCCTATGGCGGAGTTTGACCCGTCGATGAACTTTATTTTCAATGGGGCGCTGCCCTCGTATGTGGCGTTCATTGCCAAGAGGGCCGGCGTGAAGCGATTCATCTATGCCTCGTCGTGTTCGGTGTATGGCTATACGGTCAACGAGCTGTATGACGAAGACAGCCCGGTGACGTGTGGTTATCCGTATGGGATATCGAAGCTGCAGGGCGAAAGAGGAGTGCTCCAGCTTCAGGACAAGGACTTTTCGGTTATCGCGATGAGGCAGGGTACCGTTTGTGGGTACAGCCCTCGAATGAGGATGGATCTCATTGTGAATACAATGTTTAAGTTTGCGGTGACTGAGAGAGAAATCACGGTCAATAATCCATCCATCTGGCGGCCTATTTTGGATATCAGGGATGCTACCACCGCCTATCTAAGGGCCATCCAGGCGGATTACTCCTTAAGTGGGGTCTATAACGTTGCTTCTGGAAACTACACGGTGGGCCAGGTTGGTGACATGGTAAAGTATGAAATTGAGAAGCTGATTAAGAAAAAGGTAAACATAGTTATCAAGAACATCGAAGATTACCGAAACTACAAGGTTAAAATCGATAGGGCGAAAACGTACCTGGGTTATCAACCGCAGCATACAATAGAGGATATCATACTGGACCTGTACGAGAATAGGGCCTACTTCGAAGACTATGATAACGAGCAATTCTATAACATCAGAGTCTTCGAGAAGCTAAAGCCACATTAGACATTCAGTTGTCTTCAAGGACAGACCGGCGTCCTCAGACATGTCCGTGAAACCTGTTGGAGAACAGGGAATAGCAAATTAGTGGCAGGATCCGAATATGGTGGATGTGTCAATAATTGTCGTTGCCTGGAACGTGCGTCAGTTGTTGTACAACTGCCTGAAGTCAGTATACGACCAAACCGAGGGCATCGATTTTGAGGTCATATATGTGGACAATGCCTCGGAAGACGGCAGCGTTGATATGGTCAGAAGGGAGTTCCCGGAAGTCAGAATAATAGAGAACGAAAGAAACGAAGGATTCATAAGAGCCAACAATCAGGCGATTGGAATAGCCGAAGGACGGTATGTCCTGCTTTTGAACTCTGATACGGTGGTTCTCGATAACGCGATTGCAGAAACGGTCAAGTTTGCCGATGAGCATACGGACGCTGCTGTAGTTGGCTGCAGGGTCTTGAACCCAGACGGAACGTTGCAGCGAAACTGCTTCATGTCGCACTCGGTCCTGAATTTGTTCCTATCTGCAACTTATCTTTATAAAGTCTTTCCGAAGAACGAATTCTTTGGCAGAGAAGACATGACTTGGTGGAACTTTGATGAGGTCCGAGAAGTGGAAGTCGTTAACGGCTGCTTCGCACTGGTGCGGAAAGAAGCCATCGAGCAGGTAGGCCTTATGGATGAGACTTATTTTGTCTACGGTGATGACCAGGATTGGTGTTATCGTTTTAGAGAAGCTGGATGGAAAGTGATGTTCACTCCTAAACCGCAAATAATTCATTATAGAGGCCAGACCACAAAAAAGCAGCGGTCAGGAGACTTTAAGCTGCAACTGTACGGAAGCATGCTAATTTTCATGAAACTACACAGGAACAGGCTCGCATTCCCATTTGCTCGCCTCTTGCTGGCGCTATTTTTCTTCCTGAGAGTTCCTTACTGGCTTGTTGTGGGAGTCATCAATAAGAATGTGAGAGACCAGTCGTTGAAAACGGCTGCCACCTATGTAATGGGTGGTGTTCACTGTCTTGGAGATTGGAGAGAATTGCTAATGAACAAGCAGGCAGTCGCCGGAAGGCTCTGAGCTGTAAGAGTTGTCTAACGCAATGCTATGACTGGAACGTGACCGGTCTGATCCGTATTCTGGTCGTAGAAGTTTTATCGAGAGTGACGCAAGCTTACTCTCATTTCTGAGCAACTTGCCGAACATGGAGTGCGATGACGTACGTCAGTGTCCCCAAAGACTCGAAACCGAAGCTCGTTCGTAACCATTTTTCCATGATCAACAAATGTCAAGTCAAGCATGATAGGCTGCCAATCGTTTGTTTTGCTGGCTGCGACTGGTGGTATCACAATAGAGGGTTGTTCTGTACTCAAGTGATGACAAGGCTCGCAAAGGACTTCAGAGTTTTGTTCATTAACTCATTAGGAATGCGTGTCCCGTCTCTGAGGAAAGATCGAAGTGCTGCAGAAAAGATAACTCGCAAGCTTAAGAGCATAAGTCACCTCGTGAGGAAGGTCAGCAATGGAATGTACGTCTTCAGCCCTATATCGCTGCCATTCTTTGGCAGTCGTGCCGGAAGGAGACTGAACAGGTCTACTATTTTCGTCCAAGTCAGACTCGTGATGGCCGCGCTGGGATTTACCAAGCCAATTTTCTACATTGCGTGCCCACCCGCCTATGAAGCTGTCAAAAAAATTGAGCGCAGATATTTGATATATGGTCGTACAGACTTGTTTGAAGAGATGCCAGGTGTGAACAAGTCTTACATCGCTGCACTTGACGAAGAGTTGACCAGGTCGGCAGACTTGGTTCTATACGTGAACAGCGGGCTGTGGAGACGTGGAATTGACAAAAACAAGAACTCATTACTTATCGGGCACGGGGTGGATTTTGACCTTTTTGCTGGTGCCGCGAAGTCGGAACATATACCTGGAGACATAGCGGCAATACCGAGGCCAATAATTGGGTTTTTCGGCGATATATCTGAGAAAACCATCGATATGGCTTTGGTGGAATTTGTTGCAGAAAAGCTACCGGATATGTCATTAGTGTTCGCTGGTTCCATTTCGGCTGATGTACACCGGTTAAGGAGACTTCATAATGTATATCTTCTCGGTCAAAAGCCGTACAACCAAATTCCATTATACGGAAAAGAGTTTGATGTTGCCATTATGCCATGGAACAAAAGCAAATGGATAAGGTTCTGCAATCCCGTTAAGATCAAGGAGTACCTTGCGTTGGGCAAACCGGTGGTTTCAACCTATTATCCTGAAATAGAGCCTTACACCGACCTAGTTTACATTGCGCGGGACTATGATGCTTTCATAACCTGCATCCATAAGGCGATTCAAGAGGATAACCAGGCCAAGGTTGAGGAACGCCGCAAAAGGGTGCAAAATGAGACCTGGGATAATAAAGTGGCGCAGATTAAAGCCTTTATCGAAAGAGACTTAAGCTGAAGTACCCATCAGGTTATTATTCTACCTCACGCACATGTGGTGCTGTTTCAACCACGAGAGTCAGAGTCATGGAGATTTGGTGGTATTACTATAGACTACGAGTGATGTGTTTGGGAGAAATCTTTTGGCGCGTTAGACGCGTCCTGTGGCAGGTCTATGCAAGATTGTTCCGCAAATTGTGGGAACTACGGTTTGGCAGAAGCAGCCTGAACTCGACAGAGATGGTTGAAACGCTAGACAAGGTGAGTTTCTATGGATTACCGGATATTGAACCTAGCGATGTTCCGCGCAAGTGGGTTGATAGCACAATTGTGGCAGCTGAAAGGCTGTTGCAGCATCGCTATAGCTATCTCGCGCTTGGAGAGATTGATCTGGGTAAAGAAATAAACTGGAATCGTGAATACAAAAGGGGTATCGATCTGCCGTTGCGGTTCGGGCCTTGGATGAACTACCGAGATAGCGAGTCTTACGGCGATTTCAAGTACTTCTGGGAATTGCCCAGACTTCAGCATCTGATCACCCTTGCAAAGGCCTACTACCTTACCCAGCAGCAGGGCTATGCAGATGAGGTCATCGAGCAAATCGGCAGCTTCGTTGAGCAGTCGCCGTACCTCTTAGGCGTGAACTGGATAATGCCGATGGAAGCCGCTATAAGGCTTATTTCCGTTTGCTGGATAACAGCCTTTCTGGCCGAATATCTAAGAAAAAACACTCAAGCATGTGCTTTGATAGGGCAGCTTGTGCAAAGCCATGTGGATTACGTAGCTACGAACTACGCAGCGTACTCATCGGCAAACAATCATCTCATCGGAGAGGCTGCCGGCGTTTTCACAGCGAGTTTGTGCTTCGGTGGGCTTAAGAGGATGAGTAGTTATCGCCAAAAAGCATACCGTATTCTGTGCCAAGAAATTGTCCGTCAGCACTATGAAGACGGCGTTAATAAAGAACAGGCGGTGCATTATCAGGTTTTTGCTTTTCAGTTCTTCCTTTTAGCTGGACTACTGGCCAGGGCTGACAGCGTCAACTTTCCAGACCAATACTGGCAGACCCTAGAGAAGAGCGCGAATTTTATCGCCGCCACAGCCGATGATGATTGCTCGATACCTAACATTGGTGATAGTGACGATGGTAAAGCAGTGCAACTTTCAGAAACGCGTGGCAGTAACGTTCGGTCAATCTTAGCGACGTCGGCTGTACTATTCAAAAGAAGCGATTTCAAACGGAAAGCCGAGGCTTTCGACGAGACTTCGTTTTGGCTGCTGGGCAACGAAGGCAAGCGCGAGTTTGATGCGTTAGAGGCCCAGCCCAACTTTGCTGCAAACAAATTTGAATATGGTGGCTATTATGTTTTAGCCAGCGCCAATAAAAGTAAAGCCAGAGTAATATTCGACTGTGGACAATTAGGTTTTGAGCTGCTTGCTGCACATGGGCACGCTGATTCACTTAGCTTTACACTGAGTGCTTATGACCGGCCATACTTCATAGACCCGGGGACATATACATATGTGGCTGATGATCCTTACCGGAATTACTTTCGGTCCACGCAAGCACACAACACAATTGTTGTTGATGAGAAAAGCCAGTCACAGATGGCGGGTCCGTTTCTGTGGAGACAAAAAGCCAATTCGTTCGCTGAGCGATGGACCAGCAACCAGGGCCACGACCAAGTAACCGGCTGGCATAATGGCTACCACAGGTTGCCAGACCCTGTTACTCATCGGCGCACCATAAAGCTTGATAAAGAACAAGACGTCATAACTATCGACGACCATCTGGAAATGAAAGACAGGCACAAAATCGAACAGTACTTTCATTTACACCCGGAATGTCGCATTGAAAAGATCACTGACAATATCTTGCAGATAGAAAACGAGGGCAAAAGAATTGAACTGGCAATAGATAATAAGTTCAATTGTGATGTTTATGCTGGCAATGAGCGTCCCATCTGTGGGTGGTTCAGTAGCGGTTACGACCGAAAGTGTCCGACGCATACTATTGTATGTCATGGGGTCTTCTCTGGCAGCCAGCATTTTGGCACCCAAGTCAGATTGGCACTGTAGAAAACCTTCGAGGTAGACATGGTTGATTCCACGGACACCGTCACGGAACGCAAGAGCTTGCACCAGATGGTTGAGTCGTTGACCGAGATAGCAAAGGCTGGCTTGGGCCAGTATTACACGAATGCCGACAAGAGGTTGCCTTACTCTGCAACCATCGGTCCCGACGGTGAATGGAAGCTTAGTGGGGTCAGCCTAAGATATGCAGCGATAAGCCAAATTGGCATTGCACGCTGGCTAGACTATCATTCGGCGGATAGAGCATACTTGCCTAATCTTTGGCAGACGATAGCTGACAATCGTGACAGGATTAAGGACATCGGTGGTTTGGCCCTTGTGCTTTGGGCGGGACTAACAAGCAAAGCAAGCAACTGCAAGCTGTTCGCGGACGCGTTGTCTGCCAGTTGGCAAAGCCAGGCGAACACGTGTAACGCAGTTGAACTCGCCTGGGTCCTTCAGGCATGTACGCTAGCCGTGCGCGGGGACAACCATTTTCAGCTTTACCTACAGCCGTTGATGGAAGAAGCGAAAGACCGGCTGCTTAATCTTTTTAGGCCGCAACAGAGCCTCTTCCGAAGACACAACAGAGCCGGCTTCAAAGAAGCGGTTAGCAGACGAATTGCATGTTTCGCCGACCAGGTCTATCCAGTTCTTGCACTGTGTACTTACGGGCAGTTCTTCGAAGACAATCAGTGCATTGA
>Ga0315296_10004571_pt1 | contig 11282 bp, 17 predicted proteins | sample YL17G14_18_MG_FD_203921 | JGI IMG/M metagenome (GOLD analysis project Ga0315296, IMG submission 203921) | Sediment microbial communities from Yellowstone Lake, YNP, Wyoming, USA - YL17G14_18 | ecosystem: Environmental > Aquatic > Freshwater > Lake > Sediment | place: USA: Wyoming | collected...
GCTGGGCATGGCCACTTTTTCCACTACTTCGTAGCCCAGCATCTCTATCTTCATGGGCTGTTCGGCGATCTTCTTCTCCATGGATGGAGCTATTATATAGCTACATAAAGATCTTTCGGTGGTTCCCCATGAAACTTTCTACGGAATTATGCAACACAGCAGTAATCAGGGCTCTGTAGAAACCCTCCTGTCTGTTGACTCTTTCCTCCAAAATGAGCTGGTTCTAAGGTTGATGCACATGAGCTCTTTGCCACCTTGGGCTACGAACACAAAGGGTTTCTACAGAGCTGTAATCAGGTAAATATAGTTCCCTTTTTTTTCCACACCTAGCTTGAAGGAAATACCAGATTCTTAATGACTCTAGTAGCTAGTACCGCATCTCATCAGACAACCATGAATCCTCAACTCAAGGTCGGTGCAACATCTTGTGAGCACTCAATGTGGGAGTACGGTTCAAGAGCAATGTCATATTTTCAGCTCCGATTTCAGCGAATTCGAGTCTTCGAACTGAACATGCAGCGACCCTTGGGTCTTCTTTTCAAGGTCATCTGTCAAGCTTCTTAGTTCAGAAGCTTTTGCTTTGGGTATCTGCCCTATCATAACGCTGATTGCCTTCGTCTTGAGCACCGGCGCTTTGTCATCTAGTATGACATTCAGGAATCGTTGTACGAAGGTGGCCTTGGCCAGGAGGGGAGCAATTTCACTTTTTATGTGTTGAACCTCTCCCTCACTCTCAACATACTTCTGAAGCGCACTAATCTCGTCCTCATACCCTTTCAGGCTCTCCTCACGCTTTCTGGGATCAAGCGCGAGCAGAATATCTCTTACGTTAAGCACATCGAAAATATCCTTCACATCAAAAACCAAGAGCAGGGCCTCAACCCAAGATCTCCTTTCCTCAGGCCCGAAGACAAACAGAAACTGCTCCTCAAGCCAAATTTCAACCAGCTTATAGCTAAGATCCTTGTATCTGAGAAGATGCTCTTCCAACCTAGGCCTTTGTGTAAATCCGAGCTCTGCAACCTTCGTGACCTTAATAACACCTACCGCTATGCATTTCTTCAGTTCTTCGGGTTTCAAGGCTCGAAGTATCCTTAGCTTTGATCTTATCTCAATCAGCTTCGTTTTCGCTTCTTCGAGGCTCAATCTCGCCTTCTCAAGTCTCTTCTGCCGATCTTCCAGTTCTCCCACAATGATATCAATCGTCTTTTCCAGATCCACAGCTAGCTCTCTCAGTTCGCTCATGGATGGTACGAAATCTTCTGTATCAAAGGTCTCACGCTCAGTAACATTCAAACAAGCATCGCTGAGCCTGAAAGACAGAACACCGTAATTAACGCGTTCATCTCCTCGAAGCTTCAGACGTTCAAAATGGGGATTCCTTGGCTGGATGAGGTCATGCAACCCTATTTTTCGCAGTTGTTCCTGTACAGCATTCTCATACTCAGGCAGGGTAATGATAAGGAACCTTTTCATCCATTAGCTGAGCATGTAAACCTTTGAATAAAAGCTTAGGTGTCAAGAAAGAGCTGAGAAAGAGCTGTTGTTTGCAGAAGCGATGTTCCATATCTCATACAAGCAGTTCAAAAAGAAAAAAAGTAGGGGGAATTCATTTGACCTTGAAGCTTGCGCTAAACCTTCTCCTTCGATTTCGCTTCAGACAATATTGGGACGGCTTCTTTCTCCTTCTCTAGATACATCGCTCCCACAATGTCATATAATATGCTTCTGAAGATTCTCCTGTCTTCCTCTAGTTTGCATTTGTGGCAAAGTATCGTCAGATTATCGAGGCGTCTGTTTCTCACGTCCCCATCTTTGAGATGCACGTACAGGCTTTCAGTGGACCCGCATTTCTCGCATCGATTCTTGTGTAGACCTGCAACAATCGGGGAATAGGGGTCTAAGACCTTTTGTGAAGACAGTACTTTGACATTTGTGGGCACATTCTTCTCGTTGCCCTTAGTTTCATGGTCGCTCATATCATCACTCAATCACATAGACCTCAGGCACCACGCATATACTTTGTCGTAATACTCTATATATTGTCCATTGTTATATGCAGCGCCGGCAGAGTCCATGTTCCATGCCAGATTATGTACGGTCGGCATCTCTAATATATACTCCAGAAGACTACGCCAGTATTAAGCTTCATTTGACGAGCGATGCGTGAAGGTTGCTCTCAGCAATATCAGCCGCATATTCCGCTATGCTTCTTATGTTATCACAAATGGAGCATATAGCGCAGATCAACAACTCATTTTTCTTCTCAGTCAGAAGGATCAGAGCACGTACACGAGCTAGGTCTTCTTCTTCAATTCTCTTTGGACAATCTATTACTTGGTCACAGCTAGTGGTATCCTTTGAAAGGAAGGAATACACTGCGGTGTTATATGATTCAATAGCATCAACTCCTAACTTCAGCAAGATCGCTAACAGTCTATCTGACATCCATTGTTTTGCCTCCATTAGCTTTATTATGTATCTGGAGATGTTCTTCGCCTTGTTTGCAGCGTACTCAATTCGATGCACCAGCGTTTGATAGTCCAGACAGTTTATGGGCTCGAGTCCAAGCTGATTGGCCAGTGCTGGATCAAGAGCAGCAGTTCGCAATAGACGAAGTATGAGAAATGAGAATTGATCTACGTCGTCGTCCAGGGAAATAACCGCGTCTGCAAGCGATCTGTCTTGGTTCCTGAAAGCTTTCAAAGTGTCCTGACATATAGAGAGAGCTATCATGTGCATCCTCTGGATTCCTGAAGTAATTGAAGCTTTAGACTCATCTATCAATGTCTCAATGGACATTCTTTCGGAGTCAGATTCCATAATACTCATGTAGAGCATTCGCACTATCCTGCGGATTGCTTTGATCTGCTCAGCGGAAAATACTTTTCTCGAGACCATTTCTATGCCGGAATACCCATTTAGGTAGTAAGCAACTAGTCTCCGAGCTATAGAATCTTCTTTGTCGTCCTGTTCTATATACAAAGTGCCCTTCTTAAGCTCCTTACTCCTTCTCCCACTTGGAGTAACAACCAGTGAGTTATCCCTTTGAACATCCACTGAGATGATGTCCCCTTTTTTTAGTTTGTTTGACTTTGTCCAATGCTTCGGCAAAGAAATGACCAGTGAGGCCCTGCCCAGAGACATGATTTTCCGCTGTTCCATCGTTTTTTCCTCGCATGATCACTGAATCTTTTGTATTAATGTCTATCTTTGAGGTATATACTTGAAACAGTAGACATACGTTTCTTAGGCTATTTCGTAATGAAGGGCTTTAGAAGATCGATCAAAGTGGAGGAATAATGAATGGTTTTTCGGAGCTGTCATTCTTCTCCAAATGTACCCTACAAAAAGCAGATATTGAATTAGCACTACTGCTATGGCAATGACGATGACGATTAATCTAGATGGTTTGAATGCAGATATCAATATCAGGGCAACTACTATAGCTACAGCCGGCATTAACAGCACCGTAAGTAAAGAGCGGCGATTTTTCGCCAAGACATTACTTACAGCAGGGGTCACCATTGCATGTGTCTATCCTGCATTAGTTACTAGTTCTAGATTTGTGAGATGGTCTCTAAAAAAGCTTGTTTCAGAGATGACGATTGACATCCCAGAGGCTTGTCAACTTAATCAATCTTTGCCAGACGGCTCATTTGATGGTTAGAAGGGAATGGAACGAAGTTAGCGAAGCCAAAGCCACGGCCTTGAGAATATCCTTCTCAGTTACCAAACCAACCAGATGATCGTCTTCCATGATTAGAAGTCTACGAATGTTGTGTCGTCTCATCTTCCGAATAGCTTCCAAAATAGGGGCCTCTTTGTTGATACTGACCAGCGGACTAGACATGATGTCTCTTGTTCTAACAGTTATGGGGTCTTTCCCTAGAGCTAGTACGCTCTCAAGCATGTCTCGTTCTGTAACGATTCCTATAGCTCTGCCTTTTTCGGTGACTATGATGCTGCCAATCCTGTTCTGCACCATAATATTCGCTGCATCTTTGGCTGTGGTCTGGATGTCTACAGTTACGACAGGGCTACTCATAATGTCAGCGACTATTGAGGGAATCGCCCCGGCTTCGCTCAACTATTGTTCCTTCTTTATCTCAGGAGGACTGGCTTCAATGAGAGTAGTAGTTGATTCAACTCCTTCTATCGCTCTCAACTTGTTGAAGATGAAAGAGTCCAACTCGTTAAGCGAAGAGACATCTATTTCCACTATTAGGTCGTATTCTCCGTAGGTTACATTGACTCCTTTTACCTCATGGAACTGCCTAATGCGGCCATAGACATCCTTGTCTCTATGTGGCTTTACACGCACCAACGTGAAGCTTTTTACCATGAATAGATCCCTTTCAACAACCCTAAATACCGCTGAATAATGACTATCCGCGTATCGGTATAAAAAGAGAAATGGTGTTTATGCACCGGTTTCTACAAAACGGACTCTTTCAGGGCAACTACAACTTCCTGCAGACCGATCTCACGGAAAAACGCTATCGTCTTCTCGGGTTCAACGTACGTTGCAGCTTCGAGTAGTTTCTTTATGCCTACTTCGTTCTCGAGTTGATCTCTCTGCCACAGATACAGTATCGACTTGGCCAGAGGAGTGGGGATCTTGTCTGTTTTTTCTGTTGCCAGAACTATCTCTATCAGCTTCTTTGAAGTAATTCCGTACAGGGACACAGGAACGGTGCCCACGATATCTCCCAAACTCATTCTTGCTATCACCGTTCACTACTGTTTCCATCACAGCTAATAAACTTGTCAGTTCGTTAAGTATCACATTCAACAGCTTAAGCTGCGTTTTTCATTACTCCGCCTGTGCATTTCCACAATCTCCGAACAGCAGTGTCCCTCGAGCTGAGCGTTCATGCGATTTTCCACAGGATAGATGATGCTTTTTGCAGCGAAAATGTAGCTTTTGGCAAATTAGCGAATTCCTAATTCTGCCAACAGAAATAAATAGTTCTTCTATCAATTTCCGAATGGATACTTATGTCAATCGACGTTCTGGATATGAAAATCATAAAGTCTCTTCAAGACAATGCGAGAAAGACCTATAGAGAGATCGCGGAGGAGACAGGAGTAAGCGAAGCTACAGTAAAAAACCGAATAACTGAACTCGTCAAAGAAAAAGTTATCCAGCGGTTTACTGTTGTTCTGGACTACTATAAGCTAGGTAGAGCCATAAAGTCGTTCATCGGCTTGAGGGTTCAGCCAGCAAAGCTCCAAGGGATAGTTGAGCATCTCTCCAAGCATCCCGATGTGCATGTTCTCTACAGAACAAGTGGCGACGCCGATCTACTCGTGGAAGTCATTTTTGAGAAGATGGAGGATCTCAACGCTTTCCTTGAGAAGGAACTTGCTGTAGAGGGCATTGTTGGCACAGTCGTAACTATAGTCATAGGTCCTTACAAGAGGTGTCCGTGGACGGGGCTTTAGGCTATCTCCACGCCTCCATCTTTGGTTCGCCCGCTATGAAGATCGTAAGGCCGGGAATCTCTGTCCTGTGCTCCTTTAACTCCACTTTGAACATAGTCTCAAGGTATCCCTGAAGATAAAGTGTGTGGACTGCACAATACTCCACTTTGATCTCGTTCTTGACCCTGCCGAACTTACCCCAGCCTAGGTTCTGGAGCTCCTTCAGAACGATGTTCCAATTCGCTGTCTTTGTGAGATCTACATCTCTAAGGTCAGGTTTCATCACTTTCCTTTTCAGAGCACTTATACGTCCAATGTTGTAGATCTGGTCTTCCGACATCGTCTCGAAGATGTCTAGAAACATACCGCGTTCTAAGAGGATGACCCGATCCTCGTCTACACGGTAGACGTATGGAAGCCAATTGTATATTCCTAGCTTTCTGAAGAACAGCAAAGCCTTAGCTGTTGCTTCTTCTTTGCTGTGGATAAACTTCATCTTCTCCAGAAAACTCAGGTAGTTGTACAGATCATCGCTTATTTCAAGATTAAGGGTCTTCACGGACTCCCCTCGCCAAAGATAAATCCGCTGATCTATAATGCTTCTTCTATATGAATAATGTCTTCGACCATATCACTACTGACTTGTGGCTGCTGAGTCCCAACTGATAGCAGGTCGGGCTCTAGATCGTTCGCTCACTTGACAGAATAGCCTCAGCCCGCCTCAGATCGGTAAGGTCATTGATGTTGAAAAAAGTCAGGAGTTCAGGATCAAGCCGCCTGAGCTCCTCCACAGGAACCAAAGCTACCTTGTTCAACCTCTCTACCATGCTGCTGACTCTTAGATTTCCCTCCCTAATTGCGATTTCTGCTGCTTCTCGCGCGGCACTTGTTTTGTAGATGCTGTGAAGAGGCTCTATGTATCCATTGGGCCATAGTGGGACAGCTCCATCCATACCTTGAGCTCTCTTCTCCAGGTGCAGCATGACCCTTGCTTTGACAAAAGGTGAATCACAAGGAAGAATAGCACAATATTCTGATCTAGTGTGTTGCAGTCCCGAATAAACTGCAATCAGCGGTCCTTTTCCAGGTTCCACATCGGAAACAACGCGGACATGAGGTGAAGTTAAGTCCAGCAGGAAGTTGAGATTTTTTTCCTCATCAGTCACGATCAGGATTTCAGTGGAAAACTCACGTGCTGCATCTATGACATGCGATATCAGCAGCTTTCCTCCAAGTCTCAGGAAAGCCTTTTTCTCTCCCATACGGCTTCCCTGCCCGCCTGCTAAGATCATGGTTCCAATCATTCTTCCTGACCCCTGAAGAGTCTCGGATCAGCGGATGAGCTCATCACATCATTGAAGAACTAAGCCAAAAAGAGAAGTTTGTTCAGAAAATCAGCTGCTCGTACGTGCATTCTACAATATGATGATCTTGCTGATGTAGTTCTGCAACCCTTCAATCAGCGCCTTTGAGGCGCTATCAGCGAACTGCAGCACGGGAAGAGGATAGATTCCGAAGACTATGATGAGTATTGCCATGGCTACGATTGGCACGAGCATCGAGGCAGGAGCTTCTCGCACTCGTGAGAAGTCTTTTATGGGCTTTGTTATGAGTCTCTGGACTATCCGAAGGTAGTAGGCGATTGACAGAGCGCTGTTGAGGACGCCCGCAAGAGCAAGCCACCAAAGGTTCACACCGGGTGCCAAAGCAGATCCGAAGAGAATGAACTTGCTCACAAATCCTGATGTTGCGGGTACTCCACCAAGACCCAGAACAGATATCGCCAAAGCCAACGTTGTCAACGGCATATAGCGCCCAAGTCCTTTCATTTCATCCAAGTCTCTGGTTTCAGCTCTCTCAACAAGAGCTCCAGAGGCCAAGAATGCGAGTCCCTTCATCATGGAGTGGTTGAAGACATGTAGGAACATGCCAAGTAGTCCGTAGGATGTGCCGCTGGCAACTCCGACAAGCATGTACCCCATCTGGCCAATGCTTGAATAGGCGAGAAGCCTCTTGATGTCTTTCTGAAACAGCGCGAGAATATTGCCCAGAGTCATTGTCAGCAGAGAGAAGCCTGCAAACACATACCTGAACATATCAGAGCCGTTTGGGAGAAAGGCAGCATTAGGCATGAAGACCACAAAGAAGATTCTGACTAGACCGTAGAGCCCTGTCTCAATGACTATGCCGGAAAGCATGGCACTTATTGGGCTGGGTGCTTCAGGATGAGCGTCTGGCAGCCATGTGTGCAGAGGGACAATCGCCGCCTTGACGCCGAAACCGATGAAGAGAAAGATGAATGCCAGGTAGGCCCAAATTCCTGCAGAACTCCAGCTGATATACTTGCTCATATAGGCAAAATTGACATTTCCAGCCAGCCCATACAAGAGAGACATACCGAAGAGTATCAGAACCGATCCGAGAGAGCTCATGACGAAATACTTGAAGCCTGCCTCGATTGGCCCCCACCTCTCTTTTCTGAACGCAACGAGAACATAGGAGCTTAGGCACATGAGTTCCCAGAAGACGAAGAAGGTGAGGAAGTCTCCAGCTAAGGCTACTCCAACCATTCCTGCCATCATCATTAAGAGAAGAGAGTAGTACTCCCCCAGTCTAGTGTCGTGCTGCATGTAGCTGAAGGAGTATATCACAGCGAATAGGCCTAGAGAGACGATGGAAAAGACCATGAATACGCTCAGAAGGTCTATCTCGAAACATCCAGCTAGAGGCGGTTTCTCTCCTCCGATAAGGAACAGCAGTATGCTATGAGGATCTGATGTGACATCTCGGTAGAGAAGCACCGTTCCTCCTAGAGCCATGGCAACGAAGACGATGGATAACACTTCCTTGGCACGAGTCTTGCGATAGCGTTCCTCCAGAATGCCTGAGAGGAGGACAATCATCGCACCTGCAACAAGGAAGATGAGCGTGTAAGGAATGAAGGCCATCGTCATTACCACCTCAGCCTTCTAAGTTCTCTAACATCTAGCGTCTTGAACTGCCGATAAGCGTTCAAAACCATGGACAACCCCACTGCGATGACGCTGCCGCCTATTACGATCGATATCACAACCACAGATTGCGCTAGTAGATCTACTTTGCCACTGAGCCTAGCAGAGAAGGCGATGAAGCTGAGGTTGGCCGCGTTCAGAATTATCTCTATTCCGAAGAGAATTCGAATCATGTTTCTCTTGAAGGCTATGCAGTATAATCCTATGAAAAGAAGCGAGAAGATGATCGTAAGGTAGATCTGTATAGGCACCATCACTTTTCGCTCCTTACTAGTCTTATCATAGCCGTGCATCCTGTAGCAGTGGCAAACAGTATCAAAGTCTGGATAAGCAGATCTAAAGTTCTATTATCCCAAAGGAACGCCCCCATAGACCCTATGATGTCGCTTCCCTCAGCAGTGCTAGCTAATTGCTTCGGACTGAAGGAAGGCCTTGGGAAATACGTTCCATACTGTGCTATGCCATAGGCGACAATAGCTATCATGAGGATTGTTAGTGCCAGACCTGCGACTTCGTTGTTTCTACTCATTTCCCTTATCTCTCCTAACCAGCATGATAACTGAAACAAACAGAACGACCACAGCTCCAGCATAGATGGCAAGCTGGAAAACGGCAACATAGGGAGCGAAGAGAATCCAGTACAAGATGCCTATGGACACACACATGCCCAGGAGACCCAAAGCAGCATACAGAAGCTCCCCGACTTCAACCGTCACAACAGCCATGATGACAACAGAGCCGAGAAGAACAAACGTAGCCAAGTCCCCTAAGTCCAACCACTTATCCTCCTGTATGGTATCCATCAAAATCACTCGATTTCCTATTTATCTTTTGCCCAAAGTCCATTCCGATAATCGTAGAAATCTTTTAATAGAGTAGGAATCTTAGTTAAAGGATTCCGGGTGGAGAAGACTTGTGGGAAAACGTGCTAACTTCACTTCCATTCATATTGATTTTCTCGTTAATAGTAGGGCTGATTCTCTATGCCATAGGCAGCAGAATAGCGCCTAAAGGGAAGAAAACACCCGGCAAACTTGCGCCCTATGCCTGCGGAGAAGATGTCCAACCAATAAGACCGCAGGTAAACGTTGAAAGATTCTTTCTCTTCACCGTTTTCTTCATGATATTCCACATTCTAGCAGTTGTCCTAGCAACATCTCTGACTCGACCCGGGATATTCCCTGCTATCTATGCCCTGATTGTGCTCGGCTCTGTCCTAATCCTACTTCCAGTTACGAGGTGGTGAATCTGGGTATCGTCAACTGGGCGCGGACAAGATCCCCTTGGCTTATACACTTCAATGCAGGCTCTTGCAACGGATGCGATATCGAACTCGTTGCGGCTTTGACGCCAAGATTCGATGTCGAGCGATTCGGAGCCATTCTCAGAGGAAGCCCAAGGCATGCAGATGTCCTAGCTGTAACAGGGTCTGTTACAAGACAGGTAAAAGACCGACTTGTCAGAGTCTACGAGCAGATGCCTGATCCCAAGTTCGTCGTAGCTATCGGAGCCTGCGCGTGTGGAGGAGGCGTCTTCCAGAACTGCTATAATGTCTATGAAGGAGTTGACAAAATATTACCTGTAGACGCTTACATCCCGGGCTGCGCCACGAGGCCTGACGCCATCCTAGATGGAGTTGTGAAGCTCCTCAAGAAATTGGGCTACTAAGAGGTTCGCATATGGAAGTACCTGAAGACCATGTGAAGATCGTTGAGGACCTAAGAGCTGCTGTCGGAGCAGAAAACATCTTAGACTCAAAGATCCCGAGACCTCGAAGGGTCTTTCTGACCATCAAGACAGAGAAACTGAAAGACGCGGTAGCTCTCCTCGTTAATGGGGAGTTCCCACATCTATCCACAATAAGCGGCGCAGACATTGGAGATGGGATTCTGGTTGTGTACCACTTCACCAGGCAGGGACATAGAAAGGGGCTCACTTTGTCTCTTAGAGTCAAGATCCCGATGGAAAACCCGGTTCTGCCGACTATAGCTGATATCACTCCTTCGAGTTCTTTCTACGAAAGAGAAGTGCATGACATGTTCGGGGTAGTATTTGAGGGCCACCCGAACCTGGCTCCACTTGAGCTTCCAGATGGCTGGCCGGAAGATCTTCACCCACTTCTCAAGAAATACAAGCTTGACGACATAAGAAAGAAGTTGAGCGAAGTTGGAAGAGACTGAATTTCTCATACCGATTGGACCTCAGCACCCTGCGTTGAAGGAACCGACGAATATTACCATCAAGGTTGATGGAGAATACGTGGTCGACGCGAAGGCCAGGATCGGTTATAACCACAGAGGCGTAGAGAAGGCTATGGAGAGCAGGACATACATCCAGAACTTGTTCCTGCTCGAACGCATCTGTGGTATATGCTCATTCTGTCACATGACGAACTTTGCCAAGGCTGTGGAAGAAGCCATGGGCCTAGAGATTCCAAGAAGAGCCACATTCATAAGAATGGTCATGCATGAACTGGAGAGACTCCACAGCCACAGCCTATGGCTCGGCGTCGCAGCCCACGAGATAGGGTTCGATACGCTCTTCTACTACGTCTGGCGAGACAGAGAAGTCGTAATGGATATCATCGAGAACATCTCAGGTAACAGAGTCAACAAAGGAATGGCAACAATCGGAGGCGTAAGAAGAGACATCGCTCCCGACTTTGTGCCCTCTATCAAGAAGGGCCTGGACATTCTAGAAGAACGGTTGAAGTACTACAAGCAGCTCTGCCTGAACGAGAAGACTGTTCTTAACAGAGTCTTGGGCGTCGGCATCCTCAAACCCCGAGACGCTGTGGCTCTCGGCGCGGTCGGCCCCTTCGCCAGATCCAGCGGAATAAAGAGC
>Ga0315296_10004572_pt1 | contig 11282 bp, 8 predicted proteins | sample YL17G14_18_MG_FD_203921 | JGI IMG/M metagenome (GOLD analysis project Ga0315296, IMG submission 203921) | Sediment microbial communities from Yellowstone Lake, YNP, Wyoming, USA - YL17G14_18 | ecosystem: Environmental > Aquatic > Freshwater > Lake > Sediment | place: USA: Wyoming | collected...
AGGCGATGCCGCGCCTGCTCGGACGCGCCGCCCGTCAGCCGCTGGGCCCTGGATCCGTCGGTCGCGACCTGCCACACGTCGAACTTGTCGTACAGCAGCACCGCCGCATCGTCCTTCGTCCAGCCTGCCACGCCGAACGGCGGCTTCTGCTTGATGGTCTGATCAGACTCTTTGTTGATGAACGAGGTCGGCGCTGTTCTCGTGATGTTCGTCACGGCGCGTGTGGCGACATTGATGGTCCAGTAGTGATCATCCTGGAGGAAGAGCAGGTACTTGCCGGCGGGGCCGGATTGGACGAACCGGTCGTTGACGCCGTCCTTGAGCTTCGTCCGCGCGCCGGTCGCGATGTCCGCGAGGTAGAGGTCCGCGGCCGGGCGGCCGATCGATCGGTTCATGGCGTACTTCGACCACTCCGCGACCCAGGCAAGGCTCGTGTGCCGGATCGGATTCACCTGCTCGTTGATCGGATCCTTGCCGAGCTGCACGAGCTTGCCGCTGTCGAGGTGCCACGCCGCCAGCAGGTTCCGGCGCCGATCCGCGCTGGCGCCGATCTTCTGCCTCGGCATGACCGACGCGTCCTTCCAGTGCCAGATCTCGACGGTAGACGCCTCCACGTCCCCGCCCGTGCTCGCGCCTCGACTGCCCTGCCCGGTCGCCTCAGGCGCCGCGCCAGCGCCTCGCCCGCCCCGCCCGGCCGGTTCGAGCTTCTCATCCCATTTCGCCATCCCGAGAAACACCACGGTGCCATCGTCAGACCACGAGAGGCGGCGGAACGAAACTGTCCGCATGCCCGCCGGGAACGTCGAATCCGCGGTCGGATCGTACGAGCGGTGCCGCTCGCTCTTGTCAAGACTCGTCCACGCCAGCACGGCGTACGTCGCGCCTTCGCGGCGGTCGTCGGTTCTCGCCCTGAGCACGGCGAGATCGGCGGAGTCTCTGCGCCACGCCAGGTCCGTGTAGGTCGAGGCGGACGAGTCGAGCACGCGCAGCACGGAGGTGGCCGGATCAAACAGGTGTACGCCGTTCCCCGTCTTTCCGGCGGCGCTGATGATCATCGCCAGCAGGTGGCCCTGCCGGGCGTCCTGCCACGCGAACTGGGACACGTTGCCGAAGGTCATGTCGCGTCCGGTCGAAAGCTGGCGGACGATGAGGGTCGTGCCCGGCGCGTCCTCCGAGTCGGCTGACGCCTCGCGCCCACCCCCCCGGCCGCCGCCGCCCGTCGCCTCGGTTGCACCCGACGGCCGCTCAGCCCCGTACGGCCGGAGCGCGAGAAAGGCGCCGTCGGCGCTGAACGCGAACGATTCGATCCCCTCGAACGTTGAGGTCTCCCCGGTCGCAAGATTCAGCAGGCCGAGGTTGGTACGCACCGGCTTCCGCTCGCTCCTCAGTTTCTCCTGCTCTGCTTCCGATTGGCCGATGCTGTAGGCGAGCCACCTGGAGTCTGACGAATAGGCCGGCTGGGTGCCGAAGGCGGTGATCTTGGTGGTGCCGTCGGCAATCGCCGTGACGCGCAGCTCATTGTTCCGGTTCGAGCGGTTGATGGCATACGCGAGCCAGCGTCCATCGGGCGAGAACCCCCCTCGGCTGCCGGCCGGCGCGATCGTCTCCCACTGACCGCAATCGGCGAATGTCGCCGGCGGCTTCGCTTGTCCGCCAATCGTGATCGTGAGGGCCAACAAGCCGAACAGGGCGGTCACGGCGGTACGTCGCATTCCAGTCCTTCCTTTCGCTCGACATCCCGAAAGAGCGTGGTCGCTCGCTACGTTGGTCTCGTCTTCACCTCCTGTCGCTGTCGGGAGAAGCATCGACTCCATTGGCTTCCCATCGACGTCGGACTGCTCGCTCCACTGCTCAACCGGGGTATTCGACCGAGTCAGACAGGCGGTGACGAGTGACGCCCGCAGCCACCGGTAGAGTGTCCCGACGTTCTGGAAGTAGGTCTCGACCAGATCCCCCATTCGGGCGTCCGGTGAAAGTGCAGCCACGGACGCCAAGTCACGTCGCAGTCGAGCCTTTTGCGTGGCCGACCGGGTCCGCTTCAGTTCAGCCTCGATCTCGGAACGGAGGGGTTCAACGCTGAAACACACGCTTCTTGTGAAGTGTCCGTCCACTGTTCCCTGGAAACGGAGAACGCTAACGTGGTGCCCCGTGTGGACCGCGTAGTGCCTGGCGGCACGCAGGAATGCATAGCTTGAAGCGCTTCTGACAGCCTCTTCGCGCGTTCGGTACTCACGATTCATGGCGGGAGCCTGTTGCTTGGTCCTCCCGACGACCCGGTCCGCGTGTGACACGGCAGAAACGCATGAGCCAAGGAAGTTGTGGAATACGCGTAAGACCTCACGCTGGTAGTCGTGGGCGGCCGCTCCGTGATGAACTTCTAGCCACCGATCTCCCTCAAATATCTCCAACACCCGATGCAACTCGACCATGTTCCGGCGCACCAACTCCCACGAAACATCGAGCGCAGCTACCGCGTCATGGAGCGGGCGCGTTGCCTTCTCGCGTCTTTCGATGGCGCGCCGAATGTGGACCGGAAGGTCGTCAATCTCCATCAGTCAGTTGCTCTTCTAAACATCACGGCCACGCCCACGCCACTCCTCTAGTCGAAGCGAGGCCACGATGGTTACGATGACAGATGTTGCCTAGCCTTTCGGCTTCAGCGAACACGTGGTCCGAAGATCTCCATCACCCATGAACACCGGATCGGAAGACTCCGCACCCGGCTAGGGATGCGCTTCATCCAGCACGCGAATCCGACCTTCCACTCTCCTGCCGGACGAGCGTCTGACGATGATGTCAATATCCCGGCCGAGAGACGTGAGTAGACGCATGAGGCGTTCACTCGAGAAGTTCGCGATCCGCCCGTTCAGCAGTGCCGACACTTTCGGCTGGTCAACCCCCATCAGGGCAGCCGCAGCGGCCTGAGTGAGTCGGCGCCGCTTGATGACCTGGCCGATAAGGCTGGCCAGTTGAGCCTTCGCCAGTTCCTCTCCAGGCTCCGCGAAGCCCAGATCCGCAAAAACGTTCCCGGAGCTCGGCGTCACCGCAATCCGTGGCTGTTTCGCCATGATTCGTAGTCCTCCTGCGCCTGAGCCAACCGCCTCGCGATCAACTCGAGCACCGACTTGGGTGTAGAGAGCCCACACGTCGACTTCTTCTGGAACGCGTGGAGTACGTACACCACTCCCGCGAATCGCACCGTGTAAACCGAACGGTAGGCGTTTCCGTCGAAGTCGTCGACGACCTCGAGGACGCCGGCGCCACCAAAGCCCTTCAGCGGCTTAGCGAATGGCGCCTTCAATCCGATCTGCGCATCCCACAACGCTCGACCGACCCGCCGTTTCACATCATCCGGAAACGCGCTAAGGTCTTCCTTGCTGGTCCCCACCCAGCGCACCGGCTTCGGAACAACGTCAGGATGCGTCAACCTGCTCATCAATCCTCGCGACTAGTATATGCCAGTTCAGGCATGGCGTGAGCCCAGAACCTGTCAAGAGCTTCTTCGCTGGGGGCCATTTGGGGGTTCAACGGGGATTCCGAGCGGATCTCGCAGATCGACAGAATCAGAGAATGCCATAAGTCCTTTAGAATCAACAACCCGTAGCAGTTCGACCCCCGCCGCCTCCACCATTCGACTCACCCGCGGCACCCCACAGATGCCCGCGGGTTCGCTCATGGCAAGCCGTGTCTGGCCGTGGCCACGGAGAATGTCCTGAGCGAGGGACCCCGAGCGAGCGCGTCAGCCCATGCGAGTCGAAGGGGACCGAGTCGAAGGACATTTGTCTCAGCGCTGCGCGCCCTCGCTCATGGTGCCCTTCGCGACTGTACGAACACCCCAGGCGGCGTCGGCACGAGTCCAGCTGTCGCTCGAGTTTGGCTCCGGCCGCGCGCTCGCCACGCGCCACTTCGTGGACCAAGGCCTCACTCTTCCCTGTCCCCCGCACGAGCTTGAACACACCGCGGCGGCTCGGTACCGCGACTTGAGAGAGTTCTCCCTCAGGAGTTGAGGGAGCCAGTTGTTCATCCAGGCCGGAACGGATCGGTTGAAACGGTACCACCCTGTTTCGACGACTCCGTGAACGAACGCGATGTCGCCCGTGAAACCCTCGGGCGCGTCTTTCTCCACGTGGTCCTGCACGAGCGTCTCGACCGGAACAGTTGCCTTGTACACCCCGGCCGGCCGCGGCTGACAGCCGTTGGGCCATGCCGCGAGCTCGACGGCGCTGAGCCTGGACGCCCCCGTCACTGGCACCGTCACGATCGTTGGCGACGGTCTCACCGTGAAAGACGCCTTCCCCCGGGCCTGGGTCGACTGCGACCGAGAGACGGCCAAGATCGCCCCGCCCTTCGGGAGGATCCTGCTCCTCATCTACCTGACCGGCGGCGAGGAGAACCACTTCCCCACCCTGCCGCAGGACCATGACCCGTGGAGCCCGTATCCCGCAGCCAGGCCCCACTCGCAGGTGGGTGAGCTCCCTCTGTACAGGTTTCTCACCAGCGTTCCCCCCTGACCGGGTGGTGTTGCTAGCCACCTTTCCCCCCTGTGCCTGACGCAGGGATCATCTCGCTTCCGGCCGAGCCCCCGGATTGAGAAGTCCGGGTCCCTCTGCTGATGCAAGTCCGAGGTGCTTCTTGATGTGTTGAGCGAGTCGGTCGTCATTCTCGGTGTGGCGCGGTGCCGGCTGCCTCTTGCCGGCGGCAGGGTTCAGGAAGAGATCGTGGCAACTTCCATGCCGAACGAGCACGCAGCCCGCGGCCAGCAGCTGCTGCACCAGCCGGCTGCGCTTCACACGGCGATCTCCTTCGTCTGGTAGCTGGCTGGCACGTCCTCCATCGCCATCAACCGGTAGGCGTCCCTGATGTTCTCTTCCAATTCCTCGAGCGTCTCGCCCCGGGTCATGACCTCGGGGTGTTCGAGCAGCTTGCCCAGCCAGAACCGCTCGCCCTTCCAGTAGATCAGCGTCAGCCGCCGAGCCATGCCGAGCCTCCAGTTGACCGCCCCACGTGGGGTCTCAACGTTCATGACACTCCTGTTCCTTCCGGACGACCGAACCTGCCAAACCGTGGGGCACCCACGCTCGGTCTTCAGGCCCCACCCGGCCCCCCGGGAACAGCGCGCCGCGCGGCACGCAGCGACAGAAGCACTCCGCTGGAAGGAAACTTGACGCGCACCAGGGCCGCAACCATCATGCGCGCGTGAGGCTGGTGTCTGGGGACCTGGCCTACGCTCCTGCTCCATGGCACTCCGTTACCGAATCTGGATGGTCACGTCGGCTAGGGCGAAGCCGTCCGCGCGCGCTTCCAGCCTCATCGTCCCCGCCGTCCGGCCGACCTTGACGATGGCCAGGCACAGGCCGTGGAACGCCTTGTGGCCGGCTGCATCGGACGGCGCCGCCCACGCTGGCACAGCCCGGGGGTCGTCGGATGCCACACTTCTTTCATACATCGGTCCAGACTTTGTCACAGTGACCGCGTCAGAATGGAGTGAGCGCCTGGAGGAGAGAGTCATGAAACACAGATGGCCGCTGGTTCTCGTCGTTGTGTGCACTGCCGCCGTTCTCGGCCTGGCGGCCCAGCAACGCCCCACGGAAGCGACCAACCCCGCCACGTCGGCGATCGTCGGCGTCTGGGCGATCGACAAGGACACGAGCGACCTGCCCAACCGGATGACCAGCGGCGGGCCTGGCGCGGGCGTGCCGGCAGGCGGCCCTGGCGGTGGCATGGGCGGGGCCGGGGGAGGCATCGGAGGCCGAGGCGGCAGGGGTGGTGGCATGCCTGGAGGGATAGGGGGGTTCGGCGGGCGCCGCGACCCGGACGAGATGCAGCGCACCCGCCGCATCATGGCCGACGTGTCGACGCCACCCGATACGTTGACGATCGTCCAGAATGGCGCGTTTGTTATCCTCACGGCGAACGACGGGCGGTCGGTCAAGCTCACGACGGACGGCAAGGAACAGGAGCGCCTGACCGGCGACGGCCTGGTCAAGAGCAAGGCGCGGTGGGACGGCGACCAGTTACGGATCGAAGAGAAGATCCAGGACGGACCGAAGGTGACGCGGACCTACATGGCGTCATCCGACCGACGCCACCTGATCATTGCCATCCGGATGGAGGGCGGTGGGCTGCCGGGCGAGACGATCGTGCATCACGCGTTCACACGCAAGGACGGGATCGCGTAGGCGGTGACATGAAGGCGGGTGCAAGCGAAACGGTGCGCGGGGCGCCAGCCCGCCGTGGCAAAGGAACTACGTGACGGGCGGTCGCGGCACCAGACGCGTCTGAGAACGCCGTTCTCAGACGCGGACCACCGCCCGGCGTCAAACGGCACCCCTGCTGCCACGGGCACTCTGACAGAGCGGATCACGACCTGCGTCCTCTCGCTTCGGACGGCTGCCACTTCAACTGTTTCCCGGGCCGGTCTACAGGTTCGGAAACCGGTTCGAGCGGCGACTGTATAATCTCACCGACCCGATGGAGCGCTCATGAGGCGAATCGCCGCGGCAGGTGCGGTGTGCCTGGTCTCGGTGATCGTCGCCGGATCCGCACGCCAGGCCCAGCAGCCGCCCCTTCCGAAGTTCCGCGCTGACATCAAGCTCGTCGTCGTGGACGTCTCGGTCCTCGACGGCAATCGTGTGCCCGTGCGTGGCCTGACCGCCGCCGATTTCACGATCCTCGAGGATGGCCGGCCGCAACCCGTTTCGACCTTCAGCGCGATTGATGTGCCGGACGTCGAGGCCCCCACCGCCACGTGGATGAAAGAGGTGGCCCCGGACGTTCAAAGAAACGACGACCAAGCCGACCGGCGGCTCATGGTCGTCGTGCTCGACGACGCCACGCCGATGCCGGCAGCCGACGTGCTGCAGGTGAGGACCATGGCTCGCCGAGTGATCGATCGTCTCGGGCCTGGCGATCTGGCCGCCGTCGTCTATGTCCTGAACAAGAAGAAAGGCCAGGAGTTCACATCCAACCGCGCACGCCTGCTCGCCGCCCTCGATCACTTCAACGGCGGCGTGGCAGGACCGTTCGCTGGGTGGGACGGCTTCAGCGCCACGGTGCTGACGATGTACCGATCGACGATCGGAACGCTCCAGGGCGTGACGGACAGCCTGATTGATCTGCCCGGCCGTCGCAAGGCGCTCGTCTTCGTGAGCGTGGGCCTGCCGCTGGACGTCGAAGCGGTCGCGCCGGCCGAGATGGGCGAGGGCACGAGCTACGCGGGCGATGCGGCGCGCGACCTCATCAAGGAGGTCTTCGATCTGTTTCGCGCGGCCCAACGCGCCAACGTGAACATCTACAGTCTCGATCCCGGGGGATTGCGCGTCGGACCCAGCGGTGAGAACGTGGGAAAGCTCAACCGCGAATTCCTCCAGGCCGTCTCCGAGAACACCGGCGGGCTGGCAATCATCAACACGAACGATCCCGAGCCGGGCATCGTGCAGATCTTCCGCGAGAACAGGTCGTACTACCTGCTCGGCTACGAGGCGCCGAACCTCCAGTCGGTGGGCAAGTACCGGCGGATCGATATACGTGTCAACCGTCCGGGGATGACGGTCCGCGCGCGGCGCGGCTACTTTGAACCGCGTCCCGCAGCGCCGCCCAAGCCGGGCGCGAAACCGGTCGAGCCGCCATCCCCGATCTTCACCGCGATGGCGTCGGTCGTGCCGAAGACCGACGTCGCCCTGCGCGCGACGGCGGCGCCGTTTGCCGTCCCCGGCCAGGACAAGGTGGCGCTCGCCGTCGTGCTGGAGCTGGAGCTGTCCGTGCCAGAGACGGCCGCGCGCGTTGCCGACAACCTGGATGTGCAGATCAACGCCTACGACGCGGCAGGCAAGCTCGGTGGATCCGACGGCGCCAAGGTGCGATTTGCGCTGAAACCCGGGATGGACGGGAGCGTGAAGTACGAGGTGCTCTCGCGGCTCGATCTCAAACCCGGGACTTATCAGCTCCGGCTCGCGGCGTCCAGTTCGCTGCAGGCAAAGACGGGCACTGTCCACTACGACGTCGACGTGCCCGATTTCTCGAAGGGCGGGCTTTCGCTGTCCGGCGCCGTGCTCAGCGCGACGGCGGCATCCGCCTCGGGACCGAAGGACAAGCTGGCGTCAATCCTCCCGGTCGTGCCCACCACGCGGCGCGAATTCTGGAGCGACGAGGAGGTCACCTCGTTCGTCCGGGCCTACCAGGGTGGCAAGGAACCGCTCGCGCCCGTCGTCGTGACCGCCAGGATCCTGGATGGCCGCGGCGCGGAGGTCTTCAAGGCCTCGGAGTCGATCGACCCGAGCCGGTTTTCGGCCAATCGGGCCGCCGACTATCAGCTCAAGCTTCCGCTGGCCGTCCTCGTCGAAGGTCCGTACCTGCTGACGATTGAAGCCGCGTTCGGCAGAACGCCTGACGGACCGGGACGCGACGCATCGAACAGGACGGTGAGCAGGGACCTGCGGTTTGTCGTGCGGTGAACCCGAGGATGCCGGAACACCAAGCGGCGCCTGGGGCAGGCTGCCGGCAATCGTGGTGTCCTATGCCGCAGACGACCTGTCGTTTCCTGAGACAGCCGCTGAAATCGGCTATCCTCGCCTCGATGCAGGCTTTGAGAATAGCGCGTGTCTCGACGTCGGGGTCCGGCGGCAGACGCGGCAGAGCATTGTCGGATCTTGCCAAAGCTCACTTCGCCTGCGGGTCGTACCGGACGGGCCTGCCCGCCTTGACTGCCAGCGTTCGAGTTGTCTGGCCGTGGCGGACCCGGACGGCGCCGTCGCGGTCCGCGCGCACGACCGCCTCGACGAGCGTCCCGTCCGTCCATGCCTGGTCCACCGTGACGCCCCCGCGCGCCCTCAAGCCGCGCGCCGATCCCGTCCTCCACGCCACGGGCAGCGCGGGCAGCAGGTGGATCTCGCCGCGGTGGCTCTGAAGCAGCATCTCAGCGATCCCCGCCGTCCCGCCGAAGTTGCCGTCAATCTGAAACGGCGGATGGGCGTCGAACAGGTTGGGGTACGTGCCTCCCCCTTGGTACTGCGTGTCGCCCGCCGGTCCCACGTATTGGAGGTGGGTGCGCAGCATGCGATACGCGTGGTCCCCGTCGAGGAGGCGGGCCCACAGGCCGATCTTCCAGGCCTTGCTCCAGCCCGTGCCGCCGTCGCCGCGCAGCTCGAGCGAACGCCGGACGGCCGCCGCCAGTTGCGGCGTGTCGAACGTGTTGATCTGATTGTCGGGGTACAGACCAATCAGGTGCGACACGTGGCGGTGCTCTGGATCCTGATCGTCCCAGTCGAGATACCACTCCTGCAGGTTGCCGCGTTTCCCGACCCTGTAGGGCGGCAACCGGTCCAGCCGGGCCATCACCCTGGCTCGAAACTCCGCGTCGATGCCGAGGATCGTGGACGCCTCGATCACCTTCAGGAACAAGCCCCGAACGAGCGCCAGGTCGGCCGTCGTCATGACCGACACCGCGCCGACGTAGCCGTCGGGTGTCTTGTAGAGGTTCTCGGGCGACGTCGATGGCGCGGTCACCAGGAAGCCGTCTGGCCCTTCGACCAGCCAGTCCATCGCGAATTCGGCCGCGCCCTTCATGAGCGGATAGGCGGTGTCCCGGAGCCAGGCCCGATCGCCGCCGAAGGCGTAGTGCTCCCACAGGTGGAGGCTGAGCCACGCACCGGCCATGGGCCAGTTGGCCCAGACCGGCTGGCCCTGACCGAAATCGCCCACCGGATTGCTGAGCGCCCAGATGTCTGTGTTGTGGTGCACGCACCACCCGCCGCAGTTGTAGAAGTGCCGGGCCGTGACAGCGCCGGTCTTCGCGAGATCGCCGATGAAGCGCAGGAGCGGTTCGTGGCATTCGGCCAGGTTGGTGGTCTCAGCCGGCCAGTAGTTCATCTCGGTGTTGATGTTGACGGTGTAGTTGCTGCTCCACGGCGGCCGCAGGTGCGGGTTCCAGATGCCCTGCAGATTGACCGGCGGCCCGCCCGGCCGTGAGCCGCTGATCAGCAGGTAGCGACCGAACTGGAAGTACAGGGCCTCGAGTCCAGGATCGGACGCGGCGGTTCCGTACTCGCGGAGTCTCCGGTTCGTGGGGAGCTGCTCCTGCGACGAGCGGCCCAGGTCGAGGGTCACCCGGTCGAACAGCGCCCGGTAGTCGCGGACGTGCGTGTCCTTCAGGCTCTCGAAGGACCGGCGTGCCACCGCGTCCAGTCGCGCGCCAGCCGACGGGATCGGATCCGGGCCCCGGCCCGGCTCGCGATCCAACGCCTCGAAACTCGTCTCCACGGCCACAGCGAGCAGCGCCTCGCGCGCCCGGCTGACTATGATCGACGTTGGGCTCCTCTCGATCCTGCCGTCCGCGCGCAGCACGCGGACCCGCGCGGCGAAACGCATGCCCTTGCCGTCCGGCGCCTCGTCGTAGACCAGGGGGTTCTTGATGTCGCGCCGGTAGTTGGGCTCCGCATGCATGGGCGCGCGGCCCGACAGGAGCAGGTCGCCGTTGTCCGTCACCCGGACGTCGTGCCGGAGGAGGCTCTCGACACGCAGCCCGAAACCGAGTGAACCGGCTTCGGAAGCCGTCAGGCGGATGATCAACAGGCGGTCCGGACGGGACACGAAGTACTCGCGGGTGAACGACGCCCCACCCTCAGTGAACGCCGTCCGCGCCACGGCCGAGCCGATGTCGAGTTCACGGCGATACGCGGTAACGGCGGCGGCCGCGGAACCCGGGACGTCGATGAACAGATCGCCGAGCGGAGCGTACGACTGGGAGAACTGGCCCTGCAGCCTCCGCGTCAACTGATCGGCCAGCTTGTAGTCGCCCTTGAACAGAGCCTCCCGGACCTTCGGGAGGAACGTCGCCGTCTCGGGATTGACGGCCGGGTCGATCGGGCCACCTGTCCACAGCGTCGACTCGTTGAGCATGACGCGGTCGGCGCCGGGCCCGCCGAAGATCATGGCACCGAGGCGGCCGTTGCCCAGCGGCAACGCTTCTTCGAAGGCCGTGGTCGGCTTGTCGTACCAAAGGAGCAGGCGGGGCGTGGCCAGCGGGGGCCTTTGTATTCGGACAGCGCCCGGCGAGGCCCCGACGGGGACGAGCACGACAACGACCAGCGCCCAAACACCCAGCGTGCGGAACGCCCGTGGCACTCGCGGCATGATGGTGCCTCCAGGTGAATCCTGCGCCTTCGACGACGTAAATGGCCGAGGGGAGTGAATACGGGGTCGCCGCCTTGGCGCGCGGCCGGTGGCAGGCACCGCGGGAGCGCACCATCGAGCGATCACGAGGGCACCCGGTGGCCGAGGCAGGC
>Ga0315296_10004573_pt1 | contig 11281 bp, 8 predicted proteins | sample YL17G14_18_MG_FD_203921 | JGI IMG/M metagenome (GOLD analysis project Ga0315296, IMG submission 203921) | Sediment microbial communities from Yellowstone Lake, YNP, Wyoming, USA - YL17G14_18 | ecosystem: Environmental > Aquatic > Freshwater > Lake > Sediment | place: USA: Wyoming | collected...
GCGATTAAAGGCTCAAGCTGTTGAATCATAAACTCTAAAATCTTTTCGTGGTCTTGAGCTTCTCTTAAGCGTCGCTGTTGTTCTTCGTATTCATCTACATGAACGTGAACGGCTTCAACCTTTATGAGTGTGCCTTCTGTCGTGTGTTCTTCGCTTACTGTTGCGTCATCTAAGAACATATCTCCCTTACATTTGGGACACTCGAAGCTATCGGGGACAGGTTTGTATCTGATGATGTTTCCGCTTAGGGCTGTGTAGAAGGATAAACCTTTTTCGTAGTCTTGGCTTTTTATGGCTTCTCGGTTTCCGCATGATTGACAGCTTACCACTATGCAAGTTTCTTTTTCCATCTTATCATCCTCTACTATTACGGTGTTAGCTTTTGTTCTTTAGTTTCTGGAATCGTGTAGTGTTTTACTGCTTCTATTTTGCCTGTCATTAAGTCTTTTACGACGTATGTTATTTGTCGGGTTTTTGGCGGTGGGGCTAAGGTTGTTTGTTTCGTGTTTGAGTGCCCACCAAAGAAGAAATACAGAAATTGATAAAGGAGTTAAGACAAGAACAAAAAGAACTCTTAAAGGAACAAGGCGGATGGTCTGAAGAATCCTACGTTATCGAAGACGCTATAACAATGCTGAAAGAAGACTTAAGAGAACTTCAACGAAAGCATCCTAACCCCTCTTTTCTCTTTAGATGCTACCGAGAGTTAAGGGGTTAAGACCATGAACCACCTAAATCGTAGCCTAGGTTTAGGTAGCTACCCAAAAGCCATGTTCAAGGGTTACAACCAGTTTAGAACGGTGAAACCGCTAGAGGAGTTAATACAAGTCTTAAGATACGCCATTAAACCCCAACATACAACATAAAAACCTAACAAACCAGAACCCACAACAAAAAATAAACCTAAAACCCATGAAAGTTAAGGCGAAAAAGACACCAAACCAGATGAAAATCTAATATTTGGTCTAGACCAATCTTTAAAATCATTTCAATTGTTGATGGAATAGGTTTGGGGAAGGTTTTAAGGAGCTTTGTCAACTGACTTCTTCGGCTAGTGGTGGAGTTGTCGAATAGACAGGTTAAGGGCGTTATCCTCGGTTCGTCTGCATGCTTTACTTTGGGAATCATCGAGGAAAAATCCGTCATAGGCTACTCTTTGTATATAATCTATATTTTTGTGTCTGGACGTCTCAAACGTCTTAAACCGTCTGTTTCGTCCAAGAATGTATAGACATTTTTGGTTAGAATTGAATCTAAGCGCTGAACTTTAGGTTTGTTGGATGTCTGAAAAGATTTTGCATCCTCTTTCCCAAACGTCCCGCTGGTAATAATAAATTCATTGGTGCTCTTCTTCACGCCGTTCTTCTTTGGCGTGAGTTTTCTGCTTGTCCTGGCGCGGTAGGTCTGCATTGATCTCGCTCCACAGTTCCCATGTGAGGCTTTCCGTTCCAGATTTTCCGTCTTCGTTCCAAAAGTCATACCACAAATCAAAAGTATCTATGAGACTTGAAGCTGTTACGCCGATTTTTTGGAGTGCTACTTGAGGGCTTAGGTTTTCACGTGTGCAGTATTGCCTAAACTTCGGATACGTTTCAGGGTCTATCTTCGCTATCTCATCCTCGACTATGCGCAAAACTAGGTCGTCTCCTTCGCTTTCTAGGCTGAGGAGAACGTGTTGTTTTAGTAGTTTCTCTTTTTCTTCGCGAATCCTTTTGAGGCGTTCCTTCTCTGCCAGTTGAGCCTTAATGTTTTTGATTTCCTCATCTTCGACGGATGGCTTAAGTGGCGCCGAAAGCGCCTTATACATTCGCCATATGCGCATCACAGTGTCCTTTCCTATGGGAGGATTCAGCCTCTTGCCGATTCTGCGGTAGCCCAAGCGCGTTGTCGTCTTCAGCCTTATTATCTCTTGAATCTGCTCTTGGGTGACGCTTGGAAAGGCTTCAGCAACGCTCTGGATGGTTTCATCGTCAATTGAAGGTTCTATCAAGCTGTTTTCCTCTATGGGATATTCGTCGGCATTCAAATATTCTTGTTTCTCTTTAGAGATCCATTGGAGGCTTTTGCTTTCATCGAGTTCTTCCAGTATTCCAGCTTGAATTTTTCTCAAGGGCTCATCTGAGTGTAACCAAACGTATTCTTTGATTTTCTGTTCGGTTGTTTTTTCATTCAATTTTACTGCCTCTGAATTTAATCCCATATTTCTCGGAAATCCGCGCTAGGACTTCTTCTTCTGGCACGCCTTCTTCCAGTAGGCGAAACACTTCTGTTTCAATCATTTTTCGCAGGCGTTCCGTGACTGGTCTCGCTATCCTAGCGGCTCGCTCTCTGGCTTCGGCTTCCGCTAGAAATTCAGGCGGCACATTTTCTTTAAGTCCCTTTTCTATCAAGCGGTAGAGGGTTCTGGGTCTGATTGCCTCGACTTCCCAGCATCGGTCGCCGTATTTTTCAATGTATTCTTTTGCTCTGGAATCTTTCATGTTGACTGGGCGGCTGGGAGGTTTGAACCGCTTGATCTGCTTCATGGTCAAAGCCAGTCTCACGAACCTGATTCCTAACTTGTGATCCATTTCCTCTTCGGCCACTTTTTCGATTAGAAGGCCGGAAGGGTCGAAGTCACCAATGTAAAGTACGAGTCCAACCCCTCTTATGCGAGCTCGGTCTAACGCTTTGCGGTACATGCTGAGGCTTGCAAATCCACGTAAGACCTGGATGCTGAGACGATATTTGGCTGCGAGTTTTGCTATGAAGTTGCGGATCGAGTCTTTTTCAACCCAGATTTCTATGCGGGGGTAGGGCAGAGGCGGAACAGTGAACTGTCTGGTTGGGTCGATGAATTTTTTGTGAACCTCTGGGTTTACACGTCTGATCTTCGAGAGATACCTGTTCATGCGTTTGTAGAAAGTGCGAGTTGCCGGATAATCTTTTGGAAATCGTGAAACCAAAATGTAAAATAATTGTCTAACTGTTAGAAGCGAATAGCCTTTCACGGTTTGAAGTATCCTCCACACCAAGAGGACGTTGCCTCTACCTTTGACTCTGTATTGCTCTCGAATAAATCCAGGTCCTTCGACTGTTTCAATTGTCAACTTTGGATCGAGCTAAAATTGGAAAAAGCCAGATTTAAGGTTACTTCGACAAAAAACGTCTAAAATTTGTCTATTCCACGTTTTAAACAGCTAAAAAGCTTTTAAAGAGTTCATCTTATACCTTTTAGGCAGGGACAAAAATGGGTTTACTAACCTGTCCTTGGGGATGTGGGTGGCAAGGACCAGCTGACGAATACCTAAAGCATTATGACAAGTGCCCAAGCAGAGTTTGTCCGAAGTGTGGATCCTCCAACATTTTCTTTTACCGCAAAGATGCCATTGAGTGTTTGACTTGTGGAAACAAATGGCTGAGAAAAAAGTTTCCAGAAGCTCCTGAAATATCAACGGAGGTTCCGGTTGAAGAAGAAAAACTAGCGCCGAAAATCTTCAAGACGGAGGAAGAGTTTCGCGGTTGGTTAGAGAAGCAGGGATTAACCGCTGAACCCCGACCACACGCAGGGCTGTTCAAGGGTGACAAGTGTGTGGGCTCTTACTTTGAAACGTCTGAGGGGATTCAAGTCGTTCTGGCGGAGGACGCTAAAACATGGCTCATCAGAGACGAGGTGTTTGTGGAGGTTGAGGCTGGAGAAGAGGCCATGGTTGAGAAGCCGATAGAAACGCCTGTGGAAGAAACTGGCGAGGAAACTCCGGAGGCGTAAACATTGGCTGAGGACGAAAAGTTAAACGAGATCCTCGCGGAACTCAAAAAGATCAGCAAGCCGAAAAGCATAGCCCAATATTTAGACGCGAAGAGTAAAGATTGAGGAAACCGATGTGCCCTTCATTCCTCATTTTGTAATCATCCCTTTTGTATTTTAATTAGCTCTTTTGTTTCTGATTCAGCGTTTATGGCTTGTGTTATTAAATGCGTTAGTCTTCGGGCAGCTGTATCAGAGCTGTTCCTTTTTCTTCGGTGTGAGAAAGAGTAGTTAAATCTTAAATTTTATTTCAGTGGGAAGTGGCATGCAACGTATCTGTTCTTGCTTACCTCTATTAGTCTGGGGGCTTCAGCTTTGCATTTGTCTTTTACGTATGGGCATCTTGGATGGAATCTGCACCCTGGCGGCGGGTTAATGAGGCTTGGGACTTCGCCTTTTATAACGACTTCGGTGCGTCTTGCTGTGGGGTCGGGGACTGGGACGGCGGCCATAAGCGCCTCTAAGTAGGGATGGGCTGGTTGCTGAACTAGTTCTTCCATGGGTCCAATTTCAACGATTTTTCCGAGGTACATGATTGCGGCTCGGTTACACATATATCTTGCTAGGGCCACATCGTGGGTGATGAATAAGAATGTGCATTTTGCTTTTTTCACCATTTCCATCATTAACTTTATGACTTCACCTCTAGTTGACGCATCTAACATTGATACTGGTTCATCGGCTACGATGAATTCGGGGTTGAGGATAAACGCCCTAGCGACCGCAATCCTCTGCCTTTGTCCACCGCTAACTTCATGTGGGAACCGGAACAAAAACTGGTCTGGAGGGGTTAAATCCATATCTTCAAGTACTTGTATCACTCTCTCAAGCGTTTCTTCGGGGCTTTCCGTTGCTTCCTGAATTTCTAGGGGTTCAGCTAAAATGTCGTAGATGCTCATTCTCGGGTTTAGTGATTCGTAGGGGTCTTGGAATATTATCTGCATTTGTCGTCGCAGTTTTCTAAGTTGAGTCGGATCTAATTTTGTGATTTCCGTGCCGTTGAAGAATATTTGTCCCTCTGTAGGTTCGATTAGTCTCAGCAAAACTCTTCCGGTTGTAGTTTTTCCACATCCACTTTCTCCTATAAGTCCAAAGACTTCTCCCTTTCTGATGAAAAAGTTTATTCCGTCAACTGCTTTAACATATAGGGCTTGTCTTGTTGAAAGGCTTTTTAGAAAGCCGAGTTTTATTGGAAAATATTTTTTAAGGTTGAGGGCTATGATGGGGGAATCTTTTTCTATTTTGACTCCAGTTTTTGTTTCAACCAATTCTGTTCCCATGATTGGACACCATCTTATGAGTGTACTAGGTGACATGCCACAAGGTGGAATCCGCTGCCAACATTTTCTAGTGTAGGAGCATCTTTTATACATTTCTCCATGGCATATTGGCATCTTGGGTGGAATCTGCATCCTGAAGGAGGACTTAGTAGGTCTGGTGGGAATCCGTGGATTGTTGACAGCTCTCTCTTAGGCCCTATCACGCTTGGGAAAGCAGCTATCAGTTTTTGTGTGTATGGGTGGAGTGGTTCTTTGTAAATTGCTCTAATGTCTCCGTACTCCGCTATTTTTCCAGCGTACATTATTGCCGCTTCACTGCATATTTCAGAAATAAGGGATAGGTCGTGTGAGATAACGATCATGGATAGGTTCAGCTTTTGCTGAAGCTCTTTAATGACTTTCATAACTTGGGCTTGTATGATAACGTCTAAGGCTGTTGTCGGCTCGTCGGCAATCACCAAGCTTGGATTACATGCCAGTGCCATTGCAATTACCGTCCTCTGTTTCATTCCGCCGCTTAATTCGTGAGGATATCGATCTATTCTGTCCGCTCCTATTCCGACAAGGTCGAGTAGTTTACCTGCTCTCTCGAGGGCTTCTTCCTTGGTGGTGTCTTCATGTAAGAGGATAGCCTCTGATATTTGGTTTCCAATGTTTTTGGTGGGATGTAGGGAGTTCATTGCTCCTTGGAATATCACAGAGATTTCTTTCCATCGGATTTTTTTCCTGAACGTTTCAGAATCCATTTTTGTGAGCTCTTCTCCTCGAAACTTTACAGATCCTCTGATTATTCTTCCGTTTAGTGGTAGTAGGCGGAGTATTGCCAACGCCGCTGAGGTTTTTCCGCATCCTGATTCTCCAGCTAAACCTAAAGTAACTCCTTTCTCAAGTCTTAACTTGATGCCCTCTGTGGCTCTGACATATCCTCTTAAAGTTGTGTAGTACACTGTAAGGTCTTCAACCTGAAGCAACATTTCTTCTCCCATCTATCTCCTCCTCCTTAGTCTAGGATTTACAATTTCATCAGCTGCGTGTCCTATGAAGACGAAACCTATACAGATCATTGTTATTGCTAATCCTGCTGGAAGCCAGACCCACCATGCTTCCAACCGCGCGCATGGGTGTTGATTAAATCTTTGAGTTTGCTTGTTGCGTGTCAATCTGCTTTTAGAACCAATTCTTACCAACACGATTGTTAACATGCCCATGGTAACACGAGGAATTTTTCAACACTTATGCGCGCTCTGGCACTCCTGGTTCTATTATCATCTGGGATGGATCTCCTCCAACAAACACCCTGAAAATTAAGAATTTTAATGTTACTACTACCAGTAAAGTTACGAAAGCAATTACTACTTCTTAAATAAATAGGCTCCAAACACATCGTTGGCTCCTTTCTATCTTGTTTATGTTTAGATTTCTTATCAATTTATGTTTATCGCTTTTCTTCTTTGCGCGCGTAAGGTAGTGGGCAATTTAAGATAGATGCCTGAAGGGCTTATTAAAGTAACGGGCACTCCTTGGCCTTTGCGACGAATCAGCGTGATGTGCGCTGCCGCCTTTTTACGTGTCTGCGTTTCCTACTCTTGGATCCCCAGATTGATATAATTAAGCCGCCTATTGTTGTCGGAATCCCTGGGTAAAAGAGAGAGGCATAAGGATATCGAGTCTCTGGCTGAAAATATCTCGCTTTCTGTAGTGCCAACCGTGAAAGGGGTAGGATATAGGTGTAAACATTTACAGTATAAGGACCTGTGTAATTTGCCACCCCTTCCACATCCCTTTCAGGTGCTAATTCTCCTAGTGTTGTACGAGGCGAACAAAAGTGTTTTTTGTGTTGCCCATTGGGTCAGTGATGTTAACGTCGACTCCAAAACCTTCTATAAAAGGGATGGTATCCACTCCCAAGGTAAACGTCACTCTGAACTGATCCTCTCTGGTCAAATTGCCCTTCACAGAATAGCTTTCGAGAGGTCGGCTAGATGTGTAACGTTCTTCTGTAACTGTTTCCCGGGTCAAAATGGGTTCCGGTTTTATAGATATCCCAGAGCTTGATAGGAGAATCACTCCAAAGAGTAAAAGAAACAAGCCAGAGGCAAATCTGCTTGTCCTCATTCAACCTCAACATGATTAACCAATAATCAACTTAAAAGTTTTTTCTTAAGCCCTCAAATCGACAGAGCAGCTACGAAGTTTTTTGGATGCTGTCTATATCTTTATGTGATCTTTTTTGATAAGTGCAGCGGGTTGCAGACTTGAAGCTATGTGAGAGTCTTATAAAATTTGAGTCTCAGTTTACCTGCGCGCGCGGAATCCTACGACATTCGATTACGTTGTCTACTCTAAGACACATCCAGACTTTGTAGGGAAGAATTTCACAGAAGTGGCTAAAGCTATGGGAATCGAAGACTTCTGGGACGCAATTCGCGATCTATGCATAGCGGATGACGGAAACACTTATGTTGCAGCTGGCGGAATGTGCGAGGAAGACATCATCACCATTCTAAAGCATCCAGCTTCGTCGGTTTCAACAGACGCGCGCGCTGTTCATAAAAAAGGGTGGGTGTGTGTTGTTTAGTATTTTTTGCCGAAGTCTTTTGCGACGGAGGCTATGTCTATTATGTCTATCTTGTCGTCTCCGTTTATGTCAGCGATTATGGTCCATCTTGGGTGGCCTGGGTAGGAGCCGAAAGCTTTAGCCGCCGTGGCAATATCTAGTATGTCCACTTTCCTGTCGAAGTTCACGTCTGTTATTAGGACTGTTATGTGGTAGTTTCTGTTGGCAACGAATGTGCCGCCCACGCCCCACTCATAACTCTTGAATATGTATGGACCGACTCCGATTAAGCACGTCAGCCAAGGTTTGTCAGCTGGAGGATTCGGGTGGGGTCGGGTGGGGACAAACGTCGACGGATCTGGAACGCCAGGCTGGCCCGCAAACTGGAGTCCCATGGGGCCTTCGGGTTCACCGTATTTGGTTGCGTTCGGGTTGTAGAGGTGTTTGGGAAATGCCGAGAAATATGTAGTGACCAGGTTCCTGATTAGAAATATACTTGTTCTGTTGTAGTATAGCTCAACCTGGCTTTCACTGAGAGCCTTGGCATCAACCAAATCAGTTATCAAGTCGGCGCATCTTGGGGCTTCGTAGTCTCTTGCGTATTTTGCTGCAAACTCTAGGTCGTAGGCCGTAAACTTGACGCCGTCATGCCAGTAGAGGCCGTCCGCAACCGTCAACGTTATCTTTGTCCCCGTGACCACGCCGAGCCCAGGGTCAGACCAGGGCTCAACCTTCCAGTCCGCCACGGTCCAAGGTATAAGTTCATCTGTCAATGGATTCGTCATGATCGTGGAATCACAGGTCCACCAAGTAATCCAATAGGCGCCGCCCGTCCAGTCCCATCCAGGGATTAAGGAGCCGGGTTCCTCCCCTATGATTCTAATGGTTCCGCCTAGTCCAGCCTTCAAACGAACGCGCAAGAAACCTATCATACCTCCATAGTATGGTAGTGATGCGAGTCCCAGAATGTTTGGGTTTACCGCCATGGTGTTGATTGGTTCGCAAAGGGGGATTGATGGCACATCGTTTGCTAATATTTCCTGCATTTTGTTTGATGCATCTACTGCCTCTGTCTCGTTCAGTGTGTGCGTGCAAATGTACATGTATTGGTCGAACTCCGTGCTATTGTAAAATCCACCGTTTAGGGACCCGTCGCTGGCAAAATTCAACTGAAGAATTATCGGGTCAGGGCCCCAGCCCCACCACCACTCCCATAAGTCGAAGTCATGGTTTTCGTATATTGTTGTATACCACGCTCCTCCTGCCCAGGTGGTGTATTCAATTCTCGCCGGTATGCCTACCTTGTGCATCTCATCTGCGAGGCGTTCACACATCGCTATCGCTCCGACACCGTTGTCAAGACAAGTTACTATTGCTAGTTCTTGCAGTTTGGTGCCGTTGGAGTACTCTCTCCAACCGTCCTCATCCGTATCCTTGTAGCCTGCATTGTCAAGCATGTATTTGGCAAGTTCAGGGTCAAACGTTGTGACGTCTGGAATATTCGGATTATACCACATGCCGAAGGATGGCGTTACCCAGCCGTATGAGTATCTGCCCATTGGTCCCCAAAGCTCCTCCAATATCGCCTCCTTCGGTGTTAGATGCGCGATTGCACGTCTAAAGTTTACATCATCTAAGGGGGGCCTCTGAAGGTTTAGGGTGAATTCCAAGTGGTTATAATACGATATTTCAACTATTTTGTATCCTAAGGCTTGAAGGTCTCGATAGTCTGCCAGCGTGGGAACTCCTATTACGTCTATCTCTCCGGCTTTTAGGGCTGCTACGGCTGCTGAAGGGTCCGCAATCCACACGGTTCGCAGCTCGTCTATTAGCGGTCCTGGCTTTTGGCCTGGCAACTGCGCAAAGCTCATTGAAAGCAGCAGAAACATCGCCGTCAAAACGGTAGCAAACAAGACTTTTCTTTTCAAATTCTCCTCTCCAAGAACGTTAAAAGGGGGTAAGCGGCATTTAAGTCTTATGTAATATTGTTCTATGAAGGCGCTAAGCCAATTACCTCCTAACCCTCAACCTTGGATTAACTATGTTGTCGAATGCGTGGGCGACGAAAACAAAGCCTAGGCAGACGAAAACAATGGCTATTGCTGGTGTGAACAGCCACCACCATGCGTCTTGTGCCAGGGCTCCTCCTCTCATAGCTTCGTTCATTATGCGACCCCATGTTACTAGTGCCGGATCACCTAATCCTAGGAAGCTTAAAGCAGCCTCAGTCAAAATGGCATTAGGCACTCCAAGTACCATGAATGAAAAAGCCAAGGGCAGCACATTCGGCAATATATGCCTTCGAAGAATGTAGAATCCTGTACATCCTGTAGCTATTGCGGCTTCGATAAAGGCTACTTCTCTTAGGGAAAGAACTTGGGATCTGATCATTCTCGCCAACGCCATCCAGCTTAAAACAACTATGATGAACATTGCGATATATAGATTCCTCTGAAACATTGCAGCAGCTGCTAATAGTAATGGTAGGCCGGGAAGACACATGAGCAAATCAGCTGTTCTCATGGACGCTTCATCGATAAAGCCTCCTAAGTACCCGGAAACTATACCAACTAGCACTCCAATCGATGTTCCACCAATAGCCACAAGTAAACCGATCATCAGAGAGATTCTGGCGCCATGTATTACCCGTGAAAATATATCTCTCCCTAGGTCATCGGTTCCCAGTAAACCATGTACCCTTCCATGTGTGACAAATTCAAAGTCAAAAATTTGAACCTCAAATGTTGAAGCAGAGGTTTTAGGGTTTAGACGTACATAGAACGCCAAAGCATAGACACCCTTACTCGAAAATGTTTCGTTAAGAAATTCGGTCTCATTATTGAAGCCCAGTCTACTTTTGTAAAGGGATTCCCTTCCCGAGCCCAATTCTTCATACCTCGGAAAACCGACAGGGAGACCCGGAATATCGAAACTATACGAGTATTTCGTCGATCTTACACTCGAACCAGGGCGAGAATTACTGTCCCACAAAGAATATTCTTTAGCTTCGTCTCCGCCGTATCTTATTAAAGCTAGCTCCAAGTTGTAACCCATTTCGCTAAGGTTCAACACGCGCCACCTAAACGAGCACTTAAAAGCCTCTGGAGCTTTATAATTATAAGTGAAGTTGAAAGTCGATTTAAACTCCGCCTCTTCAGAAGAACTACCAGTATACTGTACTGACCAGACATAAGCCTTCTCTCTTTTTAACATGCTGGCTAATCCCGAATCCTCCCGGAACTGAAAGTCAAAGACGTTGCTTGAGTTAGCCTTCCATTGAACATCAAACGTTAGAGATGGGGGCCAATCGCTGTGTCCTTGTAGTAGCGCTACCCACTGGGGGAGGGCAAGCGGAGTGGCCACCATCGTTTGTGTAGGGTCATAAGGAGAGAGAGAGGGTCCAAATATAGCTAAAAAAACAAAGCCAGCTATCATGAATAAGCCGAGCATTCCAACTTTACTTCTCTTATACTCCTGCCAAAAGCCAGAGATCCTAGCTTTCAGAATTTTAAACCGAACCCTTCTAATAGCCAACTTGCTTCATCTTCTCATTCCTACTCTCACACGTGGATCCAGATAGCTATATAAGATGTCGGCTAAAAGGTTACCTGCCAATAGCATAACCGTGTAAATAAAGAACAGCGCTTGCACAGCTGG
>Ga0315296_10004574_pt1 | contig 11279 bp, 25 predicted proteins | sample YL17G14_18_MG_FD_203921 | JGI IMG/M metagenome (GOLD analysis project Ga0315296, IMG submission 203921) | Sediment microbial communities from Yellowstone Lake, YNP, Wyoming, USA - YL17G14_18 | ecosystem: Environmental > Aquatic > Freshwater > Lake > Sediment | place: USA: Wyoming | collected...
GTTCTGGTAAATATGTCCACTACTTCAGATGCATCAAAACTGATGGTTGGTTCTGGAGTAACTCAACAAGACAAGGAAGACATTGCAGATTTAGTTGAAACACAGACTGGTCAACCAATAAAAATTGAAACAGAAAAAATCGCTGGAACTCAAGGACAAGTTACAGAACTGCAAAATCAATTAACAGACGTTCAAGCCCAAACTACGAATATTGAACTTCACAATATTGGACATGTAAAGTTAGTTGGTGACATCTTGACAATCTATGACACCAATGAAGAAGTGATTGCAAGATACAAATTAGTAAAAGATGCTCAAGGAAAAATTGTGGAACGCATACCACAATAAGGAGATTCCGTTATGAGTGAATTTCTAAGTTTTGGAATGGGTGAAGAATCTAGTGTTTTCATCAGTTTCGGATTTGGATATATCGAAATTACTGAAGGGGGAGAAGTCATTGTCCATTTACCCCAATTCTTTTACTGTCCCAGATGCGGAGCAAACGCTCCTCTTGGACAAAGATTCTATGCTGTTCCAAACGTTTTTTATCCAGACACGTTAGAAGTTAAATGTGCAACGTGCTGGGATAGACCTATAGTAGGTACTATTAAGAGAAGGAGAAAAGAATAAGAATGAATGTGTTTAATGAAAAAGAATATCATAGGAAATACCGTAAAGAACATCCAGAAATTTATAGAGAAGCTACGAAGAAATGGCGTAAGAACCATCCAGAAAAAGCCAGTGAAACTCATAGAAAAGTAAATAATACATATCGTAAGAATCATCCAGAAATCAAAAAAGCCCAACATTTAGCAGAGTATCATTGTCTTTTAGATTCTAAATGTCTACGTTGTGGTTCTACTGAAAACTTGGAACGTCATCATCCAGACTACTTAGAACCGTTATGGGTTCAAACTCTCTGTATTTCATGCCATAGTCTCATTACTAGACTATATAGAATATCCCACCATGGGTGAAGTTAAGAGACGGCGTAAATAGCGAAACCCTTATATTCTTGTTTTCCTATTCTATTCAATGGTTGCGGGACGATTCGAAGGATGGAGCTTCTCCTTCCAGAGTCGAAAGCCATGACGCAAAATGGAAGACTGGTCTGGACTTTCCAGATACAGCCCAATAATGAGCGAGCCTACCTTGCATCCGTCTTTTTTATAGAAACCCTTAATAATCTCTTCTTATATTATTATTACAAGGTATTAAAATGCCTAAGACTAAAAAGATAGAAGAGAAAGTAATTACTCCAGAACAACCGCCAAAACCAAAGGCAATCGTCTTGATAAGTTGCTGTAACAATACGGGTATGAGGAACGAGTACAGCGTTAACGCCATGATTCATTTGGCTTGGGTTTGTGGAGCGTATGGAATCCAGATAATCGCTGGAACATACGATGAATGCCCAATTAGCGTAGCAAGAAACATGGCTTGCGAAGAAATGTTGAAGAACCCCAAGATAACACATTTATTCTTTGTTGATTCGGACTGTGTTCCAGACCCAGACACAATACTAAAGTTTCTCAGTTACGATTTACCAGTGGTTAGTGCTTGGTATCTTAGCAGACGAGGTTCGGGTCTTCCAGTAGTGTTCAAACTTGAAGAATCCACAGAACACAAAACCATACCTTCAATAGTTGCCCTTCACGACTTGTTCCCGAAATGGCGGAGTTACAAGCTTGACGAACTGTTGACTTTGCCAAAAGAAAAGAATGGACTAACAAAAGTGGACGGCGTAGGTGCTGGATGCTTACTGATTAAACGTGAAACACTCTCCCACCTTGACCAGCCATATTTCTTTGAAGACAACACCAAAAAATATGGTTTCGGAGAAGACTTGTTCTTCAGCCTCAACTGTAAACTCCACGACATTCCAATCTATGTTGACTTGAACAAGTTCTGCAAACACTGGACTTGGGGACTCATAGACATGCGACACGTCCAAGCACTTCTTCAACGGTCAAGACAAGAACAACAGCAAGCCAAAACTCAGCCAAACGAAAATCCGCCTATGTAACAACCTTGGAGTCTGTTAAAAAATGGGTATGTTTTTGGGGGTAACTGTTGATGGAATGTAATATGACTCCGAAAGACTTGGAAAAGTTTGAGAGGATGTGGAAGAAACTTGGCGAGAAAGAACTGAGTAATGACGATTTGAAACGACTCGTTTATTGGTTAATAATTGCATTGGTTGGCGAGGGTTGGTTCACTAACGAATTAAAGGAAACGGTTAAGAGACTCGGAATAGAAGACTGGTTCAAGAGAGAGTAGTAATGAATAGAGCCACTCGAATTTGGCGAAATAAATATTTGGATTTGGAAGCCAAGAAATTGCGGCAAGAATTAAAAGAATTTATGACTTGGTGATATGAATGGACAAGAATAATGAATTCGAAAAACGTCTTTTTGAAAAAGTAACAAAACTACCCAAAAAGAAGAAGAGAGGACATTCAACGGGTGGTTTCTGTGGAAATTGTATGCAACATAAAACAGAAGGGACAGAAGATAGGCATGGCATGTGGCATTATAGATGTCCAGTCTGTATTAAAAATCAAGACCCTAAAGGTTCAAATCCATGTCCTAGATGTGGATGCACAGCCCATGATAGAATATGTGCAATTATTCCAGTTGACTCTCATTTCGAAGAAAGACTAAAAGAAGAAACTGTTAATAATCCGTTCAAACCAGACGTGACATTCTTTAGATGTTTGAATTGTAGTTTCGAGTGGAACACACCAGAGTTTGAAACATATCTCCTAACGAAAACGGTTAAGTCAGTATTGCCTACAAGTGAATTCACTAAGAATAGAAAGAGAGAGTAGTCATGGACAAGAATAATCCTCAAGACCTCTACGACTGGTTCATGAAAACTAGGATGGCTGAACCCCGCAACTGTCAAGAACTTCTGGACTGTGTAAATACAATCTTAGCGTATATGGAAGAACAATACAGAAAAGGAGATTCCAGTTACCAATCCAACATTACATTTCTCAGAAAGAAACTTTTGTTTAGGGAAGACTTGGCTTGGTCTGCTGAAGAGTTGGATAGGATACGGGGCATAGTTCACTGGGAAATGAAGAGTATAAAGAGACGAAAACGTAAAGAAGAAAAGAAAGCTAAGAGAAAAGCTTAAATAGTCTGTAGTTATATTACTTTTGGGTAAGCCAACGTCAAGGCGTAGATTATATCGGGACGATGGTATAATTGAATCCTTCGGAGTTTTACTATAGCTCTGGAACTCCGAAGTATACCCACCAAATCATAATGGAGAAACAAAACCCAATGACGAGTTAAACTTAACCGAATCAGTCCCATTTCGGGAGTTCGGAAGTTTAGGATGGTGAATCATTGGGAAGCGGAAAATTTCCTAGACACTCGAAATGTCTAAATGGAATTTGCAGAAAGTGTAGAGTTCCAATCAAATACAAGAAAGAACCTATCTGTATCAACTGTGCAATCTGGAGCAAGTGATGGGTTGACAGAGTGGCTTAATGTGCAGTTCTGCTAAGACTGTAATCCCTAATAAGGATTCAAGAGTTCGAATCTCTTACCCATCGCCATAATTCCCCGTCAATCATTTGATACCTTAGTAAGGAACTGCAAAAATAGTAAGGTTTTGCAATTGCTTACTAACCATTCGTTAACAGCGAACATTTATATACTCTAGCGGACATTGATGTTTTTATGGAGAAGGTTTATAAGTAAGAATACGGATGATTATCTGAATTGTGCGAAGTAAAGTGGAGAACATAAGAAAGATTAACGCTGAAAGAGAACATCCATATTGTAAATTCTGTAATAAGATATTGATAATGGGTAAGACTGTTTCTGCTTATAAAAGAATTAGAGAAGACACTTGTGATAAGTGTAACAAACTACGTTTAAAATCTAAAGGATTACGTTCACCTAAAAAATTAAATAAATCAAAACCTAGAAAAATCAAAGATTCAATTCCACAACGGATACTTTTCAGAGAGTTACAAAATAGGATTTCTCATTCTCTTCGATATAATTATCCAGTTAGAACTTTGGTTATTCAAAGTGAAAAACGTTTCTGGAATATTCGTTATATTGATGTTGCGGATTTAGACAGTCATATTGCATATGAATACGATGGAGAACAATGGCATAAGAGACCAGACAAAAAACGAGATGAAGAATTAAATCGTGCTGGTTGGCAAGTCATTCACATAACGAAGAAAAACATTCAAAGAATTCTCGATGATATAGAAAAAACGAAACGTTTATAAGTTTGGAATGATATTATATCTTTGTTTATTGTCCCCAGTGTTCGTTAAGGACGCTGGTGTTTCATAGTCATCGGCTGGTAGTGAGAGGGCATACGCTACTAGGATGCTCGGATACTCTCTGGGCAACCTAGCCAGCTTTGCCCTCTGAAACGCCAACTGTGACATTTTATCCATAAAACTTTAAATAGGACAGCGTTATTAGAATTAGTAGTGATTGAAATGCCGAAAAGATGTGAAATCGTAAATAATGGAGAACCATGTTCTTATCTGTCTCAAGATGGAACATGTTTGCTTCCAAGAACTGAGTTAGCAGAAAAGTGTCCCACAAGAGAAACAGTTCAGAATGAACATAAGGATACATGGATGGTTTAATAAACAATGGAAAAACTTAAAGTTGGATTGTTTGCACTTTTCCTTACGCTCTGGATTCTAAGTTTCTTTGGAGTCTACAAATACTTTGAGTGGCTGTTCGGACAAGAACTTTTGACTACTGCTGGAATCGTAGGAAGTTTTCTGGTTATTCCAATTCTAGTTGTAGAGTTTTTCCTCAGTATAGTCATGCTTGGAATATTCAAAGGAATAGCGGAAGCCTAGTCATGCACTTAGGTTTAGACGACATATTGTTTGCTCTGACTTTCATACTCTTCAATACTTTCTTGGTTTCGATAGTGGATGGTTTACTACTGAAGTTGTGCTTTGCTGGATGGACGCTTTCAGTATTAGCCTTTGCAACCTACATAATTATTACGAGAGACGAAAATGATTAAGATAACGAGTGACTTAGGCGAATTTCGGAAGAGAGAACATTATTACGAATGGATTGAACCTTGGACATTCGGAGTATATAAAGGCAACACGATATGGTATAGATACCGTCCTAAACCTTTAAGCGTTACACTCACGATACTACATGAAATCATACATTTGATTATTGATAAAAGTCTATCTGTAAACCATGCAACTTTATGTCTGTTCAGAGATTTCTTAGACGGAACATTAGACTTCATTAATGGAATCTTGCGTTACCGAGAATGGCGTGTCTCAATCCATGCAAATCTACGATATTACGTTAAAGCCAACTTTAGACACTGGTGGAGTTGGATGCGGTGCAAATGAAGGAATCACTAATTATTACTTGGAATGGAATTCCGATGTTTGTTCCAGCTAAAAATGCGACTAGACAGTTAATGATAGAGTTGTGGTTTGACGGTGATAAAGTTCTAAAAGAACTGGGCATAAAGAAAAAGAAAGACCCAAGAAAAAGTTACGTGGTGTGATATAAATTAAATGAGATTTCTTTTTGTCGTAGAAAAACTCTGGGACAAAATCAATACGCTAGATAATCCTCTTCCATTTTTTATTCTCATTCTCATCTATTTTCTAAAGCTTCTAATCAGTGATTGGAGATATGCCCGAAATTGGTTTGTTCATAGACTGAGTAATAGTCCATGAAGGTTTATATACCAGAGATGTGTGTCATATATAGGATGAGAAAATGTTTGACCCGATAGAGTTTGACCCGACACCATTCAACGAAATATGGAAGAAGATGAGCAGTGACGTAGCATTAATGCTTGTTGGCATATTCGTAATCTTGCTTATAGCATACATCGTGGATTTCTGTTGTAGGTGGCACGAAATAGGAAGGAAGTATAGAACATGAAAGCAATTGTAACTGTTAAGCTTCCGAGAAATCTAGAACATGACCCACATAGAAAACAATTTGGAATGTGTCCACTCTCCAAGTTTCTTAAAACTTTCATATTTTGTTCAGATATTAATGGAGAACGCCACTCTTACATTGAATCTGGTACATGTATAGGCGACATAGAAAAGAAAGCTAAAGCCAAATTTGCACATATTACCAGAATAGAAGTTGCGGATGAGTGGGAACAACCAAAACATATAGAGGTAGAACATCTATGAATTGTCCAAAATGTGGTCAAAAATGTGAAGTTCTTGTCATTCCATCATGTAGTCCAGTTACTACATTCTTTATCTGTCAACAATGTGATATTCGGTCTTATCATGGTAAAAAAGGAACGTGGACAAAAGCAAGAACAGAAGAGGTTGTGGCATGAAACAACAAACAATATGTATCGTGTGTAAGAAAACGTTCTGGGCTAAAGCCAAAAAGAACAAGGTCACTAAGAAAATAGAGGCTCTTGATAACATCTGTCAACTTTGCAAGAACGGAATTAAGCAGAGACAGATGAAACGTGGAGAAACCATTAGGGTTATTCCAGCAGAGTTTGAGAGATACATAAGATTCCGAGAACTTTATATCGCTGAAGCAAAACGTAGACAAGAAGAAAAAAAAGAAGTTGAACATAAATGATGACTGAACAAAAGAAAGAGAAGGAAATAAAAGCATGAAACATGAAGTTACTTGTATGGACTGTGGCAAAACAGAACATATTGAAGTTTATCATGGTCAACCGATTAAGTCTGGTTGGGTTTATTATGGAAAACTCAACGTTAACACATGTGAAACAAGCAAATATTTCCTCAGACCAAAAGACCAGACCAAGATTTTCGAGAACTGTGAAAGAATACCTAACAATTGTTATGACCCTACCGTGAAACCGAAATATGTAGAAATGTGGACTTGTCCACAATGCGTGTCTCAACTAAAGGAAAAGGATGTGAAAAAGTAAATGAAAAAGATAGTTAAGTGTAGTTGTGGAACAAACAACACTATAAACACGGACAAACACAATTATAGAGAGAAACGATGCCGAAACTGTCTACGAGTAATTGACAACCAGAGTCCTAAACAGAGAGTTCTAAGCGTGTTCCAAATGAAAAAGAAGGAAGCAAAGAAACTTAGCAGAGAACGATTCATCAATCGGCTACTTACTCAGAAGATGTCAATGAAAGAAATAGAGAAACGTTTGGATAAACAATTTGATTTTGAGAAAAACTAATCTTCCCTTTTGTTTGAGTTTTATCCATAAAGGTTTAAATAGGGCAAGTGTATGATATATAAGTGATGAAAATGAAAGTCGTTAAAGTCCAAATCACGAAATTGAATGGTATGAATGTCTGGGCAATCAAAATCATCGGAGAAGTTGAGGGAGTAATGATGCCCATGGAGTCTCTGGAAGCCTCGTTCTATTCAGAAACCGAACCTAAAGTGGAAGTGATAAAATGACTCATAGCAAAGAATATATGCGAAAATGGAGACATGAACATCCAAAACAATGTAAGGAACATCAAAGAAAATGGAGAAAAGAACATCCAGAACAAATTCAAAAATACTATCGAGAACATAGAGAACACGAATTGGAACGAATGAAAAAATACCGTCAAGAATATAGGGAAAAGATTTTTGCTAAACTAGGGAATAAATGTGTTAAATGTGGATTCTCAGACCCCAGAGTCTTACAGATAGACCACGTTCACGGTCACGGAATAAAAGAATGTAGAGGAATAGGTTCTAACTCGACAAAATTCTATAAAAAGGTTCTTGCAGACACTAAAGGGAATTACCAGATTCTCTGTGCAAATTGTAATTGGATAAAACGACATGAAAATAGAGAAGAGAGATAAACATGAAACCTAAAGTGGAGATAACTAAATGAATACTAATGAAAAAAGAACTTTAAAGATTCTACACGATAAATTCCCAGAAGACATAACTCTCATTGATAGATTCATAGTCTTCTTAAGATGTCGAAAACAAGCAAAAGAATTCATGATAGATAGTCGTGAAGAGAGACGAAGTTTACCAGACTATCCAACACCGCAAGAATTAACAGACGAGTTTCTAGTATGGCAAGAAAGGAATCCAAAATGACAGAGTTATACTATCATGACCCTAAAGGTGGAAAGAAACATATTAAAGAGGTAATCATTCACATGTTTGGAGAAGACGGTGAATGGTTGTGGTTCACACTTGTTTTTGACGATGGTTCTAGTCTTCAGTCTTACAACTTTAAGGGAGTCTACACATGACAGAGAAAGATAAGCTAACAAGAGACGATTTTATTCCAGTAGACGGGGCAACGACATCCAGAGAAACGTTAAGTTGGAAGTGGTTCTTTAAGGGAATAGTCAAAATATTCTACGTTTTATTGACAGAACCTAGAATACATGTAAAGAAAAGCCCAGTAAACATTAAGAAACTTGGGGAACAACAGAAGATTGATGAAGAGGAACAAGAAGATGAAGATAATGATAATTATGACACGGAGACATTTGGATTTCTAGGAGCGTGAAAGAGTGAGTTATCAGAGAGAATATATGGAAAGATGGCGTGAAGCAAACAGAGAACATATTAGAGAATATGAACGAAAATACCGTCAAGACCATAAAGAACATTATAGTACATGGCGTAAAAATCGGTATCAAGGACATAAAGAGGAAGAAAAAGAATATCAGAGAAAATACCAACAAGAACATAAAGAACAGTGTTCTATAACTCATAAAGAATACATGGTAAAATGTTATAGAGAAATGAGAGTGAAGATTTTTGCTAAACTGGGCAATAAATGTTCTAATCCTAATTGTCTAGTTCCTAATGGTTGTAGGGATATTAGATGTTTACAGATAGACCATGTTCACGGTAATGGTCGTAAAGAAGGAAGGAAATTTGGAGTAAACACTATTAAATATTATGAGAGGGTTTTAGCTGATACTGAAGGAAACTATCAAATACTCTGTGCTAATTGTAATTGGATAAAGAAGATTGAAAATCATGAGAATAGTAAATATAGATAGGAGACTGAAATATGAAATATCAATGTATAAATTGTAAAAAAATATTCGTGTACGCCGCAAAACGGACATCAACCGAATATAATCCCAACCTCTCAGTGAAAGACCTACTTGAAACACATGAATGCCCATTCTGTAAGAGTCCGAACTTTGAAGAGTATGCCGAACCTAAAGTTATCGAGAAGATTTCAAGCGTCAAAAACGTGGAACTTGCCGAAGTTGACGGGTGGATAGCCCAAGGATACGAAGTTAAAGAATTATACGCAAAAACGGCAACAATGATAAAGAAGGAGAAAACATGTTAACGGCTGAAATTCTTCAAGAGATACTCGATACGGGAATCGTTCTAGCTGGAGCTAAAAAGTGTGGAAAGAGTAATGCTTCTAAGGTTTTGGCTAGTGAAATAATAAAGGAACATCCAAACATTCAAGTCCGAATCTTTGACACTTGCCAAAATTGGGTTCACGGTTTCGAACCAGTCCTATGCCAAAAGATAAACGATGAGACAAGATATTTATACACTGGAAAAAGAAACGTGTTGTACGACATTGAACTTATGGACATGGAAAAAATAATGGATGACATTGGAAAGATTGTTAGCCATGACTATAATGAACAGAGACTTTTGAAGACGCAAAACAAGATGGACAGATGGATAGTCTACTTCATTGAGGAAGCCCAGAACGTTCTTGGAACTTATAGTTTGTCACGGGAGTCTGGAAAACTCTGGATAAAAATGATTAGTGAAGGACGCAACTTCAACATGGCATTTGTCTTCATAGGTCAACGTCTTGCAGACATATCTACAAAAGTAATAGAAAGAGCTAATGGCTACCTATTTGGAAGAACATTTGGAGATAATGATAAGAAGAAGATAACTAGAATAGTTGGAGATGCAATAATGGATAAGGGTCTGGGAGACAATGAAGACTATATAAAAATTACTGGAAATAAGATTGTTGAGGAAGTTTCTAAGCTGGAAACTGGAGAGTTTATCTACTTTAACGGTAAAGTTGGGAGACATATAAAATTTCCATGCTATACTTCTGACTCAACTCCAATACCATTATCAATAGAAACGCTTAAATAGTAGAGTTACTATAATAATTATAGGTGAAATTAGTTTGGTATTGACCGAAGAACAAAAAGAGAAGCAAAGGAAATATATGCGGGAATGGGCAAGAAAGGACAGAACCAAAAGTCCAGAGAAATATAGACAAGCAAGTAAGCGATATAGAGAAAAACTTGGAAAAGAAGAATATAATCGAAGACAAAGGGAATGGAACAAAAGAAACCCAGAAAAACAACTAGAACGTGATAGAAATTATAGAAACAAACACAGACAAAAATATAATGAGGCAAGACTAAATCAAATAAAAAGAAAATGGATTGAAGTTATGACTATTCTGGGAGATGTTTGTAGTATTTGTAAACATAAAGGCAAAAGAAGAGTATCTTGTCATGAAATTTATGGAAAACCTCATAAGGGGAATCCTTGGTACATCCTTAAACATATTGAGAGGTTTATTCCTCTTTGTGATACATGTCATAAATCAGTTCACAGATACCATGAATATAAAAAGGAAATAGAAGAGTTAGAAAAGAAGATGATATAACCATGCCAAGATTAGAGTGTCCAGACTGTCTAGGAAAAGGATATAAAATAGAAAAGAAAATAAGTAAGGATGGAATCTTTCACCGTGAAAAATGCCCAACATGTAAAGGTTCTGGTTTGCTTCCTTCAGTATTTACAAGGTGAAATAGAATATGAGTAAAGAACCAAGTCCATGTGATGAAGAAGCGGTAAAAAGAAAAGATGAAGAGGTCAAAATAGGTAGCCGTTCAACACTCTACAATGAGAATATAGAACATTTTGCTCAAACTCTACTGGAAGTTTTAGGCAAATACAAAAGTTTGAGAGAACAACGTTTCGCTGATTTCTTTACCACTGATGAAAAAGACATGACTCGTATCTATATTGAGTATCCACCATATCAACGTTCAGAAGCCATCTATGCCCACAACCGTTTCATAGACGAACAAATAAAAGCTGGAAAAATCAAGAGTCCAGTAATAACTGAAACTTATGACAGTGGAAAAGAAACCTCACCGTCATACGAAACTATACAGATTGCAAGAGAAAAATACGAGAACTTTCTAGTCGAAGGATACCAATATTTCGTTTGGGACGACATAAAGTTAGTTCAAGAGATTTACTTTTCTGGAAGCAGTAGATATGTCCGTTTCTTCTACAGAAAAGCAGACAGTGATAAAGCAACAGAATTCATAACACAACTTCGTT
>Ga0315296_10004575_pt1 | contig 11279 bp, 10 predicted proteins | sample YL17G14_18_MG_FD_203921 | JGI IMG/M metagenome (GOLD analysis project Ga0315296, IMG submission 203921) | Sediment microbial communities from Yellowstone Lake, YNP, Wyoming, USA - YL17G14_18 | ecosystem: Environmental > Aquatic > Freshwater > Lake > Sediment | place: USA: Wyoming | collected...
CACGCCCAAACCACCATAGAAGCGCGATCGCCAAGTAAGCAACGTGAACAATCACTCTCGTCCATTTTGCGCTTTTTATGAAAGCAGGACTTGCTTTTCATGATATAATGTCTCGGCTTCAATCATGCTTTTGGTGTATCCAAACACTCCCAGCAATGTCTCGCCAGCAGAAATCAGCAACTGCAGATACTCCTTCGCATCATAGCGTGTGCTAGGCTTCAGCAGTTGAGCTGCAACAACCCTGCCATTGGCCCGTCTGGAGCCGGCGTTGACAATCAAGTATCGAACCGTCTGTCCAGCATGCACTTCGAAACCAGCCTTTTCCAACTGCTTCGCCGCAACAGCCTGGAAAACGTCATGATTGTAGCCTGAAGGGGCCTTTGACAGTCTCTTGGTAACCAAAAGCTCCTCCACATCAACGTGCCCGTCAATCAACTCGTCAGCATAGTCTCCTAAAACATGCAAAGCTTCGGCAATTTTAGCCTTGAAACTCTCTAAGCTGTTGGCTTCTGCAAGCTTCTTAATCATTTCCATCTGAGCCTTATACAAGAAACGGGACGTGTCTCCACGTCTGGCCTCGATGCCGCGCATTTTGACCTCGCCATTTTCAAAAACACCATAGTACCTGTTCAGAACTGGAACACCTTCTAATACCTTTGACGGAAGAAAAACAATCCAGCGATACTTGCCCTCAACGCTCAACTGAACGCCAACAGCGCTTGAAACTTCGCGGCAGAAATCGGCAACTTCTCTAGGAGAAACCCCCTGCTTCTTCAGCCACAAAGAATCCACAATTCCGTGGATAACTTCGAAACCATGCTGCTCCGCCATTGCTGCTGTTTTCAGTAATCCGTCGCGTGCGAAAGCGCACACGGCGATGTGGGCGTCAACCTTTCCGAAACGCGCGTTTCTGTAACCCAGATAACCGAAACATGTGACTAGAATCCACTTGAGAGCTACCTGCCGCATGTTGTAAGCGTGCTTCAGCTTCTTATCCTCAACTTCCTTCATCAAGCTCTTGTACTTCGAACGTTTCCTCAGAAGCAGATCCAAAGTCTTAGGCACAATCCCCCTCCTCTTCTCGCAAATGTTGTACCCAAGCTCAGGCACCCTCAGCTTCGAGTCTGGACAGCACTTGCAAAGCACGGTTTCAGCCGAAATGTTCCGCGTCAACATCAACATTGGAAATATGGAAGCAAAATCAACTTCAACAACATCCGTGTGAAAACCCAACTTCGGCTCAAAGATGAACCCGCCGCGGTCAGCCACAAGCAGCTCCCAACCGGACTTGAAAGATTCAGGCTCAGTTTTCTTCCATGGAATGAGAATGCCTTCCTTCCAAGCAGTGTAAAGTTGCAGAGAGGACATTATGCTTCCGATAGAGGCTCTTGCAGCCCGCTGAAGAGGAACCCTACACGTCCTTGAAACTTCAATCAGCCCTTCCAAACCGCATGCAGTGTAGATGAAGGTGTTGTTCACATCGATGTGAACCCGCCCGAAAAGCCGCCTCGTAGGCGCCTTATGATAGACCCTGCCATAAGAGAAAAAGGTCTTTCCACCGCTCTTCTCTGCCTTCAGCGGAATGTCTTCTCTGCTCAAAACAAAATTGTCCAAGACGCCGTTGGCAAAGGCGCGATAAGTCAGATACGGCAACAGAAAAGAGTCGCCGCCGCTGGTAAAAATGAGGTCAGGGTCCTCTTCCTTAACGGTTTTAACAAGCCGCAGAATCTTCTCGGCTTCATTTCCCTTATTGATGATTACGGTTTTGTCGCTGAAATCCAGTGATATGCTGTCTATCTTATCGGTTAACTTCTGCAGAACGCCTTCCTTCTTCAAGACAACGTTAAGCCGCATTGAACGCAAAGGCGGAGTCTGGTAGTCAATGCTTTCAACCGAGTCAAGCACATCATAATAAAGCCGTCTCCCAGAAGCAACAACCATCACATGTGCTAAGGGAAAAACTTCCTTATCGTACAAATACGCCTGTGCAATTGGAACGTCAACATTATAAAGCCGAAACTTTTCATACCTGCCCGACCTGACTATTTTTCTGGCCAAAGGTGATGCTTCTTGATAATCGCTGACATCAATTTCCAAAACCTTCTTCCAACCAGCTTCCATGAAATCAGCATGTTTCTTGACAAAGCGCCAGCCTTCGACAGAAGGGTTTCCCCTGATTTTCTCAACTAGACTGCTGAGCTCTGAAAAGCTTCCAGAAACGTAGAATCTGTGCGTGAACGTGTCAACAAGCTTGATGCGTTCTCCATTTTCTGCAATAAGCCACACTGTGATTTCGTTTTTGCCTGAAGGGTAAACGTCAAACAGCCAGCCTCGAATCGGGTTAAGTTTCACGAAGCTGCTTTTCAAGCCGCTCAAGGCTTTCCTTAATCTCCAAAATTTCTATCTGCAAACTGAGCAGGATAGACATGAACATCGCCTCAGCCAGTATAGTTCTCGTCGCCATTCCACCTGCAGAAGCATGCATTCTACACGCATTCATCATTCTGTCAAAAGCCTCCAGCTCCCTACCCCTCAAAGCCTTCCGAAAGCCTTCCCAGCGGTTAATCTCCGCCTCTAACGCCTGCCTATAAGACGGAACGGTTCTCCCCAAGACCCACGCCTCCACAAAATGATGCCAACGAAGCAGAATCAACCGTAAAATCCATGGTGAAAGGATTAATCCGCGCATGGTCTTCCAAAGCAAAAGACAAGATTTCTCCCATTTTCCTCAGCCTGATTAAAACATTACATTTTCCAAACAGAAAAGCCTCAAAAAACGAACTTTGCCTGGAACGTTTTTCTGGAAAATAGCCTACGACAATGATTGTCTGTCTTTCAGACGCTATCTCAGACAGTTTAACACAGACTTTCATGAAAAGCTCTCTAGCTTCAACTTTAGGAAGGTCGCGGTCCAAAAACAGCGAAGTGACATCTGAAACAATCAGCAGTCTAGCCCTTCGCCTCTTCAAAGCAGGCTTCAATTTCTCCAAAATTAAAGACGAAAGCTGATAGGCGGTGAAAGCCCTTGAAACATAAACCTTCTCTAAAACAATCCTAGAATCCAAACGGTAACTGCGGGCAATTTCTGCAATCAAATAAGGGTTGAACATGTTGCCGCCGTCAACAAAAACAGTGGAAGAATCTAAACCACCGCGTGCAAGCGGAAGCTGACACCTAACTGACAAGGTAGAAGACATGAAAGAAACGCTGCTGCCGTGCAAAACAGCAAAATCCCCAAATTCCAACCCTGGAAAAACATCATCCAACACTGGGAAACCGAGGGAAAGTCGCCTAACCTCTTTCATTGACAAAACAGACATGGAAAGCTCCCCTGCTTTAAGTGGAGAAGCCGAAAAACGGTAAATAAACGTTTGCTGGAAAAGCACTTCCACAGACTGGGAGAGAGATAGGTTAAAGTTAACAATCATCCATGGCTTCCAAGATGCGTTCTGCATCTAGTCAAGTTCAGAGTTCGAAATAAAGAGTCAATGTTCATAACAAAGATGAAGGACTAGAACCCACACTGCTATGTTTTGCATGTTTTGAAGCTGGAATGTTTCTGGCCAGATAGAATCAACTCAAAAGGGATTGTTTTGGTTTGGGAAAGAGATAAGTTTGAATATAACACAATTTAGTCAGACGAGGGCACATTTTGAAGGAATACCTGATTGGCACAGGCGGATGGGCATACTTCCGAGTGCCGGGACTCCACCCGCTTGCGGCGTATTCGAGAGCTTTCAACTTCGTCGAAGTAAATTCAACCTTTTATCAGATGCCTGCTATGAAGGAGGTGGAACGCTGGCGAAGACTCGTGCCGTCTGACTTCCAGTTTGCTGTGAGAGCATACAGAGCCATAACGCATGAGAACAAGCTCCAACCGAAGGCAGAGACTTTCGAGGCGCTTGAGAAAATGAAACGGATATGCCGCGCTTTGAACGCGGACACTCTGCATCTTCAAACACCGCCATCCTTGAAGCTTGACGGAGCATCAGCCAGCAAACTCGACGACCTTGTCACTTCGGCAGATCTTGGTAAGATTCGGATCGCCCTTGAGATTAGAAGCGCTCGATCCTCCGAACTTCCACCTGAGCTTGTGCGAGTGATGCAAGATCATGGGATCATTCATTGTGTAGACCTTTCGCGAGGTGAGACACCCGCATATCAGTCTGATACGCTCTACACCAGGCTTTTTGGTAAGGGAAGTCACAACATGTATCAGCCCACAGACGAAGAGCTGGCTGAAGTAGACCACAAAGCTCAAAGCGGAAACTTTGAGAAGGTGGCTATGAGCTTTCACTTCGTCAGAATGTACAAGGATGCAGCAAGGTTGAAGATTTACAAGCAGACGGGCAAGTTTCCAACTGTCACCAAGTCAACCGGACTCTCCTCCCTAGGTGAGGTTCTAAGCGAAGATGCACGTTTTCCCACGACAAAACAGGACTTGGTATACAGTCAGGGCTGGAAGCTCTTTGACATGACAGAGGACCGAAGAATGCGTGCAAGCGACCTTTTGATGAAACTTCCTGAAAGAACCTACAACAACACCAACGAAGTCATAGAAGTGCTACGCTCGACAGCGAGGTGATAACTGTTTGGATTCCTCTTCTGACAAAATCCTACTCGGCACATCAGGCTGGAGCTACAAGGAGTGGATAGGCCCATTCTACTCGAAAGAAGACAAAAGCATGCTGCGAGCATTCACGAAGGTCTTCAAAACGGTGGAAATCGATTCCACGTTCTACCGGTACCCGTCGAAAGGCACAGTCATGGGGTGGGCCAAGTATTCGCCTGAAGGCTTCGTTTACACCGCCAAGTTGCCAGGCCTAATCACCCACGAAAAGAAGCTGGATCTGAGTGCCGGGATAGAAGAGGATTTGCAGAAGTTCATAGAACTCATGGAGCCTCTTTCACTAAGCGGAAAACTCGGCTGCATACTCATCCAACTCCCGCCGAGGTTTGACTACAAACCGAAGCAACTTGAGGATTTCTTCAAGCTCCTTCCAACCCACATCAGATTTGCAGTTGAGTTCCGAGACAGCTCATGGATGAGGCCGGAAACGTGGGCTTTGCTCGGAAAATACCGCGTAGCGTACGCGATTGTTGATGAGCCTCTGCTGCCTCCAGAGTTGCACGTAACCTCAGACATAGCATATTTTCGGTGGCATGGGCGGGGAACAAGACCGTGGTACAACTACCGTTACGATGTTGAAGAGCTTAAGCCGTGGATCCCGAAGGTCATAGAAACCACTGGAAAAGTGAGCAAGGTTTACGGGTACTTCAATAACCATTACCACGGTTATGCTGTTGAAAATTGCCTTCAAGTGCTGGAAATGCTCGGCGCTCTGACGCCCAAGCAAAAGGAAGCCGAAGCAAGGATGCAGAGCTATAGAAGCTCGGCGAAGCTCAAAGAATCCAAACTGGAAGCTTTCATCGAACCGAGCAAAATGAGCTTCGAAGACCTGATGGAGTATTTTGTTCCAAGCGAGAGATTGAAAAGAGCTGAAGGCATCGCAGACAGTGAACTTGAAATCACGAGGCAAACAGACTCGCGCATCGCGGCCACCGTGAGAGAATACCACATAGTTATCGACCTCGAAACGAAGGAAATCTTGCACGACTGCGCAGACTGGAGCAAAACCCTACCTGCGAAAAAACTCTGCAAACATGTTGGCAAGCTACTGGTTTCAATGGACAGAGACAAAGCCACGAGAATGTTGAGAGCATTGTACGCTGAGAAGGAGAGCTGGCAATTTAAGCCCTACACGTAGAAAATGACCAGGATCAACGTGAAAGTAAATCGTAGGCAGTCTTTCTGGCTTTTTCCATCACCGCTTGCTCATCTAAGCTTCTTACTTGCCGTTTCTGCATCAGAATTTTTCCGTCAACAATGACTGTATCCACATCGGCTGCACGTGCAGAATAGACGATAGTTGAGTAGATATCGTGCAGTGGCGTTAGATGCGGCTTTGTGAGGTCAACCAAAATCACGTCAGCCTTCTTGCCCACCTCTAGAGAACCAACATCTTTCTCAAGCCCCACAGCTCTCGCTCCATTCAGGGTTGCCATCTTCAAAGCTGCATATGCTGACAAAACCGTGGGATCCAAGTACGCGTGCTTCTGAAGCAGGGCACCAGTTTTCATGGTTTCAAACAGGTCGAGACTGTTGTTACTTGCAGGCCCATCGGTTCCCAAACTTACATTAACACCGAGAGTGATCAGGTCCTTGACCTTCGCTGCACCGAAGCCAAGCTTCATGTTGGCTACGGGAACGTAAGCCGCGTTTACCTTGCGGTCTGAAAGTGTGTGCATGTCTTTCTCTGAAAGGTTAATGCAATGCGCTGCAAGAACGCGTTCGTTCAGCAGGCCTATCTTGTCGAGGAATTCAACTTCACTTGAACGGTTCTTCTCCTCAAACTCTCTAAGCATCGTCTCAGATTCGCCCAAATGCAGGTGCAAACCGACCCCAAGTCTTGAGGCTTCTTCACCCACTTTGAGAAGCAATTCTAGACTGCAACTGTAGACCGCGTGTGGGGCAAGCATCACACTGACTCGTCCAGCTGCATAGCCTCGAAAGTGCTCGGCGAAACTCGCACTTCGAGCGAGCATCTTTTCGCCCTGTAGCCTGTTTCCGGCCTCAATTATGCCTTCTCCTAAGATGCCTCGCAACCCGCTTTTTTCCACTGCTTCCGCAACCTTGTCTTCGTGAAAATACATGTCTGCGAAGCATGTGGTTCCCCCTTTAATCATCTCCAAGCAGCCCAGAAGCGCCCCATTGTAGATGTCTTCAGGCTTCAGACGGGCCTCCAGAGGCCAAATAGTCTTCCTCAACCAAACATCCAGGGGTTTGTCTTCAGCTAGTCCTCGAAAAATGGTCATGGGCACATGTGTGTGGCAGTTGATCAAGCCAGGCAGAGCTACTTTTCCCTTTGCGTTTATCTTGACTTCCGCCACGATTCCCTTAGCAGAGGCGTTTTTGCCGACAAAGGTTAGTCTGCCGTCTTTCACGGCTAAGGCGCCTTTGTTTATCAGGTCTTTCTGGTTCATGGGCAAGATTGTGCATCCGTGGATTAGGATGTCCGCTTTTTCCAACTGTACACCATTAGGGTACAGGCATGATTAGCCATAAAAATGTTAATGCTGCCGCGTTACAGGTATGTCCGTTATTCAGCCTTCCCCTTTCAGCAGTTGAAAGTAGATATGCTGCCGGAGTAAGTGCTTAGATCAACGGTTTGGCGTGTTCCATCTTTCGCATTAGAGGGCGAAGGGTTGATTGCGGGATGTTTCCCTCGGTCAGATCGTCCTTGGGCATTCCGGTGCTGCCTATTTTTTTGCATATGAAGTTGAGCGAGTCTTCGGTGAAGTTGAGCAGGTTTTGTCCTTCGTTTGTCAGCTTGTACACTTTCCTAGGCCTCTCGTTTTGCATATTCCATTCGCTTTTCACGTATCCCTTCCTCTCCAGCGCATTCAACAGCGGGTAGATGGTGCTTGGGCCGAAGTAGACTCCGAAGGTTTTGCGGATTTTCGTGATTATCTGGTAACCGTGCATTGGCTGGGAGCTTAGGAACTGAAGTACTACCATGTCTAGAAGGCCTTTCATCAATTTGACTTGAACTTCTTTCGAGTTGTTCATCATTACTCCCCTCTTGTGTATTTGCGTCCAACAGTTTTGCTGTTGAACGTAGATACAATATGTCCTCTCTCGGACATATCTTGAGACTTTATAGAGCATAAACGACCATATAAACGTTCATGCTTACCCCGAGCATAACAAAGCATACTCAAGCATAACAGGATATTCCATTTCCTACATAATCTAAATAAGCCCAAACATGAACCAGTACAGAATGAGACACAAGAAGAACGTGAAATAATTGGCAGAAGCCTATAAAGAGGAACTTGTACAACGCATCACCAAGAACCTGCTCGACATCCAAATACTGAGACTCATCCAAGCGCAACCCATGTGGGGATACAAGATAAAGAAACAAGCAGAAACAAAATTTGGCGTAAAACTCAGACACGGAACGCTATACCCCCTGTTGAACACATTGGAGAAAGAAAGCTTCGTCACAAGCCAAAAACAACAACAAGGCGGAAGAACAAGAAAAGTATACACAATAACAAGAAAAGGCGAAGAATACGTCGAAACTTACAATACGATACTGAAAGAGCAGATACAAGGACGAGACTTAGAATAAGCCGGGTCCATGCACATCTGCGGCAACTAGCTTTTAAATAGAACGAGCAAGCAATGGTAAATCATGAGCCATAGGAAAACCAGAAAACAATCCGAGATGGTTTTGGCAGAACTCACGAAAGAAAGTAAGAACGGATTAGAATTTGCCAAAAGGATCATTCTCTCGGAAAAGATTCAATACAGGAAACTGCATGATGCACTGGAACATTATGCCTCTAACTGGAATGACTTCACTCACCCAGGATTATTCTCGCTGGCTTGTGAGGCTGTCGGTGGAGATCCAGACACTGTTGTGCAGATTCAGGCAGCCATAGCCATGATGGCCGCAGCCTTCGACATACACGACGATATCATCGACAAATCAGAGGTAAAACACGGTATACCGACGGTTTTTGGAAAATTCGGCAAAGACATCGCACTACTCTTAGGAAATGCGTTCCTGATAGAAGGCTTCACCCTTTTTGGCAAATCATTAGAAAACTTACATCAGAAGAAAGCCAAAGTTTACGAAACCCTCAAGATGTCACTATTTGAGCTGGGTAATGCGCACGCTTTGGAGTTGGACTTGAAAGGAAGAGTTGATGCCGCCCCAGAAAAGTACATGCAGATTGTGAAAATGAAAGCAGCAAGCATCGAAGCGGACATGCGAATTGGAGCTGTAGTTGGAGGAGGAACAAGCACTCAAGTTGAAGCTCTAGCAAAGTATGCAAGAACACTAGGTGTACTAGCCACGTTAAGAGAAGAATTCATAGACGTCTTCGAAATCGAAGAACTAAACCAAAGAATTTCCAATGAATACCTACCTATCCCGGTTTTATATGCAATGCAAGACAAAGATTCAAGAAGAAAAATCCAAAAGCTACTCGCAAAGGGAAAAGTAACAAGCAACGACATTGATGAATTGATTCACATAGTTTTCGAAGCAACAAGTGTAAAAAAACTCAAAAAAGAGATCAAGGAACTTGCAGCCGAAGCCGTTTACGTAATCCCTGAAATCAGAAATAGCAGATTAAAGAACCAACTTAGAGAACTAATATCATCCACACTTGAAGATTTATAAAGCCTATGGAATGATATATCTTACTGGAACGGTCCGTTTCTTTGCCTTCTTCATCCTATCTCCCACAAGTATATGTGTACAACAAGTCTACTACTTAAGAGTTGCTGTTGAACACGAACACAGAATAGTAGTTAAAAAGTGTTTTATCTACAAACGTAATTTCTAAGTAATGGGTTGCATTAAGAAATGCGGTTTACGAAGATTATCAAAGCGAAGATCGCCCAGAAAGATCCTATCGCAGCGTTCATTTTAGTATTCAACAGCATTGTATGGTACACGTTAACATATGCCCTGTTTAGTAACACCATAAAGGGGTTACAGGTTTCAGCTACTGAACAACTGATATTATTCGTTGTATACTACATTGGAGCAGGTTGCTCTGCCATTCTAGGATCGATTTTTTTCCCGCGTGCACGAAATACTGGTTTTCTCATATGGGTGGTTAGTGGAGTCGTTATGACAATACTACTAACCATTATTGCAAATAATAATATGCCAATTAACATTTTGATCTGCCTTTTTCTAGGAATTTCGATCGGAATAGGACTTCCCTCTTGTCTAGCTTATTTTGCTGACGCAACGACTGTTGAGAACCGCGGAGTTTCGGGAGGAATAACATGGGTTGCGGTTGGTTTCGGAACTTTTATTTTGGCTTTATTTTTGAATACTCTTAATACGGTGACGGGATCGTTGACACTTGCGATCTGGAGGATATCCGGTCTCATTGCTCTCCCATTCTTAACAAGTGAAGAAGTGATTAGACAAACACACACTGTTCCCAGTTTTCGCTCGATTCTGCAAAGAAGAGAAGTGATGCTATATTTGATTCCTTGGATAATGTTTTCCCTTGTGAACTTTACAGAAGCACCAATGTTGGACAGGTTATTTGGAGATTTTCGCAATCTCGTTGTATTTATCGAGTTTGCATTAATGGGTCTGTTTGCGATTATAGGTGGATTACTTGCAGATATCGTAGGTAGAAAGCGAGTAATAATAACCGGTTTCGTCATGCTAGGCATCGGATATGCTGCGTTAAGCGTCTTTTCAGGCACTCAAGTTTCCTGGTATCTCTATACTGCTTTTGACGGTATCGCATGGGGAATGTTTGCCGCAGTTTTCTTCATGACTTTATGGGGAGACCTTGCGGAACACTATGAGAAAGAAAAGTACTATGCGCTAGGAGGGCTTCCTTTTCTTCTTGCTGGTTTTTTGCCTATAATAATTGAGCCTTATGCTGGAGCTATAGAAGTAGTTGCAGCTTTTTCTCTTGCTAGTTTCTTCTTGTTTTTGGCTGTCATTCCGTTGATGTATGCGCCTGAAACGTTGCCTGAGAAGAAAATTGAAGAGAGAGAACTTAAAGGCTACATTGAAAAGGCAAAGAAAATCAGCGAAAAACAAGCCCGAAAATAACGTCTTGCCTTCTGGTGGAGAAGAATGTTTTTCCATGCAATATTGACAACTGAATGCAATTCGCAGTGCAGGTACTGTTTTGGCGAGGCATTGGAAGATGTGGATGAGGATTTTTCAGGTTTTGAAGTTGACTATTGCCTGCCAAAAAGGATCAGCTACGACATTGGCTCCTTGAACAGGTTTTGCAGCCTAGACCCAGATTGCGTCTTGACCTTTTATGGCGGAGAGCCTCTGCTTTGCACTGAAGAAATCAAACGAATCATGGACAACGTGAAGGCTGAGCATTTCATGATTCAGACTAACGGCCTGCTTCTAGATCGCTTGGAACCAGAGTATGTTAACCGTTTTCACACGATTCTTGTTTCGATAGACGGCGACGAAGCCCTGACAGACTTCTACCGTGGAAAGGGAACCTTCAGAAGACTTGCAGACAATCTGGAGTTGATAAAGAGAAACGGCTTCCGAGGGGAGTTGATAGCCAGAATGACCGTGATGGAGCAAACAGACATCTACAAGCAGGTGAGATGGCTCCTGGACAATGGTGAGTTCTCATTTTCTTCGGTTCACTGGCAACTCAACGCTGGATTCTGGAAGAGCGATTTCGCAAGGAGA
>Ga0315296_10004576_pt1 | contig 11279 bp, 10 predicted proteins | sample YL17G14_18_MG_FD_203921 | JGI IMG/M metagenome (GOLD analysis project Ga0315296, IMG submission 203921) | Sediment microbial communities from Yellowstone Lake, YNP, Wyoming, USA - YL17G14_18 | ecosystem: Environmental > Aquatic > Freshwater > Lake > Sediment | place: USA: Wyoming | collected...
GCACTTGAAAGCCATAGCAGACGAAGCTGGCTTAGACCTGCCTTTAGAAGTATTCGACGAGATAGCGAGAAGGACGCCTCACCTGTGCGACATGAGGCCAGGAGGACCACACGACTTCGCGGAACTCGACGCGGCAGGAGGAATCCCAGCTGTCATGAGGCTGCTCAGCAGCAAGCTTCATTTGGACGCCATCGCCGTGACTGGTGCTACGGTCAAAGAAAACATCAATGACGCGCCCTTGTACGATGTCGACGTAATTCGTCCTCTGGAAAATCCTGTTCACAAAGAGGGCGGGATAGGCATACTACGCGGAAACTTAGCTCCAGACGGCGCCGTTGTCAAGGTGACCGCTGTGCCTTCCAAGATGCTTGTTCACAGGGGTCCATCCAAGGTTTTTGAATCCGAAGATGAAACGATGAAGGCTATACTTAAGAAACAAATCAAATCCGGAGACATCGTCGTCATACGTTATGAAGGACCAAAAGGCGGACCAGGAATGAGAGAAATGCTTTCTCCAACAGCAGCAATAGCGGGCATGGGCTTAATCGAGTCAGTGGCTTTAGTAACTGACGGCAGGTACTCAGGTGCAACGAGAGGACTCTGCATAGGCCACGTTTCTCCCGAAGCAGCTGCAGGCGGTCCCATAGCAGCTTTACAGAACGAGGACATAATCCAAATCGACATTCCGAAAAGAACCCTTAATGTCGTGTTAAAAGACGAAGAATTGAAGAACCGTTTGGCTAAGTGGAAGCCTAAGCCGCCAAAGATTCAGAAGGGCTATCTCAGAAGGTACTGGGCTCTTGTGCAATCCGCAAACGACGGCGCAACGTTCAGGACCCCGTGACTTAAGCTTTTAAGCCTTAAACATGAAGATATCGAGGAGTTGAGGTGAAGCATTCTTGAAATACGATGTCACTCTGGCTTTGGCTGATAAGCCTGGCCATCTGCTGAAGGCTTTGGAGCCAATTGCTAAAAACGGTGGAAACATAATCTCAATAATCCACGAACGGGAGAAGCCAGCTGAAGGCTTCGTTCCTGTCAGCCTTGTTCTGGATTTTCCATCAAAATGGAACTTGAGGAAGACAATCGACGACCTGAAAGCCCTAGACGTGGCAATAATCAAGTCTGAAGAAATCATCGAAACAACCACCGTAACGTTGATCCTCATAGGCAAAATGGACCTAAAGAAGCTCATCGAAACCAAGTTTGAGAACACGAGAATCACGGGATTCGAGGTTTCCGCTCCAAGCTCCAAAGAAGCCTGCGTAAAAATGGACTTTGAAGTTCCCACAAACCTCGTAGAAACGGTTCTTGATGAACTGAAAAGAATCTCGAAGGAAGAAAACGCGATTCTAATATCCTCAGTCTAGGAGAGGTGCACAGAAAACATGAAAGCAATTATTGTCGGGTTCGGCTTTATGGGAAGAGACCTCGCAAGGGTCCTTCACGAAAAATCGGACGTTGTCGCCAAGTTCGACGGAGAGTTCAAGGTTGTCGGTGTCTCGAACAGCAAGGGATACATCTATGAGAAGAAAGGCTTGGACCTTGAGAAGCTGCTGAAAACCGAAGCCCTCTCAGACTATAGCAAAAGCTTCAACGCCGGAGGCTCTTCGCTTGAGCTCATCGAAAAAAGTGACGCAGACCTAATGGTTGAAGCTACCTTGACCCGCATACAGGACGGGGAACCCGGCGTAACCTTCATCAAAGAAGCTTTAAGCAAGGGAATCCACGTGGTCACTCCAAACAAAGGACCATTAGTTGTTGCCTTTAAGGAGCTTACATCTCTGGCTGAAAAGAGTGGCTGCGAGTTCCTCTACGAGGCCACGGTTGCTGGAGCGATTCCCGTGTTCTCTCTTGTCCGCGAGTGTTTGCAGGGCGACAGAGTGCAGCGAATTTCGGGTATACTCAACGGGACAACGAACTACATTCTGTCGAAGATGTATTTTGAAGAAACCAGCTTCGAACTTGCACTGAAAGAGGCGCAGGAAAGGAGAATTTGCGAGCGAAACTCAACTTACGATGTGGACGGAATCGATGCCACTTGTAAGGTGGTAATATTGGCTAACGCGTTGATGAAAAGAAACGTCAAGTTTGGGGACGTTGAACGGCTAGGCATACACGGCATCACCCAAGAGGCTGTTAGCTTGGCAAAGAAGGCGAACTACGCCATTAAACTGGTTGGCACAATCGACAGAAACCTCCAAGTTGCGCCAAAACTGGTTCCGATAAACCATCCGCTGTGTGTACATGGCACTCTTAATGCTGTTCACTTGGAAACGGATTTGGCTAAGGAGATTACTCTAGTAGGCTACGGAGCGGGAAAAGAATCTGTCTCAGCGGTCTTTAATGACGTGCTCACGATTCTGAAAAAGGCAAAATCAGCCGCTTAACACAACTAGCAAATAGCTATGATACTAGGCTTCTGATCTTCAGGCGCTTCTGAAACCATTAACCGTTCAACAGCTTCAGATGTGGCTTCAACCTCGACTGGCGTAGGAAACTTTTTGAGCACAATCTCTGGGTCTTTAAGCCCATGACCAGTAAGGACGCAGACAACCTTTTCGTCTTCGTCTATGAGACCCATTTTCGCGAGCTTAATGAGCCCTGCGACTGAAGCAGCGCTTGCAGGTTCAACGAATAATCCTTCAAACTGAGCCAGAAGTCTCTGAGCCTCAAGGATTTCGCTATCGGAAACGGTTTCAACAAGCCCATTGGACTCCTTGACGGCGTTGACGGCTTTTTTCCAGTTCACCGGCGACCCTATTCTAATGGCTGTCGCAACAGTTTCAGGCTTCTCGACAAACTTTACCTCTTTCAAACCCTGTTTTACGGAGTGTGCTATCGGTGCAGCTCCTTCAGCCTGTATGCCAACCATCTGAGGAAGCCTTTCGGTTAAACCAAGCTCATGGAGCTCTTTGAATCCCTTCCAATAAGCGCTGATGTTCCCGGCGTTTCCAACTGGCACAACCAATTTGTCTGGAACTTGACAGCCCAGTTGGTCGCGTATCTCGAAGGCTGCCGTTTTTTGGCCCTCCAAACGGAACGGATTCAAAGAATTCAGCATGTAGACTGGTCGTTTGAGGCACAGTTCTTGAACGATTTTCAACGCTTGGTCAAAGTTCCCCCTAATCTGGACGACTTTGGCTCCGTGAACTATGGCTTGGGTTAATTTGCCGAAAGCAACCTTTCCTGAAGGAATAAGCACCATGCATTCAAGCCCAGCTTTAGCTGCGTAGGCAGCCAGAGACGCTGAGGTGTTACCCGTCGAGGCACACATGACCTTTTTCATCTTTAGCTCCAAAGCCTTGGAAACACCGACAGTCATCCCTCGGTCCTTGAATGAGCCAGTTGGATTTTCGCCCTCGTTTTTGGCGTAAAGGTTTTTTATGCCGATTTTTTCCGAAAGTTTATGGCACTGGTTCAGGCTTGTACCGCCTTCTCCCAGCGTAACTATTTTCTTTTCGTCTTCAACTGGCAACAGTTCAGCGTATTTCCAAACTGATAAACCGCGGTTCTCCCATTCTGCGTCAAGGTTAGAAGGCAGTTTGGAAAAGTCATACTTTACTGCTAGCAAACCACCGCATTTGTAGCAGGTGTAGATAACCATGTGTGGGTTGTATTCAGCTCCGCAGTCGATGCATTCAAGGTAGTAAGAATCCGCGTCCATGAAGGCTTAGCTCCGTAAACAAATCTCGCCTAAACGGTTCGTAAATATCGCCATTTCCCTTAAAACATTATTGCCCCAACTAAGGGATTCTGAAAGATTTCCGACAACAAATATTATAGTCACTTCGCCGTATCTGCAAAGTATGCCTTTGACGCCGTTCCATCTCGGTCCGGGACTCTTCATTCCGCTACTGTTATTGAACATCGTGGATTTGCCTACGTTTCTGATTGCCAGCGTCATATTGGACATCGAACCAATTCTAATTTTGTCTCTGTCCCTTCAATACCCAGTTCACGGCTTCCTCCATTCCTTCATGGGAGGCTCAATTGTTGCCTTAGTTCTCACCGTCATCATGTTTAGATTCAGAAAACTCTTTTCACCAGTGATGTCGTTCTTCAAACTTGAACAGAAATGGTCTATTACCAGCATCTCAGTTGCTTCTTTTTTAGGCATCTACCTCCACCTGTTCTTAGACGCACAGATGCATCAGGACATGGAGCCATTTTTCCCGTTAACAATAAATCCGTTTTTGAACCAAAGTTCACTCGCTGGGCTAATACCAGTAATCTTTTGCGTGTGGTGCTTCTTCGGGGTAATAATGATGTATTCTATCAGGCTTGCCACTTTCGCAAGAAGGTCCAAAAAAACTGTAAAATAATTTAGTCTAACATCATCTTAAATGGAGATAACAATTTAAGGCTGTTAACTGTTCATGCGTGCAAGTTAAAAACTTAGGCATTTATGCATGAAAAGGCGAAATTGATAGCTGATGCGGGGTATAACGGTTGAGCGTCCTCCAATGTGTCAAATGTGGAAACCTTGCTGAGCCTTATCCGCCTAAAAACAGGTGCCCAAAGTGCGGTGAACTATACGAGTACAAAGTTGATCTCAGCAAGCTCAAAACCGCGGATTCCACAGAGAGCTTCACCTTCTGGCGCTATCGGAACTTTCTTCCTGAAGTAAAAAACCAAGCGACGATGCATGAAGGCGGAACCCCCCTTTACAGAGCTGAACGCTTAGCCCGACAGATGGGGTTGACCCAACTTTACTTGAAGGACGAGACCCGCAACCCAACCAACTCTTTCCGGGACAGGGGCGCAGCGCTCATGGTTTCAAACATTCTCGACCTCAACTGTGCGGTGGCTGTGTGCGCAAGCAACGGAAACATGGGCGCATCTTTGGCTGCTTACTGCGCAAAATACGGGATAACCTGTCACCTCGTGATTCCGAAGCTCGTTGACATGGGGAAACTGGCTCAGATGCTGGTGTATGACGCAGTGATTGAGGAGTATGGCGAAACCGTGGATGAGTCCATTAAGCGAGTTGAAAAATTGGCTCAAGAAACAGGATGGTACCAAGCCACGCCGGAGCTGAATCCCCTTGTTATAGAGGCGCAAAAGACAATAGCCTTCGAAGTAGCCGAGCAACATGGAGTCCCCGACTGGTTCATCGTTTCCATGGGAAGCGGCGGAACCCTATATTCAGTGTGGAAAGGATTCACGGAGCTCCACGAGCTTGGAAAGATAAACAGGATTCCTCGAATCATAGGCGTCCAAGCCAAAGGGTGCTCACCCATAGTTGACACGTTCCACGAAATAAAGAAAGAAAATTATAAACCAACAACGCACGCAATCGGAATCCTCTTTGCTGAGCCCGTTCACAAAGACCTTGCGGTAAAAGCCATAAAAGAATCGAAGGGTCTAGCTGTCTCTATATCGGACCAAGAAATTTTCTTGGCTGAACAACAAATCGCCAAGCTAGAGGGGTTGTTCGCTGAGCCAGCAAGCTCGGGCACGATTGCAGCGCTAAATAAGCTCAGATCTGAAGAAGCCATCGGCAAGGACGAGTCTGTTGTTTGTTTAATTACTGGAAGTGGACTGAAAGCCACAGATGTTTTGCAGACGCTTTCAAAGAAGCGGAAATCCGCGATGGTCGGCGCTGAGTTCAGCACAAAAGAGAAACTGTTGCGTGCTTTAGACAAGCAGGACAGGTACGGCTACGAGTTGTGGAAAGAACTTGGTAAAACGATGACTCGGTCTGCCATATATCAACATTTGAACGAGATGTATAACCGGGGTCTCCTTTCCTCTCACGTGAGAAGGGGGAAAAGGTACTTCACAATCACCGAAAGAGGAAAAAGGATACTGAAAGCCATTGACGACGTGAAAATCTTACTTTAACAACTAGAACAGATTCTAACAATTCTATTTTTATTTTAAGTTGTAAAGGCTTCGAGGGTTACGGTTCAACAGGTCAGCAGCTAATTCTTTGGCGAGCTCCGTGGTTATGTATCCTTCAGCAACCATTTCAGAGAGAACTGTTGCCACCTGCAGCCTCACTATGATGGACTTGGCGTAGCTCCATTCAACCACGTAGGCGTCGCTGAAGAATCCGTTCGACTTGTTTCTAGGCAGCATCTGAAGCCTCTCGCGCAGGAACTGCTTGATGAACGTTGGGTAGAAGGTGTACCACCAGTATCCCGAAACATGGACGTTCGGGTAATTTTTGGCAACCACAGCCAGCTGATGCGAAAGCAGCGGAGTTGTCGTGAAAACATCAAATTTCAATCCGCTGAACTCGCTGAACAACGGACACAGAGACGAAACCGTGTAGCTCTCAAACCCCGTAATGGCGTAATCAGAAGGAGCAGCTCCCGCAACAGGCCTCTTCGCGCCGAGCATAACCTGAAAAACGAAACCTGACTCCTCTGCATTTTTTAGGGCTAACCGAAGGGCAAATGAAGCAAGTGTCTGTCTTTCTTTGGAAGATAACTTACCGTCTCCTAGAAGGTTCTTGAAAGCCTTTGTAGCTTCAGAGCCAGTTAGATTATTAAAAGAGTCTTCAGGTTGAAAACTTACGGTTGCAGCTACGCATCTTGAAAACATTCTAAAAATTCGATTAAAAGAGTCCGAGAAATCGTCAAGAGACTTTATGGAATTGTTAGTCGCGTTTTCCAAACTTTCCACGCTGGTTTTATTTAAATTACTGGTTAACGGATCAAGCCTAAGAGCGCCCGCGAAAAATTCTGGGTCAAACTGCAGCTCCGCTTCATCGTATCTAAGGGTCAAAAAGGTTTTCTCGATCTTAGCCTTCTCGCCTAAGACCCATTTGTACCTGTCAGCCTGTTTGGATCCTTCATTAATTGCATTTAGGAGACCGCTTACGTTTTTTGTGTTGATTTCGTCATGCTTGAAGCTGTATAGCTCCTTCAGCATTCTCATGAAGTACCAGTATGTCGAAGTGTTCTTGATCAGTGGCAGAAATGGCACAGCGTTCTTTACGGCATCTTCAACAGGCAGCTCGGGGGAAACGAGCTCAAGCGGCATGCCCGCTGATCTGAGCTCCGTGGCAATGTAATGGTAGAACAGAATGTCCCGAGGGGTCCGAGCGTGAGGGTGGGAAGCATCTATGTGAGAGTGGATGTCAATTATCGGAATGGTTTCAACAAACTCGTTTAGTTCTGTGAAAATCCTTTTTTGCATAGTCATGATTCTCCTTGTTCTTCATTCAACCCTATATTTTCTTGTAGAGTGATATATCTATGCACATCAGTTTTTATGATGGTCGAATTCCAGTCTTTTGAGCTTAACCGTAAATCTTTTATTTTGGATTGGAAAATAGTAAAGTTATAACTAAACTATTTGAGGCTTGGTCATGCAGAAAAAAACTCTGTCCCCACTCAATTTGGCAGTCACAGCCATATTCACAGCTTTCGTATGCGTGGCAACCATGGTTTTTTCGATCTATGTCCCGTCAACCGAGGGCTTTTTCAACATAGGCGAATCAATGGTCTTTCTCTCAGCCCTCCTGTTCGGTCCGTACGTTGGGGCTTTCGCAGGAGGCGTAGGGTCAATGCTGGCGGACATACTGTTAGGATATTCGTACTATGCGCCTGCAACCCTCGTCATCAAGGCAAGTGAAGGATACGTTGTCGGCTTCATAAAGAGGAACAACCCCCGATTTCTGTCGTTGGCTCACTGGAAACTGCTCACATTGTTTCTCGGACTGATCGCAGGCGGGGTGCTCTCAACTGTTGGTATCATCTATTACAGTGGAACAATAGAGTTGACTTTAGGGGCAACAATTTATTCACTTTTTATACCACAGGAACTCTGGATAGTCCTCGGAGCCCTAGTAACCCTATTTATAGCCGTGATTGGGTTTGCTGCAGAACCGGAGTTCGGCTGGACCGTTTTCTCCGTTGTAAGCGGCGGACTTGTCATGGTGCTGGGATATTTCCTCTACCAGATGTTCTTTATCGGCTGGCTTTTCAATATTCCAGTGGTCGCAATAGCGGAGGTTCCGTTTAACATTGGACAGATGATCATAGGGGCTATGGTGGCTCTTCCTTCCGCAAGGGTCGTCTGGCGTGCATTTCCTTCTCTGAAACAGGCAGCAGCATAAGCAGTTTATTTAATAATTACGATGAGACTACGCCCGAAGCTTACAAGACTTTATTTGACATTTTTCTGTTAAAATGCTTTTTATTATTGTTCTTCTTTTGTATTATATGGATAAAATGTATGAGCATTGCGGAGTGATTGGCGTATTCTCACTTGGTGAACACAACGTAGTTTCCATGCTTCTTTCGGGCTTAGAGGCTCTTCAACACCGAGGGCAAGAAACTTGGGGCATAGCCGTTCCAAACCGACATTCTTTCAAAAGAGCCGGAGTTGTTTCTCAATCAATGGGAAAAAAGCCGAAGGCTCTCACCGGACTCGTGGGGAACGTTGGGATAGGTCATGTAAGATATTCAACCACCGCCAAATCGATACTGCGAAATGCGCATCCGCTGCAAATAGGCGAAAAAGGAGACAAAAACAGTTTCCGAATAGCGCACAACGGAACTCTGGAAAGGGAACTTCTCATTGACGGCTTAAAGGAAGTGGGAGTCCAAGCTCCTAGCGAGTTGACTGACACGGAGCTTATGGGAATGGGGCTTTACCAAAACCTGAGGAAAGGGAAAACTTGGACCGAAGCATTCGAATCCTTGAATCCCTATCTGAATGGTTCCTTTTCAACAATAATCTTAACTGAAAAGGGAGAACTTGTTGCTGCGAGGGATGAAAAAGGGTTCAGACCGCTCTGTCTCGGCTGGCATTGGGAAACAAGCTCTCACGTAATAGCTTCAGAAAGCTGCGCCTTGGATGTTCTTAATGCTCGTCTCATTAGGGACATTCAACCCGGTGAAATCCTAAGGATAAACAGGGAAGGTGTGGCAAGCGACCGATTTTCTGACCAAAAGGAACATGCCCATTGCCCGTTCGAGTATACCTATTTTGCGCATCCCACCTCACGAATAGAGGGAATAAACGTTTATACGGCTAGAAAAACCATTGGTCGAATTTTGGCTGAAAAATATTCTTTTGATGCGGACATTGTTGTACCCGTACCGGATTCAGCCAGACCTGCTGCTTTGGGTTATTCTGAAAGGTCAGGTATTTCCTTTGAAGAGGGATTGATGAAGGATCGATACAGAAGAAAAGGGAGCTGGCGAAGCTTCATCGAGCCAAAGAAGCGGGAAGAAGTTGTCTCTAATATTATATCAATCGATGAAGTTGTGAATGGCAAAAGGCTTGTTCTCGTAGACGACAGCATCGTCAGAGGCACAAGCTCCAGAATAATCGTTGGCAAGAAGCTTCGAAGCGCAAAGGAAGTCTCTTTACTTCTCACTTTTCCGCCAATAATCTATCCATGCTACATGGGAATAGACTTTCCAACTCAAAAAGAACTTCTCGCCTACAGGATTTCGGGAACCACAAAGAACCTGGAAGAGATTAACAGCGCAGTCGCAAAACATATTGGTGTACATTTCATAGGATACAATGATGCAAATGGTCTAAGTAAGGGCATAGGAATGCCCAAAAGTGAATTGTGCCTGTCCTGTACAAATGGAAACTATGACTGCCTTAGACGCATGCCCGAATTCAAAACTAGGAACGAAATGAAATGCCAGTGAAAGAAGGGCTTGACGCAATATTAGTATTAGACTTTGGGGGACAATATTGTCATCTCATAGCCCGTAGAATCAGGGAGTTCAATGTATATTCTGAGATAGTTCCATTCGACATCACCCTCGAAGAGTTGAAAACGTTCAGAAAAAGGGTCTGTGTCAAAGGACTCGTTTTATCAGGCGGTCCCTCAAGCGTTTACGAACAAGACGCCCCAACAGTCGATCCTTTCATCCTTAACATGGGTATTCCAGTTTTGGGTCTATGTTACGGTCATCAGCTAATAGCCTATTTAACCAACGGAAAAGTTAAACAAGGAACAAAACGGGAATATGGCATAACATACGTAGCCGTTACTAAACCGGTAGGTGTTCTCGAAGACCTAGACCGCAAAGAAAAGGTTTGGATGAGCCACGGCGACACTGTTCAGGAACTACCTGACAGCTACGAAACCTTGGCTTACACGGAGAATTGCCCTGTTGCCGCATTCAGGCATAAACAAAAGCCTATCTACGGTTTGCAGTGGCACCCTGAGGTTGTACATACTGAACACGGCAATGAGATGTTGAGGAACTTTGTCTTCAAAGTTTGCGAGTGCCAACCGAATTGGAAGCCTTCTTCTATTGTGAATGAACAAGTCAACGAGATGAAAAGAACCGTAGGCAGTGGCAAAGCCATCATTGCTTTAAGCGGAGGTATAGACTCCAGCACAGCCGCCATCATCGCCTCAAGGGCTTTAGGACAGAACTTAATCGCTGTGTTTGTCGATCACGGATTCATGAGGGAAGGGGAACCTGAGTTTGTCGAAGAGACCTTTGGAAAACTCGGTGTCAAAGTCATAGTAGCAAATACAAGCGACAGATTCTTTCGGAAGCTGAAAGGCGTGGTTGAGCCTGAGGAGAAACGGCGAATCATCGGAAACGAGTTCATAAGAGTCTTTGAGGAAGAAGCAAGAAGAACAGGCGCAGAATTCCTCATTCAAGGCACCATTTATCCTGACAAAATAGAGTCTGGATTCAGAAAGCACTCAGACAAAATCAAGAGCCACCACAACGTTGCTGGCTTGCCAACAGACATGCAGTTCAAAGCCATCATCGAACCATTACGAGACCTCTACAAAGACGAAGTAAGAAAACTGGCGAAGACTCTGGGATTACCTGACAACATAACTCGCAGGCAGCCGTTTCCTGGACCTGGACTTGCGGTTCGTGTCATCGGAGAAGTTACTCCTGAAAAAGTTGAGCTTGTTAGGAAAGCGGAGAAAATCGTGTCAGAAGAGGTTGAGAAATCTGGACTCCAAGACGGGTTGTGGCAATACTTTGCAGTTCTCACAGACACGAAGAGCACAGGCGTCAAAGGCGACTCCAGAGCCTACGGTTATGTGGCGGCTGTAAGGGCGGTTGAAAGCCGTGAAGCCATGACTGCGAGCTTCGCAAAGATTTCGTTCGATGTGCTAGAGCGAATTTCGACGAGGATAACGAACGAACTGCCCTTGGTGACAAGAGTCGTCTATGACGTAACTCACAAGCCACCAGCCACAATCGAGTGGGAGTAGCCTGCTCATACTAGGTAATACAGAGGATTCAATGACTGTAATTGATAATAGCGGAAAATTGTAAATCTAAAAGGAACGAGACTTCATGAAAGCCCCGAAAGAAGAA
>Ga0315296_10004577_pt1 | contig 11279 bp, 9 predicted proteins | sample YL17G14_18_MG_FD_203921 | JGI IMG/M metagenome (GOLD analysis project Ga0315296, IMG submission 203921) | Sediment microbial communities from Yellowstone Lake, YNP, Wyoming, USA - YL17G14_18 | ecosystem: Environmental > Aquatic > Freshwater > Lake > Sediment | place: USA: Wyoming | collected...
CATGAGGGTATCGCCTCCACGCTACTTGAACATCACGGCCTTGAAAGACGGACTGTCCACCAGAGTTTTGGCGAGCAGGGCGTATCCTTCGGCCGGAGGATGGCTGGCGTCAACGTAACACTTAGGCGGCAGTGCGGCCGGGATGAGGTAAGGGATGCGGTTTGCCTGAAGCCACGCCTCGATGCCTTCTTTGAGCTTCCCATAGACGACCTTGTTCTGGTCCGTGAGCATGTGCTCGTTGAATGGCCCTACGAGCACGAACACGCTGTTGCCTCGCTCCTGCAGCCGTTGCACCGCGCGCCGGAAGAATTGCCACTGCAGTGAGCCTTCCAGGTCCACCCACGCCATGTCCTGTTTCTTCGGTTCCTTGGGCGGTGATGAGGTTTGCGGCGGCCGCTCGGGGGCTCGCGGCTCGGGGAGCTTTTGCGTCATCGCCATTACGGGGCAGTCATAGGGATGCTCGATTGTCCACGCCGCCAGGTCCAGGTTCTGAAAGTATGCGGCTCGCATGTGTGACGTCCAGTTGGCAAAGGGCATCTCCCGCCGGATCGCGATGCGAATCCTCGTAAACAGCGGGGCCTTGTAACATGGAATCTTCGGGGCAAACTGCGGAACCAGCTCCGGGTGATTGAATCGGAACTCTTTCGTCGTCTGCAAGTCGTGCTTGCTGGAACTCATCCACAGCGGATTGAGGTGGAGCAGGACGGTCCTGCCGGAAATGTCGGAGCCGTAGTACTTGAGCAGGCCCTGCAGGGCCGCAGGATGCGTGCCGTCTGCCCCGAGGTTGACGAACTTGTCGCTTCCTGAAAGCTCGTTCAAGTAGTGCGAGAGCGTCTGATCGGGCTCTACATAATGTCCCCAGACGACGGAATCGCCGACAACCAGTATCTTCTCCTGCTCGCATGCGCGACGGCAGTGGCGGTGGTACAGCCAATAGTCGTTGCTCAGCTCATACGGGACGCGGTAATCGCCGCCGGGATTGAATCCCTCGATTCGCTCCCAGACCAGCGGCCCCAACCCGACCGATGCCAGCAGGGCGGCCGCCACGACGAGCCACTGACGGCCGGACAGACGCACGTAATGTGAGCAGTCAAATGCTGCGACTTCATCAAAGTCCGCCGGGCTCATTGGATTTGTTTTCTCTTCCATTTGCATCACGCTCAGAACTGCATATAGATAAACGGCTTTCCTTCCGCAGGCACGGTCAGGATCATGTACGCTAGCATTGAGATCACCAGCATCACGCGCACGACCGCGAGCTCTATGAACCATCGCAGCCGCGACTCAAAAAGCCATTGGTAGCCCCATACCGCCGCGATCATCGCCAGTGCCCAGAGAGGCACGGCGGGATTTGCCGAGCCCGACGTGAATATCCGCGCCACAATCGTTCCTGCGTCGCCGATGCTGTGGGCCCGGAAGAAAATCCAGGCGAATGTCACGAGCGCGAACACGAACAGTTGTTTGATGGTCCTCGGCAGCTTGTGCACATAGAAGGCGGTTCGCTCCATCTCCCGCGTCGCGAAATTGCCCAGGGCGTGAATGACGCCCCACAGGACGAAGGTCCATGCGGCCCCGTGCCACAGGCCCGAGAGCACCATGGCGATGAAGACGTTTCTGTACGTGGCGAATTTGCCCCTGCGGTTGCCTCCGAGCGGAATGTAGACGTAATCGCGGAACCAGAAGGACAGGCTGATGTGCCAGCGTTTCCAGAAGTCGCCCATGCTCACAGCCAGGTACGGGTTGTCAAAGTTGCGCATCAGCCGGATGCCCATCATTCTCGCGATGCCCCGCGCCATGTCCGTGTAGCCGCTGAAATCGAAGTAGATCTGCCAGGCGAAGAGGAATGTCGCCAGGAGCAGGGCGGGGGCCTGAAACTGCCCCGGGTCGCCGTACACTGTTGCCACGTACATCGCCAGGTAGTCGGCCAAAGCGACCTTCTTGAAATAGCCTACGACGAATATCGACAGGCCGTCGGTGAAGTCCCGCAGCGTCACGCGAGCATTGTCGTGCAACTGCGGCAGAAGATGATTCGCCCTCTCAATCGGCCCCGCCAGCAATCGCGGGAAGAACGATACGAAGGCTGCATACGCCAGGAAGTCTTTCTCCCGTTCCGCGCGGCCCCAATAAACGTCGATCGTGTAGCCAATGGATTGCAGGATGTAGAAGGACAGGCCCGCGGGCAGCAGGAAATCCACAGGCGGGACGACGTAGGAGACTCCCAGTGACCGCAGCACGAAGTTCACGTTGTCGGCGATGAAGCCGGCGTACTTGAAGAAGATAAGCACGCCCAGGTCGTTTGCGATGCTCAGGGCCAGCCATGCTCGGGGCCGGCGGCTCTTGACCATTTGCCCGGTCACGAGGTAGTCCACGATAGTTGCATAGGCTAGCGGGATCAGATAGGACCAGCCAAGCCATGCGTAGAAGGCGTAGGAGATCACGAGCATCCACGGCAGCCGCAGCCGTGTCCCTTTGACGAGCAGGTAGACGGGATAAACGATGGCGAAGAATACGAAGAATGGCAGGGTCTGAAACAGCATTCGGTTTGTCAGTCCATCAGTACGCGGAGGTGCGCCTCCACCGAAGCCGCCAGTCCATCCAACCCGTAGCCGCCTTCCAGCACTGAGACCAGGCGGCCCTTGCAGCACTGCTCGGCGATCCCCTTGACGATTCGCGTGAGCTTGCCGAATCCCTCCGTGGTGATCTTCATGCCGCCGAGCGTGTCGCCCTCATGGGCATCGAAGCCTGCCGAGACGAAGACGAAATCGGGCGAGAACCTGACCGCCGCCGGGCGCAGCCGCTGCTCGAACGCCTTCAGGTATTCGCTGTCGCCCGAGCCCGCCGCCAGCGGCACGTTGATCGTGTAGTTTAACCCCTTTCCCCGCCCCTTCTCGGCTTCACTGCCGGAGCCCGGGTAGAAGGGGAATTGATGTGTGCTGAAGTACAGGACGGTTGGGTCGTCGTAGAAGGCGGCCTGGGTGCCGTTGCCATGATGAACGTCCCAATCCACGATCAGCACTTTGGACAGGCCGTACTTCTGCTGAACGTACTTGGTGCCGATCGCCACATTATTGAAGATGCAAAAGCCCATTGCCCAATCGCGCATCGCATGATGGCCCGGCGGACGGATGGCGCAGAACGCATTCCTGACTTGGCCCCCCATCACCGCATCCACGGCGCAGAGCACGCCGCCGGCGGCCATGACCGCCGCCTCGTACGATTTGGTGGAGATGGGGACATCGGGCGAATCGAGATACTCCTCGCCCTGTTCGCAACTGGTCTTCGCTCGCTGCACGTAGCCGGGAGCGTGGATCGTTTGGATACAGTTCAACGGTGCGGGCGTGGGGGTGAGGTGCTTCAACTGCGCGTACAACCCGCTCGCTTTGAGCCTCTCAACAATCGCGGTAAGCCGCCGCGGCGACTCTGGATGGCCCGGCGTCGTCTTATGCTCCAGATAGACATCATGGTACACAAATCCCGTCTGCGACCTCGGCTGAGACTCCATGGCTCCACCTCCATCCGCCTGGGACTGCCCGGCGGGGGCATTTCTCACACAGCGAAACCCGATAGCGTCGTTGGCCAGACATGTGTCATCGATGGAAGGATCGCTGGCGCGATACGCGGACCGGCAGCTTTCGGCGCTGGAATTCCACGCTCCGCCGCGAAGGGCCCGCTCCTTTCCTTCGGCGGGTCCCCTGGGGTCCTTGTCTGGGCTCTGCTGATAGTAGTTCTCCGAATAGTGATCGTTGCACCACTCGGCGACGTTGCCGTGCATGTCGTACAGGCTCCAGGCATTCGGCTTCTTCTGCCCGACCGGATGCGTGGTCCCCGAGGAATTCTGCGTGTACCATGCATAGTCCTTCAATGCTCTCGGGCCGTTGCCAAAGCTGTACTGTGTGCTGCTGCCCGCGCGGCAGGCGTATTCCCATTCAGCCTCCGTGGGCAATCGGTACCCGCTCGCGGCGAAGTTGCACTCCCACGTCTTCTCGTCGTAGCATGGCTCAAGACCCTCGGCCCGCGAGCGATCGTTACAGTAAGTGGCCGCGTCAGTCCAGTTGATCTGGTCCAGCGGCTGCTTCGCCCCCTTGAAATGCGACGGGTCGGGGAGTTGGTATTTCCGGAATTCCTCCTGAACCACCTCGTAACGGTCCATCCAGAAGGAGCTGATCGACACCTTGTGTACGGGCGTCTCGTCGGGCGCGGCGCTTTTGCTCCCCATTTCAAACGATCCGCCGGGAATGACGATCATGTAGATGCCGCTTTTCGTCACCACGACTTCAGGCGTCGGCACCGCCTGCTCGTCCCGCCGACAGCCCGGCAAGACTGTCACCGCGAGCAGATAGATACCCACGATTCTCAACTGAAGAGGGTTCGTGTTCATCGGCTGTCAGTTCTCCAATCGGCCCAGCATCATGGCTTGGCCGTGACAATCGGAACCCAGTCGGGCTCCTTGTTGTGATGTCCATCAGTGGTGACCTGCACCCATTTGCCTGCCAGATCGCCGATGCAGATATTCCAGCCCGGCGCCTCGCCGGCGCCCATCTCATTGGCTTCGGGACCGTAGCTGAAGGCGAGATAGCGGCCATCCGGCGAGAGGTCGCTGTGATATACCTCGTGCTCCTTGTCGCACTTGACGACGGTCCGCACGTTAGTCACCTGCGGCTTGCCGGAACTGCAATCGATCGAGGCGACGCACAGGTCCCAATCCGTCGCGCCCCAAGTGATCATCTTGCCGTCCAGGCTGAAATCCGGGCGGCACCCGGTGACATGAAATGGCGAGAGGTCGAAGACATCGTTCCCATCAGCGGGGAAGGCGAGATCCGCATGCTTAAAGCCCATGCCGCCGTGCACAGTCGCGGTGAACCACTTGCCGTCCGGCGACCAGCAGAGGTTGTACAGGTGGTAGAGCTTCGCACAATTGGGGTGCTCCGTGGTCTCGCCGCTCTTGAGGTCGTAGAAGTAGACGCCCTTCGTGGCGTAGTCCTGGATCGTGTAGCGATCAAATTCCGCCTTGAGGAACGCGATGGTCTTACTATCGGGGCTCCAGCACGCCTGGCGGGCATTGTGAGCGACCTTCACGCGATTGGTCCCGTCAATGTTCACGCAATAGACGCTTCGGACCTTCTTATTGCCCGTGCCTTCCTCGCCCTCGAAGCAGATCTTCGTCCCATCCGGCGAGGCATGGGGATAAATCTCACTGACGTCGGGGGTCTTGGTGAGATTGACCGGGTCGGAGCCATCGGCGTTGATCATGATGAGCTCCCAATTCTTCTTGCCGCCGGAGTCCCAGAGAGACTCGTAGACGATCTTGTATGGGATGCTCTTGGTGTCTATGCCGGTGCCGGGACGGAGGGATTCCTGCCCGGAGACGCTGCCTCCCGCGACTGCCAGGATGAACAGTAGAGAGACGCCGATACACAATGGCCACCAACGTGGCATTATCCAGAATCGCGTTGCCATGCTTTGTCTCCTTCACTACCAGATGATGCAGGCTCATTCGTTGCGGCGTCACAGCCGGCCGCCGGCTTACTTGTGCTGCATTGTCCCCCGGCCGGGCGCCCGCGTCAAGGTGGAAACGTCACCGCGATTGGCCATCGCGGCTGCATTGTGGGGCCTCCAGATTGCGACCGCTCCTATTGGGTGTCCCGGACTCTGCGTTCGGCAGGCGCCTTCAATGGCACCCAGTCGGGCTCCTTGTTGTGCTTTCCATCGGTGGTGATCTGGACCCAGTTGCCGTTCAGGTCGGCCACGCAAATATTCCAGCCCTTGGCCATTCCGCCCACCTGCTGACCGCCGGCGAACGGACCGTAACTGAAGGCGACGTACTTGCTGTCGGGGGAGATATCCACGTGGTAAACCTTGTATTTCCGTGGACACCTGACGATCTCGCGGACGTTCGTGACTTGCGGCTCGGAGCCTTTCAGATCGACATCGGCCATGCACAGATTCCAGTCCGTCTCGCCCCAGACCATCCGCGTGCCGTCGGAGTTGAGGTCGGGCCTGCACCCCTTGACTCCCCATTTTGCCAGGTCAAAGACCCTTGTCCCGTATGCATCGAAAGCGAGGATCGTGTCGCTGTATCCCATTCCGCCGTGGACGGCCGCGAAGAACCACTTGCCGTCCGGGGACCAGCAGATGGCGTAGAGATGATGAAGCTCGGTGTTGCGATGCGGGCTGCGCCAACCGCCCTCCAGATGGTAGAACATCAGTTCCGCCGTGGCATACTCGCGGGTGGTGTAGCGCGTGTACTCGCCTTCGAGGTAGGCGATGCTCTTGCTGTCGAAGCACCAGCAGGGCTCGCGTGCGTTGGCCGCCACGTGGACCCGGTTGCTGCCGTCGATGTCCATGAAGTACACATGGCGGACCTGTTCCCGGCCTTCGCGCTCGTCGGCGGAAAAGCAGATCTTCGTCCCGTCCGGCGAGACGTGCGGATACATTTCATCGATCTCCGGCGTGTTCGTCAGATTTGTCGCGCCGGACCCGTCGGCGTTCATCATGAAGAGTTCCCAGTTCTCTTTCCCCTCGGTCCGGCGATACGTCTCATAGACGATCTTGAAGGGAATGTCCGCCAGGGGGAGGATCTCGCGGGGCATCGGGGCCGATTCCGCCAAGGTTTGCCGGGCCGTCGATCCGGACGGCGAGGACTCCTTCGCCGCCGGGGAACTCAGGACCATCGCCAGAGCGATCAACGCCAGGTTCATAACTTACACCTCTCCACAAATGCAGATACAGTGCCAATCTTCTGAAACAGCGAATCACAACATCGTGATTGTAACGCAACGGGCCTCGTTGTCCAATCTGATCCTGCGATGACCGCCGCTTGGCGGGACTGATATGGCCGGAGCCTCATCGTCTTACCGCAGGTAGACTCTGGATCGACCCGGCAGGAATCAGGCAGGGGACCGGCGGTTTCAGACCTGCAACTTCAGGCTCTCTGCTCCCGTCAGGGTGCTCTCACGCGTGCGCATGTACCGGGCGAACCATCGTTCCGCACGTCTTGCGACCACATCGAGTCGGCCGGGCTCTTCAAAGAAATGGGAGGCCCCCGGCACGACCACGAGATTATGCTCGGTCGTCATTCTCTTGGCGGCCTCGTTGTTGATTTCCAGGACGATCTGGTCTGTGGCCCCGATAACGAGCAGGACCGGGGGCTTGACTTCCGGCAGGACATTGAACGCCAGATCGAGTCGTCCAGCCCGGCTGACAATCGCCCGAACAGCCTCGGGTCTCTGAATCGCGGCCACGAGTGCCGCCGCCGCCCCTGTGTCGGCCCCGAAATACCCGATATCGAAATCCCTCAATTCCTCCTGACAGAGGACCCACCCCGTGACGGACTCAAGCCGTCCGGCCAGCAGGGGGACGTCGAAGCGAAGACGCGCGGTATAGGCGTCAATTCTCTCCTCCTCTTCCGTGAGCAGGTCCAGGAGCAGCGTCGCAAATCCTGCGTCCTGAAGCCTCCGGGCGATGTACCGATTACGCGGACTGTAGCGGCTGCTGCCCGCCCCATGCGCAAACAGCACGATCGAGGGGGCATCTTCCGGAACGGTCAGTGTCGCCCTGAGAACGACTTCCGATGTGTCTATCGTCAGATCACAGTCAAGAGACGGTTGTGTGGACATGGTGTCGATCCTGGTTGTTCCGAAGCGGTCAATTGCCGATGTGCAACGGCTCCGTACCCTGCCACGGGAGCCCGCCCTAGGCCCTCTGTTCTGCATCCTCCGTTCTGCGTGCTTTGCTGTGCGTTCTTAAAATATTCATCACCTCCTGGTCGTCGACCTGTTGAAAATCGAGGAAGAACTGACCGATGGCATAGAAGTATGCCGGCAGCAGCAGACAGATGACCTCGTCAGCCTCGTGCCGCAGCATATCGATCGCGTCGGGCGCACCTACGGGCACGGCAACGACCGTCTCGGCCGCACCCTCCGCACGTGTGGCCCACACGGAGGCTCGCATTGTCGCGCCCGTGGCAACGCCGTCGTCCACGAGGACGGCCGTCCGCCCCTTGAGCGGCACCTTCGCCAGCACGCTCCGGTACCGCACTCGGCGTGCCTCGATCTCCGCCATCTGCCTGGTCTTCTCTGCCTGGATGTAGTCCTCATCCGCCCCCACCGCCAGAGCGATCGCGCGCTGGATGAAGACTCTGCCATTTTCGCCGACCGCCCCGATGGCGAGCTCGGGATTTCCCGGGGCGCCGAGCTTGCGGGTCAGGACGACATCGAGGTCAGTGTCCAGATCGTGGGCGATCGTGTCGGCGATAATGATGCCGCCGCGCGGGATGCCGAGGATCACAGGATGACGCGGCTTGTAGGCGTCAAGACGCTCGCTGAGCTGCGCCGCTGCTTCATGGCGATTCGCAAATCTCCTGTCAGCAGGCAGGACCATCGGATCTACTCCCGCAAGGTCGTCAATTCGTTGTCAGCGGCCGGCGCTTTCCTTTCGAGCTGCGGCGATGCCGAAAGCCGGAACGCGTTCGATCTTCTGTATGTGGCATGGTAGTGCTTTCGCGGGCCGGCGGAATCAGCAACCTCCCTAATTGCCCGTCGCCGTTTGCTCAGGATCGGCGTTGCCCGACGCAGGGCCCGACGTTCTGCGAGTGCTGTCACTCCGCGACGTTCCTGGCGGCCCCGCGAACCGTTGGCGGAGAGGAAAGCGTCAGACTTCGCGAGATGTCCCTGAGGAACCTGCGTGCCTGTCTCGCCTCGGCCATGACCACATTGGGATCCTTGCCCGGCTGACCCATCAGCTCCAAAATGAAGGCCCCCTGGAAATCAATCTCGTTGAGCTCGTGCAGCAGTTTTCTCCAATCGATCTTGCCCTTCCCCGGAGGCAGGTGGTCGTCGGTTCGTCCGCGATTGTCGTTGGCGTGCAGGAGTTGAAGATGGCAGGAGAGCTTGTACATGATCCTGTAGACGTCGCCGGACAAAAAGGCGTGCCCTGTGTCGAGGCATGTGCCGACGATGGGGCTCTCGATGGCCCCGATGATCCAGAGCATGTCGCGCATGTTGCCGAAAAAGAGGTGGGGCAGCATGTTCTCCAGGGCAATGCCGACCCCGAGTTTCCGGCAATGTTCGCATAGTTCATTGATGATTTGAGCGGCGTTGTTCATGCGGAGGAATCGCTCTTCAGGCGAGGGCTTGTAGCTTTTCTCGGGGCCGGGGTGAAACACGAAGTGCCGTGCTCCGAGAATAGCCGCAGCCTCCGCCGCCGTAAGGATCTCTTGCCGTGCATGGTCGCGAGCCTCCTTGTCCAGTGCTGTGACGTCGATGTCCTCGCGAAACGGGGCATGAAAGGAATACGGCTCAATGCCCCAGTCCTCCAGGGTCCGGGCTGCCTTGATCATGGCTTCCTTGTCGTGGTAGTCCAGATGGCTTTTGGACGATGCGATCTCGATCATGGCGAAGCCCCCGCGGCATATCGGCTCGATGCAGTCGAAGAAGTTCATGTAGTAGAAACAGCCGGTCGAAATCCCTACGGGCCAATCACTCATTGTTTGCCTCTCTTGCAGATGCCGTTCGATCTCATGTGGAGTTTTACAAAATGGAAGTTGGGCTTATTATTCAAGGAAATCAGCTTTGGGATTTCCTTGAATCCGCAAGTGGTTCGTGCGTGTTGCACAGTCTCTGCGGGTCTGTTTTGCCGCGTGTCGCAAGTCAATCTCCGGTCCCTTCCCAGAGTACGTACCATGCACCGTTGGCGTCTGTTGTTGGAGAAGGAAAAATGAAAGGCGCATTTTTCCTTCCCAAGTAAGCCCAACTTCCATTTTGCAAAACTCCACTTTCGCGCTACATCGATTGAAGATGCGAGCGGCTGCCATTGGTTTCAACTCTGCGCGGCGGCGTACACATCGACGAACTGGTCAAACCCCAATTTGATCAGGCCGGCGAGCACGCGTACGTGGAAGTCGGCGCGCATCCCGGCGTCATAGACGAACCACTGATTGAACCAGCCGTAGTCCCGCTCATACTTGGACCGAATCAGGCCGGCAACATGCCGCGGATGCCATCCCTGCTCCATCAGGAAGGCCACGAGCTGCATGATGGGGCTTGGCTGGAGCAGCAGATCGTTGGGGTTCTCCAGCATGCGCCGAATGACGGGCGGCATGTCCGCCATCGCTATGCGGTCGTACGTGTACGGCCATCGCTCCGGCGGCTCCGGCTCTATCGAGTAGAACCAGTCGTGGAAACGGCGGACCTCCGAGCGCCGATACAATGCGATCAATCCCTCCATTCCAAGCGAGCAATCGGGTATGACACAGCGGGTCTGCGAGGCCCACTCGGCGGCCTTGCCCAGGTCCCGCATGATCGCGGTGATCTCCTCCACGTCCAGCGAGTCGCTGGGAACCATGACCATGATCGGCACCTTGGCCTCCACCTCCGGCGTAAGCATCTCCGGATGCTGCCACGGCTTGAGGTAGATACTGAACGGGATGCGCATTCCGCGCGTGTGCAGCGGGTCGCCATATTCGCTGACATCCAGAGAGATGATTTCCCGGCCCCGCTCCTGGGGTCCCAGGTCCACCGCCTCGGGAAGAACAGGGATCGGACAATCCGGCTGAGACTCCGACATGATGTGATAGGCGACGTACTCGATCACCAGACCCAGCCCGGAGAACGCCTTGCCCAGCGTGGGGCCGACGGACTGGTTGTCGGGCGGTTGTCCGACACTGTACGCCCGCTCCAGGGAAGGCGAAATCCTGCCGATATCCGCCAACTCCTGAAATGCCGTGCTCATGGGGTGGATCTTCCAGACGAAATGACGTCCTCGACCTGTCACGCTATGCAGCGGGTATATCCCCGCACCGCCTAATATCTGATGGACCGCTCTGAGGACCGGCTGCTGCAACGAGAACGTGCGCTGGTAATCCAAAAAAGGCTCGGCCGGAAACTCAAAGTTTGTGTATTCGATGTCCAAGTCGGCCACGAGCCAGGTCCGGTCCCACAGAGAGCGAGCCACGTCCCACTCGTTTTCCAAGAACAGGTCCAAGTCGCCCGGTTTTCGCATGTTGAACCCGGGTCGTATCGTGTCCCAGCACCGGCCGATATAGAAACACGTTGCGCCGCTCAGAGTACGCCCGCCGAGCGATTCGATCATCCGTGATCGCACGTCCGGCATCTTGTAGTAGTCTCTGATCTTCATTCAAGCTCAGACCGGCGCATCCCAGCCTGCCGGGCACGTTGATAAGAGTATGCGCCTCAGATTCGCATGCTCGTTCTATATCGCTGCTGTAACTGCCGGCGCCGGCACGTACGGCGGATGTCTATCGGGCGGATCCCGCCGGCTCG